>Ga0180434_10009054_pt1 | contig 10892 bp, 8 predicted proteins | sample SS_ome_7_FD_132453 | JGI IMG/M metagenome (GOLD analysis project Ga0180434, IMG submission 132453) | Hypersaline lake sediment archaeal communities from the Salton Sea, California, USA - SS_1_D_2 metaG | ecosystem: Environmental > Aquatic > Non-marine Saline and Alkaline > Hypersaline > Sediment... | reverse complement strand
TGTAACCCAAATCTGTCCATCCATAAACCGGACATAGACAAACGAATATTGCGAAAACTCTCCAGGCCCCTGGCCTTTGCGAAAGAGGCTGTCTATATAATCTCCCTCCCCGGTGAACCTTTCCGCTTCGGCTTCGTTAACACTGAACAGGATGACTTCGCCGTCTGTGTCTTTGACTGCATCAAAGTAGCTAAACCCGACATCTTTATTCTCGTAGGGATCGATCTCCAGCTTTTTTTCCAATTCGAGAAACACGGTTCCTTTTAATGGCGTTTCCGGATTCATGACATGCCGCACTCCATCGATAACTTCCACATGAACTACCGGTTCATCCTCTTTTTGCCCACATGCTGCCCCTACCCATATCAACACCAAACAAAGTATCCAAATATTCCTTTTCATTTATACCCCCTAGAGAAGCTGATTATACAGAAATTCGCCCTAGGAAGAAACGGATATATTCCTTTAAATTATCCTAAAATCATTGGGGCTTATTCGTAGCGCAGGGCATCCACGGGATCGGTGCGGGCGGATTTAAAAGCCTGATAGCTGACCGTCAAGAAGGCAATGGCCAGAGCCAGCGCTCCGGAAAGCAGGAATACCCACCATTCTATCTCGACCCGGTAGGCATAGTTGGCGAGCCAGGCATTCAAGGCCAGGTATGCGGCCGGCCAGGCGATCGCATTGGCGATCACAATCCACTTGACGAATTCTCCGGACAAAAGACGCACGATATGTCCGCCCGATGCCCCCAAGACCTTTCTCACACCGATTTCTTTCGTTCTGCGTTCTGCCATAAAGGAAGCCAGGCCAAACAAGCCCAGGCAGGAGATCAATATTGCAAGGAGCGAGAAATAATCGGAAATGGTCCTCATTTTCAATTCGCCCCTGTAAAACTCATCCACTTCCGCATCGAAAAAATGATATTCGAATGGATAATGAGGATTCACTTCTTCCCACATCTCCTCCACAGCGACGATTCCCTCCTCGATGCTCCCACCCCGCAGTTTTATGAGCATCACGCCGTACAAGTTAAATTCCCCGTAGTTATAATCAGGAATCAAACGATAAACCTCCGGCACAATCTCGTACTGGCGCGACCTGAAATGGGCATTTTTGACCACGCCAATGATGTGTCTCGGCTCGCTGTCCGGAAAAATTATGCGTTTTCCCAGGGGCGATTCAAGGCCCATGCGTTTCACTGCCTCCTCGTTGACAATAGCGGCCTCCTCCATATCCGATGAGAAGGCTAAGGAAAAATCACGGCCATCGATGATTTCCATATTCATGGTTTCAAAGTAATCATAATCGACCCAGGGGAATTCCACTTCCAATTTTTCTCCCTGGTTATTTTCATCCCAGTCTATCATACCCAAATCAAAGGCCTTGGTCGGCAGGCGGTCCTTGGCTGTGACGGAAACGATATGAGGATTTTGCAGCAGCCGGGTTTTTGCCGCCCAGTAATTGTCCCCGAGGTTCTCTTTTACCGGGATATACACGATATTCTCTTTATCGAAACCCAATTCCTTGTTGCGTAGAAAATCCAGCTGCTGGTGGACGACAGCCGTGCATATGATCAATCCCACCGAAAGAGCGAACTGGGTGACAACCAAAACTCTCCTGAATGAGGCTCCTTTCAATCCTGAACTCATATGCCCTTTCAACACTTGGGCTGCAGAGAATGTGGAGAGATAAAGCGCCGGATAACTGCCAGCCACTGTGCCTGTAAAAAAAATGATGGCTAGAGAAACAAAAATAAACCTGGCATCGCCGAAGTTGATGTTCATCGTCTTTCCTGCGATTTGGTTGAAGACAGGAAGGAAAATCTTGATCAAAACCAGGGAGAGCAAGTACGCAATGAACACGAAAAAGAGGGATTCGCCCAAAAATTGTTTGGTCAGCTGGCCCCGGTTGGAGCCGACAACCTTGCGCAACCCGACCTCCTTGGCACGGCTGGCCGAGCGTGCTGTAGCCAGATTCATGTAATTTATGCAGGCGATGAACAGAACGAAAAGCGCTATAAGCGAAAAAACATACACATATTTTATAGGACCTCCCCCGCCTACGGCATAGAGGTGTGCCTGGGTTAGCGGCTGGAAGTAGATCCTTTCTTCGAACTTGGAGTGATGGGGATATTTATTGTCTAAAGCCTCTGTCATTTTGCGTCCCAGTTCTTCTGGGTCGGCTTCCTTTTGGAGTTTGACATAGGATCGGAAGATATTCCATTCCCATCCTAAACCGTCCGGCCAGGAATTCCTCATTTGTTCTGTGTTGATCACTAGGTCGAATCGAATATGAGAATTCGGAGGAATGTTTTCGATGACGCCAGTCACCCTGCGGTCCAACCAATTATTCCAGGTCAGAGTTTTACCTACAGGGTCTTCATCGCCGAAATATTTCTTGGCGATATCTTCTGTGATTACGATGGCATTTCCATCCGACAGGGCTGAACGGGGATCACCGGCAACGAATGTGAATGTGAGAATATCGAAAAAAACAGGATCCACCTGAACCAAGCCTTCCTCATAGAAAGCCTTATTTCCGTGTTCGAATAAAACCCGCGGGCGGCCGTTGATGGCGGCGGCAGCAGCGATTTCCGGAAATTCATCCCATATAACACGGCATAATTCAGCAGACGTATAAGTGGTATGGAAAGTATGCCCTGGCTGGTGCACTTCCCGTACGACTCTGTAGATGTGCTCCACATCTTCATGAAAGCGGTCATAACTCAGCTCGTCTTGAACCCACAGGAGAATCAGCACAGCACAGGCCATGCCGACGGCCAATCCGGCGATGTTGATAAATGAAAAACCTTTGTGCCTGCGTAAGTTGCGAAAGGCCACCTTGATGTAGTTCTTTAGCATAACGGTGCCCCAGAAAAGAGAAAAAAAGAGCGAAGTAACAATCTGACCCCAGAGCCACATGCGCGCTTTCCCAGCACTCCCCTGCTCGATCCTGCGAGTGTAGAGCTCCTCATAATCACCCACAGCGGTGTGCCCCAGATAACCGGGAAGCAAATGTTTTATAGCCCAGGAAACGAACCTGGGGAGATTTCGTTTTTCAGACGTGTTGATTTTATTCATACAGAATACCTTCGATACCATCCCACATGGCCTTTTCCACTTCATGGGTGTTCCTCAAGACCTCGATACCGGCTGGAGTTACTTGATAGAACCTTTTGCTTTTCCCTCCTCTTTGAGCTGTTGGCGAGCCCAATTCCGATTCGACATAGTGTCTTTTTTCAAGACGATGAAGGGTGATGTAAATGCTTCCCAGGGTCCACTTTTTGCCGGATACTTCCTGAACTTGATCCAATATGGGCACACAATAGGCCTCTTCGGCCAGCCGCCATATGGCAAGCAAGATCAACTCTTCGGCCCGGGTTAGAATTTTCATAACAGCCTCTCAAGTCTATTTTCCTTTAAATTAAGGAAAAATACGTAAGGATGTCAAGGATTATTTTCCTTTATTTTTAAGAAATATCAGCATCAAGGCGACTTTTGAGGGCTTTTTTTTCGAAATTCCCTTAAGAATTATCTCTTTTTCAAAAATCTTTCCTGGAAAGTGGGAACCTCCCCTGCCATCTTGATGAAAACATCCAGCAGTACCAGCTCGAAATCTGGACCCAGCTTCTCGATGATGCTTTTCACCCGCTTCACATTGCTGTACTCCCGTACATGCATCAGGAGGAAATAAGGCCTAAGGTCAATTTTTCGCCTGTCAGAAAAGCCGTGAAGCATAGTGTAGTGACGACTAGAGCGAAGCCCAAACGCTTAAGTATTGTCATCATAATGGTCTTTTCCTTTAAGGATTGAATGCAGGGTTATTTTATCCTTCCCCAATGGAAGGTGTCAAAAATTCATGAAATAAAAAAATTCGAAACTTATTTATCCAACAAACGTATACATATATGATGAGAAAAAAAACGAGACTGATTTCGCGAATCGAAGAGATTATCCTCCTCTCCATTTGGAAGCTTCAGGATAATGCTTACGGGATTACCATTTTGGAAGAAGTGACCAAAGCTACGGGAAAAACCTGGCTGACAGGTTCTATCTATGCTTCCCTTAGCCGTCTCTTGAAGCGAGGATTCGTTGTTTCCTTTGAAGGAAACCCCACACCCGAACGAGGGGGAAGAAGGAAAATTTTCTACAGGCTGACGCCGCAGGGCCAGCGTTCCTTGATGGAAATAAAGCGGATCCATTCCATAGCTTGGGCCGACCTTCCGGCATTCGATTTAGAAGAAAAATGAAAAAACACTTCCCTCCCCGATCGGCTACCTGGATTCTGGAGCACATGCTGGATGCCAACGTGAGGTATGCCGCTTTGGGCGATTTCGAGGAGCGTTATTTTTATTTGGCGCATAAGAATGGCTTGCTCAGAGCCCGCCTATTCTACTGGTCTCAAATTTTCGTGCTGCTGCCTTCTTTCCTAAAACATCTTATTTGCTGGAGTCTGGAAATGATGAAAAATTATTTCAAGGTTGCCTTCCGGATCATCAAACGTCACAAAGGTTTTTCTCTAATCAATATTATGGGCCTGGCCATCGGTATGGCCAGTTGTCTTCTCATATTCCTGTATGTGCAGGATGAACTGAGCTTTGACCGGTACAACCAAAATGCAGATAGAATATTCCGTATCGGAACCCATATCAAAATGCAAAGCAGAGAGATGAGCGTGGCCAGTGTCAGCGCCCCGATGGCGGAAGCTCTTGTCGATGAATTCATCGAGGTCGAGGAAGCAGTGAGATTCCGGGAAGACGCCAGCAGTTATCTTTTCAAGGCTGGGGAGAAAAGTTATAGAGAAGAACGGGTGGTCTTCAGCGAGCCGTCCTTTTTCGATATTTTTTCCATCCCACTCCTGAAGGGCAACCCCAACACAGCGCTGGGATCTCCCTATACTTTGGTCCTCAGCCAACAGGCAGCAGAAAAATTTTTCGGCGCCGAAGATCCTGTCGGTAAAGTCATCACGGTCGATCATAGTCAGGATTATGAAGTCACCGGCGTGTTCAAGGATATCCCAGACAATTCTCATTTCCATTTCGATGTCATCGCTTCCCTGTCATCACTGGATGAAAGCCGCGATCCATCCTGGTTCAACATGAATTTCCCGACGTATGTGCTGCTCCGGAAGGATGCGGATCACAAAACTTTGGAAACCAAACTCTACAGCCTTATCCTGAAATATGTGGCTCCAAAAATCGAAGAACGAACTGGGCAGTCTTATGAGGAATATCTGTCGAAGATGAATGTCGAACAAAGTTTCTTTATCCAGCCTCTCCTTGACATCCATCTTCATTCCAGCTTTCTGTATGATTTCGAAGCTGGCGGCGATATCAAGTACATCTATATCTTCACGGCCATCGCTTTGTTCATTCTCGTGGTTGCATCCATCAATTTTGTAAACTTGACCACCGCTCGCTCCTCCGGGCGAGCTAAAGAAGTGGGCGTGAGAAAGGTTCTGGGCTCCTACCGCAGAGACCTGATCAAACAGTTCCTCACAGAGTCTATGATGTTCAGCCTGATTTCTTTAAGCCTTGCTCTGGCGATCGTCTGGATGGCTCTGCCAATATTCAACAGATTTTCAGAAAAAAGCCTGGCTCTTTCCGGGCTGAATCACTGGTTTATGATCAGGTCCATTATGGGCATTGCCCTGTTTATCGGACTTCTCGCAGGGAGCTACCCGGCTTTTTTTATCTCCGCCTTCCGGCCGGTCAATGTTCTCAGGGACCGACTAAAGACCGGATTCAAGACAGGCCCTTTTCGCAGCAGCCTCGTGGTGTTCCAGTTCACTGCCTCCATTTTTTTAATCATCGGAACCCTCATCATCTTCAATCAGCTCCATTTTATCCAGAATAAAAAGCTGGGCTTCGACAGGGATCAGGTCCTTATTCTCGAAAAGGCCGATTTGCTCGGCAATCAGGCAGTTGTATTGAAAAACGAAATGCTGAAGCATCCGCAATTCATGAAGGCCACCGTAACCGGTTTTTTACCCGTACCCTCGGGCAGACGTTATATGTCCCTTTTTCCAGAGGGGGAAACGGACAGCAAAAAGAAGCTTCCCATAAGTATGTGGCCTGTCGACTACGATTATATCGACACTCTAGGCATGAAAATTGTCGAAGGAAGGGATTTTTCGAGAGAGTATGCGACGGATACAACGGCCGCCGTCGTCAACCAGAGGGCTGTGCAGCACTTTGGGTTCGATTCGCCTTTGGGAAGAAAATTGATTTGTCCAACGTCCTCCCCAAAAGGCCAAGTGACCTACACTGTTATCGGAGTCGTCGAGGATTTTCACTTCGATACTTTGCGGAATAAAATCGATCCCCTCGTTTTGTACATCGGCCAGAGCAACGGTCTTATTTCTTTCCGTGTTCAAGCGAAAAACATGGCGGGAACGATCGATCTGCTCAGATCAACGTGGAAAAAATTCTTGCCTGGTGAGCCCTTCGAATATTCCTTTATGGATGAGCGGTTCGAAAATGTTTACAAATCCGAAATGAGGGTCGGCCAGATATTCGGGGTTTTTGCCGGTCTGGCTGTGTTTATTGGATGTCTCGGCCTTTTCGGCCTGGCATCATTTGCAGCAGAAAGGCGCACCAAAGAGATCGGGATACGGAAAGTCCTCGGCGCCTCTGTTCCAGCAGTCGTCAGGCTTCTCGTAAAAGAATTCATGTTTCTTGTGGCGATTGCCAATCTCATCGCCTGGCCGATTGCCTATTTCGTGATGAGAGGCTGGCTGCAGGATTTTGCCTACCGGATTTCATTCAGCATGGTCGTGTTTATGATAGCAGGGGCAGTCACGCTTCTCGTCTCCCTGTCAACGGTAGGTTTTCTGGCGCTGCGGGCTGCTTTATCCAATCCTGTAAATTCATTGAGGTATGAATAGCCCCTAAACCTTCCATTCTAATTTTTTCTGATAATCTGAAACCATTTGGATTTTTGAACGTATATTTATTTAGAGTGTCAGAAAAAATGGAGGATGGCTCATGGAACTTTTGACGAAACTGGAAGAGCTGGTCTTGATCGCGGTTTTAAGGCTCAAAGATAACGCCTATGGTATATCCGTTTATAACTATATCGTTGAACTCACTGGAAATGAAGTCTCGGTCAGCAGCGTGTATTTTCCATTGGAGAGGCTGGTCAGGAAAGGCTATCTCCAGACTTCTATGGGCGAGCCTACAGCCAAGCGGGGCGGGATGAGCAAGAGATACTACAGGCTGACTAAAGCTGGCGTCAAAGCTCTCCAGGAAAACCGTTCGCTGCATGAGACAGCCTGGAAGGGCGTTACCGATATTCTAAAATCTACCTGAGCGACGAAAATGCAAAAACCCCCCAGGCTGGCAAAATTTCTGTTAAGACTCCTGTTATCACGAGAAAAAGATGAAGCCTATCAAGGGGATATCGAGGAGCTATTCTATGCCCGGATGGAATCTCGAGGACTCTGGCGGTCGAACTGCTGGTACTGGTGGAAAATCGTGAAATCCATTCCTGGATTTGTCAAAGAAACCATACGCTGGAGGTTGGTCATGCTGTGGAATTATTTGAAGGTCGTCCTGAGGAATACGAAAAGACAAAAAGGATACACGTTTATCAATATCGTGGGTCTGGCGGTGGGCATAGCCTGCACGATACTTATTTTCCTATGGGTTAAGGATGAGTTGAGCTTCGACCGGTTTCATGAAAAAGCGGAACGGATATACAGGGTTGTTTTTTCCACATCCGATGATGGGGTGCCCACCAATGCCAATGGTTCGTTCGGGGTGGGGCCTGCTTTGAAAAGGGATTTTCCCGAAGTTTTGGAGACTGTGCGCATCCGCAAGATGGGACAGGGTGTGAAGCGGTATGTGGGATACAATGAAAAAAAATATTACGAATCACGATTCTTTTTCGCCGAACCCTCCATCTTTGAAGTCTTCGATTTTGCATTGGTCAAGGGGGATGCTGGCTCAGCTCTCGATGAGCCCAACTCCATCGTTTTGACCGAGTATACGGCAAAAAAGTATTTCGGCGAAAAAAATCCTCTCGGCAAGACCATAGAAGCCGATCCCTATAACGATGGAGAACTCATGCTTTTCCGGGTCACCGGCATCGCCAAAAACGTCCCCTCTCAATCCCATATCCATTTCGATTTTCTCGCTTCTTACTCCAGCCTGAAAGAAGATACCGTCACATTTGCCGGTTTCTATCAGAATTTCACTTATGCCCTGTTAAACGACGCATCTTCTGTAGATTCTTTGAATCGAAAGTTGTTGGATTTCCTTCATCGAAATTGGCAAAAAGATCCCTGGTACACCATCAGCCTCCAGCCCCTCCTGGATATCCATCTTCACTCCCGGCTGAAGTCGGAAATCGAACCGACAGGGAGCATTTTTTATATCTATATATTCACCGCTGTCGGCTTATTGGTGCTGGTGATCGCCTGTATCAACTTCATGAATCTCACCACTGCCCGCGCAGTCAAAAGGTCCAAAGAGGTGGGCATCCGCAAAGTCGTGGGAGCACGGAAAAATCAGCTGGTGCATCAATTCATCGGGGAATCTCTATTACTCAGCGTTTTTTCCGCATCGGCAGCGATCCTGGTTGTCATCATGGTTCTGCCGCAGTTCAACAGGCTGACAGCAAAAGCAATTCCTCCTGTCTTCCTAACGAGCCCATCGTTTATCATGGGAGTGGCGGTTTTAACTCTCGCTGTCGGATTCATTTCTGGAATTTATCCCGCTTTCTTTTTATCTGCGTTCCAGCCCATGAACTCCCTCAAATCCCAGTCGGCGAAACAGGGCTCGGGAACCATGCTGCGAAAAGGGCTGGTGATCTTTCAGTTCGCCCTTTCCATAGGTATCATATTCGCCACTTTGACCGTCCATAAACAGATGGAATACATTCAGTCGCGGAATCTGGGATATGACAAGGACCAGATCGTGGTGATTCCCTTGAACAAAGATCTGCGGCAAAATTATGAGGCTTTCAGGAATGAGCTTCTCAGAAATCCCGGGATCGAAAATGTCGCCACTTCCGGATATGTCCCTACTCGAGGAAGCATGCATTTTTCTTTCCGCTTCCAGGGAACGGAGGACGGCCTCAGCCAGGTGGTTTATTTTATTGACAAGGAGTTTATCGACACATACGGATTAAAAATTTTGGCGGGAAACGACATCCGGAGGCTGGCGTCTGATACGGAATCCCTGGAGCTATTGGTGAGCGAACTGACGACCAAAGAAGCAGGATATCCATCTCCTCGAGAGGCTGTAGGAAAAAGCTTCGCTCTCGATGAACACAAAGGTCAGATTGTCGGTGTAGTCAATGACATCACCATCTATTCCCTTCATCGAGAGCCCTATTCCATCAGCTACATGGTGACATCTATCGGGGATCACAACTATCTTTCTATCCGTATACTGCCTCAAAAAATATCCGACTCTATCGCCCATATCCGGAAAGTGTGGCAAAAAATGATTCCCTCCTATCCTTTGGATTATTTTTTTCTGGATGCCAGTTTCGAGCAGATGCATGCCGCCGATAAAAAAATGGGGGAAATCTTTTCCCTATTTTCTATCCTGGCCATTGTGGTGGCCTGTTTGGGGCTTTTCGGGCTTGCCGCTTACACGGCGGAACAAAAAACCAAGGAAATAGGCGTTCGGAAGGTTTTGGGTGCATCGGTACCGAGCATCTATTTGCTGCTTTCTAAGGAATTTCTCAAATGGGTAGCGCTGGCCAACATCCTGGCCTGGCCCGTTGCCTATTATGCCATGCACAAGTGGCTTGAGAATTTTGTTTACCGGATCGCAATTGGCTGGGAAGTCTTCCTCGCATCTGCAGCAGCGGCCTTGGTCATCTCCATATTGACAATCTCCTATCAATCCCTCAAAGCCGCTATCGCCAATCCTGTCGATTCACTGCGCTGTGAATGAAAGAAAATCCCAAATCAGAATGATCTACTATTTCGGGATAGAATTTGCCGCCATTCTGATGATGTGGATGATTATAGCGTCTTTTATCGAGGGCAAATTGCTGGAAGTCCTGTAGCGGGATTTACCTGCTGATTCTTACGACCGCGTTGGGTTCTTCAAGCCGGCCTTTTTTCACCTGGATCATGGCATCCTGCAGCTCGTCAAAGGAAAAAATTCGCCGCCCCATTTTCATATCCGTCTTGCCGGCCATTGCCAAAAATTCTTGAGCCTCGTTTTTGTTCACATTGTACAACGTTCTGACATCCCTCCCCCACAGGTTATCCGAATAATTCTTTATCTCTATGGTGGACATGCTTACCGGGGCGAGAACGAGGATGCCACCTACTTCAATCTGGGTGAGTGCGGGCTCGACCAGAGGCCCTGCTGGAGGAAAAAGAATGGCTGAATCGAGATGGACGGGAAATATTTCTTTCATGACATCCCCCACCCAAACAGCGCCGTTTTTTCTCGCTTCTTCTTGGTGGACGGCAGACCTTGTGCTGACATAAACCTCGATCCCCATATAAGCGGCTGATTTCATAACATAATAAGCTGTCGGGCCGAAGCCAAAAAGTCCCAGGACGCCCCCCTTCTCTATACCTGTCAATTTGTATGCGCAGTATCCGGCGATACCCGGGCACAGGAGAGGAGCGATATCCGCGGATTCCATGTCGATTCCTCGAAGAGAAAGGGCAAAATCTTCGCGAATGGTGAGGTACTCTGCAAATCCTCCGTCCGCATCCCAGCCTGTGCATCGGAATTCCGCACAGTAGTTTTCCCTTCCTTTCCGGCAGTATTCACACCGACCGCAGGTGCTGTGAAGCCAGGAGATGCCAACCGGGTCTCCCACGTTAAAAGAAGCGGCCTTATCCCCTATTTTTTCAACCACTCCGACGATCTCATGCCCCAGGATCAAGGGGGATTTTTTCAAAGGCAAATCCCC
>Ga0180434_10009053_pt1 | contig 10892 bp, 9 predicted proteins | sample SS_ome_7_FD_132453 | JGI IMG/M metagenome (GOLD analysis project Ga0180434, IMG submission 132453) | Hypersaline lake sediment archaeal communities from the Salton Sea, California, USA - SS_1_D_2 metaG | ecosystem: Environmental > Aquatic > Non-marine Saline and Alkaline > Hypersaline > Sediment... | reverse complement strand
AATTTGCGCCAAAGTAAGCCGAATGCCATCTTGATCGCACACGCGGCCCGACGCCGGCGCGAATAGGCTCCGTCCGAAAACGGGCGCCGCGGTTTGACAGAACCCCATTTATGGCGTATTATTCGGTGGAGAGGGTCTGTACGAAGACGACTCAGCGGGAAGCGGGGCCTGCGAGACGAAGGCAGGCCCTTTGTCTTGCCTGGGGGCATCAGAGGGGAGTCTGAGCATGACCATGCGTATCCCGCACCGGGTCCGGACCGTGTTGGCGGCCGCCCTGAGCCTGGTCCTGGCGGCTGGGCCGGCCGGCGCCGAGGCGTTCAAGTTCGTCAGTATCCCGGACTGGCTGAACGCCGACATTGCCGACATCACCGGACTGCCCACGTACGACGGCGGCGACAACAGCACCACGCCGTCCTACGAGGCCGCCATGGACTTCGTCCTCGACGCCGTGGAGGCCGAGAGCCCCGACCTCGTCCTGGTCATCGGCGACCTCGTCAACGGCCACTGGTCGCTCGACGCCGACAACCGCGAGATCTTCGGCCCCACGGGCAACCTGGCCGAGAAACAGGCCGCCGTCAACAGCGCGGCCGACTTCTACTACGGCGTGTGGAAGCAGCGGTTCGCCGACCGCGGCCTGACGGTGTATGTGGGCCCGGGCGACCACGACGTCGGCGACAACAACTGGGCGGCCGGCTCCGACAAGTCGTATCTCGTCTCCACGTACAAGGAGGCGTTTGCCCGCAACTTCACCAAGGACACCGGCGGCAACTACGTGTTCACCGAGCGGCCCGTCGGCACGCCGTACGAAGGCACCGCCTACGCCTTCCAGCAGGAGAACACCCTGTTCGTCTCGGTCGACGTGTTCCGCCAGGACGACCCGGCCACCGAGATCGACACCCGCACCGGTTCGGTCAAGATCGACGTGGGCGCCGGCCAGTTGACGTGGCTCCAGGGCGTCCTGGCCGCCGCCGAGGCCGACCCCGCCATCGACCACGTCATCGTCCAGGGCCATACGCCCGTCCTGTCGCCCGTCCGGCACCAGAACAGCAGCAACCTCTCGATGCCCGGCCACGAGGACACCGCCTTCTGGCAGGCGCTGGAGCAGTACGGCGTGGACCTGTACTTTGCCGGCGAGGTCCACGACATGACCGCCTCGAACCACGGCGGCGTCGAGCAGGTCGCCCACGGCGGCATCCTCGGCTACGCCGACGACATCAACTTCCTCGTCGCCACCGTCGACGGCGACCGTATCGACCTGGAACTCAAGGGCATCGACGTCACCGTCTCCGGCGACCGCCTGTGGCAGTGCGGCACCAACCGGCCGTACGAGACCATCACCTTCGACGACCCCGCCTTCAGCACCGTCGGCACCCTGACCATCGACAAGTCGTCCGGCGAAACGGTGTACCTGAACCGGACGGGCTTCTTTGCATGGTACGGCACGTACCCGCCGCCCGAGCCGGGCCTGCTCGTCCACCTGGCCCTGGACGAGGCCGCCGGCAGCACCGCCGTCCTGAACGCCGGCACCACGGGCGCGACCAACGACGGCACCGTCGAGGGCGCCACCTTCGTCACGGGCAAGTTCGGCAACGCCCTGGACTTCGACGGCGACGACCGCGTCCTCTGCGGCGCCACACCCGTCACCGGCGGCGCCCCGCGGACCACCTCGGCCTGGATCCGCACCACCGCCGGCACCACCGAGGGCAACGGCATCACGCTGTTCACCTTCGGCGACAACGACGCCGGCGGCAAGTGGGACGTGGACCTCGACGACGGCAAACTGGAGATCGGCATCGGCAACGGCCGAAGCATCGGCGGCCCCACCACCGCCAACGACGGCACCTGGCACCTCGTCACCGCCGTCCTCCCGACCGAGGACGGCACCATCGACGACGTCCTCTTCTACATCGACGGCCAACTCGTCGCCGACGCCACCACCGCCACCACCACGGTCAACACCAGTCCCAGCGGCGAACTGATCCTCGGCCACGCCCAGAACTACGACTTTTTCCAGGCCTTGACCGGCACGTTGGATGACGTGGCCATCTGGAACACCGCCCTGACGCCCGCCCAGGTCCTCGCCCTGTTCACCCTGGGCGAGATGGCGGGACTGGAGTACGACGCCGGCAAGGCCAACGCCCTCTTCGAGGCGTTCGCCGACGGTCAGGACGTGCTGGTCGGTAGCACGTGGTGGTACTACGAGCCGGAAGGCATGACGGGCGGTCCGGGCGAGGTCGTCGACCTGGGCGGCGGCGACTTCGAAGTCCACTTCGACGCCGGCAGCGGCATGACGACCGTCCCCGAGCCAGCCACGCTGGCCCTCGTGGCCATCGGCGGGATGGGATTGGCGCTGGCCCGGCGGCGGGGGGCATGACCTCCACCGCTGGAAAGTGACGCGCCGGGCACGTTCACCCGCCTGCGGCGGGCCCGGCGGCTGCCGACTACGCGCCGCCCCCGGCATCCTAGGGGGTGTTCTTGCCTTTTCCGGCACTGCCCCCCTTGCCGACTTTGGCCTCGTCGGCGGCCTTGCCCTTACCGCCGCCGTTCTTGCCTTTACCCCTCTTGGTACCGGCAGCATCATTCTTGGTCTTGCCGGCCTTCTTGCCGGCCGGTTCGTCGTCGGCCACCTTCTCAGCCCGAGCCCATTCGGGTTTCCTGACGGCGAAGGGCCTGCGGTTAGGTTCGAGTTTGTCGGGCTGGCCCCACGCGCGGCGTTCGGGGACGCGGCGGGCGGAGCCCTGGCACCAGGCGACCAGGATCTTGGCGAACGGCTCGACCCGGTTGGCGTACTGCGGGTTGATGGCGTCGCGCAGGACCATGGTCAACAGGAGGTTGGTCGGTCCGCCACCGGGATACAGGGGTGCGAGCGACACGGGGCTGACGTTCTTGATCTTGCTCCGCTGGTTCTTGTTCAATCCGGAGAGGTTGGGCAGCACGCCCAGCCCCCAGCCGCCCTGGGGTACCTCGACCTCGATGGCCATGGCGTCGGTCAGGTCGGCGATGTCGTCGTAGTACGCCCACGACGATTTGCCGCCGCGGTTCGGCGGGCTGTCGGGGAACTTGCGGTCGGGGTTCCGCTGCGGCCGGTCCGGCACGTCGCCGCCGGTCCGGTCGAACGGCTCGGCCAGCGGGTTCCGGCGGGCGTTGCGCGGGGCCTTGATCATGACGCCGTAGATCTTGAACTGGGCCTCGCCGGCCGCCTTCGACAGCGTCCAGCAGTTCACGAACTGCTCGCGGGTAATCGGCTCGTCGCTCATCAGGACGATGAACCGCCGGCTGTGCTCGCCCGGCTCCACCCACCGGGCCCGCGTCATGGTCTGATGCAGGGCGCCGGCCCATTCCTCGGCCCCGGGGGGACCCAGAATGTCGGCCTTCGACAGGAACGCCCCCAACTGGCTCATGTTGGCCGTCAGCGGCAGGCACTCCACGATGCCACCGGGCGCAAAAAGCGTCAGGCCGATGCGCGGCTCGCGGGCCACCTGCTGGAAGGCGGCCACCATGATCGCCATGTCGCGCTTCAGCCGTTCGATCTCCGGCCGCATCGACCGGCTGACGTCCACCGCAATGGCGAAGTCGAAGTTCTGAAGTTCCAGCCGGCCCAACTCCAGTTCATCGAACCACTTGCGGTCCTCCAGGTTGACCGACTTCGGGTCGACGGGCGGCTCCAGGAACTGGGCCTTGAGTTTTTTCCAGCCGTGCTCCGCCGGCGGGTTGGCCGTAAAAGCGTCGCGTGCGCCCTTCCACCAGTCGGCGTAGACCTGGGCCGCCCGGGGCGTGCGGGTCCAGGGGACGTCGGCCTCGGCCGCCTGGAGAATGAGTTCGGCCCGGATGGCCGTTATCGGGACCCGGAGAGCCCCCAGCAGATGGTTCACAAGGTAGTCGTCGCCCCAGGCCTTCAGGGCCCGGCCCATGGCAATGAGGGTGGGCAGGTCGCCCGAGTCGAGGCTGTTCGTTTCGTTGAAGAGTTTGATGAAGTACGCACTGCGGCGGCGATCGATCGGCGTGGCGCTGAGGAACTCCAGCAGGCCGATCCGCAGGTCCCCCTGGAACATGTCCCGGTCGATCATCTTCCAGGTTTCCTGCTCCCACCGCTTGTACTGCTCGTCGGAAAGCAGGCGGGCCCGGCTCAGCATGGTCTGCCAGGCCACCAGTTTGCCGACCGGCTTCGGTTCCTCCAGCAGGCGCGTCAGGATGGTCCGGGTGGCGTCCTCGGTGGGCAGTTGGCCCATGCTGATGACGGCCAAGCATCGCAGGATCCAGTCCTGGCTTTCGAGGCGAAGGTTGTACTGTTTGTAGAGCGTCTCGAAGCGGCGCTGGACCTTTTCCTCGTGCGTCAGGATCTTGACGCTGGGCTGGCCCGTGCCGGTGGCTGGCTTTTCGGCCTTCCCGGCCGGCGCCTTGCCGGCTGGACGCGCCGCCCCGACGGCGGCGGCCGCGGTCCCCACCAGCACCGCCAGAGCGGCCGACACGCAGATCATTCGCATTCGCATCGTCATGGCATAACCCTTACTGAAGTACGCAGGAGAGCCCCTGGCCCGACTACAGCATACCCGACGGGGACAGTCTTGACAAGGCCGACGCCGCGGCGCCCCCCGTGGATGCGGCCGGCGGCACGGGCCGGAAGCCTCGACCCTCCCTGCCCCCTGTTTGGACGCCCCGCGGGCCCCTCTATTGATACGGCGACGCACCGTCAATCCGCCGGAATGCTTGCGTGCCGGGCCGCGGGCGGGTATCGTCGTAGGGCCAGCGAAGGGCCGCCGCCACCCACGATCCCAGGAGGCCGCCATGGACTTCACGTACGACGACATCGCCGGGATGATCGACCACTCGCTCCTCGTGCCGTTCCTGACGGACCGCGACCTGGCGGACGGCTGCCGCCTGGCCGTCGATTACGGCGTGGCCACCGTCTGCGTCCTGCCGTACTACCTGCCGCAGTGCACCGAGGCCCTGGCCGGCAGCCGCGTGGCGCCGACCACGACGGTCGGCTTCCCGCACGGGGCGCACACGACGGCCGTCAAGGTGGCCGAGACCGAACAGGCCCTGGCCGACGGGGCACGTGAAGTCGATCTCGTGGTCAACATCTCGAAGGTCCTCTCGGGCGACTGGGACTACGTCCGCGACGACGTCCGGGCCGTGGTCGATGCCGCCCACGCCGGCGGCGCCAAGGCCAAGGTCATCTTCGAGAACTGCTACCTGGAGAACGACCACAAGAGACGCCTGTGCCGGCTCTCGGGCGAGGTGCGGGCCGACTGGGCCAAGACCTCGACCGGCTTCGGCACCGGCGGGGCCACGCTGGGCGACCTGCAACTGATGCGCGAATGCTGTCCGCCCGAGGTCCAGATCAAGGCGGCCGGCGGCATCCGATGCCTCGACGCCCTGCTCGATGTCCGCTCTCTCGGCGCCACCCGCGTGGGCGCCTCGCGGACCAAGGACATCCTGGACGAGTGCCGGCGGCGCCTGGAAGTCGGGGCCGCTCCATAGCCTCGGACACCGTCACTAGGAACCCCATGGAAGAGACCGACGCCCTCCGGGCCGAACTCGAACATTACAAGGCCGAACGCGAACGCATCCGCGACATCGTCGGGCAGATTGGCGGCAAGACCACCAAGCGCCGCGACTTCGTCATCAACATGGTCTTTCTGACGCTCGTGGTCGGCGCCTTCGGCTTCGACCTGACCCGCTCGTTCGCGGGCTGGCAAATTCCGTATCTGCCGCCGCACGTCTGGCTCGAGATCGCCGTCCTCCTGGTCTCGCTGAAGATCATCTGGATGATCCACACGCAGACGCGGGTGGACCACTTTCAGTTCTGGATCCTCTCGAGCATCGAGTTTCAGATCAACATGCTCAGCCGCCGCCTGACGGACCTGGAAGACGCCCTGCGCCGCCGGGCGGAGGCCCAGGATCCGCCGGACGGACACGCGCCGGACAGGTCCGGCGGCTAAACACGCCCGAAATGCCGCCTGATCTGGCCCAAGTTGCCGCCGCTTGGAACCGCCTGCCCGAGGCCGTCAAGGCCGGCATCCTGGCCATGGTGAGTGCATCGTAGACGAAGTGAACCGCCAGGCTATCGGGGGGAGGGAAAACCGCATGGAAGAGGCAATTCAGGACAACCAGCTCCGTGCTTGCAGCTGCTGCCACGCCAAACGGATGTGCTCAGGCTTGAACATCTCGCGCTTGCGGTCGCTCCACGCATGGACGGCACGGATAGCCTCGTCCTCGCTCGTCGCCGGCGACGCCGCGTGCTTGCCTACCCAATGAACGGTGGACAGCAACTCCATGCCGTATGGGGTTTCAAAGCCGGCAATCAAGTCGGCCACACGTTGAAGCCTCGCATTGGATTCAGGGCGCTTGGCCAGGAAGGCTTCAGCCTCTTCCACGGCACCCGGGAGGAGGTCAATTTCAGCCTCTGGTCGTTGGCTGTCCCCATAGCCACGAATGAAATGGCCCTCAATGCGCTCTAGGACCTTGTTCAGGTTGGCGGCATATGGACCGTAAAGGCCTGCCTCATAGCGGAGTTTGAGCGGCTCGCCAGCTTCCTGAAGGAAGTACGCCAGTTTCTGAATCTCGAGAAGCGTACGGCTGTATCCGAGCGCGGCATATTGCCTCATCAACTCGATGACCAGCGCACGCCCAGCCGTCATGTTAGGCCGCTTAGTGCGGACAGGCATGTCCTTCGCCTCGGGCGCCAGATCGCGTCCGTAAAGTTCTGTAAAAACGGCTCGGCGCAGGAAGTGGCGAGCCGGTAGCATCTCCTGATCGAACGGGTTGGAACGAAAAGGAGATGCGTAATGGCTCGCCAGGAACAGATTACGGAGGTGCTGGCCGTTTTTCAAGAGGCGAAGGAGCGTGGCGACGATCCGTTGCGGGCCGTCATGCAGGTGCTGCTTCAGCGGCTCCTGGAGGAGGAGATGACGGCGCACCTGGGGGCGGAGGCGTATGAGCGGACACCAGAGCGGCAGGGGCATCGCAACGGGTACAAGCCGCGGCAGTGGACGACGCGGGTGGGGACGCTGGAGTTGCTGGTGCCGCAGGACCGGGAGGGCACCTTCCGGACGGAGCTCTTTGAGCGGTACCAGCGGAGCGAGAAGGCCCTGGTGCTGGCGTTGGTGGAGATGTACCTGCAGGGCGTCTCGACGCGGAAGGTCCAACGCATCACCGAGAAGCTGTGCGGGCGTCGGATCAAGAGGAGTCAGGTTTCGTCGCTGACGGCGGACCTGGAGGCCCACGTCCAGGCGTGGCGAAGCCGACGGCTGAAGGGGGTGTGGCCGTACTTGGTGGTCGACGCCCGGTACGAGGACGTCCGCCAGGGCCCTCACGTGGTGAGCCAGGCGGTGCTGACGGTGGTGGGGATCGGCGAGGAGGGGTACCGCGAGGTGCTGGGCACGTATCTGGGCGATTCGGAGAGCGAGGCCACCTGGGGCGAGGTGCTGAAGGACCTGAAGGCGCGGGGCCTTTCGGGGGTCCGCTACGTCGTCTCGGACGCCCACGAGGGCCTGGTGGCGGCGATCCGGCGGCACCTGCAGGGGGTGCTGTGGCAGCGGTGCCAGGTGCACGTGCTGCGGAACCTGCTGGGGAAGGTGTCGAAGGCGGATCGGGCGTGGATCGTGACGCGGTGGGGCCGGATACGTGAGGCCCCGACGCACCAGGAGGCCCGACGCCTGTTGCCCGAGTTGGTCGAGGCGCTGGAGGCGCGGTACCCGAAGGTGGCGTCGTGGCTGGAGGAGGCGGGCGAGGAGGCCCTGACGGTCTACGCCCTGCCGGCGGGGCATCGGAAGCGGATGCGGTCGACGAACATGGTGGAACGGTGGTTCGAGGAGGTGGCACGCCGGACGCGGGTGGTGCGGATCTTCCCGAACGCGAGCGGACCGTGTGCGAGGGGCTCGCCGGCGGCAAGCCGAAGACCCACATCGCCCGCGACCTCGGACTCAGCCCAGGGGTCGTCCGCCGCATCATCAGGGACGTGCAACGGCGGTTCCGAAAAATGGGCCTCGGCGGATGGGTCGGAGAATGACAGGGACGAGCGGAAAGGAGCAGGCGGTGAGGAATCGGGTGCAGTTGCTCACGGTGAAGGCAGTGGCCGACATGCTCGGTGTCCACGAGCGGACGTGCTGGCGGCTCTCGGCCAAGACGGAGGCCGGACAGGGCGACTTTCCGCGGCCGGTTCGCATCGGCCCGCGGACGATCCGCTGGCGACTGGCCGACGTGGAGGCGTACGTCGCGACCCTGGCGGGCGAGCAGGCCGGCAAAGTTAAATCCAGTCCTGGCCATAACTGACTTGATGGGGGCGCAAACCGGAGGTAAGTGACCACCGGGAATCGACGCGAGGAAGGGCGGAAGGACATGGCCAGTATCTACCGGCGGACGAAGGGCGGGTACTACTACATCACGTATCACGTGCGGCCCGGCCAGCGGCGGACGGTGAAGGGGTCGAAGGACCGGGCGGCCACCGAGGCCCTGGCCCGCAAACTCGAATCCGACGCCATGCTCCGGCGCGAGGGCGTGATCGACCCGAAGGCCGACCAGTACGCGAAGGCCGAGGCGAAGCCGCTCATGGTCAAGGATGATGACGGGAAGGTCGCCAGCGGCCATCTGGCAGACTTCTACGACGCACTGATGGCAAAGGGGGTGACGAAGGACCGGGCCGACCTTGTGCGCACGCGGGTCGCGAAGGTCCTGCGGCTCACAAAGGCCAAGCGAATCAGCGACCTGGCCCCCTCGGCTGTGCAGGTGGCCATCGACACCGTTCGCAAGGAAGGCCTGTCCCTGCAGACCTGCAACGACACGCTCCGGGCCATCAAACAGTTCGGCCGATGGCTGTGGCGGGACGGCCGGGCCCGAGACCACGTGCTCGCCCACCTCACCGGCTACAACGTGGCTCTGGACCGTCGGCACGACCGGCGGGCCCTTTCGGACGAGGAACTCGCCCGGCTCGTACAGACGGCCGAGGAGGGAAATGCCGTGCTCGGCATGCCGGGGCCGGAGCGGGCCATGCTATACCGCCTCGCCGTGGGCACGGGGTTCCGGGCCGGCGAACTCCGCAGCCTGACGCCAGCGTCGTTCGACTTGGACACCGAACCGCCCACCGTGACCGTCGAGGCGGGGTATTCGAAGCACCGCCGCGAGGACGTGCAGCCCATCCGCCCTGACCTGGCCGACCTCCTGCGACCTTGGCTTGCGGGTATAGAACACGGCAAGCCCGTGTTCAAGATACCCTCCAAGACGGCCAAGATGATGCGGGCAGACCTGGAAGGCGGCCGGGACGCGTGGCTGGAGGAGGCGCCGACGAAGAAGGTCCGCAAGGAACGCGAGAAAACGTCCTTCCTCAAGTACCGCGATGCCGCCGGGCGCGTGGCTGACTTCCACGCCCTGCGGCACACGTACATCAGCCGGCTCGTAAGGAGCGGCGCGAACATCAAGGTCGCCCAGGAACTCGCCCGGCATTCGACGCCGACACTAACACTCGGCCGGTACGCCCACGTGCAATTGGCGGACCAGACACAGGCCCTCGATGCGCTACCCGCCATCCGGCTCACAGAGCAGCCGCAGGAAGCCGCTCGGGCAACCGGAACCGAGGATGCGGTATCATCGATCCTGCTCTAACCCCCACGCATACAAGGCGCCCGCAGACACGGAGCACCGGACAAGAAACTGGTCGGGCGGCGGGTCTCCTCTTGACTTACATCTTCGGGACTGCTAGTATTCTCGCAGAGGCGCCCGATAGGCAGCCTCGCTTTACCAAGACGGGCTATTACCCGCGGTATAGAAAGGAGTCTCAGATGGTGAAGCGCATGTCTTGTCCCGACCCCACTATCCTTGACGGCTCATCTCTGTTCGAAGCCTGTGAGACCATAGCGGAAAGACACGCCCGCGAGCGAATCACTCTCGACTACGCCCGTCTCGGCAAACGGCTCGAAGTGATTCGAAGAGACGCCGGCTGGCGGGAATCCAAGCTGACCACGGTCTTGCTAGCCATGGACCCGAACTCCGAAGGCCAGCAGCGGTTCCAGACGATGCTGCGTCACTCGGGGTTCGAACCCGACGTGGTCTACTACCGAGATGCGTTCGTGTCTCTCCCTCCTGGCCGCAGCCCCGGCGAACTTGGCTCGAAACCCACCATTTCGCTGGCGGCGCGAGTTGCTTACATCGCAGGCTTGATGGCCCGTCATTCCGATCCGAACTTCCTTGTCGTCAGCCACTCGTTCGAACTCTATGGTCCCCTTACGGACCTGAAACAAAGGGTTCCTGAAGGCCGGGTTGGCGTGGCTTACTTCGCCTCGCTGATCGACTACAGATGGCGGTCCGCCGGCCTGCTCGACGGAGAACTGGATGTAGAGTTCTTCGATCTCGACCCATTCTCACAAGACCTCCTGGGCGTCGATCTCGCGGGTACGCTGGGCAGGTCCAAGGACGAATCGGCGGGATTGAGTCGTTTCTGACACAATTCGGTGAGCGCACGGTGCCTCACTGAACACTTACATTGTGCACGCGTAGGCGTGCTCTGGCTGTTGCCCTATAGGCAAGGCCGGACTGTAAACGAAAGGAGAGAGGCTTTATGTGTAAGACATGTCCGAAGTCCGGATGCAACCTTCGTGACGCCCTCGAGTATGCCCGTCATCTGGGATGTGCCATTACGGATGTCAAGAAGACGGGCGAGCTGCGAGTAGGCCACCTTCTCATGTGTAAGCCGGTGAAGGTGAACGAACGCCGAAAGGACTGCCCGCGTGAACTGAGCACGTTCCTCCGGCGGCTGGAGAGGAAGTTGTGGACTCGTGCAGCCTGATTACGGGCCACACCATTAGAGCTGCCGTGTTCGGTTTCTGAGGCTGCAACCCGGGAGGCATTGCTTCGATCTGCCCACGACCGCGGTGCCTCTCGGTTGCCCCTCCTGTGTT
>Ga0180434_10009052_pt1 | contig 10892 bp, 8 predicted proteins | sample SS_ome_7_FD_132453 | JGI IMG/M metagenome (GOLD analysis project Ga0180434, IMG submission 132453) | Hypersaline lake sediment archaeal communities from the Salton Sea, California, USA - SS_1_D_2 metaG | ecosystem: Environmental > Aquatic > Non-marine Saline and Alkaline > Hypersaline > Sediment... | reverse complement strand
TTAAAGTGCGGATAAATTGCTGCCTTGAATCAAGGCCCTTGAATTCACGAAAGCCTGTCCTCACCTTGGCACAGGCAACGCGTAAAATTTTTGCAACTGTCATTACGGCTAAAGCATTCGACAAGTTATGCTCGCCGGGGAGTGCCACATCTTTTTTATTGGCAACATTCCAAACTTTTCCCTCACACCTGAATATCATCCCCTGCCCCTTTATCATTGAACCGTTTTCTTCTTTAAATTCTTTTAGCGAAAACCAGAAACGTTGGCTGGGCACACGCTTGCCAAATTCACGGGTAATCTTATTATCACGATTTAATATTACATAATCATCCTTTGACTGATATTTAAAAATCATTGCCTTAGCCTCGCTATATGATTTCATACTCGGATATGTATTTAAGTGATCTCGCATCACATTTGTCACTACGGCAATATGCGGACTCATTTTTACACGATTTAAATCCTCAAGCATCCATGACGAAAGTTCAACAACCACCCAATCCCCTTCTTTTACGCGTCCAAGAAAATTTAGTGGCGATACTTTAATATTTCCACCGAGATATGTTTTATTTTTCTTTTCTAAAATCTCTGCCAAAAGTGCCGAAGTAGTACTTTTTCCGCGTGTTCCGGTGATGCCAATAATCTTTGCCGGACAATGTTTAAAAAATATTGTTATATCCGATTCAATGCGAACACCGGCCTTTTTAGCCGCGTGTAAATACGGCGAATTACGGCGCATGCCTGGATTTTTAATTACAATATCCGCATTTTTGAAATCATTTACCCGATGTTTACCCAAGACATATTTGATCTTTAATCCTTTTAGTTCTTTGATGCTTTCCTTGAGTTCATTCCTGCTTTTTATATCCGTAACCGTCACTATTGCTCCCTGGCGCGCAAAAAAACGGGCCGCAGAAATACCACTACCCTTCATATATAATCCCAGTCCGGCAATTAAAACTTTTTTATTTTTATATTCATTATATTTCATCAAAATTTTCCTATTAATCTCGCCCATCTGACTACAATGATTCCCTTCACCACCTGATAACCCATCTTAACATACTGCCATAAACCTTTTAAAAATCCTACCTTTTGCATTTTGCGCCGGATTGTCAGCCCCGGACACGGCACTGTGCCATATTTTAATCCACGCGAACGGCAGTAATAATTTAATGCCGCCTCAACCATAAAACCTTGTTTATATTTTTCCGGGATCCCTTCAAAAATATGCCGCATCATTGCCCGTTCTCCGCCAATCAGCGGTAGATGCGCGGAAAGCTTCATCATAAAATCACCTCGATCACGAAGGGCAACGTTCATAACTTTTTCACCTTCTAAGACCGGACCGACAATATCTTTAATATGTTTTTCTGTCAGGCCGTAAAGATCGGCGTCAAAAAAAACAATTATTGGCGCGTCTGTGTGCGTCACACCATGTTGCATTGCTTTACCTTTGCCCATATTAAGCGGCAGCTCGTGGCAAATTGTTGCGCCGGATTTTTTACATATTCTCAGAGTTTCATCGGTTGAACCGTCAGAAATTACAATCACCTCATCAATAAATTTTGAATTATTTAGAGCTTCCAACACTCCGCCAATTGTTTTTTCTTCATTGTACGCCGGCACAATCGCCGCGACCCTTGGCTCTTCGCCCATAATTATTTTGACCTTAGTGACAACTCGTAAGTTATTTCTTCAATTTTACGTAAATTATTCTTGCATTGATCAAATTTCGTCCGCAGATATCCCGTTAAATCAAGCTGGATTAAATTATGCATTACTCCTTCTATTGTTCTCTTTATCTCCTTTACTTCTTTATAATTTTTGTCTGTCGCCCGCCTTACAGCCAGCCTCACAAGTTCACCCGTAAAATCGCAAAGACCGCCAATATATATATCGGCATCAATCTGTTTATTCCTGATATCAACCACTTTTTTATTTTTTAAATAATAGGCAAAAAGTTTTGCTTCGGCATATTCCTCAAGCGCGCTCCGCCACGAACCCTCGTACCTAAGTTTTGTCGTACCCTTACTTACCTTATCAAGATGGTTGAATATTTTTTCCGCGCGCTTAATATTCGTCATCCCCTCATTATAATTTTCGCGGTGAAAAGCAAAAATTGCCCGCTTTGAAAGGCCAAGCGCTTCATTGGCATTCTTTATTACAATCCGCCGCTTTACACCATACGTCTCATAATCTTTTTTGATTTTAGAGAAATAATTTTGATTCTTTGCCATATATAAATATTTTAATTATTTAATTTAAGTTGTTGCCATCGCCATCTTCCTCTCCTGCCTTCGGCGAATAAGGATATACGCCATCTTAGTAATTTCAATAACTAGAATTTCAATTATGCCAATCGCCAAAACAACAGCCCATTCTTTCCAGCCCAGTGTATGGAGTTGAAAAATTCTTTGGAAAAATGGAACATAAAGCGCAATAAGCTGAAAACCCAAACCGCCAAGAACTGCCAAAACCAGCCACTTGTTTGAAAACGGATTTCGGGTAAAAATCGTATGCCGCAAACTCCGACATGAAAATGCATAAAAAAGCGAATCAATGCCAAGCGCGGCAAAAATAATTGTCCGGGCATAGGCAATGTCAGCTCCGCGTGACATCAAATAGTAAAAAAGAGCTAAAAGCCCGATATCGGTAATAATACCAATTAAGAAAATCAATACCTTCATTTCCTGATTTAAAAGCGGCTCCTTTCTTTTGCGCGGTGCAAGCTTCATGACATCCTTTTCTGCCGGCTCGGCGGCTAAGGCCATATGTGGCAGGCCGTCTGTTACAAGATTGATCCATAAAATCTGCGCCGGTAATAACGGCAAGGGTAATCCCATTACAAGCGCTCCAAAAATTAATATCATCTCTGTAAAACTATCTGCCAGAAGATAAACAATTACTTTTCTGATGTTATCGAAAATAACGCGCCCCTGCCTCACTGCGTTTACAATTGTTTTAAAATTGCTGTCTAAAAGTACTAGATCCGAATTTTCTTTTGCCACATCCGTGCCGCTGCCAAGCGCCACGCCAACATCGGCTGATTTTAGAGCCGGCGCATCATTTACCCCATCACCCGTCATTGCGACAACCTTACCAACTTTTTGCCATGCGTCAACAATTCTTACTTTGTGATGCGGTTCAACACGGGCGTAAACATCAATCTTTTTAATTATTTTTTCAAGCTCCCGATCATTAATCCTATCAAGCTCGCTTCCATTCAAAACATTATGTTCATTAATTTCAAAGCCTACTTCCCTGGCAATTGCTTCCGCCGTCCTCTGGTGATCGCCCGTTACCATCACCGGCCTGATACCCGCCATTTTACAACGTCGAATTGTTTCATGCGCTTCCGGCCGCACCGGATCCTTGAGGCCGATAAAAGCGGTAAATATCATCTCCTTAAGATCTCCGTCTTCGATTGGAGAATATTTTTTATCAATCGGACGATACGCAACCGCAATAACCCTCAAACCCGAACCCGTCATCTCATTAAAACATTTTTTTAATGTTTCGCGGTCTTCACTGGAAATTTTTCTTACAACATCGCCAATCGCATATTGAGTACAAAAATTTAATATTTTTTCCGGCGCGCCTTTTGCATAAATCACATCATTCTCATTATCAAATTTATTCCTTGTTGCCATGTATTTTTTAACCGAATCAAACGGTATTTCTTCTTTTCTTGCGAAGCGCTCATTCATTTCAGCAACATCCATCCCGCTGGCTCTGGCTGCCCCAAATAAAGCAACATCCGTCGGATTACCGATAATAGCCGATGAATCAATGTTTGCCGGATCCTCAAAATGAGCATTATTGCAAAGATATCCAATCTTAAGCGCCATTGCATGATCTGAAACTTCAAAAAATTCTCTTGTTTTCTCACTCTTAGATTCAAGCTCATGTGACTCAAAGCAATTCCGAATCGTTGTCACCTGCATTTCGCCGCGTGTTAGCGTGCCGGTTTTATCCGAACAAATAACCGAAACCGAACCAAGCGTTTCCGCCGCAATCAATCTGCGAGTTAATGCTTTCTTTTTTAATATTTTCTGCATCCCAATCGCGAGCGTTACTGTTACGGCAACAAGCAGACCTTCCGGAATTGCCGCCACGGCAATCGCGACTGCCAAGAAAAACATTTCAAAAAGCGATTCACCCATAATAATGCCGACAATAAAAATCAATAAACAAACAATACCCACCATTATGCCTAAAATCTTGCTAAAGTGGGTAATCGTTTCCTGAAGTGGTGTTTTCTCTTCAGGTATCTGTTGTATTAATTTGGCAATCTCCCCAAGCTCGGTTTTTATTCCTGTGTTGGTTACTACGGCAATTGCACGTCCACGTGTCGCCACAGTCGAAAGATAAACCATATCCGTCCGCTCAGCAAGCACTGTGTCCTCTTCAAGCGTCTCTTCTTTTTTAGATACTGGCATTGATTCGCCGGTAAGCGCCGCTTCATTCGCTGAAAAGTCATGCGACTCAATAATTCGTCCGTCAGCCGCAATACGGCTGCCTGATTCAATAATAATAATATCTCCGGGCACAACTCCTTCTGACGGGATCGACTCTTCCTTTCCCCCGCGCCGAACAAGCGCCTTTGGTTCAATCATTTTACGAAGGTCTTCCAGCGAACTATTTGCTTTATTCTCCTGCCAATATCCGATAACGGTATTTAATAAAATCGCAAAAATAATTATTCCAAAATCAACAAACTCTTGAAGTGCGAGGCTTACGAGTCCGGCAATGAGAAGTACAATTATTAAAGGCCCCTTAAACTGCTCAATAAAAATCTTCAGTTTCGTCGTCTTTTTTGCTTCGGGCAATTTATTTGGCCCGAATTTTTTTAAACGCTTCTTTGCTTCATCTTCAGAAAGGCCGTCAATCGATGAATTCAATTTTGCTAAAACATCCTCAGCTGATTTTGCGTGCCAATTGTTTGCTGCTCTTGCCATAAATTATAAAATACTGCGATATAAATTAATTGTACTTTCAACAATCTTATCCCAGTTAAAATTTTCTTTAATAAATTTTTTACCACGAACACCTTTTTTAGATACCTCGTTCGGATTATCCAAAAGATATTTCATTTTTTTTGCCAAATCAGTAATATTGCCTGAATGGAATGAATAACCTGAGTGATCAATTGTCTCCATATTCTCCGGAATATCAGAAATTAAAACACAATTACCATAACTCATTGCCTCTAAAATAGTGATTGAGAGACCTTCTGATTCTGAAGGATGAACGTATGTGTATGCATGGGCAAAGAGCTGTTTTAAAGTATCGCCCGATCGGAATCCGGTAAAAATTATATTTCGATTTCCTTCGGCCAAAGCTTCTAAATATTTTAAATAATCAGATGAAAAACTCGGTGCCCCGACAATTACGAGCTTTTTATTTGTCCGGAGACCCTGATAAGCCTGAATAAGATAATGAATACCCTTATGTTGGACCAGCCGGGCAACAACCAAAAAATATTCATTTGGCTTTAAGTTAAATTGCCCAAGCTCGTTATATTTCTTCACAATATGCGGCGTAACGCCGTTTGGGATATAAACTGCCTGGGCATGAAAACGCCGCGCACAATAAAGGGCAATATTATGCGAGACGGCAATTGTTTTATTTGGAAATTTACATGATGTCCATTCCCCCCACCCAAGATAGAACTTTGCGAACTTTCCCCATTTTTTATGAAAACGATCCTGGCTGTGGAAAGTCACCACGACTTTTGCTGATCGTTTAAAAATGCGCGGTATAAAAGAAAGCGTTGAAGGCCCGACTCCATGATAATGGATAATATCAACGTCGCGCTTTAAAACATCCAATGTACAAAGAAATGTATGGATAATTGCTTCAAGATTTTTACTTTTAAACGTCCACTCCTTAAGAAGCGTGACTTTTTTATACTTCTTAACTCGTTCTTTTTGAAACCACGGTCGTACATACACAAATACATGATGGCCCTGATCAGCCATTTTTATCGCGAGCTCCTCAACATGCGTTTCAATTCCACCACCAAGCTCCCCGGACTTGGGAATGCCTTTTTGTCCGAGCATGTAAACTCGTAAATTTTTACGTCGCTTTTTTGGCATAATATACAAATTCACCAAAGAATCCTTTGGTTACATATATTTTACCTAAATTTAAACAAAATAACAATAAAATTTGATAACTATATAAATAATTTGACTTTATGCGAATAAATCCCCTTGATTTATTAAATTAAATATTTTATAATACGGCTCACTCTGTTAAATAATAAAAATTTATTATGGAAAGATTTCTGAATCAGACCATCCAGTACATGCGCCGTAGGAAATTTGCCTACCTTGCATTCATCCTCGTTCTTTCATTCACAATTGTCCCCAACATCCTCGCTTCTGCCAGCGGTGAAGAGGGCGGACATGGAGCGAGCGCGGCAATTACGTTTTTATATATTGCCATCATATTAATTGCCGCAAAAATCTCCAGTCTTGTTGAACGCGTTGGCCAGCCTTCGGTTCTTGGTGAACTCGTCATGGGCGTGATACTTGGTAATCTCGTATTGATTGGCATCACTTTTTTTGAACCAATTAAAATCGACCCGATTATTACCTTTCTATCCGAACTTGGTGTTGTTATTCTATTATTTCAAATCGGCCTTGAGTCAAATATCAATGAGATGAAACAAGTCGGCGTAAAATCTTTCCTTGTTGCGATTATTGGCGTCGTCCTGCCGTTTGCTCTCGGCGCCTATTTTGTCGGCCCGTGGCTCCTTCCCGGACTCGATCCAAACGTCTACCTCTTTTTGGGAGCCGCGCTAACTGCAACATCCGTGGGCATAACCGCCCGTGTCTTCAAAGACCTTGGCAAACTTCAGACATCCGAGGCACGAACCGTTCTTGGCGCCGCGGTGATCGATGATGTTATGGGACTAATCATCCTTGCCATTGTCACCGCGATCGTTACGCTTGGTGCGGTTAGCATCGGCATGATCGGCTGGATCGCGGCAAAAGCAGTCCTGTTCCTGGTTGGCGCGATTGTACTTGGACAGCTTCTTGCTAAATATATCGGTCGTCTATTTTCCATCATTCATACCGGCGTCGCCATGAAATTCATCCTGGCAATTGTCTTTTGTCTTGTCTTTGCCTGGCTTGCTCAAAAAATCGGTCTTGCCCCGATTATTGGCGCGTTTGCCGCCGGACTTGTACTTGACCCTGTGCACTTTAAATACTTTAAAGATCCAAAAGTTGTCCGCGATGTAAAAGGCGCGGTCAAAGATGCTCCGGAAGACATAAAAGAAAAAGTAAATAAAGTAATCGAACCGCACGCTCATCGTCATATCGAAGATCTAATTGAACCGCTTGGCCATTTCCTCGTACCAATCTTTTTTGTAATGACCGGCATGGCTGTAAATGTTGAAACTCTTTTTAGTCTGCCGACCCTGCTCGTTGCTCTCGGCATCACTATTGCCGCGTTTATTGGTAAGATTGCATCCGGGCTTGCCGCGGGAAAAGGAACATCGAAATCAATTGTCGGTTTTGGCATGGTGCCGCGCGGTGAAGTCGGTCTAATTTTTGCCGCGATCGGCATGGGACTTGGCGTGATATCGGATGAAGTTTATTCAATTATAGTTATTATGGTTATCATAACTACCTTATTCACTCCGCCAATCCTCACCTACCTTCTCAAAAAACAAGATAAGAAAAAAGATAAAGAGCCGGAACCTCAAGAACAAATCGCATAAAAAATGCCCCCGAAAGGGGGTATTTTTATTTCTTGATTCAATGGCGCATCATTGCTATAATTGTATAACCTAAATATTAAAGCAATATAGATATGCTAAAAATTGGCGACCAAATACCTGATTTGGAAATTGAGGTCTATCAAAAAGATGAAACCAAAAAAACTAAATTATCCGACCATAAGGGCAAATGGCTCGTTATGCTCTTCTATCCGGCAGATTTTACCTTTGTTTGTCCAACCGAGCTTGAAGAAGCCGCCGAAATGTATGATAAATTCAAAGAAACCAATGCCGAAATCTTGAGCGTCAGCACCGACACCGTCTTTACGCACAAAGCCTGGCACGACACATCCGAAGCAATAAAAAAGATTAATTATCCAATGGGTGCTGACCCCACCGGAAAGATTTGCCGGGTCTTTGGAACTTATATAGAAGATGAAGGCCTCTCACTACGCGGCACATTTATCATTGACCCTGACGGCAAACTTATCGCCATGGACGTGCATGACAACAGTATTGGCCGCAGTGCCGGTGAAATACTGCGCAAACTCCAGGCCGCAAAATTTGTCCGCGAAAACGAAGGAAAAGTATGCCCCGCTTCATGGAAACCCGGTGATGATACCCTGAAACCCGGCCTTGACCTTGTCGGTAAAATTTAAAATCAAAACAAAGCCCATTCGAACAATACTGAGTGGGTTTTTCATTTGTGCGTTTTTTCTTTGAAAAGGTCGGAAAAATATGATATTTTAAAGAAAATAATTAAAAACTTATATGCGCTCAAAAATTTCAAGATATTTTCAATGGACAGCAAGAATTATCGCTATTGTCCTGATCATTTATTCCGCGGTAATTATTTTTATTTCCCAAGGATTTAGTATCGCTGCGCTCACCGCAAGTCTTACCTGGCTTTTAATTTTAGCCTTTCTTCTCATTGCCTTGCGCTGGGAAGGATGGGGAGGGCTGCTATTACTCCTTTTCGGAGTTCTCTATATCTCAATCACGCGAGATATCTATTCACCCGCCACTTACCTTCTTTCTGCAATTCCGCTCATCCTTAGCGGCTCATTCTTCTTAATTGCCAAATACACACGATAATTTGATATGGTCCTAAACATATTGATTCTCATTGCCGGACTCGCTATCCTTATTAAAGGAGCTGATCTTTTAGTTGACGGCGCTTCTTCAATCGCCAAAAAAATGAATGTTCCTTATATTGTTATCGGCCTTCTTGTTGTTGCCTTTGGAACTTCGCTTCCTGAATTAATAATCAATGTTGTCGCGAGTCTTCAGGGCTCAACCGCGCTTGCTATCGGTAATGTCATTGGCAGCAATCTTTCAAATATCCTTTTAGTTCTCGGTGTTGCCGCAATAATCTACCCCTTAAAAATCAAAGCCGGCACAACCTGGAAAGAAATCCCCTTGAGTCTGCTTGCCGTCGTTGTCTTATTCTTTATGCTCAACGATGCACTCATTGACTCAATGCCCTTTAGTCTTCTCGGAAGAATCGACGGCCTTATCTTGCTTTCATTTTTCTTAATCTTTATTTATTACACCTACGGCATCAGCAAAGTAAAAGATCATAGCAAAAAAGACAATATAAAAACCTATAAAACCTGGATCGCCTGGGTCATGGTACTCATTGGCATGGTCGGACTCACCTTGGGCGGTAAGCTCACTGTTGACTCCGCCGTTGCAATCGCAGAAATCGCCGGCTTAAGCGAAGCAATGATTGGCCTCACGATCGTGGCAATCGGTACCTCTCTTCCTGAACTTTTAACATCTGTTGTTGCCGCCTATAAAAGACAACCGGACATTGCCGTTGGAAATATCATCGGCTCAAATATATTCAATATTTTCTGGATTCTCGGCATCAGTTCGGTTATCGCCCCGATTGACTACAGCATCAAACTGAATCTTGATGTAATCCTTGTAATGATTGCCACCCTGCTCCTCTTCATCTTTATGTTTATCGGCGAACGCCGAACCCTGCAACGATGGCAAGGAATTGGTTTTGTTATCGTCTACATCGCATATATTGCTTTCACAGTATATCGAGGATAAATTCAAGAAACAAAAAAACTCCCCGCAATACGGGGAGTTTTTTGGTGGGCCGGCTGGGAATCTCACAATTTCGGGAACCTTCGGGTTCCCGAATAACCCTCCTCAAAATGTAAGGGGTCTTCGCCCCCTTACCATCCTCCGTTCGAATCCCGGTAAGAAGATGGCATCAAAAAACTTCAGATCATATCATTTATCTGAAGCTTTTTTGGTGGGCCGGCTGGGAATCGAACCCAGGACCTTCTGCTTAAAAGGCAGCTGCTCTGCCTGGCTGAGCTACCGGCCCTCTTTATAAATATGACAATATAATAGCAGTTATTTTATAAAAAATCAACCCCCTTGCCTTCACCTTGCCATTTTAAAATAATTTTGATAATTTTATACCGAAATGAGATAACCATGAAAATCAGTTTTTATACGCTTGGTTGCAAAGCCAACCAAGCCGACAATCAAGCCATACAAAAAGCTGCCACTGATCTCGGATGGCAGATTGTTTCTTTTGGAGAAAAAGCCGATTGGGTTGTCGTTAGCACTTGCGCCGTAACCCGTGGAGCTGAGCAACGTTCTCGGCAAATGCTACGCGCCGCGAAAAAACAAGGCGCTGAAGTTATCGCGAGTGGCTGTTTTATTGAAAAAATTAAAGAAATCGATTTATATCTTAAAAATCCTGGTGAAGTTATTGATTATCTGAAAAATCTATACTCCGGAAATCACAGTGAACCGCAAAAATCAAAAACACGCGCTTTGATTCGGATCCAGGATGGCTGTAATTTTAATTGTTCCTATTGCATTATTCATAAAATACGCGGCACTTCTCATTCCCGCCCGGCGCAAGACATTCTTATTGATATCAAAGAAAAGGAAAAGCTTGGTTATCAAGAAATTGTACTTACCGGCATTAACATCTGCCAATATAATCATAATAAATTAAATCTTGCCAAACTTCTTAAAAAAATTCTAGATGAAACGCAAATCCCAAGAATCCGACTTGGCTCAATTGATCCGCGTCTGGTAACTGATGAGTTTATTGAACTATTCAAAAACAAAAAACTTCTTCCCCACCTCCACCTTTCTTTACAAAGTGGTTCTGATAAAATTCTTA
>Ga0180434_10009051_pt1 | contig 10892 bp, 16 predicted proteins | sample SS_ome_7_FD_132453 | JGI IMG/M metagenome (GOLD analysis project Ga0180434, IMG submission 132453) | Hypersaline lake sediment archaeal communities from the Salton Sea, California, USA - SS_1_D_2 metaG | ecosystem: Environmental > Aquatic > Non-marine Saline and Alkaline > Hypersaline >... | reverse complement strand
GGGTCGCCAGCTGGACGGCGACCTCCGTGATGATCCCCGGCACGGTGCCGGTGATGGGCACCACGTACCGCTTCCGGAGATAGCCGTCGACCTCGTCCTCGGCTCCGGCGATCGCCTCGTCGACAATCGTCGTGTCGATGGTCCCGCTGTCGTCGTCGTCCGTCAGTTGCCGCAGCACCTCGTCCGACAGGTACTCGTCGAGGTCGCCCTGCGCGATGTAGTTGCCCATGAGCTAGTCCTCGAAATCCAGGTCTTCGGCGGCCAGGATCACGGCGTCTTCGGGCAGGTCGTCCCTGCGGACCGAGTCGCCGCCCTCGTAGGGCTCATACCAGCCGGTGCGGTTGCCGTTCTTGTTCAGCTTCTCGATGTAGACGGGCCTGTGCCCGTCCTCGAACGGGGGGTTGAGTGACAGGTCCTGCTCATCCCCATCCTCGGCGTCCTCGGCGTGCTCGGCCGAGAGCGTCTCAGATGGAGCCTTCGTGCTGATCTCGTCGGCCTCGTCGAAGACCTCGACCAGGCTGTCGTGGCCGTGCTCCCAGTTGGATGCCATCAGCGCCTCGGCCAGGTCATCCTTCAGCTCGAAGATCGTACCCGGCTCGATGATGCCCCCGCCGACGAGATAGGCTCGCCGGAAATCCACGAGTTTCATCGTTCACTCCCTCTTGCTTCGGCGGCAGGTAATGAGAAGGTGGGGGCCGGAGCCCCCACCTCTCGGTTGAAGTAGGCTCAGGGCCTAGGTGAGGACGTCGTCCAGAATGTACCCGGCGGCCGCGGTGAGCTTGATCTCGTCGAAGGTCTCGACGTGGTACCAGGTCTTCTTGGTCGACGGGTCGGGATCCCGCCAGCTGCGGACGGCCCACGGCGTGCCCGGACTCGCGTCCGAGTAGTACCGCGTGATGGTCGTCATGGCCTGGGGATCGGTGGCTGCCGCGGGGTTCACGTAGAGGAGGATCGCCTTGTCCTGCGCCCACACCCGCTTGATGTCTGCGGAGGCGCCGGGGTTGGCCTCGTCCTCGAGCGCGCCCGGAACCACGATGTTGAGACCCCAGAGCATGGGACCGAGCCCACCGTTCTGGGCCAGCGTCGGGTCCGTGTACTTGCGCAGCTCACGGACCTCGGTCGACCGCTTCACCACGTTCGCCACCAGAGGCGGGAACAGGATGGTGTTCGGCTCGAAGCCGCAGGCCGCGATGAAGGCCTCGCGGCCAGCGTCGATGTTCGCCTCGATGGTCACGTCTTTCGTGGCATCCCACTTGACACCGGGGACCGCGTTGGCGAAGGTGCCGGTGTCGGTCAGCAGGCTCTCGATCTCCACCTCGATCTCGAGACGCAGATGGTTCATGATCTTGCGAACCATCGCCTCCTCGTAGATCGCGGGGTTCGGGGCGTTGCCGAGGACCTCGTCGGTCAGCTCGTCCATGAGCGAACGCTCATGCACCGTCCCCGTGTCCCAGGTGCCCTTCGCCATGCGAACCTTCGTCGAAGATGCGCCCGGCGCACGACGGGAGTCGTACTGAGAGCCCTGGAGGAAGTCGCGCAGCGGCCAGGTCATGAACTTGAACTGGTCGCGTGCAACCTGCCGGGAGGGCAGGAGCCGGTCCTGCGCGTAGCCACCACCCTCGCCATACTTCTGAGCGATCTCAGTCAGCACGGGATCGGGGGCGACATCGGTGATCGTCACTGCCATTTCCTTTCTCCTTTCCGGGCATCAAAAAACCCCGCGTCAGCGGGGTTCTTGGCTATGCCCTAGCGTTCGCTCGGGTCTATGCGACCTCGAGGTACTCGATGATGATGTTGGCCGCGAACGAAGAGAGGTTCGCAGCGGCCTGCCAGACGACGTTCTCGCCGCCGGCACCGATGTCCGGCTCGGGAACGAGCACGCCCGCACCGTCCTCGTCGACGGCCAGCAGGGCGCCGAGGGTCTGACCCGTGTTCAGGAGCGTGCCCTTGACGAGCCCGGTGCCTGCGATCGAGACCGCAGCCAGGTAGCCGTTGGGGTCGGAGGTCCGGCCCACGTCGATGGTCGACGCCTCGGCATCGGTGACATCGACGAACACGCCATCCGCGAAGACAATGGCCTTCGCCGGGAAGGTGTACCCGGTGTCCTGGGCCGCGGCCGACTCATCGCCCGCGCCAGAGGCGATCGGGATGACCAGCCGCTTCCGGCCGGCTCCGATGTTCGCGAGAGTGCCCTGGAGGGGCATCTCGAACAGCAGGACGGAGACCAGGTTGCCCGACACACCCGCGCTCATCGCGCGACCGTGGATGAAGTCGGCCTGGGCAGTGCCGCCGGCCTTGATGGCCTTGCCGTCAGAGTCGTTGGTGACCATGTCACCCACAGCGATCGTGCCGCCAGCTTCGACCATCACGACGCCGGCGTAGATGACGCGCACCGCCTCGTCGCCGGATGCCCATGCGGACTCCACGACGCCGAGACACTGCTCGCCCTGCACCGACGCGGCGACCACCTGCTCGGTGTCCGAGTGCGTCTTGACGAAGCGGCTCGCGGTGAGCGTGCCACCAGCCTTGCGGGTCAGCGACAGCTGATCCTGCTCAAAGAGCTTCTGTGCCATGTGATTCTTCTCCTTTCTCTAGAGTCGGCCTAGGCGTTGCCCTGGGCCGCTTTGAACTTGATGTACGCGTCGCCGAAGTCGGTGATGCCGTGCTCCTTCATGAAGGCACGCACAGCGTCGCGCTCGACCGTGCGGTCATCGGTGGGCAGGTCGTCGGTGCTGTTGGCGGTCGCCCGCACCCGCTGTCCCTGGGGCGGCCCCATGGGGGTCTCCTCGAGCGACGGCAGTAGCGCGGCGAATGCCTCGTAGTGGGCGACGGCCCACTCCCGCTGACTCTTATGGAGCTTGCCGGCCGCGATCGCGTTCTCGACCTCGGCCTCTTGGCGCTTGATCTCCACGTCCTTGAGCTTGTCCTCGAGCTCCTGGATCCGCCCGTTGGCAGCTTCCAGCTCGTCGGCCAGGCTGGCGACCTTGTCGCTCAGCTCGCCGTTCTCCGCCTCGAGCTCGGTGGCGCGCTTCGCCAGCTCATCGAAATAAGCGCGGAGCACGTCGCCGACATCGTCCTCGGCAGCGACGGTGAGACCGTACGACTCTGCGAGCTTCCTCAGCTCATCCATTTCCACGTCTCCTTTCTCCGGGCGCTGCCCGGTGGATTCGTTGGTGGGTGTCGAGGAGGACGGCTCCTCGGCCGCGCCGTTGCCAAAGCTCTCGGGGTTGTGGGCGAACGGCGGGACCCACAGCCCCAAGCTCACGAGCGGATGATCGTCGTCGCTGGTGTCCGCCGATGCCACCAGCCGATCGACAAGCGACCCTCCCGCGAGCAAAGATGCCGCCAACGGCTTCATGCCGTCGATGGCGGGCATGTTGGTGATGGCGACGTTCCACAGGTATTCGGGGATGCCCGTGTAGCTGAAGAAGATCACCGGGGAGATGTAGCGGTACTCACGGTTCCGGATCAGCTCGGCGGCCTCGTCGGTCCACCGCACGAACGCCCAGATGCCGTGACCGCTCTCGTCGTCTGCTCCGAGGACGAAGGCCCGCTTGCCGAAGGGCTCCAGCAACGGGCTCAGCATGTCCTCCCACTCCGGCGGGACCACAGCCCACAGCGACTCGATCCAGCCGGCAGCTCGGGCATCCGCCGGCTCGTCGCTCATGTAGGCGCCGTGGTTGTAGTCCACCATCAGGTCGTCGTGCAGCTCCCCGAAGTGATAGAGGATGGTGGCCACGCTGAGCAGCGGCACCTCGAACGACTCGCGTGAATCCTTGATCTGGGCGGTGCCGACCGGCAGCACCTGGATCACCTGCGTCGGTAGCGCCTTGCGGTCGATGGGCTCGAGCTCGATATCGAGCGCGACCGCGACCAGCCCACCATCGGCGGTTTCGGGCGGTCGCCTTGGCGCCTGCTTCCTACTCATCGTCTCGTCTCCTTCCTTTGGTGCGCCGCTCTCTCCGCTCCTGCTGGACGCAGCCGAGCCAGCGTTTCTTGCCGTTCAGTCGGCGCAGGGTCGAGGTCAGATGCTTCTGCGGGATACGGCCCTCGCCCGGCTCCATGTAGTGCTCGCCGGCGACGTAGGTGCCCGGTCGCACCTCGAGTACCGTCCAGTACCCGTCCGGCGACTCGTCCCTTGGTCTCCGCCTGCGTCTCCTCCGAGCCATCACTCCTCCTATGAGTTCAGCTGGCTGCGCACGCCGCGCAGATGCGACTCGAGCCCGAGATCGGTCGCCCACTGGTTGGCCGCCTGATTCGTCTGGAACCCATCGTCGGGAAGGACCGTGGGCTGATCACGCTCTGCCTCGCCGCCGAGCCGTGACGCGATCTCCTCGTTGACCGCCCGCACTTCGCACCGGCAGTTGAACCCGTTCGGTGGCCACCAGTAATCGGGGAACTCCTCGCGCCTCCAGACCTTGCCGTCCATCTCGGCGTGGTCGTCTCGCGTCCGGTCGTCGTTGACCGCGTCGTACATCAGATAACCGAACTCCTCGACCACGTCCGGGTCGGTGATCTGCTTCCAACGACCGCTGCTGTAGCTCGTGAACGTCGCCATCCGGAAGACGGTCTGCGTGTAGGCACCCGTCCACTCGAGCGCAGTCGCCGCATCCATGCCGGGCTTGACGTCCTGCGCCAGCCACTTGCGGAACTCCTGGAGCGTGCCGCCGGACTCGATGCTCGCCTGCAGCTGCTCCTTGATTCGGAGCATCATCTGGTGATCCGCGATGTGGGTCAGGGTCCAAGCCCGCCCGCGGTACGCTTCGGCCAGCGCGTAGAACTCCTCCGAAGACATGCCGAGCCGCGTGAGGAAGGCCTCCTCGGCCTCGGCCCACGGCAACGATGTGTCGCTGATCTTGGGCATCAGTTGGCCTCGTCGTCGTCCTCAGACGCTTGCATGCCGCTGCCGTCGATCATCACGGCCGGCTGCACCGTTACGCCGTCCATGGCCCTGATGTCGGCGTCGAGCTCATCGACCAGGATGGTGAGATGCGCCGCCGTGAACGATCTTCCGATGACCAATTCCAGCCGCTCCAGATTCTCCAGTGGGCGGCCATTGAGCCGGACATCGGTCCCGCTGAGTCCCCCGGGTGCGCGTCGGACAGTCAGACGGGTCATGCGACATCGCCCGGGCCGCACGACGTGCACCGCTCAGCCTCGTGCTCACCGAGCAGGTGATCGAGCCCGCAGATGGGGCACGTCCACAGCTTCTTGCCGTTCCCTACGGGCACGGCTACACCTGGCGCACGCTTGGACATCTGCATGACGGCGCGTTCCTTCGCCCTCTGCACGATCTCCTGCACCTTCTCCTGGAACTCCGTCTTCAACTTCTCGCTCCGCACCTTCTGCTCCTTCGCCATCCTCTTGCCGACTCGGTAGGTCACGATCAGAAACGCCGCGCCGGCGAGCAGTGCCGCCAGCAGGACGCCGACCAGGACTCCGGCACCCCAGACCACGAACACGGAAACCGTCATGTCTCCCCCTCTACGCTGTGGTTGGGCGGTGGTCCCCACCAGCCGGGCGGGGACGGCCTGCCCGTAACCGAGCTCGTTGCACAGCCGGTGAGCAACCACGCCACCACCAGCACCAGCCCAAGAAAAAAGGCGCGCCAGAGCGCGCCCCACGCTGCATCTCTCCACACGCTCATCGAAAGGCTCGCCGCACCTCTTCGACGCCGAACGCGATCACCGCCAGCACCACGCTCACCAGGAGTTGGATCCAGGCGCCGATGCCGCCGACCCGCGCCAGCCTGGCGTATCGTGGCAGCAGCCGCATCGCCTACCGTCTCCGGTGGTCGTCGTTGTAGCCGGCGTCCAGGGCCGCCAGCACGAGCAGAAGGACGATGGCCGCGATGCCGGCCACGGCGGTCTCGACCAACGGGCTCATTTCAGCGTCTCGGTGCGGACCGTTAGATTCTTGAGATAAAAGCCGTTGAATCTTGCCGGGCCATCGCCGTCGATCTCGAGCTTCACCTCGACAAGTCCGTCGGCGGGCTCGCCGTCGATCCACACCTCGACCCGTCCGCACCCGCCGATGAATCCGTTGTCGCCACTCTTCTTCAAGACAATCTCGACATCCTTCATCGCTGTACCTTCAGCTCGTTCTGGACGCCGGCCCGTCCGTTGTACTCGCCGGTCAGCATGACCCGCGTCAGGAGGTCGACCACGTCATCGCGGTCGATCCCTGCCTCGTCCAGCTCCTCCTCCAGGTCGGGGGCGGCCAGCCGGATCCGCGTGAGCAGCTGCTCCGGCGTGTCGCACTTCTCGGCCAGCCGATCCACGAACTCCAGGATCCGTTGCATCGGGTGGAAGGCCTCCTCGGCCGCCTTCTCGGCGACCTTGAGGTTCCGCCGGGTGCCCGTGGACAGCGCCGACCGGGCGAATGCCCCGGCTCTGCGTGTGGTCATCTCCTCGCCCCCCTCGTCATCGGTGTCGCCGAATTCGCCGAAGCCGCCGAGGTCCATGCCGGCCAGCGGATTCGAGCTCCCGCCCTTGATCGTGTCCTCCTCATCACCGGGCTCGTCGAGCCCGAACTCGTTCCTGATCTGGGCCCGGGAGAACGTCATCCCATCGAGCTTGCCAAGGGTGACGTACGTCTGCGCCCGCGCCGTCTCGTCGAGGCTGTCCTCGATGTCGAACCAGATGCGCGGGAGCGGATAGTTCCATCCGAGGTTGAAGCCCACGATGGGGCGGTACAGGTCGCGCCGCAGCGTAGCGGCCAGGGCCTTCGCGTCGGCTCGCTTGTAGTCCTTTCGGACGCGGTCATGCGCTCCGCCGGCCAGCGTGCCTGAGCCGCTCTGCCCCTCGGTGGTCAGGTTCTGGCCGAGCAGCCGGATCGCGTACTCCTTGTCGATGTAGCCGATGAATCGCTCCATCGCGCTCTCTCCCGATCCGGACACCTCCTTGCTCGGGCTCGGGAACTCGAGCCGCATCCCGTCCGGAACGACCGCGGCCGCGTCAGAGCCGAGATCCTTGAGCGCGTCCTCCAGCAAGCTGATCTGGTCATCCGTCGCGGAATCCGGATAGAAGCCGATCCGCAGCGGGATGCCGAACACCTCGGTGAACGCCGCCCAGTCCCGCAGGGCCCAGTGCTTGGCGACCCATAGGATCGAGAGCGATCGCAGCAGACCGGCCCGCTCCCAGGCGCCCGGCTTGGTGCGTGGCATGTGGACGATGAACTTCCACTCCTCGAGCGACTGATAGTCGGGGCTCGCGCCCTCCGAGACATTGACCTCGAGCACCCCGTCCTTCCAGCGGAGCAACCGACTCGACACCTCCTCGATGGCCGCGATCGTGCCGTCCGGATTCCAGATGATCTCCATCACCTGGACACCCTTGCCGACGCCGTCCAGCAGCACCGAGTGCACCTCGTCCATCTCCAGCGGCTCCAGCACCTCACGCACGACCTCCATCGCCCGGACCGCCCGTTCGTCGTCGGGGTCGTGCGGCAGGATGTCGTAATCGACGCCAGTGATTGCCAGGCGCCGCGTCTCGACAACAGCCTGCAGCCGGGGATCGCGGTCCACCATCCGATCGAACACCTGCATCTGGTAGCTGATGGTGCCCCGATCGGCCTGGGAGAGGTAGTTGATCAGCTGCGCGGGCGTGATGTCGCTGGCGAGCGTATCCCACCACCTGGTGCGGCTGGGCTCAACGGCTCGACCGCTGGGTGCACGAGCGGGTCGCTTGCCGGTGATGCTGCGTCCTGCGCTGTCGGTTACGGACTCTGCCATCTGCGTCTCCTTCTACTCGCCGGTGAAGTCACCCTCGGTGGGCGGTGGCGGCACGGACATGGCGCGCTGGCGCCGCTCACCCTCCTCGGGCATCTGCAACGCGGGCGCGCTCTCCAGTACGGTCAGCAGGTCGTGGATGCGGCCCGCAGGCACGCCCGTGGTCTCACGCAGCACTTGCATCACCGATCGCAACGTCGACTCCGGGACCACTAGCAACCTCTCCATCGCTTCCCCCTTCTCCATTCGCGTGCTCGTCCAGAAACGCCTTCTCGTCACGGCTCAGGCCGAAGTGGCGACCCCACAGGTCTAGCCCCTCGTGGTACTCGCGCAGGGCCTCCAGGTACAGCGGGCCGGCCACCGGGTCGGCCATGATGTCGTGGTAGCGCCCGTGAACGTTCATCTCGGAGCCCCGGCCATTCAGCCTCCGGCCATCGAACGAGCTGCCGTTGCCGGCCGACGGCACGAACTCCAGCCGCTCCTCCGAGTACGTTCCGTGAAGGGCCCGGCAGATCCGAACGCGGTACGCCGGGCTCTCGACCATCCGGTCGTAGTGGACGATCACCGCATCGGGGATGCAGTGGGTTCTCCCGGCCACCTCTCGGGCGATCCGGGTCCAGAACGGCACGTAGTGCCCGATGAAGTCGAGGTCGTCCCGACTGCCGGGGACGGGGCTCCGCCGCACCGCGTACATGGTCATCGACGCCAGCCAGCCGAGCCATCGCCGGATGACCAGAACGTTGCGTGGCAGCGTGGGCTCGTCCCGAAAGAACCGGCCCACGGCGAGCTCCTCGTAGCGTGCCGGGTCGAAGTTCTCGAGCCGGGCCGGGACCAGTCCCCACGACTCGATCTGCTCACAGGTCCAGGTGTGGCCGGATCGCGATGCGCCCATCACGGCCACCTTCGCGATGCGCTTACCGCCGCCAGACACGCTGCCGTCCTCCGCTGCGCCGTTTCTCCACGCTCACGTACTTCCAATCCACCGGCTTCTCCGGATAGTTGAGCACCTGCATCACGGCGTCCGCCCGATCGGTGCTCCGTCCAATGCGCTTCCGGATCTCATCCTTGCTCTCGACCTTGAGACGCGCCCCGGACACCTCCCGGTAGGTCGGTGCGGTCAGCTCGCCGGTGAGCTTGTCGTCCGGCGGCAGGGCCACCTCGTCGCCGCTCTCCGGGTCGAGCATCTCCCTCAAGTTCCACCAGGCCTCGGAGCGGACATCCGCAAACCCGAAGCTATTCGATCGGTCCTTCTTCTGGCTCTTGGCGCCGGCGACGAAACGGATCACGTGATAGCCGAGCTCGTTCAACCGCGAGACGACTCCAGCACCGAGTCCGATCGCGTCGACGACGGCGAACGCCGCCGAGCCGGCGAGCACCTGCTCGACCTTGGCCACGGTCTGCATCGTCTCGATGCCCGGGTGGACGCGCAGCTCGCCGATCACGTTGCCCTCGTGCCTCAGTGCCAGCACCGTCGGGTCGTCCGTCTCGCCGACGTCCACGCCAACCGAGACCAGCGGTCCCGGCCTCCCGTTGTCGTTCCACTCATGCCACCGATCATTCGCCTCTTCAATCCACGACAGCGGGATCACGCCGCCCTCGTCCTCCGCGAACTCGCCAAGGACCCGGTTCCGATACACGGCGCTCTTGTCGCCCCAGAGCCGCAGGCAATCCTCCGCCCACTGTGCGTTCATGCGGCCAGCCGCAATCGCGTCGTCTGACGTGATGTGCCGCACCTGCCACCGCTCCAAACCCTCTCGCCGCCGGTGGATGTCGTAGAACCTGCCGATCGGCGGGCCCGGCGTCGAGATCGCCATCGCGTAGCACTCGCCAGAGGCGAAGGCACCCTCGGCCGCATCCCACGTCTCGTCCGGGATTCGCTTCGCCTCGTCGAACACGTAGAACACCTGCTCGGCGTGTGCGCCCTCGATGAACTCCGCGTTGGAAGACGCGACCGCCATCGCCTGGCCCAGGACATCGCCGCGTGGACCTCGTTGGTTGAACTCCATCCGCAGCAGCTCGCGCTCTGTCGGGGGCTCCCGGCCCACCTTCCCCCATGCGATGCGCCGGCCCCACTTGTGGATCTCCGGCCACAGGTACTTCTTCAGCTGGCGGTGCACTGATGCGGTGGTCAGCACCTTCCAGTCGGAGCACCTCTCGTCGATCAGCGCGGATCGGGTGAGAATGAACCACCAGCAGGCGAGTGCGGCGGCCGTGCTCTTCCCTGTCCCGTGCGGCGCCCGAATAGCAATCCGCCGGGCAGGTACGATGTCGGCCAGCGCGGCCAGCTGGTAGTGCGCCGGCGCCTCGTCCTCGCGCCACCTGACACACTCCTGGACGAAGCCAGCCGGGTCATCCCAGTACTTCCTCCCGAACTGCCGGAAGCGCCAGCCGACTCGGCTCTCCTCCTCCTTCTGCCTCAGTCGGGCCCCCGCCCGCTGGCCCACTAATAGCCCTGAGCGCACGTTCTAGAATCTCCGGCTCATGTGCGAACTCCCGCTCCAGTGCGTCCAGGGCCGCGTCAAGCTCCCGCTCGATCGCATGTCGAATGACCACCTCGTCGCGAAGGCCCGCCGCCTGCCGCTCGACCCGGACCCCGGTTTCCAGGAACCGCGGCAGGTCGCCCGCCTTGATGTCCTCGGTGTCCAGGCTCTGGATCCGCTCGTACATCGCGTGCAGCACGTGCTTGGCCAGCTTGCCGTGCCGCTCGTGCATGTCGGCGATCGCCTTGAGCCTCGCCTGGGTCGCTACCCGGTCCTGCTCCGTATCCCATTCGTTGACCCGCTCGACCCAATTCCACCGGCTGGCCCAGGTCGAGATGATTGTCAAACTCTTGCCCAAGTCGGCCGCCACTTTACGTTGAGACCGCCTGCCTTCCTGATCTCTATACAAAGAAAAGGCTTGGAAGGCCTCCCGGCTTTCTCGTACCTGCCGCTCCCAGGGCTCCCGCTGGGTCCGCCGTCTAGCCATTGCCCAGGTAATCGGCTGCGAGCAGCTCGATCATCCGCCACTTGGCCCGAGACGTGACATCTCCGGCCTTCTCCATGCGCTCCAGACACAGCCGGATGACCTCTGCGGAGTCCTTGGGGATGACCGCCGTGCCGAACACGTCGCGCAGGGCCACGACCTCCGAGTCGTCCTCGGGCTCGTCGCCGAGCTGCTTCCG
>Ga0180434_10009048_pt1 | contig 10896 bp, 14 predicted proteins | sample SS_ome_7_FD_132453 | JGI IMG/M metagenome (GOLD analysis project Ga0180434, IMG submission 132453) | Hypersaline lake sediment archaeal communities from the Salton Sea, California, USA - SS_1_D_2 metaG | ecosystem: Environmental > Aquatic > Non-marine Saline and Alkaline > Hypersaline >... | reverse complement strand
GTAATTTCCCAATAGACTGTCATAACAAACTCATGGCATACCATTCGTTTATCGCTATGTTTCTTACTTCCAATCCACTTATTAAATAAAATCCTTATCGGTTGTTCAATAAGTAGGTTCTTATATTCGTATGGCGTGCCGGCATAATGAAAATACTTCTTCTCAAATGATATGGAAGGTATTGTTTCATGCGGTTGCATAATCATCAAATCATTATCGCCTTCCAGGTAGTCAGCAATAGGATTGAAGACAACACCGGCCTTCAGTCTGTAATCATGTAAATATGATGCCTCACAAACATACTGACCACTTGCAGCGTTGTATATCATTGCTGAATGATTCCATTTGCCGGCCCTTTCATCTTGTTTCTTTTGAAACTTCTGAATGGCTTTGGCAAGCTTACCACGGCCCGAAACCAGTAATATATCACCTGTTTGTAGTTCCATCAATTCCCGTTATACGGTGTATATTTAGCATTAATAATAATATCCTTTACGTCACTTATAAGGCTTGCCCAACTGTCACCCGTTGGATCAGCTAATGTATAATTTTCGGCCATCCCGTTACCACTATAATCGTTTGTACTCTCCACAAAATCCATAATCCCGTTCATAATATCATAGTATTCAAGCCCTTCAACGGCATTTTGTGTATAATTACTAATCAACTTGAAATTGTTTTCACAAAAGTCCGCTATGTCGTCCGGGTGAATCCTTGCCATAAATTCATACTTTGCGTAAGCCCAACGAATCGGGCAAGATGGCACGCTATTAACAATGTGATTATAGTGCCATTTTTGTTTCAATAATAGCCCGGCTTCAGCTTGTGAATACCCTTCAGCCATTAGAAAAGTTACTTTTTGGCTATCTGTCACCTCGTTACTATTCCAATTTATAGCGATCCATTTTGATGCATCGTTCAATCCTGACCAGCTATTAAGTGAAATATAACCGTCAACACATTGGCGAATCTGGAACCGATCTACGAAGGTCACACCTAAAATGTATTCGTGAATCAAATCCAGGTATTCAAGATCAACGGATTCATAACCCGAAGGTGCAGAACCGTAGCCAATAGCATGACCCCAGATACCATCATTTGTTAATGACGTCCAAGTCTTTCCGGTTTTTATTTCTCTGTATAGTTCCATATTATAATACTGCACCTGTCAAGAACCATTTTAAATCAATGTCATCATATCTAACCGTTAAACCGCCTTTTGGCCCTAACACCTTGTTATTATCAAAATCGAATCTTTCTTCTGCTGCAACGTCACCCGAGTTATTAACAAAAGTTATATTCTTTGTGCCATAATTTTTAAACTCTATAACCCGGACCTCAATCGGATCGGGTTGTGGTAGCCCTTTAATCTGTACGGTTGTGCTTGCCTGAATCCTGATCAATACATAATCAAATAAGCCCGCAGGGTTGTATGGCGCCTGGCTTGTTGTAATCGTTGGCGGGTTAAGTGATTGCCCGAAGGTCAAGCCCCCGTTAATGGTCAAATTGTTTACTACGGTACTCTTTTTAGTCGTCAGATCCTTCTTATCACTTGATCTAAAATCAAGAAAATCATTACTATCCTGGCTTACTGTCTTTGCTTTTACTGCGTTGGTGTATGCCGTTGCCGTCTGATATAAAACGAATCCAATTGGCACTTCTTCAACTGCAAAACTGTCAGATAAAAGGTAATCCCTTATTTCATCCAATAAACCGCTTTTAGCTTTTCCAACGGTTTCGTATTCACAGCAACCCTGTATAACCTTGATAGGTTCTGTGATGTCAGAAGTTGCCACAATAAGACTACCAACAAACCATTCATTTGTTACTTCTGTTTGTTGCCATGTTGTACCCGTCCATTCATTAAAGGCAAGGCGTGACGTGCCAAAGCGTTTTACCGGGTATGCCGTTGCATCATCCCTTCTCCAATAACCATTTGCGCCTGAACGGTAATAAACAGGGGCGTAAAGTATCGGACTTAAATCCTGGGGGTTGCCGTCTTCAATGCTTATATACAAATCTTCGTCAAATATTTCACCATCGTCAATTGAAAACTGTGCGTGTGCATTGCTTGATCCGTCACCGTCAACACTGAAGTTATCAAGGTTAAAACCAAGTTCCGGGTATGTTCTTATCTGTGTCCCCTGAGATCCATGCAAATAAAAATGAGTGTCACGGTTCATGTTTAGTCCATGCCGTTCTTCTCCAACATATATGGCTTCATTGTTGTCAGCATCCCAGTACAGAATTGAAACAAGTGCATCATCAAGAATAATGCTATCAGAAAACACTTGTGTGCTTTTCAGTTCAATTTCTTCTGAAACATTTAACCCGAAATAGATTATATGCAACCCCTCTAAATCAGGAATAACAACGCTGTAATTTGAATCAATATCATAACCGACACCATTAATATAAACCACATAATAATCCCCGGACGGCTCTATTGTAAATGTTCTCGTTCCATCCACAAACGAAATATCGCTATCCGTTGTTTTATTTAAAAAGCCGTTTGGCTTTAAAAATTCAGTGTTTATATCTTTGATTATGTCACTCAATCAATTATACTTTTGTTACTTCGTTAATCCTTGCGTTGCCTGTTGGTGCTGTGTCCCAAATACCAGCCATCTGACCTGTATAACGATCTTCTACAAGTATATCACCACGTTTCAGCTTGATTGCGCTTGTAGCCGTTGCCGTTGCACCGTAGACAATCCACATATCCTTATTAGAATCGTTTCTTATGTAAATTTCCCGCCTTGCAGTATTCGCAGCAACCAAAGCCACTGAAGTTGCTGAAGCCGCTACGGTTGTTTCTGTTCCTGTGTTTCCAGCACCGGCCAAGGCCGCTTCAATGTCCTGAAGTTCTGAAATAATATCATCCTGCTTTGCTTCTGTACTTACCTTACCATCAATGCTGGTTGTGTCGCCCGCAATGGTTCCAAGATCGGTTATCATTGTGTCTTGCTTCGCTTCCTTCGCACCATTGGTGTTTAGCGTTTGCAGTTCCGTTGTGGTTGCTTCCTGTTCTAATAACAGGTCGTCATTGCTTCTGTTAATTTCTGACATATCGAAAAAGTTTTATATATTAGTATGTTTCTGCTATTTCTGCATTTCCGTTTGCAACATTCCAGACAGCCCAAATTTCACCCCTGTAATCATCTATATTAACCAGATCACCCCGTTTTAGTAAGTAACTCCAATTTGTTAATGTAACCCCTGCGCCCTTCTTGATATAAAGTGTTTGATTACCATTGTTTGTTATTGCCACTTCCCGCCTGTTTATATTTGCATCAATCAACTTAACTGCCGTTACGCTGGCAGGGATTTGTATATGATTATCATTGTCAGCAAGCCGCCATGATCCCTCAGATTCAATAAGGTCAATAAGTTCCTGAAGCTTAATAGCAACTTCACGCAAACATTTTTTAGTATAATCCTTTGTATCATTAGCCATTACACTTTCTTGATCGTGTTTGTTATTATTCTCACTGTCCCTGTCGTTGCTGCACCTACTTCAATGCGTACATCACCCCATTTGCCGTAGAACGTATCAACCGCCACAACATAATTTCCATTTGCTATAATATTTTCAATGATCAAATTGCCTTCACAATCTTCCACCGGCACAAGTAAATCGTCACCAATAATCTTGTTTGTATCGTTATCAATATCATTGTTTATATTGCCCTGGGAGAACTTAACAACCAACGGAAAAGCATCAACACCACGGACAATCAAATGCGTGAACATAGATGTTAATTCAGTGTTTGTTGAAAAGGTCTGTAATACCTGATCTCCACCTGATATATTAAATGTCTTATCTGTTACAGCCATGCCGTTTGTAAAATTGGTAAATTATAATCTTTGTACGGTTCATATATAAAATATCCGGAAAATGTCAACCCTGCACCTGAAGCGGTTATTTCAAAACTTGTATCAGTGACAAGATTAGCAACCGTATAATCATCATTACTGATTGAAACAATATCACCGTCAGCCAAATATTTTGTGCTGGCTGTTAAGATTGTATACAAGCCGCCACCATCATCCGTAAATCCTGTAATATCTTGCCTCAAATCCTGATATTCACTAATGAAAGGAAGAACCTCATTCAACCATATATCAACACCCCTGTTATGCTTATTCTTTATTATTGCTGCATTCATCCCATCGGTTGCACGTGTGCTGTTTTCGTTCTTGTTCTGTGTTATTCCAACGGGTGTGTTTAGCCAATTATCAGCCATATAGCGATAATATACAAAGTGTTTCAATACGTTTATCAATCCCGTTGATACCCTTATGTCACCATCTGAATCCGTCCAGGTTGCACCATTGATAAGATCAGTATATTTTTCTTCCAATGGCGACTGTGCTAATATCTCATTGTACGCTTCATCGTTCAGAAGGCAACGCAAATAATACGATTCCCATTCTGTGATATACAATGCAAGCCTATCATCAGCAAATTGATTCTGACTGATCCTTAACGGCCCGGTGAAATCGGATGGTGTTAAAATTGGTAAACTCATTTTTTCTTAGTGGTTTTCCTTTTTGGTTGTTCTTTTGGCTTCTCGGTTTTAACCTCTGCTTTCGGTTCCTCTTTAGCTGGCTCAGGTTCCTTTGTTCCTTTCAGTTTAGCCTTTCCGCCTTCAATTAAAACTTCTGCCATTGCTTCATTGACTTCCAGTTCCATGCCTTTCTTAAAAGAATTGCCAATGTCAACCGTTGCAATGATTGTAACCTTTTTCGCTATGTTTCTGCCTGTGTTTCCTCGCACTTTCATAATCATAATGTTTTGGTTTCTACTGCCAAAAGCCCGTGCATCTCTGCACAGGCTGTATGGCGAAAGGTTATTTATTACGGCGTTTCAAGCGCTGCTTTGGCAGTTGTGAAATCACCAGTTATAAAGGCTGTCAAATCATTGCCTTTAATTCTAATCAACAAACGTGCTTCTGCAAGGATCGTAACAAGGTTGCGTGTGAAATCGTCATTTTCCCAGCCAACCTGCATGTTCATTCTTTCTCTCCAAAATGCTTTTGCTTTCGTTCCGTCCATTACCAGGAAGTTATCAACTGCGATACCTGTGTTTTCAACAATAGGAAGCGCATCAACTTGCATACCATCAGCGGCAATGAATGGCGGCATCACATAATGACCATCTGAACCCTTAACCAGTTTCATTGCTGTAACATCAGAAGGATGCATAAAGATAACGTTTGGGTTGTGGTTGGCAATCCTGACTTGGTTGATAGCCACTTGAAGAACGTCCCAATTGTTTGCATCATCAACGGTGTTTGCAAATGTTCCGGCTGCAAATGCAGTCGCTTGGGTTATGATCCCGTTCAGGTTTTGACCTAAATTGTCACCATTCAACAACTGATCGTCAATGTCAAGGCTTAACAGTTCAGTTAACTCAGTGTCAACTTCAGAAGCCATGAAAGGAATGTCGGCAAGCATTTCATCAGAAATCTTAATCTTAACCGTCCGTTTCTTAATTGTTTCATCAACAACAACCAGGTCAAAGTCAGCAAGGTTTTTAAGGTCACCCTCAACAGTTCCACCGGCTCCGCCATCAGGATTCTGTTGTTCAACCCAGGATACAACACGGCTGAATGTGTCACCCTGCTGGATGGCATCAAGTACCCAAGTCCTGCGCCTTGCAATACGGTTCAAACCTGCTTCACGGTCTTCAACGGGAACGTTACCACCTGTGATATTGGTAGTGGTCAACATTGTTCCGGCTGCTTTAAGATCAAGTGTGATGAAGCCGTTTTTTCTTACAGCCTGCAAACCTTTGATGTCTTCCATTTTCTCAGTCATTGCATTGGCAATGTGCTGGGCTGCGGAAAGCTTCTGGGCTGCGGTTGGACGTTGCATTTTCTTGATAGTTAAACCCTGGTTTTCAACAATCTTTTCAAGTGTTTTATACTGATTGTCAACAATTTCCTGAAGTTTAACCTTCATGTTTTCAATGTCTTCCTTTGATGCTTTCGCTTCAATGGCTGCATTGATGTTTTTTCTTTCATTGGCATTATAAGCGTTGTAATATTCTGCCAATTCTTCAGCTGATAGTGTCTTTAATACACTTTCATCGAGTTCAACAAACTTATCATTTTTAAACCAGACAAGTACAGGAACTGTTGCAAGCACTGAAGCGGCAGTTGAAAGGCCTGATAAATCGAAAGATTCAACACCAACAAAGCCAATAGTTAATAGGCTTACAAACAATACGGCAACCATTGAAAGGATCGTAATAAGTTTATTATTAAAATTTCTTTTTGCTTTTTTCATTATTTTTGTTTTAAAAGATTAATATAAAAAGATTTGATGTTATCCTTTTCATCATCTTTCGGCTTATTAAAGTCTTCAAGTGGCTTTATTACCGGCTCGTAGTTAATAAGTGAATTATATTTTTGTTGGATAACCTTTAATTTCATTTCGATCTGGTATAGGCGTTCATCTGTCCCCTGGCCGTTCTTCAATGCCTTTATAAGCACGTTCATTTCATCATTGATAGTCTTTATTGCTTCGGCTTTCTCCATGCCTTTAGCAACATCAACAACGGGCGTGAACTCATTAGCCCCAAAGGTAACCGCAGAATTTTCAAACAGTTTAACCTCTGTCACGTTCCAATATCCAATACTGTCACCTTCAGGTTCAATATATTCAAGCTTATCGGATATGTATTGAAACCCTATTGAATGTTCCCGTAGTATGCCATCCTGATAGTCCAATAACGCATCATTGCCTTTGGTTGATCTTCCAAGTGTGGAAACAAACATAAGACCATAATTGTCCTCATTCAGTTCTTTAATGTTGCCTATCATTTGATCCCAGTCATGGTTTCTCAGGTGTGCAATCTTTCTATTGCTGGATGAATTCGGGCCACGTTCGCTGATTGATTTGGCAAATGCACCGGGACGAATTATATCATTGTCAGAATCCAGGATATTAAAGGCGGCTGCATACGCTTTCACCGTCCTGCTTTCGCTATCAATGTCCTTAATATCAAGGCTGAATGATTTGATTGAATATGATTTGATTTCCTTTTTCATACTATTGTTGCTTTATGAAAACCTTTGTATATTGTTTTCTGCGTTTCCTTTTTGGCTTATCCTTTTTGTTTTCAGTTTCGCCTTTATATATCTTATTACTAATCAATTCTTTATTCATAGCCTAATACGTCCCTGGCTTCATCCCTATCAATAAGCCCGTTATTAAATTCTTGTATTGTTTTATCTGTTAAGTCTTTATTAACGGCCTTCAATGCATCCACGTTGTCAGTATTCAACACCAGCTTATCAGTTGATTTGAATGAATCTTTAATCAGCCAGTTGTTATAATTCCTTATCAGAAGGTTTGCAACGGGGATGTATGTGTTTGTGTATGCTGCTTTTTGTGCTTCAGATACATTATTATATGTGCTGCTTTCAGGATCACCAAACAGCTTTGAATCCAGGCCATAGATACCGCAAATAATACGCAGTTTATTGATATTTGATTCAATCAGTTTCAGGTCAGATGGCGACATGCCAAGCTGTAACAGCCTTAATTTTGTGTTTGTAACTCCGATCTTTCCGAACTTATCAGCCCCGGCCGTCTGGTCTTGAAAATCTTGCTGTATACGGTCAATCTCATTTGGCAATAGTGGCGTATCAGTATCATTGGTTAGCATTGATACAACCCCCCTATTTTTGAATATGGCTGCTTCTGCTTCAAAGATATTATTGCTGGATTCATAGACCATCTTTCCCACTTCCAGAGGACTGAAACCATACAACCCTTCATTGTTATCCTTTACAATATTGGGAAACTTTATTAACAATGTATTGTCAATATCGTAATGATTCCACTTGCCAAACTCCAATGATTCATATCGTTGTATTTCGCCTGAATTACTTGATATGATCTTTGTATTTTTTGATTTCAAAACAGTCAATTCCCTGTAACCGCTGAACCCTTCGGCATCCATGCCATTGATCCATGCGTTGCCCGTTGCCATCAGGTTTTCAATTACTTCATGCCAATGTTCTGGGTTGTCAATAAGATCAATTATAGGGCTTTCTTCAATAACATTTCCGGCTTGGTTTTGCAATTCAGTATGGTTTGTGAGTAGATCGCTAACAACATCAGCAATCTTTTTGATAACCATATAAACGTATGGGTTTGTTCCAAAACCTTTTTCAACGAAGTTTTTGCGGTCGGATTGGGCAAAATAATAGCGTAGTAATGACATGGGATACCAGGTATTAGAGTTCCTTAGTTTCCCCAGATTAATGCTTTCTGACTTACCGAAAAGCCTGTTAATTAGATTCATTAAATATTGAATTTCGTAATGGCATAACGTGCCGGATCAATCAAATGGTTGTCTTTGTCAACGGGAACATTTATAATTGTCCCGTCCTTTTCCTTTGTCCACTTGTAAGATCGAAATTCATTTAACAAATTTACACTATTTTTATTAAGATTCAATTTGTAACTGTTCAGCCTATCAATGCCATGCTTAATTGAATCTTTGCCTTTGACCGCTGGCGTGACCGGAAGCCCTGCAAGCTGTAACTCTTTAATGCTTTTTGGTTCTGCTGAATCCGCTACAATATACGTATTTTTATCTATCAAAGGCAAAAGTTTTTTTGCAATATCCTGGTTTGTTAAACCCGTTTCATAAAGTAATTCTGTCATATACAGGTTGTTGCCATGTTTGATAACTTCAATCACTCCGGTCGGGTCGTTTGTATACCCAAAATCAAGCCCATACACCTTGAAGTCATATTCATCAGGCGGTTTATCAAATGTATTCCAGTTTTTAAATATTGTTGCTTCATCATCTGCACGTTCGCCAAGACCATATACTTTCCATTTGTACGTGTCTGCGGTTCCCTGGGTTACGTTTTTTTCTGTTGGTTCGTATGATAGTATTTTATTTCGCTCAGTATCAGATATAAAAGGATTATTTAACCAAGTCGTATGAAGAAAGGCAACATCATCCCTTTGTGCAATCGCATCATATACATAGTGTCTGCTTATTTTGGGGTTGTAATCCATCCACCAGAATTTTCTACATCTCATTTCTGATTGATCAAATATGTCCCTTGCAACGTCCAAACTTTCATTAATCCAAAAGTAATCACAGCCTGCACCATGAAATTTACTTGGCTTATCAGCACCTAATAGATTGATCTTGTTACCAAGTATTTTAAAGGTTGCTACTTCCTGAACGTCTGCAAATGGAGAGTATAACCCAAACATGGGCAATCGTGCGTTAAAATCATCGTAAAGGGTTGTTTTGAAGCTGTTGTAGGTTTCTTTGATAATATTGATTGTGCAGTTTGTTTCGTACCTTGCACAAAGGCGAATGATAAAATCAATTGAACTCCATGTTTTCCCCGATCTTGAAGAACCTTCTAAAATTGCGCCACGTTTCCCGGCTAATTTTGATTTAATAAGGTGTGAATAATTCGGGTTAATCTTCCTTTTCTTCATCTATTTCTGGAAACAATTCGTCAACTGATTTGCGTTTGTCTTCTACAACAAAATCCTTTTTATCAACAAGGCCAAGATCCCTGGCAATGATGTTGGGATTTAAGAAGCCACCAGCCGCCCCAACAAACTTTTGATTGCGGATTATTTCACGTATATGTGTTATGACTTTAGAAAAATCTTTTGACATTTCATCATCTTTGTCCTTTATTAATCTCTCAAAATCATTGAAATAAATTGTGTTTACATCCAAAAAAATACACAACCCTTCTAATGTAAAAGCCCTCATTTTTGGCACTTGTTCATGGCTTATATTTTCTTCATCCCTTGATATTTTATATTTCATTGGAACTGTTTCTATCAATGGATTATCCACACACCATTGAAAGTATTCATAACATGCTTCCAACATTATTTCAGGTGTTTTAAATATCTTATCCCTGCCATGTTTACTTCTTAATTTCCAGAATTGGTTTCCTTTTGGAGCCGCCATAATCTTTTTTTTTATTATACGACAAAGTTATGATTTTGTTTTAATTAAGTCAAGTGCTTTGTATAATCGCCCATCCTTCACAAAGATCGACACAATACTTTTTCACCCCTGCATCAACAATTAAATATTCTTGCACTTCTTTATCAAATGGCATTGTTTCAATCTTAATATTTTGGATTATTATTGGTTCATCTTTTTTGTAATCTCTTACCGGCACGGCTCTTTTGCTTCCTTCTTTAATTTCATATCTTGATATTCCATAAATTTTTTGAATTATGAATTTAGAAACATAAGCATATAGCCTTGTATAAGGATACATTTCTTGAACATTAAACAATGCTATCCTTATAACATCATCATAATTTGAATCATCTATGGTGTTTGCAAAATTGATAATTGATATTTTTTGAATCTGTTCAATATGCTTTTTTGTTATTGTTTCCATAATTCAAATGCTTGGGTTTAATAGTTATTAGTTGGATAATATCTTACTTCATTGTTCCATGTGTCAATCTCAAATATCAAATTTCCTTGAAAATCCCAGTATTGTGTTATAATCCTTATGGGATCGCTTTCATCTTTACCATCTCCTTTTCTTGTTAGGGTAGTTTTAATGAATTCAACAATTTTTACTTCATCCATAACATTTCAATTTTGCACATTATTTAAACTTTTTAAATAAAAGGTTTTATTTTGGTGTACTTCTTTAATGTTTTATTCCTTTAATCCATACCACTTTTTCTTAGTCATCTTATATAGATTACCATTTAAACAAGTGTATTGTTTCTGACTTCTGAACCGTCCCCCTTAGTCACGGGGTGCATTAACTTTTCAGGATGACTTCCTAATTGCGCAAGTGGTCAGCACATAGTCTGCAAGTTCTTACAGTCGATGCTTTTTGATTTGAATAAGGCTTTCGC
>Ga0180434_10009046_pt1 | contig 10897 bp, 8 predicted proteins | sample SS_ome_7_FD_132453 | JGI IMG/M metagenome (GOLD analysis project Ga0180434, IMG submission 132453) | Hypersaline lake sediment archaeal communities from the Salton Sea, California, USA - SS_1_D_2 metaG | ecosystem: Environmental > Aquatic > Non-marine Saline and Alkaline > Hypersaline > Sediment... | reverse complement strand
GAGATACATGGAGGCCCTCCGGCAGATCCCCGACCAGGTCGCCCGGGTCCTTGAGCAGTCCGATCAGATCAAGGACATGGTCGCCGGGTACGTCGACCGGGAAAACTGGCTGTTCCTCGGGCGCGGATACAACTACCCGGTGGCCCTCGAGGGCGCTCTGAAGCTCAAGGAGATCAGCTACATTCACGCCGAGGGCATGCCGGCGGCGGAGATGAAGCACGGGCCCATCGCGCTGATCCACGAGGGCATGCCGGCCGTCTTCCTCGCGCCGCGGTCCGGCACCTACGACAAGATCGTCGGCAACATCGAGGAAATCCGCGCGCGCAAGGGCGCGATTATCGCGGTGGCCACCGAGGGCGACGACGAGATTCGCAAGCACTGCGACCATGTGCTGTACGTGCCCGACTGCCCCGTGCCGTTTCAGCCGATACTTACGGTCCTTCCGCTGCAACTGCTTGCCTATCACGCCGCCGTCGCCCGCGGCTGCAACGTCGACAAACCAAGGAACCTCGCCAAGAGCGTGACGGTGGAATAGAATCCACTTAAGCGGCGGCGACTTCTCCGATTCGTCGCGCCTGGCCGTGCGCCCGGAGCCTTCGACGGCTGGGGGCGAAGGAACGGCAACGACGTTAATCGCCGACCGCCGCATCTGGGAGCAGATCCGGCCGGCATATTCAGATGAAAGCCAGGAAGAGTAAAAAAGACATCGCGAAGATCTTCTCGGAAGGCACGCTGATTGATGAGGCGCTGAGGGCCGGAAGGCGGGAAGCTCTGGAGCTTCACAGGCGGCTCGGCCCGCCCGTTGTGGTCTACAAGGAGGGGGAAACGCTGTGGGTCATGCCGGACGAGCTGGATGAGTTGGAGTCGTCGGACTGATGCCCGCCGATCCGACGGACACTCCCGAGATCGTGACCGTGGGCGAGGGTTTCTGCGTCCGCCAGGGGGTCGACAACATCGCCTGGATCGATCTGGGCGAGTTCGCCGTCGTAGTCGATGCCCTGGAGAATACGCACCTGGAGGCGGAGGTATTCGCCGCAATCGAGTCGACCCTGGGCGCCGAACCCGTGCGGTACCTGATAAACACTCACACGCACTGCGATCACGTCGCCCTCAACGGTGCGTTTCAGCGGCGGTACGGTACGGAGATCATCAATCAGCGGACGGTTCGCATACCGTCCGACGGGCGATGGTTCGAAGGCTCCAGGCGCAAAGTGCTGATGCTCCCCCTGTCCGGATGCCACAGCAACGAGGACTGCATCGTATGGGTGCCCCGGGACCGGGCCCTGTTCGCCGGCGACCTGTTCGGCTGGGGGCTGATACCGCTGACCCGCGCCCTTGACGCCGAAATCAGCGGACGGCTGCTCGACGCCTACGCGCGGATGATCGAGTTCGACGCCGGCGTCGTCATCCCCGGGCACGGGCCCCTTTGCACCACGGCTGAGCTGAAGCGCTGGGTGGAATACTTCAACCGGCTAATCGAGCAGGTCCGCGGCGCGGTCGCGGCAGGCAGGGACGACACTCAGATTGAGCGTGAGATCCTCCCGCCGGAAGACATGCTGACCTGGTGGCGTTTCGTGCAGTGGAAGCACGAAGACAGCCTGGGCAAGGTCCTCTCGGCCGTGCGTCACGGACGCCTGGAGGTCTAAAGGCGTGGCTCGTTGTCGGCTCGCTTACACGGTCGCTTCAGCCCACTGCTTTTCCAGGAACCGGAACGATTTGGGGATCTCGACTTCGGGCCTGCCGATGCAGCCGCACTCCAGGCTGACGTAGTCCCGGAATCCGATTCGCTTGAGGCCCCGGAAGCCGTCGACGAAGCTGCGGGCGTCCTGCCCGGGCAGCTTCCGCTTGATGCTGCCCAGGTGCACGTGGTGACAGTACTTGCCGGCCGACAGGAAAGCGCCCTCGTCGGAAGTCTCCTCGAAGTACATGTGGTAGAAGTCGCCCATCATCGCCACGCCCGGGCTGTTGACGTCGCGGCAGATGGACGCGGCGTCCGCCAACTGGCGAAGGAAGTAGGCTTCCCTGCGATTCAGGGGTTCCAGCAGCACTCGCGTACCCGCCTTCTGCGCGTGCTCGCCAAGCGGCCCCAGCAGGTCCACCAGCACGGTGCGCGCCTCCTTGCCCACGAGCTGCTTCTGACGGTTGAAGGCCGGCACGACGACCAGGCCGGTCGAGCCCAGCCCGCCCGCGACGGTCAGTATCTGCTTCATGCTCGAAACGGCTTTCTCCCGCTCGGCCTTGTTGGAGGAGATGATGCAGCCGGAGTACCCGGCGCAGATGGCGCTGAGCTTGACCTTGGTGCCCTTCAGGGCGTCGGCGATTTCCTTCGCCCGCCCGGCCAGTCCTCGCCCGCCTACCTCCAGGCCCACCCCGCCCCACCCCTGTAGCTTCTCGACCTTTTCCTTAAGCGTCTTGCCGGGTATCCGGCCGTCCTGGCTGCACAGCTTGAGCTGCGCCTTCGGTGCTTTTTTCACGCTTTCACCGCCCTCTTCAGCCATGGCGGGCATGCCGCCCAATGTCTTGATGCCCGCGGCCAGCCCCGCGCCTGCGAGCGAACCCTTCAGAAAACTGCGCCGTTCCATGTCTTGACCTCCCGTTTGTCACGGACCGCTCCGCAAGGCCGGAAAGAATCGCCCGGCCGCAGCGTCCCCGCCAACGTCTTCGCCGGAGCCGCTCGCCGACGTACCGAACATCACGATAGCAACGAGGCCCGTGCCCTGCAATGGCCGTTTGGCCGATTTCGGTACTGTAACGGTTCGCGACCACGCCGTCGCGGCGGGACGAGCCTCGGTTCATCGGAAGGTATCCGTGAACAGCGGCGCCGTGCGTGCTCGTTCGTTTTGCGTTTCAGCGGCGGGCCCGTCATAATTGGGCGCCCGGAAGATAGCAACGGAAAACTGCCATGGCGGATTCAGGAAAAATGAAATCACTGCTCCGTCTGGCGCTGGGCGGCGTGTTCGTTTTGCTGCTACAGGTGCGAGCCTCAGGTGCGGACAGGAGAACGGTCATGGAATCGGCCCGGAAGATCCCCGTTGCGTACGACGTTGACGTTGTCGTCGTGGGTGGTTCGACCGGCGGGGTGTCCGCCGCGGTGGCGGCCTCCCGAAACGGCGCGAAGGTCTTCCTCGCCGCCCAGCGCCCGTACCTGGGCCAGGACATCTGCGCCACGTATCGCCTGTGGCTAGAGCCGGGCGAAACACCCGCCGGCCCCCTGGCCCGGAGCATCTTCGCGGCTCCGGCTGCCGCGAGCCGACCGCCTCCCCCCACGCCCATGCACGTCAAGCGCACGCTCGACCGGGCACTGCTGGATGCCGACGTGCAGTTCCTGTTCGGCTGCTACGTGACCGACGTGCTGCGCGACGGGCACGGCCGTCCGGCGGGAATCGTGATGGCCAATCGCGCCGGGCGGCAGGCGGTCAGGGCGAAGATCATTATCGACGCGACGCCCCGGGCTTTTCCCGCGCGGCTGGCCGGGGCGAGGTTCGCCCGCTACCCCGCCGGCATGCAGACGTTCAAGCGTATCGTCTTCGGCGGCAAACCCGGCGACGCGGCTTCCGGCGCGCGCAACACCGGCGTGAAGTACACGGTCAGCCGCAAGACCTACGACGTCTTCGAGTACACGCTATCGATCCCCATGAAGGACGGCTCGTTCGCATCCTTCGCCGCGGCCGAACAGGTCGCCCGCGACCGGACATGGCAGGACGGGCAGATCGCCGCGTCGGAGGTGCTCTTCCAGGTGCCGCCCGATTCCGTGAAGGGCCGCAAGAGCGTTCCGGGCGCCTGGGCCGGTGCGGAAAAAGTCGACCTCGCCGCCTTCCGGCCCGCTGGCGTCGAGAGGCTGTACGTGCTCGGCGGCTGTGCGGATATCTCCCGCGAGGCGGCCGGGAAGCTCCTTCGTCCGCTTGCCCTGATGGCCGTCGGCGAGCGGATCGGCAAGGCGGCCGCCGACGAGGCGAAGGGCCTGCCCGGCGCGCCGACACTTGAGGGCATCGAGCTCACGGGCCCGACGCCCGACACGCCGATCAAGGGCGAGGTTCGCGAGGTCCTGGCGGGCTTGCGTCCGATGCAGGAAGGCCTGCCGGCGATAACGTCCGAGACGCACGGGATACCGGTTCTCGGCGAGTATGACGTGGTGGTGGTCGGCGGCGGTACGGGCGGCGCGCCGGCGGGCATAGCGGCCGCGCGCCGAGGGGCAAAGACGCTCGTCGTTGAGTACCTCCACGGCCTGGGCGGCGTCGGGACGCTGGGATTGATCGCCAAGTACTACCACGGCAACCGCGCGGGCTTCACGGCGGAGCTCGACAAGGGCGTCGGCTTGCGCCGCGGCGGGTGGAACATCGAGAAAAAGATGGAGTGGTACCGCCGCGAGCTCCGCAAGGCCGGCGCCGATATCTGGTTCGGCGCGCTGGGCTGCGGAGCGCTTGTCGAGGGCAGCCGCGTGCGAGGCGTCGTCGTGGCCACCCCGGCGGGGCGCGGCGTGGTGCTCGCAAAGACGGTGATCGACTCGACGGGCAACGCCTCCATCGCGGCGACCGCCGGCGCCGAGTGCACCGTAACCGGCGGCGCGCACATCTCGGTCCAGGGCGCGGGCCTGCCTCCGCTGCGCCCCGGGGCCGGGTACACCAACACCGACTGGACCTTCCACGACGACGACGACGTGGTCGACATGTGGCGGATGTTCGTGGTCGGTAAGGACAAGTTCCGCGGCGCCTACGACATGGGGCAGCTGATCGACACGCGGGCGCGGCGGCGCATCGTCGGAGACCTGGTCCTGACGCCGTTGGATATCCAGAACGCCCGAACCTTCCCCGACACGATCCTCCTGGCCAGGAGCAATTTCGACAACCATGGTTTTTCCAGCCACGCGGTCTTCATGCTCAAGGCCCCGCACACGCGGGGCCTGTCGGCCAACGTGCCCTACCGATGCCTGCTGCCCAAGGGCCTCGACGGTATCCTCGTGACCGGACTGGGCGTAAGCGCACACGGCGACGCAATGCCGGTGATCCGCATGCAGCCGGACATCCAGAACCAGGGCTACGCCGCGGGCGTGGCCGCTTCGATGGCCGCAAAGGCAAAAAAGGGCACGCGGGAAATCGATATCAAGGCCCTCCAGAAGCATCTGGTCGAGAAAGGCAACCTGCCCGGGCGCGTCCTGACCGACAAGGACTCCCACCCGTTCTCGAAAGACAAGATCGCCGACGCGGTCAGGACCGTCGCCAGCAACTATACGGGGGTATCCGTGATCCTCGCCCAACCTGACGACGCCATGCCGCTGCTGCGCAAGGCCTACAAGGCCGCCGGACCGGACAGCAGGGGCAAGCTCATCTACGCCCACATCCTTGGCATGCTCTACGATCCAACCGGCGCTGAGACGCTCACAGCCGCCGTCCGGGCCGCAAAGTGGGACAGGGGATGGAACTTCCGCGGCATGGGACAGTTCGGGCCCACCACCAGCCCGGTGGACAACCTGGTCATCGCGCTGGGGCGCACCGGCGACAAGCGGGGTCTGCCGGTTATCCTCGACAAGGTCCGGTCGCTGACGCCCGCGAGCGAGTTCTCACACTGCCGCGCCGTCGCAATGGCGCTGGAGACGCTCGGCGACCGGAGAGCAGCCGCCGCGCTGGCGGAACTGCTCAAGAAGCCCGGAATGACCGGCCACGCCTTCGTCGAAATCAAGGATACCCGGCGCCGCACGCCCCCCGGCCGCACCGACACCACAACGCGAAACAGCTCACTGCGCGAGCTTATCCTCGCACGGGCCCTGTACCGCTGCGGCGACCACCAAGATCTCGGCGAGAATATCCTCAAGCAGTACGCCAGGGACCTCCGCGGGCAGTACGCCCGGCACGCCAAGGCCGTCCTGGCCGAAAAGAAGACCAGCCGGTGACACCGATGAGCGAAAAGGACAACCGTTTTCTGATGGTCGGGCTCGGCGAGGTCCTGTGGGACCTGTTGCCGGGCGGAAGGCAACTCGGCGGCGCGACCGCCAACTTCGCCTGGCACGCGGCCGCACTGGGCGGGCGCGGCGCGCTGGCAAGCTGCGTCGGCGACGATCACCTCGGGCGTCGGATCATCGAGCGCCTCGACGCGATGGGCCTGGACCGGTCCGCCGTCGCCGTCGACGCCGAGCATCCCACCGGCACGGTCCGCGTCGAACTGGACGCCGGCGGCGACGCCGCCTTCACCATACAAGAAAACGTCGCGTGGGATTTTATCCCCCTCGCGCCGCCCGCCGTCGAACTGGCCGCCCGCGCCGACGCCGTCTGCTTCGGCTCGGCGGCCCAGCGCTCACCCGTATCGCGCCAAACGATCGCCGCCTTTCTGCGGGCAACCCGCAGCGGCTGCCTCCGCCTCTTCGACGTCAACCTGCGGCAGTCGTACTACAGCCGCGAGGTGATCGTCGAGTCGTTGGGCGCCTGCGAGGTCCTGAAGCTCAACGACGAGGAGCTGCCGACGGTGGCCGGGCTGCTGGGCATGTCCGGCACGCGGGACGAGCTGCTATGCGAGCTTCTGCGGCGATATTCGCTGCGTCTTGTGGTGCTCACGTGCGGCCCCAACGGCAGCACGCTGCGGACGCCCGAAGAAGCCTCCGTCCTGCCGGGGCGGAAAGTTGACATAGCCGACACCGTCGGCGCGGGAGATGCCTTCACGGCCGCTGTTGCGACCGGTCTGCTCAAAGGCTGGGATCTGTCGGCCGTCCACCGCCTGGCCGACCGCCTGGCCGCCTACGTCTGCACCCAGGCCGGCGCGACCCCCGCCCTGCCTGCCGAGTTCCGCCAGGCGCCGTAGCCCAAACCCGTCCGCGCGGGGATGGCGTCCGGTGCGCTCGACTGGAGACCCCGTTCACGCGTCCATCACGCCGCGGAACCACTCGACCTGTCTTGCGACGCCCTGGTCGAAGGGCGTTGCGGGGGCGTAGCCGAGCAGGCGCGCGGCCTTGTCGACGTCGGCGAAGGTGCGGTTTGCGTCGCCCGGCTGCATCGGCATCCGCTTGATTTGCGGTTCGCGCCCGCAGGCGGCGGCGACCGTGTCGATCATGTCCCTCAGCGTAATCGGATGGTTGGACCCGAGGTTGATTATTTCGTACCCGTCGCACCGCTCGACGGCGCGCCGCACACCCGCGACGATGTCGTCGACGTAGGTGTAGTCGCGGCTGGTCGTGCCGTCGCCGTACATTTCGATCGGCTCCCCGGCGAGGATGTTCCTGGTGAACTTCGCGATCGCCAGGTCCGGCCGCTGCCGCGGGCCGTACACCGTGAAAAAGCGCAGGCAGAACACCGGCAAACCGTAAAGGTGATGGTAGGTATGGCAGATCAGCTCGCCGGCCTTCTTGGTGGCGGCGTACGGGCTGATCGGGTTGTCCACCGGGTCGGTTTCACTGAAGGGCACCTTGGGGTTGTTCCCGTAGACGCTCGAGCTTGAGGCGAACAGGAACTTCGGGGCCGGATCCTGCTTGACCGCACGCTCCAGCAGGCGCATCGTGCCGGTGATGTTGACTCGCTGATATCCCAGCGGATCGGCAATGCTGGGGCGCACGCCGGCCTTCGCGGCCAGGTGAAGGATCGCCTCGAACGGCCCGGCCGTCTGGAACAGCTCGTCCATGGCGGCGGAGTCGCAGATATCCGCCTCGACAAACAGGAACGCCTCGCGGGCCAGCAGGGGCGTGAGGTTCCGCTGCTTGTCGGCGCGGCCGTAGAAGGGGTCGAAGTTGTCCAGGCCGACGACGCAGTGCCCCTGGTTGAGCAGATCTTCGGCGGCGTGTGAGCCGACGAACCCCGCCGCCCCGGTCACGAGAATCTTCATGTCGTTCAAGATCCGCTATTTCGGGTTAACGGGCGACCGCCCGATACTGTAATACCGCAACGGCGTGGTGGACATCCATTCCGGATCGTAGAGGTTCCGCCCGTCGAAGATCACGTCGCCGGTCATCAGCGAAGCGATGCGGGCGAAGTCGGGCGTGCGGAACTCCTGCCACTCGGTGCAGATCACCAGCGCGTCGGCGCCCTTGAGCGCATCGTACATGTGGCCGCAATACTCGACCTGCCTGTCGCCCAGGACCGCTTGGGCGTTTTCCATGGCCTTGGGGTCGTGGACGGCGACGGCCGCCCCGGCGCCCACGAGGCGCTGCACCACGGTAATCGCGGGGCTTTGGCGCACGTCGTCGGTTCGGGCCTTGAACGCCAGGCCCCAGACGGCGAACTTCCTGTCGTTGAGTTTTCCGCCGAAGTAGTGCCTTATGCGGTCGAACATTCCCTCTCGCTGCTCCCGGTTGGCCAGGTGGGTGGCCTCGATGATGCGCATGGGGTGGTTTTCGGCCCGCCCCATGGCTATCAGCGCCTGCACGTCCTTGGGGAAGCAGCTTCCGCCGTAACCGAGCGAGGGGAACAGGAAGTCCGGTCCGATGCGGTGGTCGCTGCCCATGCCGCGGCGGACCTGCGAGATATCGGCCCCGAATCGGTCGCACAACCACGCCAGCTCGTTCATGAAACTGATGCGCGAGGCCAGCATGGCGTTGCAGGCGTACTTGGTAAGCTCCGCGCTGGCCGGGGCCATCACCAGCATGCGGTCCTTGCGGCGCATGAACGGGGCGTACAGGTGTCGCATGATCCGCAGCGCCCTGTCGCCCCTGAGGCCCAGTATCACCCGGTCCGGGCGCAGGAAGTCCCCGACGGCAGCCCCTTCCTTGAGGAACTCCGGATTCGCCACGTAGTCGAACTCCACGTCGGTGACCGAGGCGATGATGTCGCTGATCCGCTTGTGCGTGCCCACGGGGACGGTGCTCTTGGTGGCGACAACGGCGTAAGCGCTGAGCGCCCGTCCGACCTGTTCGGCGGCCGAGTCCATCCACCGCATGTCCACGGCGCCGTCGGGTCCGGGCGGCGTGCCCACGGCAAGGATCACAACCTGAGCGCCGTCGACGGCGCCGGGCAGGTCCGTGGTGAACGCCAGGCGCCGCTCCCGGACGTTACGGTGGACGATTTCGTCCAGTCCCGGTTCGTAGATGGGCAGCTCGCCGCGGTTGAGCCTCGCGATCCGGGCGGGGTCGGTATCGACCATGGTCACGTCGTTGCCCGTGTCGCTGAAGCACGCCCCGGCCACCAGACCGACGTATCCCGAGCCAATCACAGCAAGTTTCACCGGCGCATCTCCCTGTCCCGAAGATCAGCCACGACGGGCATGATACCCGACGGCGCCCGCGTTGTGAATAATTCGTCGTCAAAGTCCCGCCGGGGTCGGTCTCGAATTGGTGCTGGTAATTCAATCCGTCATCCGATATACTCTGCTGAGAAAGGTAAGTGACTGCACGATCGGATTTGTCCGGCGGGGCGTATTGCACGTCGTGTGCAGCATCGTGATAAAGCGCGTCTTTGACATAGTCGTGAGTATGATCCTTTTGGTCCTGCTGGCGATTCCGATGCTGATTGTCGCCGCGGCAATCCGGGTGGAGTCGCGCGGACCGGCCATTTTTCGCCAGCGCCGTGCCGGACGGCGCGGCAAGCCGTTTACCATGCTGAAGTTTCGGACGATGGTTGCCGACGTTGACCCATATGGAAGTTCGCCGCATTCCGGGCGGGACCCGCGCCTGACCCGCCTCGGGCGGCTCCTGCGCGAGACCAGCCTGGACGAACTGCCGCAACTGCTGAACGTGCTGGCCGGGCAGATGAGCCTTGTCGGGCCGCGCCCGCTGTATGAAAGGCAGGCCGAGCGGTGGAACGACTTCCAGCGCCGGCGACTGGAGGTTCGCCCGGGCATCGCCGGATACGCGCAGGCGTACGGGCGCGGCGGGCTGAGCATCGAGGACAAGATCGAAATGGACGTCCACTACGTGGACAATCGGAGCTTCCGGCTCGATTTGCGCATCATCTGGCGGACCATAGTCAATGTTTTTGCGCGTCGCGGCGACGTGTACGAGCAGCGGTACAGCCGGGAGAAGGAGTACGAGAACGATCGCTAAGCGGACGATGAACATCGTGTTCACCTGTGCGGGTCGGCGCGTGGCGCTGCTGGAGACTTTCCGCAGCGCGCTGGACGAGCTTGGACTGGAGGGCAAGCTGATATGCACCGACATCACGCCCGCGTCGGCGGCGTGCCAGTCGGCCGACGTGGCGGAAAGCGTACCGCCCGCCGGGCGCCTGGAGTACATCCCCACACTTCTGGACATCGTCCGCAAACACGACGTCTCGCTCCTGCTGCCGATGACCGACCTGGACCTTCGGTCGCTCGCCCGTCAGAGACAGCGCTTTGAGGAGATCGGCTGCACCGTCATGATCGGCTCGGAAGAAAGCGTAACGCTGTGCCGCGACAAGGCGACGACCAACCAGATGCTGCCCCGGGGCGGGCTGGCCACCATAAAGACCATGACGCTGGCGGAGTTCAGCGCACACCCGTTTTACCCGTGCTTCATCAAGCCCATCCGGGGATCGGCGTCGGTGGGCACCGCCGTGATCCGCAACGAAAAAGAGCTCGCGGGGCACGTGGCCACCTTCGGGGAACTGATGATCGTCCAGGAATACGTTTCCGGCCGGGAGTATACGATCGACGTGTATCGCAGCCGCGACGGGCGGGTCCGCTGCGTTGTGCCCCGCCAGCGCCTGGTCGTGCGCAGCGGGGAGATCGAGAAGGGCATCACCGTAAAGGACGACCAGCTCATGGACTCCGCCGTCAAGCTCGCGGGCATGCTCGGCGACATCTGGGGCGTCTTCTGCTGCCAGTGCCGCCGGGACGAGGGTCAGCCGCGATTCTTCGAGATCAACCCCCGATTCGGCGGCGGGGCGCCGCTGTCGATCGCGGCCGGAGCCAACCTGCCGCTTTATCTCCTGCAGGAGGTCCTCGGCATGCCGATTACCGCCGAACTGGGAGGGTTCACCGACAAACTCATGATGCTGCGGTATGACAG
>Ga0180434_10009045_pt1 | contig 10898 bp, 8 predicted proteins | sample SS_ome_7_FD_132453 | JGI IMG/M metagenome (GOLD analysis project Ga0180434, IMG submission 132453) | Hypersaline lake sediment archaeal communities from the Salton Sea, California, USA - SS_1_D_2 metaG | ecosystem: Environmental > Aquatic > Non-marine Saline and Alkaline > Hypersaline > Sediment... | reverse complement strand
CTGGAAGGGCGCTTCCAGCGAGCGGCAGCCGCCCATGTACTTCCGCCTCGGCGGCGGCACGCTCAAGGGCGTCTCCAGGCCGGGCGAGATCGTCTGGTCGCGGGTGTTCGTCGAGAAGGGCAAGCTGAAGATGGACCTGGGGCGGGGCGGCGTGGTCGAGCTGCCCCCGGAAGAGACGGAGCGACGCTGGAAGGAGACGACCCCGCAGTGGCCGATCATGCACGCGGTGACCTACGGCACCAGCCGCGACCAGTTCATGGCCCGGCACAAGGCCAACCACATCCAGGTCGTCTACGCCGACGGCCCCCGGGAAGCCGATCGGGCCCTGCTGGCCAAGGCCGCCATGGCCGACGCGATGGGGATCGAAGTGGCCGTTTGCGGAACGCGGAAGAACGGCAAGCCGTGGTCGTAGCGGCCCGACGCACCGTCGGGGCACACGGCGCCGACGCGGGAGCGCTTGGCGGCCGTCGCGCCCGGCGCCTTGCCGACGCCGCCTCGTCGCGGCGTCAGCCTTCCCGCTCGGCTTCTTCCCCTCCCAGGGCCCGGGGGCGGACGGCGCCCTGGAAGTCGACGAGTTGCCAGTACGCGCGCCCGGTGTGGTTGTCCGTATAGCGCTGCATGTCCAAGCGCACGAAGTACGACGTCTCCCGGCCGGGCTCGCCCGTGGTCACCGCGAAGACCTGCGACACCTGGTCCGCCCCGCCGACTCGGGAGTGCCCTTCGGTATCGTAATAGCGGACCCGGGCCCTCGTGCCGAGGGCCAGCAGGCTCCGGACTTCGGCCCGGTCCAGGTAGTCCTGCAGCGCCGCGCGTTCCATGCTTCCCGGCTGGTACTTCTCCCAAAGGCGATCGTCGAGCGGAGGCCGGCTGTCGGGCGGCTCCTTGAGCTGATAGCTCTTGAGCATCTCGCCCCGGCGGAGCAGATCGAACCACTGAATTCCGAACCGCTTTGCCTCGCCGTCGACCAGACGCCGGTAGGTGAACCAGTCGGCCGGGGCGATGGACCCAAACAGCACCGAGAGGATCAGTCCTGCGACGGCCGCCTTGCGGCCAACGAGGGCATCGCGGTCGATCCGCCACAGGGCCGCCACCGAGAGGACGATCCCCGCCGCGGGAACGGCCCAAAGCACGGGATGAACCATGGCCAACGCGGCCGCGATCCCCGCGATCGACCCGACCACCGCCAGCCCGCAGACCGCCCGATACTCGGTCACTTCCGCGTCGGGGGAGTCGTCGAATCCGAACTGCTCGTGTTTCGCCTCAGACATGATCCATGCGTGCTGCTGGGAATCGGCCGAAAAACAGCGGTTTTCTCCCCCGGCGGAAGACGGCCGGAGCGACGGGAAATGGACCCGACACGTCGGTACGTGATGCTTCGGCCCATCCCGAGGAAAGATTTCCCGATCATTCGCCGGCGGGCGGCTCGCTCACGACCGCTTCGCCTTCCGACGCTTCTTCCTCAACGGCGGCTTCGTCGTCGCCCGATCCGCCGCCCCCCGACCCGCCGCCGCCCGTCCTCGTCGGCACGTCGGACGCGGGGACCAGGATGCCGAGCACGCCCTTGGAGCTGGTCGACTGGTGTTCCCCCCACGCGGCCCGCCGGGCGGCGTACTTGGGAATGAACTCATGCTCCGCGTCGAAGGCGCGGGGCGTCGACCGGGCGTAGGGGCCCTTCGACATCCGCTCCACGTAGCCCAGCCAGAGCTGGTCGGGGGCCAGGCCCAGGAACATCCGCTCGCCCGGCTGGAAGCTGCCGAACAGGAATTTCTCCTTCAGCGGCGCCGTGTGCAGGGTCATCAGGGTGAAGCAGACCATCACCCAGCCGATCCAGACGGCGAAGACCGCGCCCCCGATCCGGTTGGCGAGCCCCAGGAACCTGAGGTTGACTTTGGAGGCGTACTTGGTGGCCATCCGGAAGATGAGCAGGAAGAAGATGAACAGGCCCCACAGCGCGATGAAATCCCAGAAGTAGCTGAACGGCTTGCTGACGCTTCCCTCCAGGAAACCGGCCAGCGGCTCCCAGTAATTGGTCGCCAACAGGGCGGCGGTGACCACGTTGACCAGCCGCAGGGCGTTTCCCCACATTCCCTCCGTGTAAAGGAACCCGACGCACGCCATGAAGATGAGGATCAAAATGAAGATGATCATGAAAGACCCGTCCCTACTGTTTGAGTACGCGCATCAGTTCCGGCAGCGAGGTCACGCCCTTGGCCACCAGCACCACGCCTTCCTCCTGGAACGTGCGCATTCCCGCCTTGCGGGCGGCCTGGCGGACCGCGTCGAGCTTGGGCGTCGAGGCGAGGGCCCGGCGGACGCCGTCGTCGACGGTGAGGAGCTCGAAGATGGCGGTCCGTCCCACGTAGCCGATCCCGCCGCACGCTTCGCAGACGTCTTCGGGTTGTTGGGGCGGGCGGTAGAGGACCTCGACCCGCCCGGGCGGTATGCCCAACTGCTGGAGCACCTGCGGCGTGGGCATGTAGGCCTCCTTGCAGTGTTCGCACAACTTGCGGATCAATCGCTGACTCAGCACCATCGTGACCTGCTCGGCGAATTCGGCGGCGGGGACCTTCAAGGCCAGCACGCGCAACAGGGCCTCGGCGCTGTCCTTCGCCCGCACCGTGCCGACCACCAGCCGGCCGACGGTGCCCACCTCGCGGCAGATCATGCCCACCGTCTCGGCGTTGACCAGGTCGCGAACCAAAACGACCTCCGGCTCCTCCAGGAACACCCGGCGCAAGATGCTGTCGGGGGTCTGCCCTTCGGCGGCCTTGTAGGTCATCACCTTGACGTTCTCGATCTCTTCGTAACGGTGCCGCTCCTCCTCGACCGACGTGAAATCGCGCACCAATCGATCCATCGAACGCACCACGACGTTCGTCATGCTCCGCAACCCCGCGCCGGGCATGGCCGAGAGGACCACGAACCCCTTGCTCGCGCCGAGCATCTCCCGCAACTGCTCCTGCATCTTGGGACGCACGCCCAACTCGTCGAGCGTCCGGAACGGGGTCTTCTTGCCCTCGAACTGAATCACCGCCCGCTCGCCCGTCTTCGTCCCCTGGCTGACCAACGTGGCGCCGAACTTCTCCGACTCGTATTCGACGGCGAACGCCCCCTGCTGCCGGCTCTGGCGATCCTCCCAGTTCAGGCCGCAGAGCGTCTTCAGGGCCTCCAGCATCGGATCGCCCGTCTCCCGCTCCAACGGCTCGCCGTTGTGCCAGACGCCGTCGACCATGTACCGCACGCCCACGCCCTGCTGCGTGTAGTCGAGCATCACGGCCTCGGCGCGGCGCGACAACCCGTCGGCGAGCACCGCCCGGGCCTGGTCGAACCCCGGCACCTGGCGCGCGGCCAGCAGGTTCGCCCGATCGTCGCGCTCGGTGGCGCCGCCCCGGGCGGAAAGGACGACCGGAGGGCCCGTGGTGTGCGGATCCCTCGTCTCCGCCTCGGCCTTCTGGCCCGTCCGCACGGCCAGCCAATGGCGGAGGTGGTCCGGAGTAAACACCCTCTCGTGCTTCTCGACCTGCTTGTTGCGCTGCACCACGTACACGATGAACGGTGCGATCCACGCGACCAGCAGCAGCGGGAAGTTGACCGCGAACAGCGGGATGATCCAGGTCAGGACGAAGGCGCCCATGAACGTGCCGAAGACGATCGGATTCCATCGCAGGTAGTCCAGCTTGTGCGTCTGGAGATCGCGATTGACCCAGTCGGCCGTCGCCACCCAGGCCAGAAAGACCAGCCAGCAGCCGAGGATCTTGAGCAGGCTGAGGTAGCCCCCCGGCCCGCTCCAGCCGTCCCCGACCGGGAACCGGCCGCCCCCGCCCTCCTCCTGGGCGAACAAGGGCTGAGGGCCCGCCGCCCAGATCGCGATCACGGCGGCCGATACCAGCAGAACCAGCAAGAAGTGGCGCATTACACCATCCCGGAATCTTTGACTTGGATGCCTTTGAGAGCCATCTTCAGCGCTTCGGCGTTCGGCGCAACCTCGAACGCCGTCGCGCGATCGATCAACTGCCGCTCGACCAGATCCTTCAAGCTCATCGTGAAGTCCTGCATCCCCTCCTGGGCGCCCAGGCGAATCGCGTCGGGCAGCCGATGATCCTCGCCCTCGAGCAGCAGCTTGCGAATCATGGCCGTAAAAATCATGATCTCCACGGTGGGGACGCGCGGGACCCCCTCGGCGATCGAAGGCAGCAGCTTCTGGGAGATGATCGCCTTCATGTTGAAAGCCAGCGCGCTGCGGATCGCCCCGTGCATCTCCTCGGGAAAGAGGTCGAGAATTCGCCCGATCGTGCTCGGGGCCGTGTTCGCGTGAATCGTCCCGAACACCAGGTGCCCCGTCTCGGCGGCCTGCACCGCCGTCTCGAACGTCTCCCGGTCGCGCATCTCCCCCACCAGGATGATGTCCGGGTCTTCCCGCACCGCGTGCTTCATCCCGGTCATGAAGTCCTTCACGTCGAGGCCGATCTCGCGCTGGTTGATCAGACACTTGTCCTCCGTGAACGTGAACTCGATCGGGTCCTCCAGCGTGAGGATGTGCTTGCGGTACCGGTGGTTGATCCAGTCCAGCATCGACGCGATCGTCGTGCTCTTCCCCGATCCCGTAATCCCGGCCAGCAGGATCATCCCCTGAGAGTACGTGCAGAGCTTATCGAGCACCGCCGGCAGGTTCAACTGCTCGAAGTTGGGGATCCAGTTGTTCACGCGCCGGGCGACCAGGCCGACGTGTGCCATCTGCTGGAGCACGTTGACGCGAAACCGCCAGGTCTTGTCGTCCACGTCGAGCGAGTAGGCGAAGTCCGATCCCCCGTTCTCGTCGAAGATCCGCCGGTTCCGCTCATCCATCATCGGGAAGATGAGCCGGACCATCTCCTCGTCGTCGATCGGCTCCCGGTTCAGCGGCCGCAGGGAGCCGTTCACCCGAACGTACGGCGGCAAGCCGACCTTCAAATGCAGATCGCTCCCCTCGAGCTTCACCAGCGCCCGAAACAGCTTGTCGATCTCCAGATCCTTGGGCTTGGCGCGGAACCGTGCCTGATCGGCTTCTACCGAAATCGCCATGTTCTAACCGTTCCTTTGAAAATGCCTGGATCGCGATTCGTCCTTGGCCGGCCGATCATCGGAAGGCCGCGACGCGACGCCTTCTTCTGCCGCCTCGTTCCCCCGCCCTACCCGCCTCGATCGTCTCCTGCGAATCACGCGGGCGGCGGCGGGGAGCCGTCCGCCTCTGCATGTTTTAACTACAACCGAACGGGAATTCCACGGTCTCGCATCAGCCTTTTGGTCTCCCGAATCGTGTACTCGCCGTAATGGAAGATGCTGGCGGCCAACGCCGCGTCGGCCCCGCCCTCCAGAATCGCGTCGGCCAAGTGCTCCGGAGACCCGGCCCCCCCGCTGGCGACCACCGGGATCGAGACCGCCCGGCTCACCGCCGCGGTGATCTCCAGATCATACCCGTCCTTCGTCCCGTCGGCATCCATCGACGTGAGCACAATCTCCCCGGCCCCGCGGCGCTCGACCTCTTGGGCCCAGGCCACCGCCTCCAATCCGGTGCCGATCCGCCCCCCGTTTATGTGGACTTCCCACCGTTCCTCGCCGTCCCTGCGCACCCGCTTGGGGTCGATATTGACCACGATGCACTGGCTGCCGAATCGCCGGGCGGCCTGGCCGATGAATTGGGGGTCGCGGCACGCGGCCGAATTGATGGAGACCTTGTCGCTCCCGGCGTTGAGCAGGGCCCGGATATCGCCCATATTGCGTATTCCGCCACCCACCGTAAGAGGCATGAAGACAACGTCGGCGGTCCGGCGGACCACGTCGAGGATGATATCCCGGCCCTCATGGCTGGCCGTGATATCGAGAAACACCAGCTCGTCGGCACCCTCCTCCTCGTAACGCCGAGCAACCTCCACCGGGTCGCCCGCGTCGCGGAGGTTGACGAAATTCGTCCCCTTGACCACCCGGCCACGATCCACGTCCAGGCAGGGGATAATCCGTTTGGCAAGCATCGACGTCCCGGCGAGAAGGCCGCTCCACAACGCCCGAACCGGGCCCACCGCCCCACCCGGAAACAGGGTCGCAAACCTTTACTCTAAACCACCGTCCCCCCCCGGGTCAACCAGCCCATCGCCCCAGAAACCGTCAAGGCGGCCATTCGACAGCCACTCGGGTAGGGGGACTGAGGAACTGGTGGCAAGTGGCTCAGGCTGCCGACTTTGGCCGGGGAGGCCAACAACGCCTCGATCGGCCCGGGAGTCGGCCGCCCATTCGCAAATCCTACGGCACAAAACCGACCTGTGGATCGACTATACTCTTGCCGCGTGAGCCAACCGCGGGGACCCCAAGATGACCGACTGGCAAGCGGTCGTCGGCCGGCACACGGCGCTGGTCTGGCAGACCGCCTACCGACTGCTCGGCGACTACGAAGACGCCGACGACTGCGTCCAGGAGACGTTCCTGGCCGCGCTGGAGATTTCGCGTCGGCAGCCGGTGAGGAACTGGCCGGGCTTGCTGGCACGCCTGAGCACGTGTCGGGCGCTGGATCGGCTCCGCCAGCGAATGCGGGATGAGGCCCGACGCGAAGAACCGGTCGGCTGGTCCGCGGTCGCGTCGGCGGATGCCGGTCCCGAGCAGCAAGCGCGGGCAGCCGAGTTGTGCGAGCGTCTCCGCGCGGCCCTGACCGAGTTGCCGCCCAAACAGGCGGAAGTGGTCTGCCTGCGGTGCCTGAACGGCTTGAGCTACCGGGAAATCGCCCGAGAGCTGCATATCAACTCCGCGGCCGTGGGACGATTGCTCTACCGCGCCCGGGCTCGACTGCGGGAGTTGCTTGATCCGGTTGTCTCCGCCGAGAGAAGGAGGTCCTGCCATGGGAAGTGACGAGCCTGCCCGTTCGGAGCTTCTCGACACGGCGTTTTCCACACTCCGTGAGGTGCCCATCCCATCCGGTCCTTCACCGCAGGTCCTGTCGACGATCGTGGAGGCTGGGGGCGACTTCGGATCTGACCTGCCAACAATCACGCGCCGGAGCACGAGCGTTACGCTGGAGCGCATCAGCGGAATCGCCGTGGGCGCCGTCCTCTTGATCGGCGCGTGGCTCGCGATTTCGTACGTCGTGACCGATCGTCACGGAAGCGCCGTGGCGAGCACGGCGCTGGCGGAGGCGTACAAGCAGGTCCGGCAAGCTAAGACCCTCACGTGGACGGACGTGTTCTACCACGACGTCTCGACCAAGGACGGGAAGACGACTTGGGTCGAGACGATCATAACCCGGTGTATGTACAAGGCGCCGGGGCGCACGCGAAAGGTCATGCTGGACGACCGAGGGCAAGTCCAAGAGATCACGATTGAAGATCGCGCCCGCGGGATGCGCCTGGAGCTTCTCCCCAAGGAGGAGAAGGCGACGCTCACGCACCTGGGCAAGCCGTCGGAGCGTGATCTGCGGTGCCTCACGGATGCGTTCAGTCCTGTGGAGGACGCTCTCCGCAAGCAGACCGACGATGGCAGCGAGGCATTCCTGGGCAAGAAGCGGATCGACCGCCGGACGGCCTATGGCTTTCGACTCACCGCGACCGTGACCCGTACGACGATGGACCTCTGGGTGGACGCGGAAACCAAGCATCTCATCCTGTGCCAAAGCCCCGGGAGGGACGTGTACGATCCCGAGACCCATCCCGCGCGCCACAACCGGCCCGGCGAGGAATGGACTAGGACCACCAGGGCTCGGGTCCAGCGAGACATCGTTTTCGACCGGGAGCTCGACGACTCGCTCTTCAGCCTGGACGTGCCCCACGGCTATTCGGTCAACACGGTCCGTGTCCCGGAGCCCACGGAGAAGGACATGATCGAGTGGTTGGGAATCCAGGCGCAGTGCAACGGCAACGTATTCCTCGACGACGAAGGGCCAATCGCCAACGAACCGCTGCGGAGGATCGGCTCGAAGTCCGATCAAGGCAAAAAGCTCAGCGCCGCGGAACGGATGGTGCTCGAACGATCGCGTCAGCTCGACCGGCACCACCACGCGGTTCGACGGTTCGCCGAGGTGACCGCCGGCAAGACGTGGCACTACCAGGGCAAGGGCGTCGAGCTCGGCGACGAGGACGCGATCGTCTGCTGGTACCGGCCCAAGGGGTCGAAAACCTACCGCGTCGTCCACGGCGACCTCAGCGTCAAGGACGTGCCGCCGCAGGAGCTGCCCGCCATGGCCGGCCCGCACTGAGTACGACGCACGTCACGCATTGCCCGGAAGTCAAGCTTTTTCCACCTCCAGCCGGCACCTGGGCAGCGACGCCAGGAACATCCGCCCGTACGGCTTCGTGCGCACGCGGGGATCGAGGATCACGACCATGCCCCGGTCGGTCTGCGTGCGGATCAGGCGGCCGAACCCCTGCTTGAGCTTGATGATCGCCTCGGGAAGCTGGTAGTCGCGGAAGGGGTTGCCGCCCCGGGCTCGAATCGCTTCGAGCCGGGCCTCGATCAGGGGGCGGTCGGGCACGCTGAACGGGAGCCGGGTGATGATCACGTTCTGGAGCGCATCTCCTGGTACGTCCACCCCTTGCCAGAAGCTGTCGGTGCCGAACAGCACCGCCCGGGGGTTCGCCTTGAATCGCTGGAGCATCCGGCTCCTGGGCAGGCCGTCGGCCTGGCTGTAAAGCGCCAGGTCCTTCTCGGCGAGCCAGCCGGCCAGCGCCTCGGCCACGCGGCCCATCATCTGGTAGCTGGTGAACAGCACGAACGCCCGGCCGTCGGTCCGCGCCACGTACCGGCGGACCATCTCGGCGACCTTCCCCTCGTACACGCGGGCGTCGGAGCCGGGGTCGGGCATGCCGTCCAGCACGACGATGCGGGCCTGGCTTTCGTAGTCGAAAGGGCTTCCCACCGAGCGCGTCTCGACCTGCGTCAGCCCGACGCGCGACTTGAAGAACTCGAACGAGCCGCCCGCGGTGGCCAGCGTGGCGCTGGTCATCACGACGGTCGACACCTCGTCGAACAGGTGCTCGCGCAACAGCGGGCCGACGTCGATCGGCGCGGCCGCCAGCGTGATCCGCCGCCGCCGCCTGCGCCGGGTCGAGTCGATCCAGTAAACGGCGTCGGCAAGGCGCTGCGAGCGCCAATCCTCCACCGCGTCGGCCAGCGCTTCGAGTCGGTCGCGGGCGGCGACGAAGTCCTGCCGTTCCTCGGGTTGTTTGAACTTCTTGGCGCATTGTCCGAGCGTGCCGGCGAGCTTGACCAGCCCCTCGCTCAGCGGATTGGCGACGATGCCCGGCTCGCGCACGCGCCCGTTGTCGCCGCCTTTCCCGGCGAGCCAGGCGTCGATCGCGTCGAAGAAGACGTCGGCCCGATGGCGGCACTCCATCACGTCGTGCTGGGCCTCGTGCAGCCGGTGGTGCACGAGCAGGCCGCGGTTGGTCCGCTCGTTATAGAGCTTGTTGAGCGTGTACTCGATCTGGCCGCTGGTGACGCCCAGGCCCAGGTGATCGCCGGCCACGGCCTCCATGGTGTGGGCTTCGTCGAAGACGACCACGTCGTAGTCGGGCAGGATGCCGAACTGCTGGCGCCGCAGGGCCAGGTCGGTGAACAGCAGCGCGTGGTTGACGACGAGGATCTGCGCATGGCTCACGCGGCGGCGCGCCTGGTAGTAGAAGCACCGCTGGTAATGGGGGCATTTGCGCCCCATGCAGTTGCCGTGATCGCTGGCCACCTCGTCCCAGACCTGCGCCAGAGGGCGGAAATCGAGATCGGAGCGGGAGCCGTCGCTCGTCTTCTTGGCCCAGGTGTCGATCCGGCGGAGCTGGTCGTACTCCTCGTCCTCGAAGAACAGGCTCCCGGCCCGCTTCAGCGCGCCCTCCAGCCGCCGCAGGCTGATGTAATTGCCCCGGCCCTTGACCAGCACGGCGGTGAACTCGGTGGGCATCACGGCGGCCAGGAACGGCAGGTCCTTCTCGATCAACTGCTCCTGGAGGCTGATCGTGTGGGTCGATACCACGACCCGCCGCACGGGGTCGTCGCCTTCCCCGGCCCCCTCGGTGGCCAGGATCGCCGGCACGAGATAGGCGAAGCTCTTCCCCACGCCCGTCCCCGCCTCGACGACGAGGTGACGCCCGCCGCGGATCGCCTCGTCGACCGCCTCGGCCATGGCAAGCTGTTGCGCGCGGTGCTCGTAATGGGGCATGCGGGCCGCGATCCGGCCTTCCGGCCCGAGGATTTCGGCAGGCGACGGCATCGGCACGGGATTCCGGTCGGTTGGGGTGGACGAATCGAGCCGCGCGGGTCGGCGGCCCGACTCCAGCGTACCAACTGCCGGCTCGGGCAGATAGCCGTGTTGGCCCACCCCTTCTTGTGGCGGGAGGGCGCGGCGCGAACGCGGGCCACCCGCCGCCCGGCCGAGGCTTCCGCCGGCATGGGCGCGCGGCCGTCGTGCCGCCGGTTCGCCCGACCGACAAAGTCGCCTCAGCCGCCTCGACCGGCAGATTTTGCTTTACCTCCCCCTATCGGTTCAGTAGGCTATAAGGATAAGGTCCCGCCTCTACTCCTTCCCCCCTGAGTAGGTATAGCTATGCTCTTCGATAATCGATCTTCCCAACGTTCCATGGCCTGGGCCCTCCTTCTGTCCCTTCCCTATCTGGTGTCGGCGGGGATTGCCGTTGGGCAAGAACCCGCAGCCGCCGAGGCGGCCAAAACCGATGCGGCCGCCAGTGCTCCGGCCGAGGCGAAGCCCGCCGAGGCCGCGCCGGCCGAAGAGAAGCCGCCGGAGGCACCACCCGCGGAAGCGAAACCGGCGGAAGAGAAGCCCGCGGAAGAAGCGAAGTCGGCGGAAAGCCCACCGGCGGAAGCCAAACCGGCGGAGACCGCTCCCGAGCCACCCGCTCCGGTCGAACCGAAGCCCGAGGAACCGAAGCCCG
>Ga0180434_10009043_pt1 | contig 10899 bp, 10 predicted proteins | sample SS_ome_7_FD_132453 | JGI IMG/M metagenome (GOLD analysis project Ga0180434, IMG submission 132453) | Hypersaline lake sediment archaeal communities from the Salton Sea, California, USA - SS_1_D_2 metaG | ecosystem: Environmental > Aquatic > Non-marine Saline and Alkaline > Hypersaline >... | reverse complement strand
GGATAAGCAAAGGAAGAAAAAATCTGATCGAGATGATCTAAAGGAGTGAAACAGAACCGATTTGAAATTATTTGTTGACAATTAGTAATAAATATTATTTAATAATCATATGCAAAACAAGGCGCGGGATGAAGAGCTGGGCTGTTTCTTTGATTGCTGTCATCGTCACGGTCTCAAAATTACTCCCCAACGAATCGCGATCTACCGAGAGTTGGTCAAGACTCGAAATCACCCCTCTGCCGAAGAGATGTATCGAACGGTTCGCCGTCTCCATCCGAATATCTCTTATGATACCGTCAATCGTACCCTGCAGACCTTTGCGTCCGTCGGTTTAATTGATGTGGTTGAGGGAATCGGAGGTGTTCGACGTTTCGATTCGGACCGAAATCCTCATCATCACTTTCACTGCCGGATTTGCGGGAGGATCATTGACTTTCATTCACGGCAATTCGACGCTATGGAGATTCCGGATCACATCAGGAAAATTGCCTCTGTGGATTCCAAGCATATTGTCCTCAGCGGCGTATGCCGTCGATGCCAAAGCAAGCAACCGGCCTTGTCTTGTGAAAAAAAGATCATTATAAAGGAGAAGCATCATGGGAAAAACCGAAGACAACATTAAGGCTGCATTCGCGGGAGAATCACAGGCTCGCAACAAGTACACCTATTTCGCCGAAGCCGCCCGCAAGGAAGGGTATCATTACATCGCAAGAATTTTTGAAGAAACGGCTGAGAATGAAAAGCAGCATGCACGAAATCATTTTGAGCTTCTCAACGGGATCGGGGATACCGCAGCCAACCTCAAAGCCGCCATCGGTGGAGAAGATTACGAGACCATGGAAATGTACCCCACGTTCGCGAAAGAAGCGGAAGCTGAAGGCCAGATGAAAGCGGCGGTTCTCTTCAAGCAGATCGGAAAGATCGAAGCCCATCACAGGGAACGTTATCAGAAGCTCTTGGAGATGGTCGAGAACGGGACCGTTTTCAAACGGGATGAGCCGATAGAGTGGAAGTGCAGCGTATGCGGGTACACACACAAGGGAACCGAGCCTCCGGTCAAATGTCCCGGATGTGCACATCCCCGCGAATACTACGAACCCGCAAATATGAGCTTCTGAAAGGTCCGGCATGGGAATTTATAAATGTTCAGTCTGCGATACCCTTTACGATGAAGATCGGGAGGGCCGAAAATGGGAAAATGTTGAGGCGGACTGGATTTGTCCCGTGTGTGAATCGGGGAAAGATCTTTTTGAAAAAACAAATGAGCAAATTTCCAATATAGATGAGCCCTCCTCTGAACCGGAGGGCTCATCTCCCGATTCCGATCAGTTCCGGCGGCTTTCCGACAAGACGGAGTCCTATATGGACGATATTCACGCCATCGCCGAAACGGGAAAATCCATTATCGAACCGATGCGCACCCGCATGCATACGGTATCCTGGGATGAAATCCTGATCAAGGGAGCACAGTTCGCCAAACTCCCCTTGAATGAAGTGGAACCGGTTTCAACCCGGACGGTGATCGGGCCCGGGGCCGCTGTCCCTCTGGTTATGGAAACGCCGATCTTTGTCACCCACATGTCTTTCGGCGCTCTCTCGAAAGAAGCGAAGCTCGCTCTCTCTCGCGGCAGTGCGGCAGCAAAAACCGCCATGTGCTCGGGTGAAGGAGGGATCCTTCCTGAGTCTTGCGAGAGCGCCTACCGTTACATATTCGAGTATGTCCCCAATAAATACAGTGTCACGGAGGAAATTTTAAAATCCGTCGATGCCGTCGAGATAAAATTCGGGCAATCGGTCAAACCGGGGATGGGAGGACATCTTCCCGGCTCCAAAGTCACGGCGGAGATTGCCGCGATCCGGGGATTCGATGAAGGAGATGATATTATCAGTCCCGCCCGCTTCGACGACATCGGGACAACCGAGGATCTAAAGAAAACGATCGATTGGTTGCGGGAAGCAACCGGCGGAAAACCTGTAGGAGTAAAATTTGCGGCAGGCAATATCGAAGCGGACCTGGGGGCGTCGATTCAGGCAAAACCGGATTTCATAACCATAGACGGACGGGCCGGAGCTACGGGCGCGGCTCTGAAATTCGTTAAATCCGCGGCGTCCGTCCCAAGTTTGTTTGCGCTCTATCGAGCCCGGCGCTTTCTCCGGAAGAACGACATTCGTAATGTAAGTCTGATCATCACCGGCGGACTGCGGATCTCACCGGATTTTGCCAAAGCCCTGGCTCTCGGAGCGGATGCCGTCGCTGTGGGAAGCGCGGCGTTGATGGCTGTCGGCTGCCGGCAGTACCGTATCTGTGATACCGGAAAGTGCCCTATGGGGATTACGACTCAGGATCCGAGACTTCGGGCAAGATTTAACATCGAAGATTCCGCGCGGCGGCTGGAAAATTTCCTGAAGGTTTCGACCGAGGAGCTGCGGCATTTTGCCCGGATGACCGGAAACGATGACATTCATGGATTGTCGGTTCAGGATCTTTGTACCGCCAATTCGGAGATCTCCGGTCATACCGATATCGAGCACGTTTGATCCGGGAAGTTGCGCTCGAATCTCTTGATCCGTCATATCGGATCCGTTATCTTCCTTGGTTTTTTTGCAGCGGGGGAGCTTCACCAATAAGATCTACGCCTTATTGGTGTTTTCTCGGGCCATGCTTTCTGTGTTTGTTTTCGAATTTGTATCCTTCGCTTGAATCGGTCTCGTAAAGTTCGAAATCAGCCGCGAGAGCGGGAATCTTCATGCCGATATAGGATTCGATCGCATCGAGGTGACCGGCGGTGCCTTCACTGGCCAGGGAAATGGCTTTTCCGGAATTTCCAGCCCGGGCCGTCCTTCCGATCCGGTGCACGTAATTTTCGCAATCCTGGGGAAGATCGTAGTTGATGACCATTTCCAGGTCGTCGATCTGGAGCCCGCGTGCGGCGACATCGGTCGCAACTAGGATCGTGAACTTTTTTTCCTTGAAATGATCGATGATTCTCAGTCTCTGTTTCTGGGGAAGATCTCCGGTCAGATGCCGACTGTGGAAGCCGTTGAGTTGGAGCCTTTTGGACAGTTGGAACGCCGCATGCCGCATATTCGTAAAAATCAAGGCATTCTGAGGGGCTTGCTCTTTCAGAATGCCCAGCATGAGGTTCATTTTAATGTGGCTTTTCACATGGTAGATTTCTTGACTGATATTTTCCACGGTCAACTTGTCCGGAGTGACTTCAACCGTTAGAGGATCATTCAAATATTCGTCGGCGATTCTTCGTGAGACCCGGTTCAAGGTGGCGCTGAAAAGCATAGTCTGACGTTTATTACGGGGAGGCATGCTGTGTAGCAGTTTCTGGATGTCCGGCAGGAATCCCATGTCGAACAAACGGTCGGCTTCATCGATAACCAAGTTATTTATGTTCCTCAGCTTCAAGTAACCGCGTTTGTTTAAATCCATCAGCCTTCCCGGGGTGCCGATAACGATGTCCAATCCTTTTTTTAATAATGCCAGCTGCTTCGCATAACCCACGCCTCCAAAGAAACTGCCGATGCTGAGTCCCAAACGGCGGCTCAGGAGCTGCGCCTCCTCTTCTATCTGGACAGCCAGTTCACGCGTGGGAACAATGATCAGGGCTTTTTTCCTTTGGGATGCTTCGCTTTTGTGCATCCGGTCGAAAAGAGTGATCAGAAACGCCGCGGTTTTACCGGTTCCGGTTTGTGATTGGACCGTCACGTCTTTTCCCTTCAGCGTGATCGCCAGGGCCTGTTCCTGGACGGCCGTCATTTTCGTATAGCCTCTATCCGCGATCGCCCGCAGAAGGCGGGGATCGAGATTTAATTCATTGAAATTCATTGAGTACCTTTTAGTTGTTTTAAAATATGAGTGGTTGAACGCCAGAGGATATTATCATTCGGGTGGGAAAAACAATTCGCTTTGACTATTTTATTTTCCTGATTTTAAAAATCATTATAACTTATATAAGAATATAGTGCAAGAAGGCGGTATGGGCCATCAAAATCCAACAGGGTGAGAGTCAATTCAACAAAGTTCCAACCCAAAGCAGGATTTTTTCGTATTAGAGGACAGGAGAAAGCGCGATGATGAATACGATTCGGTTTTTCCCTGGGCGGCAGTATTATCGGAAGCACGGATTAAGGAATACGATTTTCTCTTATATCCTGAGTGCGGGTGAAATGTTAGGCGATATCTATTGATAGGAGGAAAGGCTGATGTTATTTCCTGAAAGGAATCCATGTATTCCGTCCGGGCGATCTTCGGCGATCAGCCGACATCATGTCATGAGGATATGTGTGGCTTTTAGCATCGGTCTGTTTTTCCTTTCGGGGGCTGAAGGATTCGGACGGATAGCTGAAGCCGGGAGATCGAATTTACCTCGTATCCTCCTTTTCGCTGACGATCTTTGGGGAGCCAATTGGAACATCAAAGACGAAAAACCGAATATCAAAGAAAAGTTCCTGTCCTATGGATGGAAATTGGATCTGGTTTCCGTCAAAAACGAAGTCATCCCATGCGGATTTGCCCGAAAAGCGACCGGATTGGAGATCCTCAAAATGGATCGGCTTGTATCCGACATAGTCTCGGTTGAAGAATACGATGCGGTTGTGGTTCTTCCCGGACAGTCTCACCGGAATCTTATCAACGATCAGAAAACGCTGGAAATTATCCGGAATGCCGATCGGGAAGGAATCGTTCTGGCGGGCTTCTGCCGGGGGGTACGGCTTCTTTCCGCAGCGGGAGTCGTACGGGACCGGAGGATCACCGGGCACCCGGATTATGCCGAGGAGTATGAAAAGGCGGGCGCTGAGTTCATCGGCTTCAAGGATCTCGAAGGAAAATCGGATGCCCCTCCTCCCATTGTCGATGGAAATCTGATCACGACCGTAAGAAGCAAATTCTACCGCGAGGAGGTCTGTGAAGCCATCCGAACCGCCGTCGAGGGCATGTACCGGAAACGGGAGGGAAATAACGTGTAGAGCTTCCGGATGATGAATACGGGTCGCAATGTGGCGGCTGTTCAATAATCGCCTTGCACGTAATTATTCTAGCGAACTTGAAGGATTTGATTTTTTCCGGGAAACCTGGAGAATCCGTCCGTACAGGTTCTGAGGGGATAGACCGTTATGCCGGGCGATATCCTGGAGGGATAATCCGGGGGAGGGGATATCCAGCCCCTGCTTAAAAAGAGTTCCAACCAATGTATCGATTGAGATCCCCATAAAAGCGGCTACCTCCGTCAACGGTTTTTTCTCGAAATCGGCTTCAGGGAGGGCTGTTTGCACAAGCCTGCTTCCATTTTTGATTGTCGCACGCCATTCCATCACTTTCGACAACGGGGGGATTCGGAGAACAGCCGTTAGCACCATCGCGCTCACCAGAATGAGCGCGGCCGACAGCTCACGGCTCAGGCGCAAGCGTTTGACCGCTTTCCTCCTAATATAGCGAAGAAGTGCTTTTATGTTCAAAAACAGATGGATCACCGCCGTCACCGTGAATGCGATGCAGAAAAGCGTGTGAAATCCTTCCCAGCCGCTCTTGTCAAGACCCATCAGGCGCCACCCGACCCAGCGGGCGACACTTCCCTCGGGCCGAAGATAGAGAGCCAGCCCCGAGAAAGCCAGCAGGATAAAAGCAAAGAATAGGGTTAGTGAAAGGAATGCTCTCCATCGGAAACGATGATCGTTTTGCGTTGTCATGGTCTCGAGCGATCCGTCCGAAAAATGATTTCGGCTGATGTAAGGAGAATCCTATGGTAATCCCAAGCTCCGGTCTTTTCAACCCCTTGCCTGAATCAAGGACTTTGTTGAGCTTTACCGCAAGGCGGGCGAAGCGCTGTATTAAACGACCCTTTCTTCTAGGATAAATATTTTCGTAGGATATCGGCTGAAAATGGTTTCCCGTGTCCGGGATATATCTTTTCCGCCCCCTGATCCAACAGTTTCTTCCAGCTTGCTTGTAATTTGTTTTTATCCTCTCCAAAAATCGGTTCTCCCGGTCTAAACCGAAACGGAAGATTATTGTGTGCAAGACAGCCTACAAAAGCATCACCGGTTTCCAGCAATACGCTGACGGATCCAAGCGTATGTCCCGGGGTGTGAACCACATGTCCCGGAATCCCGTATTCGGCCAGGGCGAAATCTTTTCCCTCTATGATGACGTCCGCATGCGTTTCAGGAAAACGGAGTATCGGTTTTATCGGTTTCATGATGATTCTGGCGATATGTCCCCAAGTGGTAAAAGCGGAAGGCCATAGCGGGATGCTCTTTTCAAGATATTCTCTGTCTTGTTCGTGGATTGCGATTTGAGCCCCCGTGAAGTCTCTGACCTCCCGTGCTGCGCCGACATGGTCGCCATGCGCATGGGTTAAAAGGATTAATCTAATCTCATCAGGATCTAGGGGGATGGTTTTAATCCAATTTCGGATTGCTTTGGCACTTCGAACCGGGCCGGTGTCAATCATGATACAACCCTCGGATTTAAGGATATAGCTGCGATTGATCCCAAGACGTTTTATATATATGTCTACATTCATTTCGAAACTCCTTTTCGTGTTGGGCCCTTTCCCGCTGTCAAGGCATTTACCTTGATTCAATGATCCCTTTTCATAAATATTATGTTTTATCGTATTGGTGTGCAAGCGCTTATGGGATTCGATGAGATGGGGTGAAAGAATGGAGCTATCTAAATTCAGCCGATGAGGAAGCGGACCGCCACGAACAGGAGGAAAAGTCCGTAAAGCATCTTGACGGTTTTGGTGGGCAGTTTGAGGGTGAAGCGGGCGCCGAATACCGCGCCCAGGAAAAGTCCGGCCGCAACCGGAACCGCTGTCAGAAGGTCCAGGGTGCCGGCTTGATAATAATAGAGCACCCCGGGAAGCCCGATCGGCGGAAGCAGGGCACCTAAGGATGTGGCGATGGCGCGTTTGGCCGGGTAGCCCAGGAATGTGGTCAGCAACGGAACGATGATATTGCCGCCGCCGATGCCGAACAGCCCGGACAGCACGCCGGCGATCAATCCGACTCCCAGAAGAATGGGAACGGATGGACGCGGCGGGGCCGTTGGATCAGGTTTGGAGACAGCCTGGATTCCCCGCATTCGGGAGATGAAATCGAGAGGGTTGATAAACCTCCAGCTCACATACAGCAGGAAGGCCCCGTATAGGCGTTTCATGAAGTCGGCGGGCAGGGTATTGGCCATCCAGGCGCCCACCGCCACCGTGCTCATCAATCCGACGGCGATCAGGAGGGAAGCACGGAGGTCTATAATACCGGCTTTTCTGTATACCAGAACGCCGAGGATGCCCACAGGAAGCAGAATCGCGGCCAGGGAAGTGCCCGTCGCCTGGACCAGCGAAAATCCGGCGACCAGGATCAATCCCGGCACGATCAGGACGCCGCCGCCGATGCCGAACAATCCGGACAGCACGCCCGCGGCCAATCCTATAACCAGAAGCCAGATTATTTCCATGTGTTTCTTCGAAATCCAAAGGTTCGCTTCCTGCCTTTCGGCAAAAGGAGAACGCCATCATAGCCGAATTCGCAAAGGAGTGCAAAGATGACGGGTTTTCCAGGGAAAAAGCTTCCTGAGCGGTTCATCGGGTCCTTTACCGATATCGGTTCAGCGCCCCGACTTGAGCGCTGCGGAGATCAGAGCATTCCACACCGGGGCGTAGGGAGGGGAGTATGCGGAGTCGAACCAGCCCAAATCGTGTACGGTCATTCCGGTGAAAACGGCGATCCCGGCGGGATCGATGAACTGAGCGGCGTTCCCCCGGCCCGCGACGGCGGCGCCTACAATGCGTCCTCCGGTTTCTTCGTATACGATCCGGACCCGGACCGGTTCTGATCCTGCGAAATATCCGGCTTTGTCGGTCCGATTGGCGGCTGTGGATTTAACCCGCATGCCTTCTTTCTCGGCTTCTTCGACGCTCAATCCGGTTTTAGCCAGTGACAGCTCGAAAAACTTGAATATCTGCGTGCCGACGATACCGGGAAACTCTATATCGCTTCCGGCCATGTTCATGCCGGCGATCCTTCCCATTTTGTTGGCGGTGGAACCGAGAGGGAAATAGACCTGACGATCGAGGAGCCTATGGTAAACGGTGGCGCAGTCGCCGGCTGCATAGATGTCGGGATGGGAAGTCCGGCCGCATCGATCGGCCAGCAAGGCTCCGTTTTGAATCTTTTCGATCCCGTTCCCACAGAATCGAGTCGCCGGCCGCGTCCCCACCACCGAGAACAATATTTCAGTTTCGTAATTTGCCTCGGCTGTCTCGATCCTCATTCCCGTATCTGTCGACGTCACCGCTTTGACCGCGGTTCCGCCGTGAAAACGGATGTCCTTTTCTTCGATCATTTTCCTGACGGCACGGCGGATTTCCGGAGGCCAGGGGCCGGCGGGATCCGGAAGAACCTCGAATATCCGTACTCCCAATCCCCTTAGCACCAGCGCCTCGGCCAGCTCCAGCCCGATATTGCCGGCTCCGATGATCGCGGCCCGGCGGGGTTTTTCAGCTTCGAGATAGGAGAGGATCTGGTTGAGGTCCTCGATATTGTGCAGGTTGAAAATTCCGGGAGCGGAGTAATCGATGAAGGGGAGCTTGACGGGTTCGGCCCCGGTTGCGATCAGAAGTTTTTTGAAAGAGGCATGTTCGATACTGCCGGAGGGGATATCAATGATGTCGACGATCCGTTTCTTTAGGTCGAGTCCGACGGCTTCTTTCCCTGTTTCCACGGGGATGCCGCGCAGTTTGGCGAAGGATTCGGGAGTGAAGTGGATAAGGCTGTCGGGAGAGGAAACGTCTCCGGAAATCACATAGGGGATCCCACAGGCTCCATAGGATATGATCGATCCTTTATTCACGACCCGTATGTCGGCTTCTGGCTGCAGTCGTTTGATCTGAACGGCTGCGGATAGTCCCGCCGCATCCGCCCCTATTATCAAGTAATCGTTCATCATGTTCTCCTTGGTTTGTGTTTCCGGAATCAAAAATCCGTGGCTCTAATGTAGGACACTCCATGGAGGATTGCAAATATTGGATTCGGATGGGTTGGCTTTCTCCGAAGGATTTCAAAAAAACGTTTTTCCCCTTCTTGCAAACGGTCGAATTTTGTGGATTTTATTTTTTGTTTGAAATATATTGATGCTGAAATAAAAAGGGAGGGATGAAAAATGAAATATTTTATGGGACGTTTATACAAAGAGGTTCCGTTTTTATTTCTATCTCCATTCCATTCATCCCGCTCTGTGCTGTCGTTGGAGTCCAAGGTAATGACCGTGGGAAATGCTTCCAGCTTGGGGATCGGTTTCCATCCCCGGGAAAAATAGATTAGCCCGCCGTTGACCCACGTCCTCCGCGGTAGCGGCGGAGAGATTTTAAGGAGATATATTTTGGGAATCGACACACCGAAAACAAAGATCGTCGCGACCATAGGGCCGGCCAGTGAAGCGCCCGAAATCATTCGTGAATTGATTGCGAACGGCATGAATGTAGCCAGGTTGAATTTTTCTCATGGGACACACAGCGACCACGAGAAAAAAATTCATGCCGTCAGGAAAATCGCCGAAGATCTGGGAAAACCGGTTGCTGTATTACAGGATCTCGGCGGGCCGAAAATACGAGTGGGTTATATCCCTGATCCCGGGATCCGAATAGAACCGGGGCGGAAGATCACCCTTACCACTGAAACGGTTGAAGGATCTGTGCAGCGCATATCGGTTTCCTATCCGTTTTTATGCGAAGATGTGAAGGCGGGAGATCGGATATTGCTCGCGGATGGTTTTTTGGAGTTCCGTGTCAGCTCGCTATGCGGGTCTGAGATCCATTGCGAGGTCATTACCGGCGGTGTATTGACATCTCATAAAGGGATTAATCTGCCGAGCGGTTCACTTCGTATCCCTTCCATGACGGAGAAGGATCGTGAGGACTTGTCATTTGGACTAAGTCATGATGTGGATTATATCGGGTTGTCTTTCGTCAGAAGTGCGGAGGATATTCGAAAGATCAAGGAGATCATACGGCAGAAAAAAAAGAACACGCCGGTTGTCGCCAAAATAGAAACTCATGAGGCGATTGATCATTATGAAGACATCCTGGATGCCGCTGATGCCATCATGGTGGCTCGGGGGGACCTGGGGGTGGAGATCCCTTTGGATCGAGTGCCCATCATCCAAAAACAATTGATCCAAAAAGCGAATGCTTCGGGAAAACCGGTGATCACCGCCACCCAGATGCTTCGATCCATGGTGGATGCTCCTCGTCCGACCAGAGCCGAGGCTTCGGATGTCGCGAACGCCGTTTTGGACGGGACGGATGCAGTGATGCTTTCGGAAGAAACCGCGACCGGACATTTCCCGATTCAAGCCGTTCAGTTTATGAGCCGCATCGTTGCCGAAGCGGAAAAAACATACCCCCATAATCGTTATCTACAGATGATGCCGGAAAAGGAAATATCTGATTCCGTCACGTATGCGGTTTGTGTACTGGCCGATCATCTTGATGCGGCCGCGATCTTAGCCCCTACGCGGTCCGGATGGACAGCCATGCGTTTATCTCGGTTTCGGCCCAAGCAGCCGATCATTGCATTTTCTCTCGATCAAACCATCATGAGGCGACTCTCCCTGTTTCGCGGGATTTATCCCCGCTTGATCCCGGGATCCGAGGATAAACATGATATTGTCGAGATCATATCGAAGCGGACCGTCGATGCAGGGGATGTGTCGGAGGGAAATTTGGTGGTCATCACCTCCCGGCATCCCGTTACGAATCCCGGAGCAATGAATATGATTCAGGTCAAGCGGCTGATTTCATAGCGTCGCGCATATGAAGCGGATGGCAAAGCGGAATCGCTCACAAGAATCTCCCAGGGGGCTCACATACATTTATGCGTTTGTTG
>Ga0180434_10009042_pt1 | contig 10899 bp, 10 predicted proteins | sample SS_ome_7_FD_132453 | JGI IMG/M metagenome (GOLD analysis project Ga0180434, IMG submission 132453) | Hypersaline lake sediment archaeal communities from the Salton Sea, California, USA - SS_1_D_2 metaG | ecosystem: Environmental > Aquatic > Non-marine Saline and Alkaline > Hypersaline >... | reverse complement strand
TCACAGGTCAAGCAGGTTTTGGATGAATTAGACCTTAGAGAGCATGTCAAACCTTATTCCAGATGCATTGAATGCAATGTTTCGCTCAAACCCATACCCAAAAAACAGGCCAAAAATTTAGTGTTGTCCAATATTGATACGGGAGCCAGTCCCCTGGCAGGAAAGATCCGCGAATTTATATTAAGTGTAAAATAAAAGAGTTCTCTCATCAATTCTCATCCAAAACATATTTTTTTCACTTCTAAAAATATTGAGAGAGTATTTTTTCTCTTTTGAGCCTTGAGTGAATATTAGCCAACTCCACTTGACTCAAGGAAGAAAGAGAGCGGGAAGGAGTGTCCCGGTCCAGAGTGTATATCTGCACAGTCTGAGGGAAGATGAATTTTAATTTTTGGATCCACTCCTTCAGGTCTTTTTTTGAAGAATTTCCATGATCTCCTTTACAAAAAAGTGTCTGGATGGTGACGTTTTTCAGTTGACTCAATCCCTTGAGAATCGTGTGAAGCTTTACTCCTTTTGCCGGGCGGTTGTATTTCAAAAACATTCTTTCACTTCCAGTGTCCAGTTTCATGATCCGGGCGTCCAGGTCTGAGAGATATTTTTGTATATCTGGATTCAAAACAGTGGTGGAATTGGACAGGATGGCTGTTTTTGAGGCTGGGGATAGAGTATCCCGCAGATGAACCACACCATTGACAATTTCATGGAAATTTGGGTGAAGGGTGGGTTCTCCGTTTCCAGCGAATGTGATGTAAGCTGGTTTGGGATTTAAGGATATTAAAGTGCTCTCAACAGCTTTCAGAATTTTTTTGGTATCTGGGAAAGACATTTGTTTTTTATTTTTTAGCCAATTAAAATCAGTCCAGCCGTACTGACAGTAAAGGCAGTTGAAATTGCAGTATTTTTTAGAGGGGGGAAGAAGATTGATGCCCAGGGAACGGCCCAGCCTACGGGACTGAATGGGGCCGTATATGATGTTTTCCTGTAATTCGAGCAGCATGATATTTTTTAAATTGACTTTGCTTTTTGGATGGCCCGGCCCATTCGTTTGATGCCCTCTGAGATTTCTTGTTCATCCAGCCTGGCTATGGAAAGGCGGAAGCATATGTCTTTGGCTGGATGAGGAAAGTAGTATCGGCCCGGGGAAACCAGGACTCCATTCTCTTCAAATATTTTGGTTAATTCAGCTTCCTCTTTAGGGATATTTTTGATTTTTATCCATATAAGATATCCGCCGGCTGGTTCATTCCAGGAGACATGTTCCTTTGGAAAATATTTTTGCATGGCTGTTATGGCTGTTTGCATGCGTTTGCGGAAGATCCGGTTCATTCGTTTGACATGGAAGTCGTAACGCCCTCGCTCGCAGAATTCATTGACAGCCGCCTGAAGAACAAAACTGGAAGTCAGGTCTGAAAATCTTTTGATGGAGACCACTCTCTGGATGCATTCCTTGTCTGCTGTGATCCAGCCGATGCGGAGGCCGGGGAACAGCACTTTGGAAAAAGTACCCAGATAAATGCAGATGTTTTTTCTGTCCATAGACTTGATAGGCGGAGGCACTTTTCCAAAATATTTCATCTCCTCTTCGAATCCGTCTTCCACGAGAGGGATTTGATGCGCCTCACACACAGAAAGCAGCTCTTCCCGATGGGATTGAGTGGAGGTGATGCCCGTGGGATTGTGGAAGTTGGGCATGGTGAAGAGGAAAGATACAGGCTGAGTTTCCAGTGTTTTCTTCAGGCGGTTCAGGTCCAGACCATTCTTTTTCATGGAAACAGTGACTAGCTCAGTCTGATGATATTTCAGAAGAGGAAGGATGATGGCATAAGTGGGAGATTCAATGACGACCTTTTTACCAGGGAAAGTAAGCAGTTTCAGCAGCAGGTCAATGCCGTTCTGGGATCCATTGGTGATGAGGATCTCATCTGAATCCGCCAAGATTCCATGCATTTGAAGCCGCTTAGCAATGGTTTCGCGCAATGGTTTGTAGCCCATGTACTCTCCGTAGCCTAGAATCCTGGGACCTTGATCCAGGAGAATCTTGTTCATACATCTTCGGAAATCCTGGACAGGGAAAAGTCGGGGGTCGATATCCAGCTGAGCCAGGTTGATGGTATCTTTGGTTTGAGGGGTTGATTGTTCTGGTTTGAATTTCAAATAATCTTGATAAATCCGGTGACTGGCTGGGGTGGTCACCTGATCCCATGCAAGAGTGCTTTGTTCCAGTTTGAGTTCCGGAGTGGCGATTTTTGGCCGTTTTCTGATTATCGAATACGAGCCGGGACGACTTTCAATATATCCCTGAGCCCACAATTCCTGGTAGGCTTTGTAAACAGTGGAGCGGTTCACTCCTAATTTTTCTGCCATCTGTCGTGTGGACGGGAGTTTGGTCCCTGGTTCTAATATGTCTGAGGCTGTTTTTTCTTTGATTTGGTTGATGATTTGAATGTACAGTGGGTTTTGACTTTTTCGGTCAAGCTGTAAAAGAAGCATTTCATTCTCCTGTTTTTGTGTTCTAGATCAAAGATATTGCAAAATTGTATGATATACAACACCCAATTTTGATAAAAATTGGACCAGCCGATTATTCTTTTATAAATCTCTTCATCCAGCATATAAAGCACCAGTGAATGAATTGATTTTCAGTGACTTTCTGTGTAACATCATTCATAGAAGAGAGGCCCGGTGATTGAGATGATGGGTGAAGCCTTAAAAAAGAAGATTGAGGAAAGGGTTGAGGCCCATCGATTGGATATGATTCACACTCTGAGCGACCTCATAGAGATTCCCACTTCCAATCCTCCGGGCAGAGCTTATAAGCAGTGTGTGGATTATTTAAGCGGACTCCTTAAAAAATGGAATATCAGCCATAGGATTGTACAGGCTTCTGGGGAAAAACACACAGGGGATGAGTTCCCCAGGTTTTTCATTGTTGGTGAATGGGGAAAAGGAGAGAAATGCCTTCACTATCACGGTCATTATGATGTGGTTCCGGTCCAAAATGAGAATCAGTTCAAGTCCTTCCAAACAGGAAGCCTGATTTGCGGCAGAGGGAGCGCTGATATGAAGGGTGGCTTGACCTCTCTTCTCTATGCCCTTCGGGTTATTCAAAAAATAGGGTTCAAAGAGCTGGGGAAGATCACCTTCTCATTAGTGCCTGATGAAGAGACTGGTGGTGGTCTAGGAACCCGGTATCTTGTGGAGAAGAAATTCCTCCCAAAAGGAATCATGGGTATGCTGATGCCAGAGCCAACCAGCAGAGTCATATGGAATGCCAACAAAGGAGCTCTCACCTACCGGATTTTTCTCCGAGGCAGATCCGCTCATGCGGCTTTAGAGAGTCAGGGAGAAAATGCCTTCAAATATCTGATCGACATAGCCCAATCTCTTTTTTCATTAAGGGAGATGATAAAAAGAAGGAAAACCAAAATACCGGTGAGCCCTCCGGATGCCAACAGGTCTTCGCTTCTTATCGGGGGACAAACTGGAAGCGGAGCCAGCTTCAATGTGGTTCCTGAACACGCTTTTTTCACGATAGACCGGAGAATCAATCCGGAAGAAAGCCTGGATGAAGCAAAAAAAGAGATTGAGGCTGTTTTAGATGATTACAGAAAAAAGGGTGTCTCACTCAAAGCAGAGATTATTCAAGAAGGAGAGTCCTCGTTTGCTGATCCGGAAAGTGAGCTGGCTTTGGTTTTGAAACAATCCATTGAGGAGGTCACCAGCGAGACAGCTCGATTTGAACTCTGTCCGGGGCTTTGTGAAATTCGCTTTTTCAACCGCCTGGGCATTCCGTCTTATGCTTATGGCCCGGGTCTTCTGGAAGCAGCTCACAGCCCTAATGAATGCGTGGATATCAATAAGGTGCTGGAATGCGCTGTGATCTGCACATTGACCGCTTACAAGTTTCTGGGAGATTGAATCATCCCTTTATTGATTCCCCATCCATTTGATTATTTGAGGAAAGAAATCCCCAATAGTCTGGGTTTTGATTTTATTCTGGTAAAGATGAAGCAGTTGGCGGTTAAATTCTCTAAATTTTATGAATCTTCGATTCTCCACCATATTGGTTTCCGTGTTTTGATTGACATATTCAAAAGCGTCTCTGTCATAAGTTTCCCAGGCATAAAGGTTGAATACAGACCAGGTCATATATTCACAGAAGGTCAGCATCGGATTTGGATATCCGCTGTTCCCATTATTCCATTTTTTGAAGTCTTCCATGGCTGTGCGTATGTCTTTTTTAAAATCTTCAGCAATGGGATTGACATAGCTGTGATCAATCTCTGTAAAGACAGAACGGGTATTGAGGGCTGAAATCTTTACTGAATCCAGATCTTCTCCTTTGAAGGGAGGGTTGACATAAATAATGGTTTGCTTGAAATCTTTCTTTTTTTTGGCAGTTTTCACAATCTGTATAAAATGATAACCGCCGGTCAGAGGAGATATAATCACTCGATAAGAGTCATATCTTTCGGGGAACTGCCTCTCCAGCCATCGCCAGATTCTGTCAAAATCACATAGTTTTTTCTCTATCTCTATCAAAGAGCTGTAGTATTTCTGGTGTGCAAAATAAAATTCTCTGAATTGTGTCAAACGGCTGAAATCCTCCAGTTCTTCTCTTATTTTGTTGATCCCTAGGACCGGCAGAAGTGAGATCCAGCCCAATCTGTATTCATGACTCCTTTTTATCTGACCTTTTTCATCAAACATGTACCGAATCCCGTCAAATCTCAACAGTTTCTGATTGAGACGACCCAGCCTTTTGCTTCTCACTTTTTTATCCACTTTGCGTACAAGCGGATGGTTCTGGTACGGTCCAAAATTGGATAGGATTTCTTTGTGATATTCAGTGTCTCTGTTTAACAAATAAGTTCTGTCCTGAAAAGTCTCTGTTAAGGCACAGACAACATAGACCAGTTCGTACATTTCAGGAATTTCCACTGTGACTTGACCTTTGTATCTGTCCATGTTGCTCCCAATGTAAGTGACCTCATGGACGGAAAGAGAGAGGAGTTTCATCACCACAACAGCGACAGAAGAAATCACCAGGAGCCCGAAGAAAATCCCTAGGTATCTTTTTTTTATCTTCATCAAAATTCAGTTTTGTATCAATTTTTTCGCTGTGTCGACAACCAACCGAGTGTCTCTGATAGCTTCTTTGGCATCGTCTTCTGTATATTCTTCAGTAGGGATGAAATCAATGTCTCCATAAAAAGCCAGTTCCCTTTCTTTTCTTAGCCTTTTGGAAATTTCAGCGAGCCTTTTGAAATTTTTTGCCGTTTTCTTGGGAAATTTCTCTTTATGTTCGAGAAGAAGGCCTCCGACATCATGGATCTTCGGAGGCTCCACTCCGACTGAACGCAGCATACCTTTAAGAGAAAGTTCGACTATTTCTTGGGATTCCCTTATGACATCGGAAAAAGCCTTTTTCTTGAGAAGAAGGTCTAAAATATCCAGCCTGTCTACTGCCTTTTTCAAATAACTCTCTGCAAGGCTTTTTGTATTCATAATTCAATAACCTCGCCTGGCTTATAATCAGGTTTCAACACCCAGTGCCAGATATTTCCTTTCCATACTCTTTTTGCACCCAATTCTTTGAGTCTTTTGCGAAGCCGTTCAAGTCTTTTGGAGAAGAATTTGTTCTTGTCATAGAGAATACGTGCGTCCTCCACCATATCAAGAAATAGAGGGCTTCCTCGTTCAGCTTCATGAGGAGTCTTAAAAACCGCAGAAATGAAGGTGTTGATTCCTTGCTTTTTTAGGGATTTTAAATAAGGATCAATCCGGTCTTCCACAGCGGAAAATTGGTCTGCTCTTTTCATTCTTCCTTTAGGTAAGTTTTCCGCAATGATGAGGAGATCGATATCCGAATCATACCGAAAAGTTTCTCTGGCGACAGAACCGTAGACAACAAAAGAGACAAGCTGGTCTCCGTAGAAAGACTTGGTCTCTTCCAGGATTTTGTCTTGGAGTTCTTTGAATTTTTCTTTGAGCATTCTTGTATTATGAAGAAGTTTTGCTTTTTTCTTAAATTCATTTTATCAGGAGAAGGAACAAAAGCCAACAGAAAAATCAATTGTTTCAGATATGTTTGGAAAGAGATCGTTTAAGATGTCGATGACCTGCTGGGCTCTTTTTTGAGAGAACTGAGGCGTTTTCGGGCATCCTGGACTTCAGAAATGCCGGGATCCGCATCCTTCCATAGGTCTAAGAATTTCTCATAATGCTCTATAGCTTTGCCTTTCCAATCCTTTTGCTGGTAAATTCCCCCCAATTTATAGTAGCTCAGGGCATAGATATCTCCGTAGTCAAACCGGCCCGCGTTTGAAGCTAGGATCCTCTCGTATTGCTCCTGTGCTCTCTCCAAGGCTCCGGAGTAATAATAACCATCGGCAAGGGATTCCAAGTAATCTGCGCGTTGGTTGCGGGGGTCTGATGACTGTAGAGACAAGGCTTGCTGGAAGAGTTCAATAGCTCCCTTATAATTTCTCTGTTTGAAGTCTATCATTCCCTGGAGATGATGGATGTAATGCCTATTATCCGGATTTTGAGAATCACGAACTAAGGCTTCCAACTCATTCATAATTTCCAAACAAGCATCTGTATCTCCCATCTGGAGAAAGGTCAATCCCTTTATATGCAAAGCCCTTCTCTGTCGGAATGGATTCTCTGATTTTATGGCATATTCAAAAGCACGGTCACAGTCTTTGAGCGCTTCTTGAAGATGCCCTGATTGAAGGTCGATGTAGGCGCATTTCAGCAAAACTTCTGAAGCCGGCCAGTAAATGCCGTAATTCTCACATATCTCAGCATAGGAGATGAGATCATCTCTTAATCCTTCGAATTTCCCTTGTAAGATTCGAATATTGGCAGTGCCTATCGTCCCATGATATTGAGCCTGGGGGCTCTCCTGCTCAGAGAGCCAATGGAAATCTTCAGCGGCTTTTCCATACTCACCCATATAAAAATAAATTTCCCCTCTTCGGCGGAAATTCATCCTGTATGCGATGGTCCCTTTTTCAGGCTCCAGAGCAAGGGATTTTTCGATTTGAGCAAGGGCCAGGTCATACTGTCCCTGCATTCGATAATGAAGAGCCATATCCTGATAAGACACAGGGTTTTCCGGATATTTCTGAATTGCCTCTTCAAGGATTTCTTTTGCTTTTTCATAGGAATCCACCTGCCGGTAAACAGAAGCCAGGTTTCCAGATCCGATTACACTCAAACGGTCATTTTCTCTGTTGGTTTTATAATGTTCAATGGCCTTTTGTTTTTCTCCTATGCTCGAGTATATGAGTGCCAGATTGTGATTTCCAGTTACATCATCCGGATACAGCTCTAAAAGTTTTTCATAGGCTTGGATAGCTTTATCATAGGTCTCTTCCATATGGCTGTAGAAATCTCCCTGGATGGAGTAGCGTTCTCTGACCGAAAGCCTCTCTGAAAGCTCTAGGGCTTTCTGCATGTACTTTTTCCGCAGAGGTCGGAATCCCGTATTTCCATAACTCGCGGCCATAGACCGATAAGCCATGGCAAACTCGGGATCCTCAGCCACTGCTTTTTCCATAAGCTTAATGCTTTTGGAGAATTCCCCAGTCATGTGGAGCTTTCTTCCTTCAATGTAAAGTTTCAATGCTTCAGGGGACGAAGTGGTGATTTTTTCAATATCCTCATCAATATCATCTGCGATTTCTTCAGTAGAAAGCTCGAAATGGGATTTGACCTTTTTGGTCAGCTCATCCACCATAGAAAGAAAGCTTTCTTCACCTTTTCCTTCCGCCTGGTCTGAACCAATAGGTTCCATAGTGGAAGCTTCCTGAAGAATGGCATTGATCCGGAACTGATCGCCGGCTCTGGCATAGCTTCCCCGCAGGATATAGGAGGCTCCTCCACGGACGGCCACATTTCTTAGGACCTCTGAAGAGAAGCTCTGGGTGTCCATTTTATTTAGGTCAATGAGAATATCCATGAGCTTGTCGCTGCTCAAGACCCGGATGTATTTGGATTGGGTGAGGTCTGCAATCAGAAGCTCACACAGAGCTTTCCGCCAGTGATCCAAGTCGTCATCACCGGTGTTGTTTTCAAAATAGACCACAGCCAGAGAAGGTTTGTCTGAAGGGGTGGAAATAAATTGTTTTTTTGCCCACGGTTTCAGTAGCATCAGAGCTGCGATCACCACAACCGTCAAAACAGCCAAAGGAATCAGGAGTTTCCTCAATCCAAATGTGACCGTGATCTCTCTGGAGGTGAGGGGCTTTTTCTTAGGGATTTTTCTTTCTGTAGTGGGAATTCCCTTTTCGATTTTTTCAAGCTCAGAACAAAGCACGCCCGCACTCTGATAGCGCTTTTCCTTGTCCTTCTCAAGACATTTGAGAATCACCCGGCTTAAGTCCTCCGGCATCTGTGTATTCAATTCCTTGGGATCTTTAGGTATTTCGCTCTTGTGTTTGATCCCGACAGTAAAGGGCGTGTCGCCCTCAAAAGGAACCTGTCCCGTGACCATTTCATACAGGATCACTCCCAAAGAATAGATATCTGATTGCGGATCCACATCCTTGCCTTCCACCTGTTCTGGACTCATATACTCGGGAGTCCCGATCATCACTCCGGCTCCGGTGATCCCTTTTCCCTTCAAAGAGCGGGCGATTCCAAAATCCATGATCCGGGCACTGCCTTGCTTGTCGATCATGATGTTCTGAGGTTTGAGGTCCCGGTGGATCACTCCCAACTGATGAGCTTCAGCCAATCCCTCACACATCTGCTTGGCAATAGAGAGGGTTCGAGCTGTACTTAAAGGAGCGGCGCGTCTTATGAAACTTTTTAAGTCTTCTCCTGGGACATACTCCATTGTGATGAAGTGAGTCCCTTTGTCATCCATAAGTTCATACATCCGTCCGATATTCTTGTGGACGATCTTCCGGGCTAATTTCAGCTCATTGCTGAATCTTTGGATGGTCATTTTGTCTGTGGCGATTTCAGGCTTGATCAACTTGATGGCGACTTCTTCATTCAGTTTTTTGTCTACCGCTCTGTAAACCTTTCCCATGCCGCCCTTTCCCAACTCTTCAATGATCTGATATCTTTTGGCAAAAGTAGAGCCCGTAGTCAGTTCCTCTTTGGGAGTCTCCATGGTTTTCGTGACAGTGCTTTTTTGGGAGGGAAGGGGAGTGCCGCATTGACCGCAAAAAACAGTGCCTTCAGGATTTTCATGCTGACACTTTGGGCAGATTATGGTCATCATTCACCCTAAATATTTTTAAAAAAGAATATCAGGGAATAAAAAAGGTGTCAATAAAAAAACAGGCCCGGTTCTTTTTATTTCTCCATCGATAGATTTATCTTGCGCCGCCCGAATTTATTCATAAACCTAAAATAGAGGCCCAAAGATTCCCTAACTTGAACAGACCTGATGGCTGTAATATGATGCAAAAAATGGAAAAAACTCTCAAAGTCATCAAGGAACTTAAAGAAAAAAAAGTTTTAAAAGACTTTTCTATCGGGGGAGGGATTGCGGCTTTATACTATATCGAACCTCTCCTGACACATGATTTAGATATTCTTTTTATCCCCAGCGAAGACAGTATCGATGTCCTTGCCCCGATTTATTAATATTTGAAAAAAAAAGGCTTCAAGACCGAGAGGGAACATGTTCTGATCCAAGGGGTCCCCGTCCAATTCATCCCAGTTTACAATGATCTTGTGAAGGAAGCTGTTCAGTATTCTGAAGAAGTTAAATACGGGAGAATAAAAACGAAAGTTTTGGGATTAGAGTATCTTATCGCTGTTATGCTTCAGACAAACAGACCAAAAGACAGGGGAGAACATAGGAAATTCGTTTTTCTGTTGATGATGATTTCCGCTTATTCTTATCAAATTTCCGCCCTCTTAGGGACTTCATCATTAATAATACACACCAAAAACACGTCCGGTCAACAAAAAATCTACAAAAAAGAGAAAACACCAGAAAATCAGCCTAATAATGCTACACCAAGAACAGAGATCTCCCTTTCCCCTGAACTAAAGGATTAGAGTTTCACATGTATTCTGATAGTTCCTCAGCTGCCATAGAGAGCTGAGCCCGAGGAGGCGGTAAAGGTCAGATTAAGGTGTTTGATGATCTTGTCTATGACTTTGTGATCTTCAATAAATGAGATAATTCTCATGGTTCCCCCGCATTGGGGACAGATGAGGGAATCGATTGTGGGCATTAGCATAGAGGCCGTAGTAGCGGACCATAACCTGTCCTTTATCAGGAATGTGCGAGGTTACCCGGGCTATAAACTCAAGATAATCCATGGACTCTGTATCAGAGCTGTGCTTTCCGTATTGATAGACCACCTGCCCCTGTGTCTTGTCCAGGGATAATCTTTCTAGAGAGAGAATAGGTCTTATCATGTATTTACCTACTCGTTCGGTCTCTTCTTTGCACTCAGTTCTGACTTTGGAATGAACATTGAATCCCGTATGGCGCCACTGCAATATCTTTTGGACAAGGTTCTGATTGATCAACTGCTTGCGGAGGAGAAGAGGACCAGAAAGTGAAGGTGAGGATGAAAGTTTATCCGGTTTCCGAATGACTGGATCACCGCAATGATGCCCGGAGTGATATCTTTTTCTGTGACTGCCTCTAGATATTTTATAAGTGCTTCTTTGCCGCAGACACACATGTTAGAGAGAAGCGAACGGTTTAATTTGAAGAATATCCGCAGCATCTTGGGTATGGTAAAGACAACCTGTCGGTGAGGGGTGTCCAGAATGAATTTCTCTCTCATTCATTCTCCCCATTCCTCCCGACGCTTGGCGTGACAAGAGGGACAGAAGCCTCGGGTCTTGCAGGAAAATATAACAAGTCTTTCCGCCCCGCAGTCAGGACATCGGATCCGAGCAAATCCACAC
>Ga0180434_10009041_pt1 | contig 10899 bp, 10 predicted proteins | sample SS_ome_7_FD_132453 | JGI IMG/M metagenome (GOLD analysis project Ga0180434, IMG submission 132453) | Hypersaline lake sediment archaeal communities from the Salton Sea, California, USA - SS_1_D_2 metaG | ecosystem: Environmental > Aquatic > Non-marine Saline and Alkaline > Hypersaline >... | reverse complement strand
GACCTTTCCCTTATCGATGAGCGACAACGCCCCCGCCGCCGCGGCGGCGCCCTGCGCAACCGAGTCGGGAATGTCCTTGGGTCCCTGGCAGGCGCCGGCCAGGAATATACCGTCCGACATCGAATCCACTGGCGCGAGCTTGGGATGCCTCTCGATGAAGAACCCGCCCTGACCGCAACCGAGTGAAAACACCCTTCCAATGTCGTCGGCATCGGCGCCTGGCATCAATGCGCCGGAGAGAATGACCATGTCAACAGGTATACGGCGTGTGACACCAAGGAGCGTATCCTCTGCCACCACAACGAGTTTACCCTGCTCTTCGGGTGTTTCGGGCACGTCGGTGACCTCGGCGGCCTTACCGCGAATGAAGTGTACGCCCTCGCCGAGCACTCGCTTGTAGAACTCCTCGTAGCCCTTACCGAACGCCCGTATGTCGATGTAGAAGTTGTAGACCTCAGCATCGGTCTTCTCCTTGACAAGATGGGCAAATTTCAACGAGTACATGCAGCAGACTCGAGAGCAGTACTCCTGGTAGTTCTCGTCGCGGCTTCCGATACAATGCAGAATGGCCACTGATTCCGGACTGCGACCGTCTTTCGTGAATATCTCTCCGCCTGTAGGCCCGCTGGCGTGGCTGATCCGCTCGAATTCCATAGCGCTCAGCACGTTGTCGAACTTACCGTATCCGTAACGGGTGATCTGCGTACTGTCGAAGAGTCTAAATCCGGTGGCCACAATGATCGAACCGACGTCGATCTCTTCGATGGAGTCCTCCTGGTCGAAGTCGATGGCGTCGGCCTCACAAAACGCCTCGCACGCCCCACATGCCCCGGTCTGAAGACGAACGCAGGTATCCTTGTCGATCACAGGCGTGTTCGGTACAGCTTGTGCGAAGGGGACGTAAATGCTCGGTCGGCTGCTCAAACCTTCATCGAATTCCGAAGGTATCGGTCTTGGTTTACGGGTCGTGATTTTTGACAGATCAACGCAGTTCGCGGGGCAGACCACCTCGCATGCTCCGCAGGCCATGCAGATCGCTGAATACTTGTCGTATGGCGGTTCGATTTTCTTGTTCGTTCCTCGATTGACGAAGTTGATCGCTCCGACGTTCATCTTTTCCCGGCAGATTCGTACACAGAGACCGCACAGGATGCAGTCCTCGTTCTTCTTCGGGAAACGAGTATCTTTGATCCCCAGTTCCGCAGCCAGTTCTTTGACCGCTTCGACCTCCGGACAGCGGGCCAACAAGAGTTCCACCATGATCTTGCGTGTTTTTCGCACGCGTTCTGAGGTCGTGTTGACGACGAGTCCTTCCTGTGCGGGAAACGTACAGGATGTCTCGAGCCACGAGCCCCGCGAGCCTTCGATCTCGACCAGGCAAACGCGACAGGCGCCATAAGGCAGCAAGGCCTTGTGGTTGCATAGTGTCGGGATATGTATATCCAGTTTCTGCGCCGCCTGGAGAACCGTGGACCCGTCTTCAACCTCAACCTTTTGACCATCGATTGTCAAACTAACCATTCGTTGACTCCTCATTATCGTAGTCTCAGTCGCCGCCAAATTCGGCTATGAGCTTTGAATCTTTCTTATATTCAAACCGCAGATCCAGTTCCGGTCGACCGGTCAGTATCGTTCGCAATGTTGCGCCAATATCTCCGATGGGTTTCATATCCGGATGGCTTAATTGGAACACGGCTGTCACTGTGGTGCCCAGACCGGTCTCGGAGACTATCTCAAACTTTCCACCGGCTTGGCGGGCGGCCTGCGCCAGCAGAGACAAACCCAAGCCGACCCTCCGCGTGGTCCTCGTGGTGAAGAACGGGTCCAGAGCCCTTTTGCAGGCCTCCGGGTCCATACCCTTACCGTTATCCCGGATCGCCAGCGACAGCGAGTCCGTGTCTGTATTTTCGTTGATCGCTATGCTGACCTTACCGGCCGCCGCGGCGATAGAGTTTTCAACGATGTCCAGGATGTGTAGAGACAGGTCTTGCATATTGGCGAATACCCTTCGGCCGTCTTCTTCGCCCAGCGCCTTGCAAATCTCCTCGACGTTAGCCTGCTCGGCGATCACCGTGGTGGAACCCCTGCCGATGTCCGCCAGGCAGTGAGCATCGGAAGACGTAACCACGGGAAAGTCGCTCTTGTCCGTAATTGAGGCCCGGGCGGAGACCTCAAGGGCATCGAGTTTCAATCCCTCGGGGATGAACCCCAAATGACCGATAATGCCGAACCTCTGACGGTCAACGTGAGCGGCGACCGCCAAACCGTCACAATCGTGGATGGCCCGGACCACGCCCTCCAATGGCATGTTGGTAGCCCCTATCAGCAGCTTGTCGCTGTTTCCGATAGCGCGATCCCATTCGTCGACGATGGTTTGCGGACCAAAGGCCGCCTCGTCATTAGTTCCGGGCAGATTCTCGTACACGGTGGCTTGAACGCGCTTCGCGTTCTTGTCGCTGTTGAACAGACCGACCACATGCACCTCTTCGCGCGAGGTTATCTCTATACCGGGGATGACCCGGACCGATTCCCTCTTTCCGGCCTTGATCACAGCCTGAACATTCTCAACCGAATTATGGTCGCATATTGCAATCATATCCAATCCCACCGCCTTCGCCTGTTTGACGATGGCTCTGGGCGCCATTTCTGCCTCCGCACAAGGCGATAGGCACGTGTGTATATGCAGGTCTGCTTTTAGTTCCTTCATGTCGGTCCGGGGTCCCGCATCGACCCGCCGACGCTTCGAACACCTAGACCGTAAAGCCTACCAGCCACTTCAAACGCCGGTAATTCACTCACCAGTACGGCTATGCCTTCTTCTTTCGCCTTCTCGATGGCGTCTTCATCCATTTGTCTGTTGTTGACCAGTATTATCCCGGCGAGGTCCTTCATGCTCGCCACGGCCACAACGTTCACGTGACTCTGCAGCGTCACCCAGAGATCGCCGGGACGGCTGTTGCCTATGACGTCGCTAAGCAGGTCGCTTACATAGCCTCCGGTCACCTCGTTTTTGAGGCTTTCCGTGGCTGATACCACTTCCAGACCGAGCGTATTTACCAAGTCGCCCAGTTTCATAGCTGTCCTCGTCGGTAAAAAAGGTTGCTTTCAGGACCGTTCCCCGCCCCGGTCTCGACCAGATATCGAAGCGGTCGGCGCACTTTCGTATGTTAACCAGGCCCATTCCCGCACCAAAGCCGAGTTTTCTGACCCAGTCCGGAGCGGTGGAATATCCCGGTTCGAGCGCTTTTTTGACATCGAAAATACCCGGGCCGGAGTCTTCCACCTGGACCAGAACCTCCCCTTCCCTGATCCTGGTTCGTATATTCCCTCCCTCCGTAAAGATCACGAGATTCATTTCAGCTTCGTAGCTGGCGATCACCACGCGCCGAACGACGTCGGGATGCATGCCCAGGCGACTGAGCGTTCGTTTCAGTCGGCTTGAACTGGTTCCGGCCTGCTTTAAGTCATGTCCCTTGACCGCATACTGGAACGTGAGAGTTTTGTCGTCGGCCTCGAGGTCCGTAAAGAGAGGGCGCGGGCGATCAGACCGAGTTTCCTTGTCCTGATAGTCGATCTCGAGCTTCTTAAGGAGGCCTTCGATAACGTCGCCTTTGGTCAAGATTCCAACAAGACGTCCGGTGTCGCCATCGATGACGGGGAATCTGCCCAACCCGCTTCTCTCGAAACTGCTGATCGCCAGGACCAGCGGTTCGTCCTGGTACACGTATACGACCTCGCCGGTCATTTTCTCTTCCGTCGGGCAGTCGTCCTGCTTGTCCGCCAGCCACTTGATGAAATCTTCAAGGCTGACCAGTCCGACGGGACGTTCGCCGTCAAGGACGGGCACACCGGATATCCGGTTCTTGCGGAACAGGTCTCGCAGCGAACTCATACGATCCTTTGCCTGGACCGTAATGACGTCGGTAGTCATTACGTCACACACTTTCATCTCGTAGACCATCTCCTGGGTCTTGGTCGTCTTGGCACCCGGGTTTACCTTGATGTCCTTTCTGGAACTCATCCGGTCCTTTCGGAACAACCTCTCAACCCGTTACGATACAGGCGACCGCAACTCTCAAACATCCGCAGTTCCGTCGCAAGCAGGGGCAGGGCGTTTTCCCTGGCTAATTCGATGGTTTCCTGGGGGGGCCTCTTGCCTCGAACGAAACAGATTCCGACGATGTTGGCCATTTCACCCGTCCTGACCACCTGCAAATTCGTAAGTCCGGTCAGGAGCAGGGCGCCGGTCTTTGCAAACGCCAGAACGTCACTCATCAAATCGGCCCCGCAACCCACGTCCACGTTAATGTCCTGGAGTTGGGAGCCGACAATCACTTCGGCTTGTAGTATTTTCCGGGCTTCATCGAGTGTCATTCGCCCGATTCCTTTCCGGACTCTTTTACCCGTTTTCCAGCGGCGTCCGGCAAGACTTCGCCCGTCACTGGTTCCCGTACTTGTGTTCATGCGCGTGCCGCCATTTCAGCGACGTTGTTTGGAACCTTCCTGACGGCGTCGAAGTTACATGCGTCGTAACACGCACCACACGTCGTACACTTGCTCATGTCAATCGTATGAGCAACGTCCTTTTCGCCCTCGATGGCGTCGCAGGGACACTGCTTCTTGCAGAGTCCACAGGCGCTGCATGCCTCGGGATCAATCTCATATCGGAAGAGGGCCTTACAAACTCCCGCGGGACAACTCTTGTCTTCGATGTGCGCCCTGTATTCCTCTCGGAAATACCGCAGCGTGCTCAAGACGGGATTCGGAAGGCTCTGGCCCAATCCGCACAGGGAGGCGTCCTTTATCGCCTGCCCCAACTCCTCGAGAAGCTCCATATCGCCTTCCCGCCCGTGACCTTCGCATATCCTGTTGAGAATGGCGAGCATCGCCTCGGAACCCTCCCGACACGAAGTGCATTTTCCGCAGGACTCGTCGCAACTAAACTCGATAAAGTACCTTGCCAGGTTAACCATGCAGGCGTCTTCATCCACAACGACCATTCCACCGGATCCCATCATCGCACCTGCTTCGTCGAGGCGCTCGTAGTCCACGGGAAGATCGAGCAGGCTTGCGGGAAGAAAACCGCCGGACGGACCGCCGGTCTGGACGGCCTTGAACTCCTTGTCGCCGGGTATTCCCCCGCCGATATCAAAAATAATCTCCCGCAGCGTAATGCCCATCGGGACCTCGACCAAACCGGTGTTCCTGACCTTTCCAACGAGCGAAAACACCTTTGTCCCCTTGCTGGTTTCCGTACCGATTCCAGCAAACCAATCTGCGCCCCGGGATAATATCTCGGGCACCGTCGCCCAGGTTTCGACGTTGTTTATAACGGTGGGCTTGCCCCATAGCGCCGTGCGAGGAGGGCGCTGCCTCGGTTCGGGAGGCTGGCCCTCGATTGACGCCACCAGTGCGGTCGTTTCACCGCACACGAAAGCCCCGGCGCCTCTGAATATCTCGATATCGAAATCGAGACCCAAACCAAAAATATCTTTGCCCAGCAGGCCGAGTTCCCGGGCCTGTTTGATGGCAGTCTCCATCCTCTTGATGGCCAGGGGATATTCCATCCTCACGTATACGTAACCGCGGCTTGCGCCGATGGCATGGGCGCCGATCGCCATTCCCTCGATTACGGAGTGAGGGTCGGCCTCTATGATGCTCCTGTCCATGAACGCGCCGGGGTCGCCTTCGTCGGCATTGCATATCAGGTACTTGACGTCGCCGGCCATTTTCCTCCTGCTGGACCATTTTCGCCCGGTCGGGAAACCGGCTCCGCCCCGCCCTCTCAGGCCCGACTTGGTGACCTGCTCTATCACTTCATCGGGGTTCATCGAGGACAGGACCTTGGCCAATGCCTTGTAACCGCCCCGCCCGATGTACTCGTCGATTCTCTCGGGATCTATCAATCCTCGATTTCGCAAGGCGATGAGCCTCTGCTTACCGAAGAACCCTATGTCGCTCATTACGGGAATGGGTTTCTCTTTACCGGGAGGAGTGAACATCAATCGCTCGACGGGCCTGCCCTTGAGAAAATGCTCCTCCACTAGTTGGGGGATGTCCTTCTCGGTAAGCAGTTGATAGAATATCTCATCCGGTTGGACCACCATCACCGGGCCCTGCGCGCAGAAACCGTTGCATCCTGTGGATACGATGGCGATCTCATCCTGGAGATCGTGACTGGCCAGTTCCCTTTCGAGGACTTCCTTTATCCTGAAGGCCTTGTTTGAGACACAACCGGTCCCGCTGCAAAGCATGAGATGCATTCGATAAGACTTCACTGGAGTCTCTCCTTCATTTCCTGTCATATCGCTAGCCCCGCCTTTCGCTACCGACGGCCAGTGCGTATTCCTCGACCACGTTTCCCGACAGGACGTGGTCCTCGAAAATCCTGCCTGCCTTGGTTTCGTCAAGATCGACGTACTTCACAGGCGACTGCCCCTCAAGCTCGACGGTCATCATCGGTTCGCGGCTGCAAAGCCCCGCACAGCCCGATGCGGTCAGGATGATGTCCTTTTCCTGTCTCTCGTCGAGGGACGCCATCAGATCGCTCATGATCTTCCTGGCGCCGGCGGCTATTCCACAGGTGCCCATGTGTACGGTGATCTTCGCGCGGGCCTCGCCCTCGCGCAGATTCATGGTCCCGGCCATTCTCTCCTGGATCTTCGCCAGATCTTCGGGTTTGATTTTTGGCATGATTCAATCTCCGTCGTCGGCGGCTAGCTGATCGATAAGTTTGGCGACCTTGCCTGGTGTCAGTTTTCCGTAGAACTCGTCACCGACCATGATCACCGGGGCCAGTCCACAGCAACCGACGCAGCGAACCGCCTCCAGCGTGAACTTCATGTCGGAAGTGGTCTCCCCGACGCATATCCCGAGTTCTCGCTCCAGTCTTGCGGTAATTCTCGGCGCCCCCTTGACCTCGCAGGCAGTTCCCATGCAAACATTGATTATGTGCTTTCCTCTCGGTTCAAGGCTGAACGAACTGTAGAAGGTCGCTATTCTCACCACGTGTTCGAGAGGCACTTTCTTTACTTCAGCTATCCTCGCGAGGACTTCCGGCGGCAGCCAGTTCAACTCGGCGTTAATGTCCTGAAGGATGGGCGCCAGCATCTCGCCACCACCTTCGTACCTGGCGACAATTCGATCTATCAGGGCGATCTTCTCCGGGTCGATCTCGACCTCCGTGACCGCCTGCGGTTCGAAGTAAGCCTGGTTCCTGACCAGGCAGTTCTGGACACAGTCCCCACACCCCGTACACTTGTCCTCGTCGACGTAACGCGCCTTGCGCCGGACCTTGACCTTGAAATTGCCCACGTACCCCGAGACATCTTCGACCTCGGAGTAGGTCATCAGTTCGATGTTCGGGTGCTGACCGACCTGCACCATCTTTGGCGTCAGAATGCAAGCCGCACAGTCCAGCGTGGGAAAGGTCTTGTCGAACTTGGCCATATGCCCGCCGATGGAAGGCTCCTTATCAACCAAGTAGACCTTCTTACCGGAATCGGCGATCTTCAAAGCCGCCTCGATCCCGGCGATACCGGCCCCGACAACAAGCGTGTTGCGGTTTACCGGCGCTTCGCGCTGTTCCAGAGACTTGTGGAAGCTGACGCGCCGAACTGCCGCCGCAACAAGGCGTTTGGCCTTGGCGGTCGCTTTGGCGCGGTCCATATGCACCCAGGAGCATTGCTCGCGAATGTTGGCCATCTGGAACAGGAAGCGGTTCAACCCCGCATCCTCGCAGGCATTCCTGAACGTCTCCTCGTGCATCAGCGGCGAGCAGGAGGAAACCACCACGCGAGTGAGGTTGTTATCGACAATGTCTTTCTTGACCATGTCCTGACCGGGATCGGAGCACATGTACTTGTACTCCCGGACAATGACGACGCCGGGAAGCCCGCGAGCATACTCGGCGACATCCTTTACGTCCACAGTATGCGAGATGTTGGTACCGCAGTGACAGACGTAAACGCCGATCCGCTCTTTTCCATTGTTGTCGCTCATCAGTTATGCACCTTTTCTGTGAACAGGGCCTCAACAGGCGTCAGTGAATCCTTCAGGGCCAAATCGCGCGAACTCAGGGCGAAAGCGACGCCCATCAGTTGCGTGAAGTAGAGAACGGGAATACTGCAGTCGATACCCATTGCCTTGCTGACCGCTTTCTGGTAGGCCTCCAGGTTTATCTGGCACAGCGGACAGGCGGTAATAATGCAGTCGGCGCCGCTGTCCCGAGCGTTTTTCAGAATCTTGCCCGTAAGCTCCTGACCGATCTCCGCCTGGGTGGTCATCATCAAACCACCGCAGCATTTCGCTTTCAGCGGAAAAGCAACCGCCTCGCCCCCGAGCCAACCGATCAACTTGTCCATCATTTGCGGGGCTTCAGCATCGTCGATATCGGCGAAAGGACGACTGATCTGGCAACCGTAATAAGGCGCCACCTTCAACCCTTCCAGCTTGTTAGATACACGCTGGCGCACGGATTGTTCGCCAAGATCGTTGACCACAACATCAAGAAAATGCCTGACCTTGACCGTACCCTCGTAGCTCATGTCACCGGCGGCGAGTGCCTTGGTTATGTCGTCCTTGAGTTTGGAATTCTCGTTGATGTACTTGCTTGCCTTGTAAAGGGCCAGATAACACCCGCTGCATATCGCCACAAGGTCCTTGCCAGTCTTTTCCGCCAGCGCCAGGTTCCGGGCCGACAGGACGAACGAACGTTTTTCGTGAATCGCCACGTACGCCGTCGCGCCGCAGCAGTTCCAGTCATCCAGTTCCTTCATCTCGATCCCAAGCGCGTCGGCTACGCTGAGCATCGAAATTTCATATGCCCTGTTCGCTGACTTGGAGGAACAACCGGGATAATACGAGTAACTCTTGGTGTTTGTAGTTATCATTTCTCCCCATTCTCCTCGGCTGCAGCCATCATCTTCTGGAGGCCGTCGAGCCCTTTGATCGTCTTCGTGAAAATATCCATTCTGCCCTTGAAGAACAGCTTCGCTGCAAGCCCCATCTGTCCCAGTATTTTCAGGGGGCTGGTGCGCATGTAGTACTTGAGGATCAACTTCGTATCGGAATTCCGCCCATGCTTGTCGACCACCTCGCTGAAGGAATTCGCCATCGCGGCGTTCGTGGTCTTCCTGGGATATATCCCGTACTTGACACCCAGGCGCTTGAGTTCGTACATGATGTCAGTGAACGGAATGCCCGCCGGACACCGCACCACACAGGAATAACAAGATGCGCACAACCAGACAGTGTTGGATTTGAGAACCCGGTCGATCATACCCGCACGAAGCGCGGCGATTATCTCCCGCGGTCCGTACTCCATGGCGCTGCTGGTGGGACACGACGCCGAACACGTACCGCACTGGATGCATTCGTCGATCTTCTTTCCCTGAGGCAACTCGCGGACGCGTCGGAGAAGTTCAGCCCCCAGGTCCTTTGCCGTTAATTCGGGCATAATTTGTTCCTTTTTCAATTGCACCGAAAGCTCTGAATGACTTGGCTCGGTTTACACCAGCGAACAACTTGGACTTACACCAGCGAACAATTTGGACTTACACCAGCGAACAATTTGGGCTTACAACAGCAAACAACTTGTGTGAGTATTGTACCGTCCACAGTTACTTGCGCCTATCTTAATCTCAAATTTTCTGACACCGTGACGGAGGAACACCAACGCGACAATATTCCGACGACCGGGTTAAACGGTTCGCCATATCGTAGACATCGAGTGCTCATGGCGGACCGAAGGGAGCAATCGCCGGGTTCTGCGCAGTCCCAAGATCGCAGCAGGAACTGCCTCGAAGTGCTTATAAACGAAACGCCAAAAATAAATCAGGCGGACCGGAACAAAAGCTCACACCGGCAACGGCGCAGTTTTTTTTTTTTTGCCCCAATTCCATCACAATATGATATAATGGAATCCGCGATTGGAGTTTGTCCCGCGGCATATTAAGGCGGTTGGAGTGTGAGGATGAATTCGTATTATCAAGTGACAATTCGCCTCGTCGGATGGCCCATCGCGGTTTTTAACTGCAAACCTTTGGCGATTCACAATGATTATCTGAGGAAAATAGTTTCGGAGTATTAATTTGCCGGTACTTCGCAAAATGCAGGGAAGTCTGTCATGTCGTATTCGCAGCGAGGCGCGCAGTCTGCGCGCCGGCGTAATAACCACTTGCAGGAGTGTAATATCATGCGCACACGTAGTTTTCTGACGATCGTTTTGGCTGTCGTAATGGTCTTGGCGTCTATCACGATGACATCGTCGCTGGAGGCGGCCGGTACGCTTGTCCACGATGAAAGCGTCCTGGTCTCGCAAAACAACGACGATGCCAAAATATCGGTCTATCCGGGTGCGGCCGGGTATGAGGGCAGCCCGACTTCCGGGAGTATTACCGGCACGTTTGGTGACGGTACGATTCTGGATTACAACTTAGTCACCGTTGTCGCTGGCTTAGTCACCACTTACGCTGACGGCGGGCGCGGTGATCATATCTGAAATTTTAAGTGATTTAATGGACTTTTCGCTTGGTCAAAACGGGGCTGTGTGTTATCATACAATTCACTGTCAGTTTGTCGATGTCGGGTACGACAACTTTTTCAGAGAGACTCTTCAGAGTTTTGGGTTAAATCAAGATGTTTTCAGTTTATCGTGGCGAAGCGGCAGGCGCGTCTTTCGGTTTGGCGCCCGGTGCGCCGGGGCGAGGGAGAGCGGACAGAAACAATCAATGTGTGCCAATGTGATGGCGTGAATAAAGTATCGTCGGAAATTGCTCGGCAGGTCTCCCTCCACCTGCCGGGTACAAGCGGCAGGGCCTGACCCAAGACCGGTCCTGCCGCGCTTTTATTAACGGCGCGGCAGTTGCCAACTGCCATGCCGTTACGCTTTCCGTTTTT
>Ga0180434_10009040_pt1 | contig 10900 bp, 6 predicted proteins | sample SS_ome_7_FD_132453 | JGI IMG/M metagenome (GOLD analysis project Ga0180434, IMG submission 132453) | Hypersaline lake sediment archaeal communities from the Salton Sea, California, USA - SS_1_D_2 metaG | ecosystem: Environmental > Aquatic > Non-marine Saline and Alkaline > Hypersaline > Sediment... | reverse complement strand
CTTTTCCGACCATTCCGGCGAAATCCCGGTTCGTTGCCGAAATGATTCGGGCGTCGGATCTGCGAAAATGGGTGTCGCCGATCGGCGCATATTCGCCGGTCTCCAAAGCCCGGAGCAGCTTTACCTGCATATTCAGCCCAAGCTCGCCCACCTCATCGAGGAACAATGTCCCCCCATCGGCAGTGTGTAAATATCCGGTTTTATCAATGTGCGCCCCCGTGAAAGCCCCTTTTCGATGCCCGAAAAATTCGCTTTCAACGAGGTTTTCAGGGATGGCACCGCAATTGACCGGAACAAATGCCTTATCGGCACGCGCACTCATCTCGTGGATTGCCCTTGCAACCAATTCTTTCCCGGTGCCCGATTCACCGAGGATAAGGACATTGGCGGTCGCCGCCGCCGCCTTGAGTATGAGTTCATAAACGTTTTGCATGGGAAGGCTCTTCCCGATGATCTTTCCAAACCGATAACGTTCTTTGATGCAAGACCTCAGTTTAATGTTTTCTCTTTGCAATCGCTCGGTCACTTCCTGGATGGACCGCTCCTGAAGCATGTCTTCGGTAATGTCTCTTAGGATGGCGAGGATGGCGGGTTTGGATTTCAAACTGACAACGCTCCGATTTGTCGAAACCCAGAATTTCTTCCCGTCTTTGCTCACACAGACGCCCCGCAGTAAATTCATGAAATTTCCGTCATGCTCCGCAGGATCAAATACCTTTCGGAAAAGCCCTCTAAATTCACTGTCGAAAAGCGTCACAATGTCGATACCGGTCAGATCTGAGGGATCGTCATACCCGAACATATTCACAAACGCGTGGTTTACGAATAAAATCTTGCCGTCTTGAACCATGACTGCGCCATCGGCGGCCGATTCCGTAATACTTCGATAAAGCATCTCCCGCTCCTCGAGCGCCTTTTGTGCCTGTTTGATTGCGGTGAGGTCACGGGATAAGGATAGCTTTGATACCGTACCGTCCGGGTTTCTCAAAGGCGTCTCAATCACATCATAGGTCCTTTGACTGTCCGGAAAATAGCGTTCGCGGCGAACCGTGCTTCCCAACAAAACCTCCTCAATTTTACACTTGGAGCACGGTTCGTTTCGATTACGGAAATACTCATAACACTTCTTACCGTCTATCGGCCCCAGCGCCTCCTCCAGCGCCGGATTGATATACTCCATATCAAACTGGTCATTCACCTTATAGACCAGATCCTCCATTGACTTTAAGATACTTGTGATGTTGCCGCTCTCTAGGCGAAGCGATTCCTCGGCCTGCACTCTTTCGGCAATTCTTCCCAATCGCTCGCTGATCGCATTGAGCAGGGAGCGCTCTCCCTTCAACAAAACGCCGGCGTTCGGTTCCATTCGCTTGAGGTAATAGACCTCGAGTGTTCCGGCCCATTCCCCGTGAACCCTGATGTCACAACTCTGTGTCCAGGGCGTTTCCTTGAAGTGCTTCGTCTTGAATTCCTGGTATCCCATAAAGATCCGCACACCGGCAATCTCCGAATATTGCAGCGAAGAAGGAATCAAGTCAACGACTCCCTGGAGAAGTTCCTCCAGGGAGATATCCGGCTTTTCACGAAGATCTGAGATGCCGTAAAGGCAATCGAGCTCCTTGATACGCCTGTCAAGGTCATAGGTTCGCTCCCGTAAAGCGCTTGTCGCCTCTTCCAGTCCGGCCTCAAGCAGGTCCTTTTCCTTGCGCAGGAAATCATGGCGCTGCTTCATCCGCAAAACGGCGGTTACCTGTGCCGCAATTTCAGTATCACTGACCGGTGCGGTCAAGACCATATCGGCGCCATTTGCAAGAAATCCCGCTCGACGCTTGGAATCCGATTGGCCGTTTAGGACAGTAATGACAGGAATTGGGTTTGTTTCTTCAGCGTTTTTCAAACGCTGACAGATGTCGAAGTCGACCAGGCTTCCATCGACAAGAATCGTATCCGGTGGTTCTTCCCTTGCCCGTTTCAACCCCTCGGAACCGGAAGAAGCAAAATGAACAGCACAGTCGTCAACTTGCGCTTCCAAGGCCTTTGACAAAGTGGTGAGGCGATCGCTCTTACCGCCGATTACCAAAATGGTCGCCATTTTCATCTTCACTCCCCGATATTACGCGTATCTTGCCGGCAATTTTGTCAACACCCTTTCCTGCCGGCCCGATGCATGCTTCATCAAATGTCCCTCCCCCGCAACACCCGTCGAGGCTGAAAAGCTGACGCATGAGGAGGACATCTCAAACAGTTTGCTCAAAACATTTAATATATACGATCAGGCTTTTTGAATAAAGCATTTTTTACCCAAATCACCGGAAACTGCAGACCGCCTGGGACGTACAAAGCAATTTCATCGTGCCGATCGGCCTTGAACGCAGACAGTTGATTGACAAGAAAATATTTTACTTTGAATATATTGACTTATGAGATTTTTTCAATCTATATAACCTCACTCAATACGCGTCAAAACGGTTTGAGAAAATAAAACACAAGTAGCGGAAAGGTTTTCATGACGGACAAATACAAATCGTCAGCGGCTATAATTCCCATTGATCAGGCGGTTGGAAAAGTCCTGGCCCACGATATCACAGAGATCCGGCCCGGTCAGTTCAAAGGCGTCGCATTCAGAAAAGGCCACATTGTTCAAGAAACCGATATCCCGCACCTGCGGCGTCTGGGGAAAGAACACCTGTTCGCTTTAGACATCGGACCCGGCGAGGTTCACGAAGACGACGCCGCCCTTATGCTTGCCAAGGCGTTGGCAGGTCCGGGAATCATTTTCGGCAACCGCCCCTCTGAGGGAAAAATCGCATTGAAGGCGGCCCATCGGGGGCTTCTGAAGGTGAATGTGGAAGCGCTGACCCACGTCTGCCTCATCCCCACGATCTGCTGTGCTTCGCGACACAATAATATTTTGGTGGAAAAGGGGGAAATAATATCCGCGACACGAGCGATTCCCTTGATCATTGATGAAGATTCCCTGACCGCAGCCATAAAAATCGCCCAAAATGCGAATGGTGTTTTTTCCGTGAAGCCGCTCTCTCATCCGCAGACCGGGATCGTAATTACGGGCAATGAGGTCTACAGCGGCCTTATCGAAGATAAGTTTGCCCCGATACTCAGAAAAAAACTCCATTTTTTGGACTGCCGAGTCGAGGAAACCCTATTCGTGCCGGATGAAAAACCCCGGATCGTCGAGAGCATCAGAGCACTCGTCCAAAAGGGGGTAGGGCTCATCCTGGTAGCGGGCGGCATGAGTGTCGACCCCGATGACATCAGCCGAATGGCCATCGCGGATGCAGGGGCGAGGGATGTGGTTTACGGCACATCTGTTCTGCCGGGTGCGATGTTCCTGTATGGGCGTATCGACAATACCCCTATTCTGGGATTGCCGGCATGTATTCTTTATTATAGAGCAACCGTTCTGGATATCGTGCTTCCAAGAGTTCTGGCAGGAGAGGCGATCACGAGGAGGGATCTCGCAGCATTGGCACACGGCGGTCTATGCACCAATTGCGAGGTTTGCCACTATCCCGTTTGCCCTTTCGGAAAAAACTGAAGGACCGCTGTCTTTCAGTGGCGGGGCATTGACGGATCAGTAAAGGGGAATGTCCTTGATCCGCGGCCGGCATGGGTCGATCATCAAAATTTTCTGTCAATGATGTACTGATTTAACTCAAGAAGGTCTTTCTTAACGGGCCCATCGGGAAATGTGCTCAGATGTTCGGTTGCCTTCACCACATAAGAATGCGCCTCGTCCCGAATCCGGTCAAGACCGCCCCGATCCCGCACGAGCCCAATAACGCACCGAAAGTCTTCCTCAGAGGCGCGATGGTCTTGAAACAACCGTTCGAGCCGCTTTCGCTCAGGCGCATCGATCGTGGGCAAGGTGTATATAAGCGGCAACGTGACTTTCCCTTCCCTCAAATCCTTGCCCACCGGTTTCCCGAACACCTCCTCCGAAGAAGTGTAGTCCAGCAGATCATCCATAAGCTGAAAAGCAATCCCTGCGCTCAAGCCGAAGTTCGCGAGGGAGGTCTCGGCCCCATTTCCAGCTCCGGCTATAATCGCACCACACGCACACGCGGCAGATATGAGCGCGGCTGTTTTTGCTGTGATAATCTCCACGTACGCTTCTTTGGGGGTCGCCCAGTCATGGGTATGTATAAGCTCAAGTACCTGGCCCTCCGCCATCTGTTTGGTGGTCCCCGTAAGACGCTTTAAGAATCGAAGGTTCTTGGAGTCCACTGCAATTTCCGAGGATGTCGAATACAGGAAATCTCCCTCCAACACCGCCGCCTGATTGCCCCAAAAACGATTTGCAGAAGGCTTCTTTCGCCGAATTTCGGCGTTATCCAGAACATCATCATGAAGCAATGAGGCGGCATGGAGGTATTCAAAAATACTTGAAAGACGGTAACGGTCCGCTTTCCGGTAGTTGCAAAGTTCGCAGGAAAGAACGAAAAACAGCGGTCTAATCCTTTTGCCGTGTCCCAGTAGTGTATGGGTCCCGATTTCTTCAATAAGGCGCACCCGAGAGCTGAGAGCCTTTTCCAGCTCCTCGTTAATCTTCATTATTTTTTCTTTGTGTTTATCGAGAACCATAGTTTCGTTATGCATTACGCCATGTTAACGCCCGAAATCGGTGCCCCTACACCCACTGCGGACGGATGAGAGATCACCCCATGCACACGCCATCAAAACCTTCACATAGAGTGAAGTGTTTTTAAGACGACCTGCAGTGGAACGTTCCTCTTTTCCTATCCAAAGGAAATGGGTTTCGGAAACGATACATTGGGCAACGGGATTATCCCCGGATCTCCCCCACCAGGTCGTAGGCATGGGCCTCGCAAATCAGCACCGGCATGATTTTACCGACCCGCCCCTCTCCCTTGTTGATCAGGATCCGTGAGTCCACATCCGGGGCCATGGTTGAGCTTCTTCCCTGAAGCAAGAGGTCGGTTTCAGGGCTTCGGCCTTCCACCAACGTCGGGATTATATTTCCCACAAGTCGTTGGTTCAACTTTTTTGAGATGTCCGCCTGGATACCCATAATCGTATCCCGTCTTCTCTTTGCCTTTGCGGCCGACACGCTTTGCTTAAAGTGTGCTGCAGCCGTCCCCTTTTCCCGGCTGAAAATAAACACGCCCAAGTGTTCAAACTCCGCCATCCTCACAAATTCGCAAAGCTCGGTGAAATCCGTTTCGGTTTCCCCGGGAAAGCCGACCATGAGGGTCGTCCTTAAGCTGATCCTACACCTCCGGCACCTGATCCGTTCGAGCAAATCCCAGGCTGACTCCCACTGAACCCTCCTGCCCATTGCCTTAAGTATCTTTTCACTCACATGCTGTTGGGGCACATCCAAGTACGGGCAAATGACTTCTTCGGACTCTATGATTTCCAGGAGCCGGTCGGATATTCTATCCGGATGGCAGTAAAGCAAGCGAATCCAACGAATCCCATCCAGCTGCGCCAATCGTTCCAGCAAATCCTCAAGGTGGATTCCCGGATCGAGATCCTGCCCATAAAGGGTTGTATCCTGAGCAAGCAGGTTGATCTCTATGACACCCTGATCGACCATTTGCGATGCTTCCCTGACCAGTGAATCGATGCTGCGGCTTCGAAACGGACCTCTAAGTCTGGGAATGATGCAGTAAGAACATCTGTGGGAGCAACCTTCGGCAATTTTCAGGTAAGCGCTGTAGGGGGGCGTGGTGCGAATTCGCGGTACCGTGTGATCCGCCAAATAAAGGGGTCTTCCAATAATAAAGGGGGGAGAAGCGCCGGCTTCATCATTTTCAATCACCTCTGCGATTTGTCCGAATTCGCCGGTCCCAAGCCAGCCATCTACCTCTGGAATTTCTCGCAGAAGTTTATACCCATAGCGCTGGACAAAACACCCCGTCACCACCACCTTTTTCACCATCCCGCGTTTCTTCAGCCTTACCACCTCGAGGATGGTGTCAATGGCTTCTTCCACCGCGGACTCGATGAAGCCGCACGTGTTGATCAAAACGATTTCCGCGGATTCAATGCCGGATGCAAATCTGAAATCCTTGGATTCAAGGATGCCGAGCATGGTCTCGCTGTCCACCAGATTCTTGGCGCACCCCAGGCTTATTAGAAATACTCGGGACTTTTTTCTCATGAACTTTGAGTCAGGGCGTTGCCGAAAGGGGATTGCTCCTTGCAAGCCCTTCAGATCACCTGAAGCTAATTTCGAAACCGGGAACAGCCCTGACGTCGAAAGACCAAACGGGCGTTGAGTGAGCGGTTAAAGCGAAAAATTTTTTGCCGGACTGAAATGACCGATTAACCCATCAGATTACCTTGCTGGAACAGCCGTAAGAGATCCAATCGGTTTATCATGTCTGTGAAAATCTCCCCCGATACGGTGTCCGCCTCACGTCGACCTATCAGTTTAAGGCGCTCGGCCTCCCCGCTGATTATTTGCGATGAAAGCGTTTTTCCATCCTTCATTAAGCGAGCCTCATAGGCCATTTTTGCAACCCATTTTCGGTCCACCAGGTCAATCATGAATTCGTTGAGGACAATTAAGATCTGCGGTTCAGTGGCGGACTTGACTGACAACACCTCCAACCCTGCATTTTCAAACCTCCGTTTAAATCCTTCCTTCACCATGTCCGTGAGTTTGAACGGTCCGATCTTGAAACCCGGCTCATTGTGTCGCGCCACACTAAATGAAATGTTTCCTACGTAATTCCCAAATTCCTGTTTCGCGGCGGTCCCGAACATCTCCTGTGTCTTTCGCGCATCTTCAAAAGCCAAGTAAACGCGCTTCCCCTCTAGGTTATCCGACGCGCGTGGGAGCTGATAATGGACCTTCAGCTCGGGAATCGTCGCACAGGAAAAAGCGAATAGAAAGAGTAGAATATTCGCTGAAGTCTTCGCCATCCCTTGATTTATTAACCGCATTGGCCTATCCTCCTCGTGGTTTTCTACGGATCATTTGTCACGCCGGATAATCTTTGAGCAGCATTGATTCAACAACCAGCGGATCCATTACCGCCTTAAAGTAGCCAAACAAATCGATATGTCAAGGGAAAGGATGAAGCGCCTCAACGCACCGATCGAAAAGATGCTGTCCAGGGAAGATGCAGGGCTTTTAGAGGCGGCCTGGCAGGCTGCGAGAGAAAATCATGGGGATACCTTCTCCTTCTATCTCCCGGGGATGATCCGATATGGCCGGCAAAGAGGGCGTTACCCGGCCGTATCGATCACGGGAAATCACTGTGCTCTCCTTTGCGAGCATTGCAAGAGCAAACTCCTGGAGCCCATGATAAAGGTTCAAAGCCCTGAGGCACTGCTTCAGGTTGCACAAAAATTCGTCCGCAACGGCGCCCATGGCATGCTTCTGACGGGGGGGGCGGATCGGAACGGGCGGCTTCCCTGGGAGCGTTATTACCCGTCTATTGAAAAAATTGGGCGGCAAAGCGCACTGTATCTGTCCGCACATACCGGTTTTCCGGGGCGAGAAACCTGTCGACTCCTGAGAAAAGCGGGGCTCAAACAAGCCCTGATTGATGTCATGGGGGATGAAAAGGCCGCCCGGCAGGTCTACCATCTGCCGGGGCTTCACACGGTGTTGATGGCTCTGGAGGATATCCAAGAAAGCGGGATTGAGCTGGTCCCTCACATCGTGGCGGGCCTCCACTATGGGAACATAGACGCAGAATATGAGGCCTTGAAACTCATTCAACGCTTTCAGCCTTCCGCGTTGGTCTTTGTTGTCCTCACGCCGCTCAAAGGTACGCCGATGGCTGAAATCTCACCGCCCTCTCCCCTTGAAATCGCGCGGTTGATCGCCGGCGCCCGATTATTGATGCCGGAAATCCCGATCTCCCTCGGCTGCGAACGGCCCAGGGACCGACGGGGTTGGGTCATGGAAAGACTGGCCATCCGGGCCGGAGCCACCCGCATGGCCGTTTGGTCGGACGACGCCCTCGAGGAGTGTAAGAAACTGGGTCTCAGACCTCGCTTTCAGGCCACATGCTGTTCGCTGGAATTCCGGCCGGAATTCGGGTTTGGACATTCCCTCAACGGCCGCTAGTCTCCGGCCCGGTTCCTTCCGGTAATCCCATCTCCCGAAAACTCTCCCCTCGCTGACACGCGAGGGGAGAGGGAGTCGAAAAAATGTACCTTAGACCTTTTCCACCCGTGTTTTAATGTACTTGAAAATGGGCGTTCCCCCGACATCTTCCGTGCAATTGGGTTTCATGATACCCGGTGCGTTGACGCCGCCGAACTGGGGGTATTTGGGATCTGCCTCCAGCCCGCGGGCGTGACCGAACCCGCCGCCCGAGCCGAGAACCCTCCGCATAATATCCCAGGTGGGGTGTGCCTTGATTTCCACCTCCCCCCAGGGAGATTTGAGGCGCACCGTGTCACCCTCTGTAATTCCCAATTCCTGCGCGTCCAGGGTGTTGATCCACAGTGAGTTGCTCCCCTGGGTTTTCATGAGCTGGTAGTTGTTGAACGTGGAGGAGTGCTCGTGGGTAAAAAACCGGAAATTCCCGAAAATGAAGGGGTACTCCTCATCAGGGAGTAAATCGGCATCAGGCTCTTGGTAGCTCGGTAACGGATCGATACCCTTTTCTTCGGCAATCGTATTTAAAAAGTTGTACTTTCCCGTGGTGGTCTTGCCGGAGGAGCCATAGCCGTCGGGAACGTTAAAGGATTCCCACTTCTTATACTTGTAGTACTCCGCCGCGTCGGTGATGATAAATCCCTTTGCCTTGAGTTCATCGTAAGACCACGGCGTACCCGCCAGTTGATTTCGTTCCGCCTCTTCGATGTCCTCCCAGGGGAAGTATTTGCCGAGCCCCAGCCGTTTCGCCAGTTCAACCGTGATCCACCACATGGGCTTTGAGTCGTACATGGGTTTCACAAGCTCTGCATAATAGGCGATGAACGCCTCATAGAGCCAGTCGGCCTTCACCTGGCTCTGCTCCAGCCATGTGGCGTCGGGAAGCACCACGTCGGAGATCAGCGCCGTATTGGACATAAATGATTCGATGGATGCCACAAAATCCATCATCTCAATTGCCTTGGTCGTCGCCTCCTGGTTTCCCCATGACAGCACCGGATCACCGAAGTAATTGATCATCCCTTTCAACTTTCCGGCCTCGACGTCCGCAAGAAGATACGCAGGGGCCCATCCCGACCAGATTTTGAATTTGTTCAATTTGGGCGCATCCGTGGCCGGTGGTTTTTCCTGCCCGGGCCCCCAAGCAGACTTCAGTTTACGTTTGAACGGCAAGGAAGGCCCGCCGGGAGCGTCAAAGGTACCGCAGAGTCCGTTGAGCGCCTGAATGGCGGCAGTTCCGTACATCCCGTTGGGGACCTGAGCCAAGCCGGTCCAGGAGATGCAACCCTTATGCTTCGCCATGGCGAATTCCGTAGCGATCCGCTCGATGGTCTCTGCAGGCACGCCGCTGATTTGGGCGGCCCATTCCGGGGTACAAGCCTCATCATCCCCTTCCCCCAGCACCCGTTTCTTTAACTCATCAAACCCATGGGTCCAATTCGCGACGAAATCCTTGTCATACAGCTCGTTGCTGATGATCACATGGCACATTCCCAAGGCAACGGCTGCATCCGTCGCAGGCTTAATGGGGATCCATTCGGTGGCCAACGCCGCCGTCTCCGAACGCCGGGGGTCAAAGACCACCAGCTTCATCCCCCGCTTTACAGCCGCCCGAAGTTGCCCCGTCTTTCGCTGGCTATAGGAGCTTGTTAACTCATTCATTCCAAAATGAACACTGTAATCCGCCTCCTGGTAGTTTATCCAGGGTCTCTTGTCATTCAGATTTTTCTCATTGGCCATCCGGTTGGCGTTGTCGCACATGGGGCGGTGAGTCGTCTTGGGACAACCGAGATGATCGAACAGTGCCTCGTGGATCGAATTCGCCCAGTCGTTACCCCTCATGTACCCGAGTTTTCCCTGCTCAATACTTTTAATGCCTTCCACGACCTTATCAAGGGCTTCGTCCCATGAGGCCTTTCGAAACCGCCCGTTTTCCTTTATCAGGGGAGTCTTGAGCCGGTAAGGCGAATAGACATGTTTCGGGGCGGCTGCGCCTTTCGGACAGAGACGACCCCCGCTCTTGGGATCCCCCTCCAGACCGCTTACGCCCGTCAGGATACCATCCTTCAACTTGGCCAGGTTGCCGCACAATGCGCCGCAAGCGTAGCAATGGCTCGGGACGGTCTTTGCCGGTTCCGGATCCACCGTACCCTCCGCCAGCGTGAAGTAAGCCGGGTCGAGGTCGAGCGATTCACAGGCCGGCACCATTTTTCGAGTGACTTCTTCTCCCCGGGTAAAACCTTCGAGACGCATATTTTCACACATCATGGCTCCCCGAGTGAAATTTGCCAGCCCCTGATAGAATTCAGTCCGTGTGCATCCGGCGAGCTGATCGCAAAACGAAGGAACCCATCTCGTATATTTCATTTTGAGAAAATCTCTGTACACGTTTTCATTGCCGTTTTCCAGCAGGTAGCGCAACAGCTCCATCTGCACGGCAATATGGTCCTCCAAGTCCTTGTAATCCGGGTTCTTGTGGACACCTGCCTTGCGAAAATACTCCCTCAGCTCGTAGACCGGCTCCTGCATCACAACCGGTTCTCTTTTCACGTGTATCGATTCATAAGGGAAAACCGGATTCGCGCCTGCGTTCAAGAAAATGTCGGCGTAGTCGTATCTGAGCTCATTGAAAAGCGCTTCTGCGCTTTTACTTTTCAAACATCTCGTCATGACCTCGGCGCCATTGATGAGGTCCACAAATCCACACCCTTTTACCGATTCGTTAAAGCCATCCAGAAATTCATCCTTTTGCATTTTCGTTATGAGGTCCAACGGTATCTCGTCACGAAAAAGTGT
>Ga0180434_10009039_pt1 | contig 10901 bp, 9 predicted proteins | sample SS_ome_7_FD_132453 | JGI IMG/M metagenome (GOLD analysis project Ga0180434, IMG submission 132453) | Hypersaline lake sediment archaeal communities from the Salton Sea, California, USA - SS_1_D_2 metaG | ecosystem: Environmental > Aquatic > Non-marine Saline and Alkaline > Hypersaline > Sediment... | reverse complement strand
TGTAGCCGTTGAAAAGAGATACCGCACCGGCGTGTCCATCCTTCCCAATCCCATTACGGAAAAAATTCAGGTGCCGACGGTGGAAGACATCGCGCAGGTGCACGTCGTGGCCAGAGCCGCTGGAAAAAAAGCGGTGGAAATTGAAAATTTGTTGGACTACGGCGAAATCGAATGCATCCGGGCCCTGCTGGTCCAAAAAGGCCGGGCTTTTTTCCACAATGTGCTGGAAGGCTTGAAGACGTTCGCCGTCGATGTAAAAGATCCGTTTCAGGTGCTGCTGGCGGTGCGGCGCCTGGGTCCCCAGCGCCTGGAAACCCTGTTTCATCCCGGTGAAGGCGGCGGCGCCGACCGAAGCACGATCGTGCCCTTCTTCCCCAGTGAGCTCGCGCAGCAGAGCATGCGGGAAAAGCGCTCCCAGGTGAAGGCCATCAAGGCCGTGTGCCCGGCATCGACGCTGCGGGGCAAAAAAATGGTGGTCTGTTCGGCGGATGCCCACTCCTTTGGTCTTTACGTGCTGCGGGGGGTGCTCGAAGATCTGGGAGTGACGGTTGTGGACGGCGGCGTGGACATGAATGCGGAAGAAGTTCTGGCGCTGGCCGCCAGGCAAAGCTGCCGCCATGTATCCATCAGCATTCACAACGGTCAATGCCTCGACTACGCGCAAAAAATCGTCCAAAGGATGCGCACCCGGCAGCAGGACGTCACCGTTTACATGGGCGGCCGGCTGAACGCCGTTTACAAAGGCGAAGCCGCTCCCCGGGATGCCTCGGACGATTTGCGGGCGCTGGGAATCGTGGCCTGCGCAACCGTCAAGGACATGGTCGTCCACCTTTGCCGCCGGCGCCGATAGCGGCTGCGGGGCGGGTTTCCCGGGGCCCGGTTAAGGTCGTTGATTCACTGCGCCGTGTAACCGCCGTCCACGACCAGGTTGTGCCCGGTCACATAGGATGATTCGTCGCTGGCCAGGAACAGGGCCGCAGCGGCGATTTCATCGGGCCGGCCGTCTCTGCGCAGGGGGATCTTTTGTAATCCTTGTTTTCCGACCATTTTACGCTGCGGCCGGCAGAGGACCATTGGGTCGAATCGGTATTATCTCCTTCCAGAGACCCCATCATTTAACAGATTGACCGGTTGATGCCACATTTCGTAAAAAAGTACACCTGAAATCGATGGGCTTGAAACATTTTCAAGAAGGATGCCTGTTGAAAAGGCGTCGGTGAACATTGGCGGGGTTCCGGATGGATGCCGCATGGACGGCAAACATCCACAGCGGCACTAGTCCATGAGAATCACGGCGCTGTCCCGATGCCAGGAGACCTGGACATTGTCGCCTTTGGCATACGAGATCTGCTGCCGGCCGCTGGCGCGCTGTTTCAAAAAAACCGTTATCCTTTCCTCTTCGGACAGCGCGATGATGTAATGAATGGAATCGCCGAGGTACATTCGATTCAAAATCCTGCCGGTGTATTGATTTTCAAAGGATGCGGCCTCGGCCCCGGCTGCGGCATTGATGCTGATTTTCTCGGGCCGGATGGAAAAATGAATGTGCTTCCCCTTGACCCTGTCGGGATGCGGCGGCAGGACAACGTCCAGTCCGCCGTCTGTTTTAACGCGGATCTGCTGGTCGTTCATGTCGGCAATCTGGCCGGAAAAAAAGTTGGAGACGCCGATAAAATCCGCCACAAAGCGGGTCTTGGGAAAATCGTAAATTTCCTCCGGCGGGCCGACTTGTTCGAGACGCCCTTCGGCCATAACGGCGATGCGGTCCGACATGGTCAGGGCCTCTTCCTGGTCGTGGGTGACATAGATAAACGTGATGCCCACCTTTTCCTGCAGATTTTTCAGTTCAAGCTGCATGGCCTTGCGCAGCTTCAGATCCAGGGCGCCTAAAGGTTCGTCCAGCAGCAGCACTTCCGGCCGCAGCACCAGGGAGCGCGCCAGGGCGATGCGCTGCTGCTGGCCGCCGCTGAGCTGCCGCGGATAGCGGTCGCCCATGGCGTTCATCTGTACCAGATCAAGGGCTTCCTGGACCAGACCGTTGATTTTCCCCTTGGGGGTCTTCTGGCGCTCCAGCCCGAAACGGATGTTGCCCGCCACGGTGAGGTGGGGGAAGAGGGCGTAGTTCTGGAAAACCGTGTTGACGTTGCGCTCATAGGGACGTTTGTCGCTCACATCCTGATTGTTGATGAGAATCTCGCCGCGGGTCGGCTGCTCGAAACCCGCCACCAGGCGCAGGGTCGTGGTCTTGCCGCATCCGCTCGGCCCCAGAAGAGAGAAGAATTCGCCGTGCCGGATCTGAAGACTGACATCGTTCACGGCGTTGACGTCATCGTACTGTTTGGTCACGTGTCTTAATTCAACGGAAGCTTCCATTCAATCGCCCTCGTTCTGATCGTCTGCATCGATCATCATCGTCAGTAAACCTTCCGCTTGCCTGAAGAGACTCCCAACGGTCAGCAATTCCGGGAGTAACAAAGGCCTTGGACGATGATTGTTTTGAATTATTACACACACGTGCCTGCCGACGCTCTTCGTGTTGCGCCGCAACAGGCACGTGCACTATTTCCGTCCTGCCTGGAAATGCAGGTTTTTCTGCCACAGCGGACTGCGGCCGGCCGTTTTGCAAACGGCGTCTTTTTCGGCCGCCGCCGCGCTACATGGCTTTCAGCTCGGTCCAGATCCGATCGTAGATGCGGGTCGCTTCACCGATGTCGACCAGAAATTCACAGCGGTCGAGCACTTCCTGGGGCGGATAGATGCCCGGATCGTTGAGAGCCTCTTTGTTGATCAGCGGTTTGGCGGTGTCCAGCGGAGTGGCATACCACACGTAATTGGATACCGCCGCCGACACTTCCGGCCGCATGTTGTAGTTGATCCACACTTCGGCCGTGTACCTGTGCGGGGCGGATTTGAGGATGCACATGTTGTCCGTCCAAACCTCACAACCTTCCTTGGGGATGCAGTACACCAGGGCCTCGTTTTCCTCCATGGCCATATAGACATCGCCCGACCAGAGCTCGGAAATCCAGACTTCGTTGGAGATCAACAGGCTCTTGACCGGGGCGGACATGTAGGCTTTCAAAAGCGGCTTTTGTTCCATGAGGAGCTGTTTGGCTTCCATAAGTTCGTTTTTGTCGGTGGTGTTGAGCGAATAGCCCATGTACTTCAACGCCACGCAAAGCGCGCCCCGCATGTCATCCAGAATCGTGATTTTGCCCTTGTACTGGGGATCGAAGAGCACGGACCAGGAGTTGACATTTCCCTTTACCTTTTCACTGTTGTAGCCGAATCCTGTCGTGCCCCACTGATAGGGAATGGAATACTTCATACCCGGATCGTAGGGCGGATTGCGCAACGCCCGGTTGACGCCGGAAATGTTGGGAATGTTGTCGTGGTTCAGCGGCGCCAGCAGTTTTTCTTTCATCATTATTTCAACCATGTAGCCCGTGGGGTAGACGACATCGTAGCCGGTGGCGCCGGACTGCACTTTGGCCAGCATGGATTCGTTGTCCTCAAAGGTGTCGTAGTTGACCTTGACGCCGAATTCCTTTTCAAAAGCCGGAATGGTGGCTTCGTCGATGTAGTCGGACCAGTTGTAGACATTCAGCTCCTTGGAAAGCTTGCTCCTGTCCACCTGAGCGGCGTAGGCTTCACGGGTGTTGTTGAAAACGCTTTCCACGATTGCCAGGGCGCCGGCGGTTGACAGCCCCAGCGCCGTGGCCTGTTTAAAAAAGTTCCGCCGCGTCAGCCGGCCGGAGAAAAAGGTTTCCACCAGTTGATCAATTTTGTCGTTTCTACTCATGGCCGTACCTCCTTTCAATTGTCCAGCGCGTTTGTAATTAAGGTATCCATATTCATGCCGGCGGCGGAGCGTCGGGCGAACCATCGAAGGCCCGTCAAACTGCTTTGCGTTGAAACCGGTCGGCAATGGTAATGAGTGCCATGGAAAAGAGAATGATCAAAAGGCTCAGCGCATTTATTTTGGGTGAAACCCCCAACTTTACCATGGAATATATCTGCAGCGGCAGTGTGGTTGAACCAATGCCGGCGACGAAAAAAGTGATGACAAAATCATCGAAAGAGAGCGTAAAGGCCAGTAGCGCGGCGGCAATGATGCCCGGTTTTAACTGGGGGATGGTGACTTTGAAAAAGGTGGTCCATTCATCGGCGCCGAGATCCATGGATGCCTCTTCCAGGGCACGGTCCATGCCCTGCAGCCTGGCGCGCACGATCAGCATGACAAAGGGAATGTCAAAGGCCACATGGGCGATGATGACCGTGTAAAGCCCCAGGGTCATGTGGATAATGGATGTGTAGAAAATGAGCAAAGAGATGCCGACGACGATTTCGGGCGTCACAATCGGCAGGAAGAGGACGCCGTCAAAGAGTATTTTGCCGCGGAAGCGGAAGCGGTAAAGTCCGTAGGCCGTCAGCGTGCCGATGATGGTGGAAAGGACCATGGCCGCCAGGGCGATGACAACGCTGTTGTAGAGGCAGTCCATGATCTGAGGATCTTTGAAAAGCTTGCCGTACCACTCCCAGGTAAACCCCTGCCAGATTACGCTGAAGCGGGAGTCGTTAAAGGAGAAAACACTCAACACGCCCAAGGGGATGTATAAAAAAATATAGCAGAGAACGGTAAACCAGGTCAGCGGGTCGAGGTATCGGACGATTTTCATCGGGCTTCCTCCAGGGCCTCTTTGCCGCCGGCAAACTTAAGATAGGCGAAAACCGCAAACAGGACCACGGTCATTAAGATAAAGGAGGCGGCGGAACCGAAAGGCCAGTTTCGGGCCTGGCCGAACTGGAGTTTGACCAGGTTGCCGATCATCATGGCCTTGGCACCGCCCAGAAGATCCGACACAACGTAAACGCCGACAGACGGGATGAAAACGAGCAGGGACCCGGCCAGAATGCCCGATTTGGTCAGCGGTACGGTCACCTTCAAAAAGCCCCAGAAGGGGGTGGCGCCAAGATCTTCGGCCGCCTCCAACAGCGACGGGTCCAGTTTTTCGATGGAAGCGTAAAGGGGCAGCACCATAAACGGCAGATAGACATATATCAGCCCCAGCAGAATGGCGCCCTCCGTGTAGAGCAGGGTCAGGGGCTCATCGATGATGTGCAGGAACATGAGCAGGTTGTTGATCAGGCCGGTGTCGCGCAGAATAAGCATCCAGGCATAGGTGCGGATGAGATCGCTGGTCCAGAACGGCAGGATGACAAGGAAGAGAAGGACGTTGCGCCAGCGCTTTTGGGCGCGGGCGATTTTGTAGGCCATGGGATAGCCGATGATCAGCAGGGCGATGGTGGCCATGAAGGAAAGACGAAAGGTGCGTACCAGAATCTTCAAGTAGATGGGATCGATAAAGCGCGGATAGTGCTCCCAGGTAAACATCCATTCCACGCCGCCGTAAAGCCCCCTTTGCAGGAAACTGTAGATGGCCATGATGACCAGCGGCATTAAAAAAAAGAAACCAAGCCAGAAGATGCAGGGGGAAAGAATACCGAACGCCTTCATGTTTTGGTGGCGGTGGAAAAATTTTAATATTCGTTTGCGCATCCTTGTTCCCTCCCCTGATGGCGGATTTGTGTCCGGTCGACGGTAATAAAGAGCGCTATGGTTATGACAATTCTGCTTCGATCCGAGTGCGAGGTGAAGACGGGAACAGCTGGCTTCCAAGCCACTATGCCAAAAAGAGGCTTGTGCGTCAACAGGTGATTCGGCTATATTTCATTTGGCTGCTGTTTAAAAACGGGTTGCCCGGCCCGGGCGACGGTGTTGTTTTCGCAGAAAGGATGCAATGAACCCGGTACGCTGGCCCGAACCATACACAAGTGCAGCGACACTCAGCTTTGATGTGGACGCCTGTGCCGAGGAAATGCTCTATTACGGCAATGTCAGCGGGGCCTTTTCCGCCGGCGATTATGGACCCAAAGCCGGGATTCCCCGCATCTTGGAATTGTTGGAGCGGTTTGACATCAAAGCCACCTTTCACGTACCCGGTTGGGTGGCGCAGCGGTTTCCGCAATGCATCCAAGGCATCCATGCCGGCGGCCACGAGATCGCCGCGCACGGCTACATGCACGAAAACATCAGCACGCTGAGTCCTGCCGAGGAAAAACAGGTCCATCACAAGGCCCACCGGATTCTGGCCGAAATGACCGGACAGGCACCGGTAGGCTTCCGGACCCCGGGCGGCCCGCTGACACCGCGCACCGTCGGGATGCTGCTGGAGATGGGATATGTGTATGACAGCAGCTCCAACGCCGATTATTTTCCGTCGCGGGTTTCCATCGACGGCAAAGCGGTCGAAATGGCCGAACTGCCGTGGTCCTGGATTCTGGATGACTTCCCCTTTTTCTGGGGTGGTGGGGATCCGGAAGCGTTCTTTCCCTTGAGCAGTCCCGATGAGGCCTTGTCCTGCTGGATCGCCGAATTCGACAGCATCCATCGCCGCGGCGGCCTGTGCATGCTGGTCAATCACCCACGCTGCATCGGCCGTCCCGCGCGCATGCGCGTGCTGGCGCAGTATATCCGCCACGTGATGCGCACGCCGGGGGTGTGGCTGACCACTCAGCGGGAAGTGGCCGCGTGGGTATTGCGCTCCGGGTAGCGAAGCGTAAACGCCGCGGGAGTGCGCGGGCGGGCGGCTGTCAGCCGACCCTCGTAAACGTGAACGGACACGGTGGAAGAAAAGAAGCCGTCGGTCCTACTGGATTCCGGCGTGCGCCGGAATGACGATTCAAAATTCAAAATTGCCTTGCCCTTGACCCCGCATTCATCGTTTCATACAAGCGGGGGCAGAAGTCAGAGATCGGTCGGAAGTCAGAAGGGCTTTGACGAGCCGGCACCATGAACATGAAGAAAATGATTGCCGATTGATGTGAATCCCAACAAACCCAACGAACCCAACGAACCCAACGAACCCAACGATTCCTTGAACCTTGCCGAACAAGGAGGTCCCGGCGCCTTGAAATTTATCGGTCCTGAAAAAAAGGCCTGTACGGTCGTGCTGACCTTTGAGTTTGACGCCGAGAGTGTGGAATGGGGCTACAAGAAAAGCATATCCGGCGCGGATGACATTGGTGCGTTTTCCCCCCGTCAGGGGATACGGCCGATACTGGCGCTGCTGGACGAATACAACATCAAAAGCACCTTCTTTGTGCCGGGCTGGGATGCGCAGCGCCACCCCGGCAGCGTCGCCGCCATCGCCGAAGCGGGACACGAGATCGCGGCGCATGGTTATCAGCATGAAGATTTTTCGGCGTTGTCTTTGCGAAAGGAGCGCGCCGTTTTCGAAAAGGCCCACCAGATCTTAACGGACGCCGCCGGAAAGGCCCCGGTCGGATTCCGCAGCGCCGCCTACGGCGCGCCGCTTTCCGAACACACGCTTTCGATCGCCGCATCCATGGGATATCAGTATGACAGCAGCTATCTGGACGATGATGTTCCCTACCGGATTTTTCCGGCGGGCCGCCGCCGTCCGATGGTTGAGATTCCCTGGGCCTGGCCGCTGAACGATCTGGTGTTCATGTCGCCGCCGGTTTCCTGCGGCCTGGGATTTGTGCTCCCACCCCGGCCGCCGGCATGGGTCTTACAGTTCTGGCAGACCGAATTTGATGCGCTTTTGGACATGGTCGGCTTTTTTCATCTGGTGCTTCATCCACGCGACATCGGCCGGGGGTCGCGGCTGGTTGTTTTGCGGGAACTGATCACTTATATCGCCCGGCACGACGTGGAATTCATGACCTGTGCCCGGGTCGCGGCATGGGTTGCCAGAAAGGACCGCGCCGGTCAGACCTCGTGACCGGGCATCTGAAACCGGCTTTCGCGCAGACGCCCGTTTAAAAACGCCTGCACAACCGCTTCCAGTTCGCCGCAGACAAATCCGACGATACGGGTGCCGGTGCTGCCGATCGTCCGTTCCAGAACATTTGAAATGGCGCCGCAGATCAGCACGTCGGCTCCCAGATGTTTAATTTGTGCGGCGCGTTCAAAGGGGTCGCGGCTTGCCAGGGAAACCGGCTGGCACCGGACAATTTTTTTGTGGTCCAGTTCGAAAAGCAGCAGCCGGTCGGCCACATCAAACAGCGGCGACACCCGACCCTTCCATTGAGAAACCAGGAGCCTCATGACGCTCGGTTTCGCAAGCTTTGTACCAATCGGCCGCATGATTTTTTTTGGTTTGATAAACAAGCAGTTAAACACATCTGCGGACCACGGGCAAAACATTTTATTGCATTTTGCAATAAATCCGGATAAGCAATAAAGCAAAATGCATGCTTACGGTGCTTCAGGCTTTACGACAGGTGAAAAATGGTGCAAAAGCCACAGGTCCGGGAAGTCATTCTGGATTCCATCAACGAAGGAGTGTTTACGGTAGACCGCAACTGGCGCATTACCTCCTTTAACCGCGCTGCGGAGCGCATTACCGGCGTCCGTGGAAAAATCGCACTCGGCAAGGCGTGCTGGGAAGTGTTTCATGCCAATATTTGCGAGAAGGCATGCGCCCTGCAGCAGACGTTTAAAACAGGCAGACCCGTGGTCAACATCACGGCCTTCATCGTCAACCATCAAGGCAAGCGGATTCCCATTCGCATCTCCACCGCGATCATCAAGGACGAGAATGATGTCGTCAGCGGCGGCGTGGAAACCTTTCAGGACCTCAGTCATGTGGAACAGCTTCGCAAGCAGCTCTACAGCCACTACACTTTCGAGGACATCATCGGCCGCAGCCCGGCCATGCTGCGGCTGTTCGACGTTCTGCCGCAAATCGCCGCCAGCAGCAGCAGCGTTTTGATTGAAGGACCCAGCGGCACCGGCAAGGAGCTGTTTGCAAGGGCGATTCACAACTTGTCGCCGCGCAGGAAAAAACCCTTTGTGGCGGTCAACTGCGCAGCGCTGCCGGACACGCTTCTGGAAAGCGAGCTTTTCGGGCACACGGCCGGGGCGTTTACCGATGCCAGACGGGATCGCGCCGGGCGTTTTGCCATGGCGCACGGGGGAACCATTTTCCTGGATGAAATCGGCGACATCTCCCCGGCCATGCAGGTGCGGCTGCTGCGGGTGCTGCAGGATCACCGCATCGAACCCCTGGGCGCCGACAAGGCCGTCGACGTGGACGTCCGCATTGTGGCGGCCACCAACCGAAATCTGAGGGACCAGGTGCGCCAGGGGCGCTTCCGCGACGATTTGTTTTACCGCATAAAGGTTGTCCACCTGGTTCTGCCGGTCCTGCAAAAACGACGTGAAGATATTCCGCTGTTGATCGACCATCTGGTGGCCCGTTTCAATCACCTTCAGGGAAAAGAAATCGCCGGTGTTTCCAGCGAGGCAATGGCCTGCCTGCTGACCCACGACTATCCCGGCAACGTGCGCGAGCTGGAAAACATCATCGAACAGGCCTTTGTGCTCTGCAAGGGCGGCGTGGTCGAACCCGAGCATCTGCCGCCCGAGATCAGGCCGGCCCGGTCCGCTTCGATGGAGTCGCTGGAAGGGATGAGCCTCAAGGCCATGGAGCGGCTGATGATCACCGAGACCCTGCGCCGCCGCCGCGGCAACCGTAAACAGGTGGCGCGCGATCTGGGCATCGACGCCAGCACCCTTTACCGCAAAATCAAAACATATGGCATTCAGACCCCGCCTTCGGATGGCCGCCATCACCTTGATGAATAGTGCAATTTGCAATTTTATCAACGGCGCCGACGGAAACAACGGGTAGACGCCCTGGTGTTTTAAAGTCGGTTTTTATATTATTTACAATCAATTCAAATAGTTAAAAGTTTATCTTTCGGCGGCCGCTCCCGGTCCCGGCATTCCCGCCCGCTGGCACGCCGCTTGCTATATCAGAAAACAATGGGTGCCGACACGCGGCAAATACGCGGGGATGACCCCTCATCAATCAACATGGCTGAAAAATAACGGAACGCATCCGTTGCGATGCGGGCTTTTGTATGGAGATCTCATGAAATCACCTTATCGCTATTTGTTCGGCCCGGTGCCGTCGCGCCGCTTTGGGCGTTCTCTGGGGATCGACTTGACACCTTATAAAACCTGTTCCCAAAATTGCATCTTCTGTCAGCTGGGGCATACCACGCACCTTACGGTCGAGCGCCGGGCGTATGTTCCCATCGAAGACGTTTTGTCCGAGCTCATGGATTTTTTTACAGCAGGCGACACGGCGGATTACATTACCCTTTCCGGATCCGGCGAGCCGACCCTGCACCCGGATTTCGGGCGGGTGCTTGAAACCATCCGCGGCGAAACGCAGACCCCTGCGCTGCTGTTAACCAACGGCAGCCTGCTGCAACGGCCCGAGGTGCGCGCCGCCGCCGCCGGTGCCACGGTGGTCAAAGCGTCTTTGAGTGCCTGGGACCAGGAATCTTTCAAACGCATCAACCGCCCCCACCCGTCTTTGGATTTCGATGGCGTAATCGCGGGCTGCAATGCCTTTCGCAAGCAGTTTTCCGGTGAGCTGCGCCTGGAAGTGTTCCTGATGAAGGGCATCAACACCGCACCGGAACAGGTTGAAAAAATTGCAGCGCTTGCCAACAAAATCCACGCGGATCACATCCAGTTCAACACGGTGGACCGCCCGCCGGCGGTCAGCAGTGTTAAGCCGGTGCCGATGGAAGAAATGGTGCCGCTGAAGGGACTGTTTGCGCCGCCGGCCGAAATCGTCAGTGAACAGAGCATCCATCCACCCAGTGTGAATCACGGCACTTCGGAAGCCATTCTGGCGATGATCAACCGACGGCCCTGCACGGCCAAACAGATCGCCGGCTCTTTTGCCACCAACATCAACGAGGTGGTCAAGCATCTGGCCCAGCTTTACCACGCCGGTAAAATCCGCGTCGAAACCACCAACCGATCCGCCTTTTACATCGGGAAAAGCGGATCA
>Ga0180434_10009038_pt1 | contig 10901 bp, 8 predicted proteins | sample SS_ome_7_FD_132453 | JGI IMG/M metagenome (GOLD analysis project Ga0180434, IMG submission 132453) | Hypersaline lake sediment archaeal communities from the Salton Sea, California, USA - SS_1_D_2 metaG | ecosystem: Environmental > Aquatic > Non-marine Saline and Alkaline > Hypersaline > Sediment... | reverse complement strand
GTCACCAGCGCCGGATCGAGGCTGTCGGTGGTCGACCCGCCCTGCACGGCCAGGCGGATCGTGCCGCCCTTCTTCGGGCCCTGGGCCCGCGCGGCGGTGGCCAGCATCGTGTTCGCCATCGCGGCGGTCACGCCCAGCGCGCCGGCGCGGCCAAGGAAGGCGCGGCGGCTGTGCTTGCCCTGGACGGTGCGCGCAAGAAGATACTTCAGTTCGTCGTTCATGCGGAGTGCTCCCTGTCGGTTTTCGTTGATTGAATAATCAATAACCCGGCCGGCGCCGGGCAGACAACCTTTCATTGCCGCCGCGGCCGCCCGAAAGGCCGCCCCGGTCGGGGCGGCGCGGGGTGGCCGGGGCAGGCCGCGGCTCAGACGAAATCGCGCGGCAGCGACAGGTTCCATGTCCGGCAGAAGACCCGCTCGCCGTTCTCCCAGGCGTCGAGATCGGCCGAGATCCGGAATTCCTCGGGCGTCGAGGTCAGGACGGTGCGCGCCTCGGTCCGCACGTCCCAGTCGCCGCGCTTCAGGCCGCGGGTCAGCCGGGTCTCGCCGCGCGGCGACCGGAAATCGTCGGCGCGCGAGGAATACCATTCCTGCACCTTGTAGGCGACCTCCAGATCGACTTCTTCCAGGTGCCAGACGCCGCTGTCGTTGATCACTTCCAGGGTGGACAGATCGGCCGCGAGGTCGCGATGCACCAGCCAGTTGTGGTGCTCCGGCGCGATCATCCGGCGCGGCGTCGGCGCCGCGCCCTCGGCCGGGCCGAAGGCGCGCAGGGCCGCGTCGGCGGGCCGCGGCGCGCGCACCGGCAGTTCGATCGCGCTGCCCGCGGCATGCACCGTCAGGCAGGCCGGTTCGGGCGAAGGCCAGGCCAGCGGCCAGTACGAGGTCGACAGCGACAGCCGCAGCCGGTGCCCGGCGGGCAGCGACTGCGCGATGTCGTTCATCTTCACCCGCACGCGGTAGCGCCTGCCGGGCTCCAGCGGCTCGGGATGCTCGCGCGACTCGCGGTGGGTGAGGTTCAGCATGCCGTAGGTCAGCCGCGTCGCCTTGCCGTCCGGCGCGACATCCGAAAGCCGCACCGCCACCATCGCCAGCGGCTTGTCGCTGGCAAGGTCGAGTTCCACCGTCACCATCCCCAGAAGGTCCAGCCCCGCCGCCAGCGGCGCGCTGTCGAAAACCAGTGCGCCGCCATCCTCCTGGCGCTGGTCATGGGCCAGGTCGGGGCCGGCGGCATAGGAACACCACTTGCCCGCGAACAGGCCCACGGTCAGGGGCGACTGGATCGGCATCGCCGCGTCCGGCCCGGCCTCGCCCTCGGGCAGGATCGCGCCGGGCGCCAGCGCATGGCGCCGCACCGTCACGTTCGGCGAGGGCCAGGCCGGCTCGGCCGCCCAGCGGCCGGGCCGCTCGACATAGCTGGGGCTCGGCGGCACGCTGTCCTGCATCCAGACCCGCAGCATCGGATCGTCGGCGACGCCGCGGTCGATCCCCTTCAGCCAATGGTCCCACCAGCGCACGCATTCCTGCAAAAACCCGATGGCCGGGCCCGGCACGCCGATATGGGGATACTTGTGGCTCCACGGCCCGATCAGCCCCTTGCGCGGCACGTCGAGATTGGCCAGCAGCCGGAAGATCGCGTTGGAATAGCCGTCGGCCCAGCCGCCGACGGCGAAGACCGGGCAGCGGATCGCCGAATAATCCTCGCAGACCGACCCGTGCCGCCAGTAGGCATCGCGGCGCTGATGGCGCAGCCAGGTTTCCAGCCACAGCCCGCTGCCCTCCAGCCGATCCATCCACATCCCGCGCCAGCGTTCGCCCACCACCTCCGGATCGGGCGGCATCGAGTTGTAGGAGAACATGACCGAGGCCCAGGACAGGTTGTCGCCCAGAAGGCAGCCGCCCATGTGGTGGATGTCGTCGGCATAGCGGTCGTCGGTGGAACAGGCGGTGATGATCCCGGCCAGCGCCGGGGGTTGCAGCGCCGCGATCTGCAGGCCGTTGAACCCGCCCCAGGATATCCCGATCATCCCGACCTTGCCGGTGCACCAGGGCTGCGCCGCGATCCAGGCGATCACGTCGAGCCCGTCCTGAAGTTCCTGTTCGAGATATTCGTCGCGCAGCACCCCGTCGGAATCGCCGGCGCCGCGCAGATCGACCCGCACGCAGGCATAGCCATGCCCGGCGACGTACGGATGCATGACCGAATCGCGCGGCCGGGTGAAATCGCGCCGCCGGTAGGGGATGTATTCCAGCACCGCCGGCACCGGGTCGGCCTCGGCATCCTCGGGCAGCCAGATCCGCGCGGCCAGCCGCGCACCGTCGCGCATCGGGATCCAGACGGTCTCATGCGCCGCCACACGGCGGGGGAGGTCGTCGCGAACGGCGGGTGCGGTCATGTCTGGCTGTCTCCGGGTCTGGCGGTGCGGATGTCCATCTCGGCGAAGAGACGGGCGAAATCGGCGTGCAGCGCGCGGCGGCTTTGCGCCGCCATGAAGATCGCGCCAAGTTCGTGGCTGTATTCGTCGTAGTGGTGATCCTCGGCCAGCCGCATGCCCTGTGCGACATGCAGCTGGATCTCGGTGCCCGGATAGCGGGCCTCGAGCGCGCGCTGTTCGGCCGGTGTCGGCGCATGGGTCACGATCTCGTCGCCGGAATGGCCGTAAAGCCGCGGCATGAACTTCGCGGCATAGCGGAAGGCGCCGCGCCGGGCGGGATAGTCGGGCCGTTTGCCAAGCGCCACGTCGATCATCACTTCCTTGTGCGGCACGCCCTCGACCTTGTCGAACAGCGGGCTGTGCGATTTCGAGATGCGCGCGTTGATCTCCAGCAGCGCAAGGCTGTCGTCGCCCGACCGGTAGAAGAATTCCATGTTGAACGGCGTGTCGTCCAGCCCGATCTGCGCCAGCACCCGCGCGGCCGAGTCCCGCATCCGCGCCTTCACCGGCTCGGGCAGGGCCGAGGGATATTCGTAGCGTTCAAGGCTCGACCGGTTCGGGCCGCGGATCGAATCGACGATCCCGTAGACGCGGGTTTCGCCTTCGAACACATAGCCTTCCAGCGTGCATTGCCGGCCGGTGGAGATGATCTCCTCGGCGATGCATTGCGCCGCGCCGGCGCGCGCGATCTCGTCGGGCAGATCGGCATGGCCCATCAGCACCTCCAGCGGTTCGGCGAAGCGGTGCAGCCCGGCGCGGATCTCGCGCAGCGCATGATCATAGGACGCGCGGTCCGACACCCTAAACCCCAGCAGCGAGGAATGCGCCGTCACCGGCTTGATCCAGAACGGGTAGGGCAGCGGCGGGTCGCCGGGCCGCGCCGCGACGGGATCGACCAGCGCGAAGCGCGGCACCTGGTCCGGCAGCGCCCGGGCCTGTTCGATCCGGCTCCAGTACTTGTGCTGGCAACGCAGCACGCTTTCAAGGCTCGGCCCGCGCAGGCCAAGCTCGCGCCGCAGGATCGGCAGCATCACGATCGAGGGGAAATCCCAGTAGCCGACGATCGCGTCGACCGGCCCGTCGAAGTCGCGCAGGATGCGCCGCCCCTTGTCGAGCAGCGCCGCCATGTCGAACGTCTTCGCATAGGTGATCTCGCCGCGCTCGTAGAGCGGGTGGAAGACGTAGCGATCGGCCCGTCGCACGTTCTGCAACAGCCGCAGGTTGAACGGGTCGAGCCCGGCGACGAAGATGTTGATCTTGCGCTCACGCGTCATGCCATACCCCTGTCTCGCCGCGTCGCCGCGGCCCCGGTCGCGGCGCAACGCACGGCGCTCAGCGCTCCTCGTCCCAGTCGTCCGCGTTGCGCCGCAACAGCGTGTAGACCTGCAGCGCGCGGCCGGTAAGCGGGCGCTCCAGTTCCCCCATCACGTCGGTTTCCTGGGCCAGATGGGCGGCGACCTCGCTCAACTCGGTCGCCGTCGCGCCGCTGTCGATGATCTCGACGACCATGTGATCGTCGATCTCGCCCAGAAGCCTGCGTACCTCTTCGCTGGTCACGGCCATGTCGGTCTTCTCCCTGATCTGCCTCACGGGGCGGTTTCGATCTCGTTGATCACGTCGTCCACGCCCAGCACGCACCAGGCGTCGGCCTCGGCCATGTCGCGCTCGGCCGCGCTGCGCACCAGCCCGGTCAGCCGCACGGTGCGGTACCGCACGCCGATCCGGATCTGGCCGTCGTCGACATGCGGATCGCGATCCAGCACGATGCGCACCGCCTCCTCGATCCGGATCGGCGCATCCCGTTCCGGCGGGTCCGGGGCAAGCCCGTTGACCACGTCGCGCACCCCCGGCACCCACCAGGCCATCACCCCGGCCAGCCGCTGCGAGACAAGGCCGGGCACCGCGCCGTTGAGGATCACCACGCCCTCGCGCACCTCGATGTCGATCCGGCCGCGCGGATCGTCGGGATCGGCCAGAACCGTCGCGTAGTCGGCGGCGCCGGGCGCCGGCCCGATCGGGGCGGAACGGATCGCGAAGCCCCGGAACGCGGGTTCGGCAAGGAAGAACTTCTGCAGATGGGCGAGGATCTCGGCATCGTTCATCGCCGTGGCCGGGGCCAGCCGCAGCCGGTCGATCACGCCGCGCACCTCGGTGGGTCGCGCCGCGATCTCCAGCGCGCGTTTCTTGGCGGCCACGCTCGCCACCTCGCCGGCCAGCGTGAGCGTGCCGGTGCCGTCCAGCGCCAGCCGGGCCGGCGTGAAGCCCGCGCCGATCCGCGGTTCCTGCCGCAGCGCGGCCAGAATTCCGGCCAGGATCTCGTCGTCGCTCATCCCATCCCCCGTATCCAGCCTAAAGTATAGGTCAGACACGGCAGCCCCGCCTTGACACCGCTCAAGCCCCGGCGCGGCCGATGCGCCGGGCTGCGTCAGGCCGGGGCCGGGCCGGGCGCGTCGCCGGTCTCGGCCTCGACCAGCCCGGCGGCCGCCGCCACGGTGTCGGCGACGCGGCCCTCGCTCGACAGCCGGTGCCAGGCCAGCGGGCCGGGATCGCCCTGCAACTGCGCCTCCAGCACCTCGGGCGTCGCGTCCGACGGGCCCTTCGCCCGGCCGCCCACACGGGCCCGCAGGACATCTGGATCGGCGGTCAGCCACAGCCCCGCGCAGGCATGCCCGGCCACCGCCGTTTCGAAGGCCTGCCGCCGCGCCGCGCGGTCGAAGACCGCATGCGCGATCACGCTGGCCCCGGCCTCTGCCAGCCGGCGGGCGCGGCCGCCAAGCTCGGCATAGACCCGGTCGGACAGGTCGGGACGATAGGCCTCGGCCGGCAGGCGGGTCTCGGGCGCGACGCCGAAGATCGCCTTGCGCAGCCGGTCGCTTTCGACAAGCCGGGCGCCGGGCGGCGCGCCGACGCGGGGGGCCAGCGCCTCGGCCACCGTGGTCTTGCCGCTGCCCGACAGACCGCCGATCGCCACCACGCGGGCGGGCGCGTCCGGCAAGAGCGCCTCGGCCAGGTCGAAATAGCCGCGCGCGATGGTCACCTGCCGGTCCCGGTCGTCGCCGGCATCGGCGGCGAAGGTCGCCGTGACATGGGCGCGCACGGCGGCGCGCAGCGCCATGAAATAGGGCAGGAGCGCGAAGCCTTCCTCCTCCGCGGCCGCGTCGCAATACCGGTTGGCCACGAGGTTGGCGAGGCCGGGCAGGTCGCGGTGCCACAGGTCCATCAGGAGGAAGGCGAGATCGTAAAGCACATCCACCGTGGCCAGCCGGTCGCTGAACTCGATGCAGTCGAACAGCGTCGGCCGGCCCTCGAACAGGCAGATGTTGCGCAGGTGCAGATCGCCGTGGCAGCGCCGCACCCGGCCCGCGGCCTCGCGCGCGTCAAGCACCGCCGCGCGCCGGTCCAGCCCGCGCCGGAACGCCGTGTCCAGCCGCTCTACCGCCGCCGCCTCGAAGACGTCGCTGGTGGCGAACCCGGCGCGGTTGATGTCCAGCACGGCGGCGATGTTGTCACGGCCCGACCCGGCATGCACCACCGGGGCCGCATCGTGGTGGCGGGCGATCACTGTGGCGAGGCTGTCCATCATCGCCGCGGTCAGCGCGCCGCGTTCCGCCATCCGGTCGAACAGGTCGGCCTGGTCGAAGCGTACCATCTCGACCACCGCATCGACCAGTGCGCCCGCGCCGTCGAATCGCAGCGCGCCGTCGCCGTCCCGCGTGATCCGCCGCACCCCGAGATAGAGATCGGGCGCCGTGGACCGGTTCAGGTCGTATTCCTTGCGGCAGTTCGCCAGCCGCTTTTCCGGCGTCGAGGCATCGGTATAGGGCAGCCGGACGGCGCGTTTGAGCTTCAGCGCCCGGTCGCCGGCGAGAAAGACGATGGAGATATGCGTCTCCATCACCTCCACCGGCGCGATCCCGCCATGCGTGGCGGCAGTCGCCAGAAAGGCGATGACGTCGTTCTGGCCCTGGCCTGTCATCCTCCGGCACCCCCGGGTGCGACGAATGGCGGCTCCGCATCGCCCGGCACCGGCCGCGTTGCCGCGGCGCCGGGGCGGCAGCGGCGGCCACCCTGTCCGAATGGGTGGCACGGCCCCGCCGCCGTGGCAAGCCGGCAAGGCGCGTCCCGCCCGTGGCCCTGCGTCGCGGCGGTGGCGGGCTTGCCCGATGCCCGCGCGACGGGCATGTTCGGCGCGATGACCCGCAGCACCAAAACAACCCACCACCCCGCCGCCACCGCGCCGGGGGCAGGGCAGCCGCGGGACGCGCTGTTGCAAAGGCTTCAGGCCGAGGCGCAGCGCGTGCCGCTGAGTTTCGAGCTGTTTCCGCCCCGCAGCGCGGCGCGGCGCCATGATCTCGACACCACGGTGGACAACCTCGCGCCGGTCGCGACGGCCGGGTTTTCGGTGACGATGGGCGCGGGCGGCACCACGCGGACGGGAACCCACGAGACCTGCGTCGTGGTCGCGGACCGCAGCGGCCGGCCGGTGACGGCGCATCTGACCGCGCTGGGCCTGACGAAGGCCGAGGCGCTGGAAACCGCGGACGGGCTGTGGCAGGCCGGAATCACCCGCATCCTTGCGCTTCGGGGCGACAGGCCGCGCGCCGGCCCGGTCCCGCCGGGCTTCGCCCATGCCTCCGACCTCGTCGCGGCGCTGGCGGCGCGGCATCCGTTCGACCTGTCCGTCGCCGCCTATCCCGAAACCCACCCCGAGGCCGCCTCGGCCCGGGCCGATATCGGCTATCTCAGGCAGAAGCTCGATGCCGGGGCGCGCCGGGCCTATTGCCAGTTCGTGCTGGACCCGGCCGCCTATGGCCGGTTCCTCGACGCCTGCGGCCGGCAGGGGATCGACGCGCCGATCATCCCCGGCCTGATGCCGCTGGAGGGCTGGACCCGGCTGCGCGGCTTCGCCCGCGCGAACGGCACCCATGTGCCCGACTGGCTCGACCGGTTGTTCGCCCCGGCCGAGGCAAAGCCCGTACTGATGCCCTATCTCGCCGCCGCGGCGACGGTGGAACAGGCCCGCCGGCTGATCGCCTACGGCGCGCCGGCGCTGCATGTCTACACGATGAACCGCTGGCCGCTGGCGCTGGCGCTGGCGCATCTGATGGGACAGGGCTGAGAGCGGCATCCGGCCCGCCGAGTGCCGCTTTCGAACAAGCGCGCCCGGACGCCGCGCGCCAGACAGGGGCACATTGCGCAACAGGGAGGACCAGAATGCCAAGCCCGAACATCCTGATCCTGATGGTCGACCAGTTGAACGGCACGCTGTGGCCCGACGGGCCGGCGGAGTGGCTGCACGCGCCGAACCTGCGCCGGCTGGCGGACCGTTCGGTGCGCTTCGCCAATGCCTATTCCGGCAGCCCGCTCTGCGCGCCGGGGCGGGCGAGCTTCATGTCCGGGCAGTTGCCGCGCCGAACGCGGGTCTACGACAATGCCGCCGAATTCGCCTCGGACATCCCGACCTATGCCCACCACCTGCGCCGCGCGGGCTATGCCACCTGCCTCAGTGGCAAGATGCATTTCGTCGGTCCCGATCAGCTGCACGGCTTCGAGGAGCGGCTGACGACCGATATCTACCCGGCCGATTTCGGCTGGACGCCGGATTACCGCAGGCCCGGCGAGCGGATCGACTGGTGGTATCACAACCTCGGCTCGGTCACCGGGGCGGGGGTGGCGGAAATCTCCAACCAGCTCGAATACGACGACGAGGTGGCGCATCACGCGGTCGCGAAGGTCTACGACCTCGCGCGCGGGGCCGGGGACCGGCCGTGGTGCCTGACCGTCAGCTTCACCCATCCGCACGACCCCTACGTCGCCCGGCGGAAATACTGGGAGCTTTACGAGGATTGCGCCCATCTCGACCCGCCCGGCGCGCCGATCCCCTTCGAGGCGCAGGACGCGCATTCCGCCCGGCTGATGGAGGCCTGCGATTTCCGCGCCTTCGACATCACGGCCGAGGATGTGCGCCGGGCGCGCCGGGGCTATTTCGCCAATATCAGCTATCTCGACGACAAGATCGGCGAGATCCTCGCGGCGCTGGAGGCGACGCGGCAGGAGGCGGTGATCGTGTTCCTGTCGGATCACGGCGACATGCTGGGCGAGCGCGGGCTGTGGTTCAAGATGAGCTTCTTCGAGGGCTCGGCCCGGGTGCCGCTGATGATCGCCGCGCCGGGGCTGGCGCCGGGGCGGGTGGATGCGCCGGTCTCCACCATCGACGTGTTGCCGACGCTGGCCGGGATCGCCGGCGTCAGCCTCGACGAGGTGATGCCCTGGACCGACGGCGAAAGCCTGCTGCCGGTGGTGCGGGGCGGCAGGCGGACGGCTCCGGTGGCGATCGAATATGCCGCCGAGGGATCGATCGCGCCGCTGGTCTGCCTGCGCGACGGGCGCTGGAAATACATCCGCTGCGCCGCCGATCCCGACCTGCTGTTCGACATGGCGGCCGATCCCGGCGAGCGGGTGAACCTTGCCGACGATCCGGCCCATGCCGGCACGCTGGCACGGCTGCGCGCGATGGCCGAGGCGCGCTGGGATCTCGCGGCCTACGATGCCGAGGTGCGCGAAAGCCAGGCGCGGCGCCGGGTGGTCTGCGAGGCGCTGCGGAACGGCGCCTATTTCCCCTGGGATTTCCAGCCGCTGCAACGGGCATCCGAGCGCTACATGCGCAACCACATGGACCTGAACGTGCTGGAAGAGGCCAAGCGGTTCCCGCGCGGGGAGTGAGCGCGCAGGCTCGGTCGGCACCATCGAACGGAACGGTGAAGCACGGGCGCGCGCCCGCCCGAGGGGGGCGCGGAACGCGCCCGCCTGGGGGGCGGGCGGGCGCGTGCCCGTGCTGGCGCACGGGCCAGGGGCCGCGCCCCGTTCGGTTCAGCGAAGACACTTGGCCTAGAACGGGCATTTCGCCGAAAAGGTCTCCGCCCGCCCGCCGTCGGGGTGCCGGAACCGCAGGCTTTCGGCATGCAGCATCAGCCGGGGAAATCCCCGCGCCGGGCCTTCGGCATACAGCGGATCGCCCAGGATCGGGTGGCCGATCTCGGCCATGTGGACCCTGAGCTGATGGCTGCGCCCGGTCAGCGGCATCAGCCGCACCCGCGTCGTGCCGTCCGGCTCGTGCCGGACCACGCGCCAGTCGGTCTGCGCCGCGCGGCCGGTCTCGTGATCGACCATCTGTTTCGGCCGGTTCGGCCAGTCGACGATCAGCGGCAGGTCGACCCGGCCCTGCTTCGGCGCCAGATGCCCCCACAGCCGGGCGACATAGACCTTCTTCACCTGCCGCTTCTCGAATTGCAGGCCGAGGTGGCGTTGCGCGTGCGGGGTCAGCGCGAAGACCATCACGCCCGAGGTATCAAGGTCCAGCCGGTGCACCAGCAGCACCTGCGGAAACGCCGCCCGCAGCCGTTCGATCAGGCAATCGGCCCGGTCCGCGCCCTTGCCGGGGACGGACAGCAGGCCCGCCGGCTTGTCGACCACCACAACCTCGTGGTCATGGTGGATGACCGTGAGCGGCACGTCGGGCGGGGTGTAGCGGAACTCGGCCATCGCCGCCTGATAGCAGGGGCCGGGGGGAAGGTCATGGGGGATCAAGGACCCAGATAGAGCTGGGCTGGGGCCGGGCACGCACCTGTGCCTGCTCTGGCGTTGCAAGGGGGTGCGCCCTTGGCCCGTGCGCCAGCACGGGCAGCGCCCGACCCGCCCCCCACGGGGCGGGCGCTTGCGCACCCACCCCGCCGGGCCGGTCGCCGCCCGTGCTTCCAAACCGTCGCGAGGGAATGCGCGGATCGAAGCGCTGCGCCTGTCACCCCTTCACCCGCGCCCCCTGCGGGTCGTACATCGGCCGGGCCGAGGCCACGGCCGCCACCCGCCGCCCGGCCACGTCGACCTCCCAGCGCGCGGCCAGCAGCTCGTCCACGCTCTCGCCCCTGCACGGCACGTAACCCATGCCGATCGCGCCGCCCAGGTGGTGGCCATAGGCGCCGGAGGTCAGGTAGCCCACGATCGCGCCGTCCCGCAGCACCGGTTCGTTGTGATAGACCATCACCTCCGGCTCGGTCAGGCGGAACTGCAGCATCCGCCTGTAAAGCCCCGCCTCCTTCTTGCGCAGCACAGCGTCGCGGCCGATGAACCCGGGCTTGGCCGTTTTCACGGCAAAGCCCAGCCCGGCCTCCAGCACGTGATCTTCGGCGGTGATGTCATGGCCGAAATGCCGGAACGCCTTCTCGATCCGGCAACAGTCCATCGCATGCATGCCCGCCAGCTTCAGCCCGTGGCCGTGGCCGGCCTGCCAGAGCGTCTCGAACACATGGCCCGCCATGTCGGCCGAGACATAGATTTCCCAGCCCAGTTCGCCGACGTAGGACACCCGTTGCGCCCGCGCCAGCCCCAGCCCGATCTCGATCTCGCGCGCGGCGCCGAAGGGGAAGGCGGCGTTGGAAAAGTCGTCGGGGCTGACCTCGGCCATCAGCGC
>Ga0180434_10009037_pt1 | contig 10901 bp, 13 predicted proteins | sample SS_ome_7_FD_132453 | JGI IMG/M metagenome (GOLD analysis project Ga0180434, IMG submission 132453) | Hypersaline lake sediment archaeal communities from the Salton Sea, California, USA - SS_1_D_2 metaG | ecosystem: Environmental > Aquatic > Non-marine Saline and Alkaline > Hypersaline >... | reverse complement strand
GATATCCGTAGTTACTAAATCTGTTTTGCATATCCCACCAAGCTGCATAGATATGTTTGCAAAACCTTGGTTGAAAGTACAACAAGTTCGGATCGGAGTAAGAAGAACCTGCATCATCTTTGTAATCAGTAATTCCAAGTAATCTTTTTGTATAAATAAAACCAAAGTCGCGGGCAAAACCCGGTAAATCTCTTGTACCAGTAGGTCTAGACCCATCAAAAGTAGAAGTACCGGCGTCATAACTTCCAGGTTTTAAATCTTCAGTAGATGTGTAAGGGTAATTTCTCTTTTGTGAATACTTGTAGAGGTTAAAATCTTCCCGACCAAGATAATCTGGGCAGTTACAACCCATACGCATCGCTGTAGAAAAGAAGTCGCCAACGGTAGGGTTTGACTGAGCAGGAGCGGTAAAACCTTCGCCCACAACCGTGGTCCAACTGGTGTCTGCTGTGACCGACAAAAATAAAGTGTCTTGAAAAGGAGCAGGGCTAGGTACACTTGGACCACCTGCTTTCGTGCCGACACCTACAACTGTGTAATTTCCAAATGTAGTTTTTTCTGTACCGTCAGCAGCAAATCTGTCTGATAAAACTTCTCCAGTAAAGAAGGAAACAGGAGCACCAAAGTTACTACTTAATTCAACACCAATAACGTTGTTAGCGGAGTCCCAAGTAAATACACTTTTAATCGAATACCCAAAGTCAAGAAAGTTAAAACTATCTCTTGGTCGTATTATCGTCATCCGCATACCCATATCCTGATCTGAAGACGGGTACATATAACAAACACCGGGCAGTTCAGCGCCTCCTGAACCAGCTTGTCCGTTAATTGCGTATCTGAAAGTGTAGTTAAGCCCTTCTAAAGCCTGATTGGAGTACATATAAAGTTCATATCCCCTTCGCCATCTCGACCACATAGACGAGTAGCTGTAATCAAAAAGGAGACTGAAGTCTTTAAGTTGTTGATCAGGTCTAAATTTCTGATGCCAAGGCATCGACCTGTTAAGGGCTGACGCCGAAGTAGCTCCTGGAACTTTATCAAAAGAAAAACTTGATTTTTTCGGTGAGTGATTGTCCCACCCGAAATAATCAGAACCTTTTTTCCTTTTAGACACGAATCAATAGAAGCCGCCTTGCGCGAAAATATCAATACCTGACGCGCTCATGCCGCCAGAAACAGCGATGCTTGGTGCGGGGATTTGACCCACGCAGAGGATATAACCTTTCTCAAGGTAAAGTGCTTCTGAAGCACCTAGTTCAATAGGACGTGTCTGGTTAGTAAAACCAACACCAGGAGTCGGCGCAATGACTTTAGGAAGTTCGATTCGCTGAATTAGACCGAAGGTGCTTCCAGAAAGCCCAACGGTGAACGCAGCGATCTGAAGAGGAACGGCTGTGGAAGGAGCTGACTGGTTAGGCGCATAAACATAAACGCCAAATGAAGCGGCGCGAGTACCGCTGTCGTCAGGGTACGCCTCTTTCGAAGTGATAAAGAGATCTTCAATTACCGCTCCGTCCTCAGACGGAAGGTCGCCCACACGGACGAGCTGTACAAGATTAGAAAAATTAGGATTAACTACGTCAACAACAGGTGTCGTGCTGTTGAGTCGAGCGCCCCGAAAAAAGGGGCGGTCAACCATCATGGGCTGTTTATTGGTGGATGTACTAGCCAAAGCCCTTAGCCCACGATCACTGAGTTAATCTTAGCAGTCAATCTTTATTGAGTTTACTGTCTGACTTTCTTTCGATAAAAACTTTCTCGTTGAATCGGAATAGCGGTTTCGGGGATTTCGTAACCAGCTGCACCCATGTAAGCATCGACGAGATCAAGGTCTAGTCCCTCATCGTCTTGAACAGCGGTGCCGATCATCTCTTCTTCTACTTTTTCTTGAGGAGTTTTACCCTCTTCATCTACCTCTGTCATTGGTCCGTATCCCGCCTGTTCGAGAAGCTCCTCAAGAGAACCAGGCATAGTTCTCCTGGTAACACCCATTCGTTCGTCCATGAACTGTTGAAAGCCAGGTCTGCGAGGTTTGTCCTTAAAGGCACGGACGACATCGTCCACGCCCATAAGCACATTCGTCGCTAGGTTGACGTACTTGGTGATTTCTTCAGGGTTGTTGAAGTTCATTGGCCCATACCTCCCATGCGGTACGCCATACGAGCAGCAAGCTGTTGACCAAGGAAGTCTTCAGCTCTTTGAAGGTTGCTGTACTCAATCGGAGCAGCTGCAGCAATTAGTTCATTGTTTTTTTGAATCGCAGCGGCTGCTTCCAGATCATTACTAAATTCTCCGGTATACATCTGAGAAGCAGCTGCATTGGCTTGACCTAATGCGTTCGCTTCGTTGTTTGTACCGAGAGAAGATCCGTAAGTCGGGCTTGTGACTGACTGGCTCTGCTGATTCATTTCAGGTGAAACCAGCTGGCCTTCACGGTTGATCAGACCCTGACGAAGCATATTTTCGTAAGCCATTTGGGGGTTGTCTCTAGCGAATGCAGCTAAGTTTCCAGCCATCTCTTCATTTGCCGCTGTTGTCTTGATCGCATCCACAATGGCTTGGAATTCGCTTCCCTTTTCTTTTGGTTGAAGGGACCGAACGAAACGGGCTCGATCAGCGTAGTAATCACCAATATTGGCGTACTGTTCTGGTGACTTAGGAGCCATGGCTCGGATCGTCGCAGCAGAAACAGGATCCGATTGTTGAATCGCTGTGATCTTGTTTTCAATGTCAGTGTTAAGGGCACCTGCCTCTTCAGGTGTTAAAGCTTCAGGAAGCTCACCGCCTCCTCCCATGTACTCACCAGCATCGGGAGCTTGATCAATTGACCCATAAACTTCACCCATCGAAGGCATTTCACCTTCAGGAACAGAAGCATTATTAATACGATTACGAAGAATCTCTCCCATTCCCACGGTCAGAGCACCGGCACCAACAAGGCCAGTATTACGCGCCTGACGTGGATCCATGGTGAACTCAATATCATTGAGATCCATCATCTGCACACCTTGAGGACGCATTGGGTCCTGCTGTGCTCGCATGCGAGCGATGTCATTAGAAGTCAGTCGTCCGCCGGGTGACCTAACTAATGCGCTTGGATCGAACTCGGTAATCACTCCAGATGTGTCTCTGCTCTTCCGACCACCCATACCTGGAGCGACCATGCGCTCAACTTCGCTCATGACTTCGCGATTAGATCGGAAGTCAAGAGGAAGATCGCCTTGACCAGGAGAAACTTCAACTTCAGTCTCACGAACAACTGTCCGACGAGGAGAACTTGGATAAGCACCTTCCATCATCCGGCCACCGATTCTCGTACCCGGTTCGGTGACTCTCCCGGTGGAAGAGAACATCGTGCCAGGAGCAACCGTACCAGCAGGATTCCGCATGCCACGGATCGCTGGTTGGAAAATGTAATCGGCAGAAGTTGACTCACGAGGTCCCTGCATTGGACCGATCTCACGGCGCAGTTGCTGGAGTCGACGAATCGCGGGGGAACCTGCGGGAACAGGGAATTCAGGTTCAGGAGCAGCGCCTAAATCTGCACGAGTCGGAACTGAGCGCTGACCCATTGTGATGCCGCCTGCATCACGGACTTGTTCACCGATCCGAGTGGGTTGAGTTGCACGAACCGCAGATCGTGTCTTTTCTGCTGCCTTAGAACCACCTGCTGAATAATCAACAAGAATATCTCCTAATTCCCTTGCACCGGGCACATTACTTTCCCTAAGCATGTTGCCAAGGGGTCCAAGTAGATTTCCTTGTTGGATACGCCGAAGTAACTCTGCACTCTGTTTTGCCTTAGACACAGTCAAGTAAGCGCTTTTCTAAAATAAGTTTAGCGCCAATTATCTCTAAAATAAATTCTGTCAGAGCGTGACACGTCAGGAGGACCAGGAATTGCCTGGATGAACTCACCACCTGAACGCTCAAAACGATAACGAGAAGCAACAGGATCCCGATAGTTAGGGACGTAAAGCATTTGAGCTAAACGATCACACTCATACATGTAGTTCTCGCGCCACACACGAGCGGTTTCACGTTTGTCTTGAATGTTGATCGAACGTGAAACGTCACCAAGGATCGTTTCCTGGCGGCTCGTTGCTTTACCAGTTGCAAGTTCAGTAAGACGCTCAGCTTCCTCACAACGCTCGATCTGTTGCACGATCTTGTCGTTGTAGAACTCACTTGGAATGCTGTTACACGCTTCTACAAGTCTTGCGTAATCACCTGCAGGTACAGTGGCGATGTTATAAGCGAGGTGATAAGCTACACGACTAAAGTTGTAGTCATCTAGTTTATAACCAAATACCTGCGCTGGATTACGCGTTATCTGGTTAATCGCAGCGTAAATAACCTCACGCTTCGAAGCGTCTGTTGTCGTGGCGTTGAAAGTTACACCCTGCTGAGCCAGATAACTCTGGATCTGCTCTAGTTCGTTCTGGGTTAACTGCGCCACGGTTTATAAAACATATATGTTTTTATTCTACAAACACATCTCCAGTAGCAAAAACTTCATCCCAATCAATCCGCTTTACAGCTTTAAGTTGATCGAGTTTGATAAACTTCTCACCAGGAAGACCTTGTTTAAGTTCAATAATTTCCTTTGCGGTCTTGATTCCCACTCCAGGAAGCACCTGAGTTAACCCCTCAGCAGTGAGGGTATTGAGATTGATCCTGTTGTCAGTAGGCACCTGCGGTTTGACAACGACCTTCTTCTCAGCCTTTGATTGAGAAACTTTTCTTCGTCCACGGCGCGAAAGCCCTTGATTGACGCCCTCGTCAGAACCTTTATCTTCTTCAAGAGGCTCCGTCACTTGGTCTTTATGTGCAAAAAATACTTTGCCTGACGTGTCAGAGCGAACCATGAAGTACTCACCGTCGTCATGAACTGACAAGACTGTGATTTTGATACCACTGGGTGTGTAGATTTTGCTGGTCATAACAATCACTATACGGACAGTAGCTTATACCAGATACCTCTAAAATAGTGAAATACGTAGTGAACCAATGCCAAATTTTCGTGTAGCTGGAAAATTTATGAAAGCTATTCCTTATCTAGGAGACGCCTTTGGGGTGGGTTTGGAGTTGATCAACCCAGACGAACCGAATATGGGTCAACGGATGAAAAACGCTGGAATAGTTGGTTTAGGTGAAGTAGGAGCTTCTGTTTTGACAGGTGGTTTGGATTTCGTTCCTGACGTGTTTGAAATTGCAACTGAATTAGGAGTCGAGACGGACGATCCAGTTATTGATCGGCTACAAAAAATCTCTCCTCTTCTCAACCCGGAACACTACCTTCGTAAGCTTTCTTACGGTGGTCCTCACGAGGCTACTGATGCGCTTCTTGAAAAAGCTAGAGAAGATGCACTGACTCCAGCAGAAGATCAGTCGATCATGGGTCGAATTAATCGGATGCGTACTCCCGCTTTTGGTGGCCTGATGATGCCAATGCGTTAATTATCTTCGCTTGAGACACCTGCGTCCCACAAAGGTCCGAAGCGTTGATCTTTGACTTTTTCAAGATTCTCTAAAAATTTAGCTCGTTTCTCCCAAGTGTCCCCTTCCTCAGAACCTTTTTCAGGGTTAATGCACTTAGGGCTGTTAGCCATATTGCAAACTAAACCGGCTAAGTCTTTCTCGTTACCTTTTGCACCCGTGGCCCAGTAGTGCTGTCCGTTTAACCAACAAGCACCGCACTTTTCACACTCTTTTCTTTCAAGTGAAAGACTTGAGACCTCATTCATAGTGTTTAAAACTATGTCTGATTTAGGCTAGAACACCTATAAATCTTTAACAGTTCTGATTATTAAATAAACACAAAAAAAAGACCCCTCCCAAAGGAGAGGTCTGTTCTCGTCCGTCCTAAGGATATCAGGAAGGGGAGGTGCTGGTGTAAGTCGAAGACTCGACCAAACCGTCAGGTTGCAGAGCAACGTCCTGACGCTCGGGGGGTTCATCGGGGATGATCCAGCAGACTTCGCAGATTGCGAGAGCCTTGTCATCACCAGACAGCTTGTTGGCTTCAGCGCGGGGATCGTAGATACCGGAGCCCTGAGCCAGACCAGAAGCGGAAGCGCCGCCCAGGTCGGTCGTGGTGAAGAGCTTCCACTGAGTCTCAGAACCCAGAGCAGACAGGCTGCTGGAGTCGATGATGTTGGTGGAAGCGGTGCTGCCGTTAGCGATAGCGCTATTGGAGCCGGTGAGGGTGACACCGAACTGACCAGAAACGACAGTGCCGTCGTCTTTCAGACCTTCGCCCACAGCGGGAACGAGAGTCAGCTCAGGGGTGGTGTCGGCACCGGCAACGCCGGAGCTAACAAGGTCGCCACCGCTGAGACGCAGGGATGCGCGATAGACGTAAGCAGTAGCCGGAACCTTGATGCCATCGGTGATATCAGCCCGGACATCCTTGTGGAAGTCGGGAGAAGGAACGATGACGTCGCCGTTCAGGAAGGGCTGCTCAGCGCTGTTCTGACCAGAGCCATAAGGCTTGGTGTAGTAGCTCATCTGGTTAGACGTGCCCAGAGCTTGATAGCTCATGTCCACGTAACCAACGGCCTGTTGTGCGATCCAGCCAGGCTGGAAAACAACACCGACAGGGCCGCCGATGGGCTGGTTGGTCAGGGTAGTAGAAACGCCGTTAGCGTTTTCATACTGAACTGACTTTTCTTCGTGCCAGTAACGAAGAACGTTGGTGTAGTTGCCAGGATAGATCTTGGCAACGTGAAGCTGGTTAGAGTTGATTGCCATTGTTAGTTACCTCCTCAAGCGTCGAAAGAGTAACCAACGGACACGAAGTCTGCATTAAGCAGTTCGAATCCTGCATACAGCGACCAGATCATCTGAATGAAACGACTAAAGTCGTCGTTGTTGTTCAGAAGCACCTGAGCGTTGTTGCCACCGATGCCGACGCCGACAGATTGCGGGCCAAAGAAGATACCGATCGCAGCGTTGTAGTCCTGCGTAGTACCAGCGATGGTGGCGTTTTGGGTCTGGGAAGGCATGTTGGTGGATTCGAAGAATCGCACGCCCTCGAAGACGAATCCCGTAGGCATAATCGGCTCACCAGCCACGAAGCTGGCTTGACCGAAGCCCTGACCCATGTAGATAGCAGCGTTAGGCTGCATAGCTGACATGAGGGGATTGATTTGACCGTTACCGGGGTAGCGGGCCACCTCACGGAAGTCACTGTTCTGACGCAGGTGCATCAAGAAAGTGGGGTCACAAACGCAACGATAGAAACCGTCCTGGTAGGTCGGGGTGTTGCGCTTACGCAGGGACTTGACCACGCGGAGGAGGTCGTCCTTAACGTCAAATTTGGCTTGCTCGGCGTTGGTGTAGGTCAGAGCGCCGGTAGCCAGGTCGCCAGGGAAGTAGTAACCACCCTGTGAGTCAGAAGACTGACCCTTGGAAACAGCTTTCAGGAGTTCGTTGATGAACACCCGATCGCGCCAACGACGATAGTCATCGAGCAGAGTCAGGCTGCCGATGGACTGGTGGAAGGTGGTCAGGTTGCCTGTATCGAGCAGCAGACGCTGCGCGGTGATCAGGGTTTCCCGAGCAATCTTGAAGGTAGAAGGCTGGGTGGGGTCGCTCGGGTCCGCAGGGCCGGTGTACTCGCGAAGGGTGACAAGCACCTTGTCCTTCACGATGTTCCGGCTGTTGGCCGTACCGATCGTCTGCTCAGCAGTCCGCTCGCGGGACTCCTTGGAGCCGGGGTTTCCGAAGAACCGGTAACGGTCAAGTTGGACCGTCTGACCAGGCTGTTTAGAGAAGTCATGGACAACGACGGGCTCAGCCGCCATTTCCACGATATAAGCCGGGTGAGGCCGATATAATTCGGCACCGAGAATCTTCGGAAAATCATTATCGATGAACATCGATAAGTTCCGTAGAAACTACTTTGTAATCATAAAGGAGATTTATAAAAGTCAGCATATAAGTGTTGCGTTTTTAGCGTTAAATACCTTTCTGATTTGAGCTGTTGACGCCTGGACTAAATGTTCTAATCATGCCTCGTACGCCTTCTCCAAGAACACCATAAGCAGCACCATAATTAGGAACGTATGTAGAGGCTCTTCCTCGGTACATTCCTCTAATTACGCTCTCCATCGTTCCAGGAACATTTGATCTCTCGGCTGATGCAAAAGTTTGACAATATACAGGCGGTGCATACTCCCAGTCAGCTCTACTTTCTCCTGAGACGACTGTGTTGTAAAGGATCGGATAGCCTCCACGGGGGTAAGTTCCTGCACCCCCTGTCGAACCATTAGTGCTGTCATTACCAAAAGGAGTATTAAACGGGCTGTAAAGCTGTGTGGAGGGCTGTGCTCCGTTCCAGTACGTATAAGCCCCAATACTTTTAACACCAGGAATCGGGCCAAACGCTGTCTGAACTGTCGCGTTCGCAGTACTAATCATCGCCTGACGACGATAACCGTTGTAAACAGTTAGTACGCCAGATGCATGTTGTTCGTAGTTATCGTAATTAGTCCAGTAACCGCTAATCGTCGGAGGAACTGCTCGCCATTCTGTGCTTTGGTAAATAGGTAAGTTATATGGAGGAGCATTAAAAGAATAAACTGCTGACCCACCCATCCCAGCGTGGACAGTGCAATAGGGATAAACAGCGCCTGTCTGTCCTGTAGGAACAACAATTTGTAAGTAAGCGCCAGGGTTTCCTTGAGTGCCTGATGTTGTTACTCCGTTTGTAAAAGCTGAACCTCCCCCGTGGGTTCCATCCTGAGTCTCGCTCAACCTAAATGGGTGCGAGGATGTCGAAGAATCGGATAAGTCAAAAATATATGTGCTTCCTTGATAAAGAGTAAGACTTTGTTGAGATACACCATCAAGAGCGAATTTATTCCCACCGTCGCTTACAACGGTGACTTCTAAAGTTCTTGTTTCTGGGTAAGAAGTAGTTTCAATTCCTAAATCTGCAGGAAAAGCTTGAGGTGGTCCTGGAGTAATGATCCCGAAATTTGCACCAGGCTCAGTGAGCGCTACATAAGTTTGTTGCTCCCCTGATGCATAAACATATCCACTAGAAGTCAGAACATAAGTATCTGTAAGATTTAGATCGTTAGAAGTTCTCTGGGGACCAGACTGAATTTGATGATAAATGTTCTTGTCGTAACGCCAGTTTGTTAAAGCAGCGTAAGTCATACTTTTTACCTATTTCTTTTACTCTAAATCGGTTTATCATTAAAAAAGACTGAGAGGATCAATGCTTGATAAGATCCTCGATGTTGTCGTGATTGACTGCGACATCGCTGGAGGTTCTGTGGCAGGTTCTGTTAGCGAGTCCATCGTCCACCCGAAGAAAGGTAGGGATATCTTTTTTCACTTCACAAGAGCACTTCTCGTAGGTTGGGCTCTCGCTGTTTTTGTATCTCCTGCAGTATCAGAAAGATTCAAGCTCAGTAAGTCTGAGTCAGTAGCTATTGCTTTTATTGGGGGTTACTGCGGTATTAAGATTCTAAGCACTGCTGAAAAAGTGATCGAAAAAAAGATCACTGCAGACACTAAAGATTAATACTCTCGTCAAAAGACTCTTGCGCCGCCACAGGTTGTTGTTCTTCAGCAGGCTCACGCACAGTCGCCCAGGCTGACTGCCTGCCATGAGAAGATTTGCGTCGTCCGTCGTGACGGCGACCATCTTTACGGCGTGGCTCTCTACGGCGATCCATAAGTGAGATCTTTTTTCAAGTGTAGACAAAAAAAGACCCTGTCAGATGGCTTGACTGACAGGGTTGATTCTCTTCCTGTTTAAAGATAATCAGGAAGGTTCCATGAACAACAGTTTGCTCCGTAAAGCTTCAGGTTGCATCTGGCTCAGGACACGCCAGGCGTTCTCAGGAGAGCGGCTCATAACTTCACCGAATTGCTCCCAGGACTGACCGTTGGGAACGCCGCCTTGACCAGCTGCGCCCACGGGGGGAGCAGGCATGTCGTACTGCTGTTGGTAAGCAGCAGCGTTGGGGTCATACTCGACCTCATAATCATCCCCGATATCCACAGGGACAACTTCGGTAAAGTACCGATCGGTGTAGTCGGCCAAGTGATCAGGGTCGGTCAAGATTTGCTCCATGCTGGAAGCAATTTCGACCACTTGATCGGTCTTTTGAGCCTGCTCAACGAGCATGTCCTCGAGGGCACACGCGTAAGCATTCAAAATTCCAGGGGCCTCGATTCCGAAGTTACGAACGACCTCGGCGCTTGCCTCGCTTAGGCTCTGGTCCGTAGAAGCCCGAGAGGAAGTCTGGGTCTGTGAGACGCTGGTAGGCGAGGTCTGCTGAACCGGCTGCTGGTAAGCCCAAGGCTGGGCCTGAGAAGGCTGACTGATCTGTGTTGTATCCGGCTGTGGTGCCTGGAATTGATACTGTGCTTCCTGGCTGGGGGATGGTAATTGGCCCAGTACCCGCTCCAGTGAACCCATCGCTGCTTCCCAAGGGTTGCTCGGGGAGGAGTTGTACGTTGACGGGTTGTACTGGGGATTGATAGAAGGATCCGAAGCCGGTGCCACCTGGGACGGCGGTTGGGCTGTAGGAACCGAAGCTACCGCCGGGGTAGCTCCTTGGACCACCCACTGCTGCGGAGAGACGGTTGTCGAGCCCTGGTCGCTGATTACCGCCGGGGCTGCCGCCGGGGAGACCGGGCTCGGGGTTGAAGCTTGGATCTGCTGGCTCATAGCTACCCGAGTAAGTTAGTTCTTCCGCAAGGTGATCGAATGTCCTGTAAAGGAGCGGAGTGATATTCAGTCTAGGATCAGCCGCTAAAGGTTGATCAGGCGCAAGAGGATGCGGAGACTGCAACATCTGGTTTAATAATACCAGGAACTGCTGCATTGACGACTGAACTTGTCCAACCATTCTGAAAGGAAATCCTTTCAACATTTC
>Ga0180434_10009035_pt1 | contig 10903 bp, 12 predicted proteins | sample SS_ome_7_FD_132453 | JGI IMG/M metagenome (GOLD analysis project Ga0180434, IMG submission 132453) | Hypersaline lake sediment archaeal communities from the Salton Sea, California, USA - SS_1_D_2 metaG | ecosystem: Environmental > Aquatic > Non-marine Saline and Alkaline > Hypersaline >... | reverse complement strand
TTGAGGTCTTTGAAGGAAGGAAGCTCTCCTTCTCAGAGTCCGGTTGAAGGACAAATCTCCCCGGGCTTCCCGGCTGCCCGCCGAAGAGGCCCTGCACATCGGACTCGTGAACGAAGTGGTCGAAACGGGAGCCGCTCTCGACCGGGCACGTGAGATCGCCTCCGCGATCGCGCTGAACTCGCCGGCGGCGATCAGGCATTCCAAGGAGGTGATCACCGCGGTCCAGGTCATGGGGCTCGAGGAAGCCCTCACTTTCGCTGCCGAACTCAACGCCCGTGCCCGACTCGAACCGGAATGCCTCGAAGGGGTGAAAGCCTTCTTCGAAAAGCGTTCCCCCGACTGGCGGGCCGAGGTGGAGGCGATGCTGGCCAAGTAGCAGATTGATACGTTCTCGCAGATATTCCCTGCAGATATTCCCTACAGATATTTCAACCACCAGTGACGACGGGTGTGTTTATATCGGCCGAACCAGCGGCAAAGCACAAACATGAGGGTTGATACCGTCAACCAGGCGATGTAGACGGTCAGCAGATCCGGGGCATAGTCCGGAGGAATCTGATCGGGACCGATAAGCCAGAAATTCAGCAGTTCGCCATAGCGGAGCAGGTGCCAGAATTGCGAGATAACATTGATCAACGGAATATGCAGGACATAGAAGAAAAAGGGCACCCGCCCGAAAGTCCGGAAAACCTCAGCCAGACGACCGCGCCACTGTTCGATCATCCGTAGCGACACTATGGCCGGTCCCAGGGTAAGACAGAGAAAGAGCAATGAGGCTGGATATTTGGTTACATTCAGAAAGGAGAGAATAGTAAAGAGAACTCCCCGCTCCTGGATATGCCAGGGTGAAGGATCTCCGTAAAGATTCAGACCTCGCAGGAGAATGAACAGTCCCAGACATCCCACTCCGAGGGCGAGAAGGACCCGGTCACGCCGTTGTGGCTCCAACTGCACGCAATGACCAAAGACATACCCGGCGCCCATGACACCAACCCAGGGAATGAGCGTATAGGTGACGAAGAGTTCCGGGCCATTGGAACCGAAGGGGTAGAGTGAGCCCCCCTCATGCATGATGGTCCAGAGCCAGCCGAAGGTGCCCAGATCAGCCGACTGTACCGCTGTGAAAGCATTGTGACCGAAGATCAGAAAAAGCGAGAGTCCCAGGATTGCGCCGCGCGGCAGCCAGAGCAGACCGGCCAGGATGATCATCGAGGCACCGATGGCCCAGATGATGGAGAGAAAGAAGAATCCGAGACTGCCGGGCAGTTGCAGCGGCCAGGCGGCATTGATGATCAGGAGTTCAACCACGATGAGCCAGAGTCCGCGCCCGGCCAGGTAACGGCTGACCAGAACCCGGTCACGCACTTTCTGCTGAAAGAAATAGACTGCTGTTCCGGCCAGAAAAACAAAGACCGGAGCGCAGAAGTGGGTTGTCCACCGGGTCAGGAACAGTCCGATCGAGGTATGGATCAGATCCTCGGGCGGGAAGAGGGTGGGAGCGAAAAAATCGCGGGTGTGATCGAGTGCCATCAGAACGATCACAATGCCGCGCAGGATATCGAGCGACCGGATCCGGGTGTCGGAATTCGCCTGTGTCGTCAGTCTGACAGTTTCATTCACCATCGAGGATATCTTTCACCGTCAGCCGGGAAATACGGAGCAATGGCCGCCATCCGGCCACGGCAGCCACAATGGTGAGCACGAAAATGGCGCCGAGAAAGACGCCTGCATCGCTTGGCTGGACCTGGAAGAGGAGGCTGGCCATGAAACGTCCGGAAACGAGGGCGACCGGGATTCCCATTGCCAGACCGGCGATATGACGCCTGAGTCCCTGGCGGAACATCCAGCCGATGAGGTGCCCCGGCGATACTCCCAGAGCCATACGGATCCCGAACTCCCGGACGCGGGAGGAGACGGCGTATGTCGTTACGCTGTAGATACCGGTTGCGGCCAGGAGTGTCGTCACCAGGGCGGCGACCAGGAACAGCCGGCCATAGAGAGGGATCTGCCAGTTTTCATCCCGGATCGCACCAGTGAGCGGACGGAACAGGGAAAGGGGGATATGAGGGTATGCCGCCCGGATCCTGCGGCGAATGTTCTCCAGTGCCACGGTCGGATCGAGATCGGTATGGGCGATCAGAAAGGTGTCCCACTCTGGTACCTGATCGAAGAGAAGGTGAATGGCTGGCACGGCTGGTTCGCCCCATCCACGATTGGGAGTGTCGGCGCAGACCCCGATGATTTCGCTCTCCATGTTTTCCCCGGGGGGAAGAACGAGATGCAGGCGTTGACCGACAGGATCGGTTCCAGGCCAGTAGCGTCGGGCGAAGACGTCGTTGATGACGACAACCGGCTGAGCTCCGTCCAGTCGATCCTGCTCTCGGAAACCGCGCCCGAGCAGGATTGGGATCCCCATGACCGAGAAATACTCTGCCCCGCTGATCTGGACAGGATAGGAAGGTAGTCGATCCGGAGAAGCAGGAGGCATCTCCAGCGGATACCCCTGTATGGTTCGGGTTATCCGTCCGGTCGGAAGTTCGGTGACGGTCGATACTCCGGCCAGACCCGGTATGGTTGCGACCTCATCGACCAGCTCCCGATACAGGCCGGTGATATCGTGGGAACCGGGTACAGTCACGTACAGGCTGATCCTGTTTTCCGGTGTGAAGCCAGGTTCAACAGCTACCTGGCGAACCATGCTCTTGAGCATGAGAAAGGCGCTGATGAGAACGATCACGGCCAGGGCAGTTTCGAAGCTCACGAGAATATGGTGCTGTCGGTTGGAAGCAGACGTTCCGACACAACGTGTACGGGAAGAGGGAAGCAGGGTCCACTGGCCGGATCGAACGGTTGAGATCGCCGGCAGAAGACCGAACAGAACGCCGGTTCCGGCAATAATACCGGCGATGAGGATTACCAGACCAGGGGAGAAGGAAACGTCCATCTGAACGGGAATCCCCACCGGTGCCTGACGGAAAAAGATCGATCTCCCCCACCAGCCGATGGCAAAGCCAAGACCACCACCGGCGATCGCAAGCAGCATTGTCTCGCTCATAAGCTGTCCGAGTACGCGAGCGCGGCCGGCACCCAGGGCCATTCGCAAAGAGATCTCGCTGCGACGGGCGGCATTCCGGGCCATGAGCAGGCTCGAGACATTGGCACAGGCGAGCAACAGAAGCAGGGATACAATCCAGTAGAGAACCACTACGGAATGCCGCAGATGACTGAAGATCCAGGCACGTATTGGTGTCAGCTGGACTTCGAGTCCGTTGTGAGAGGCGGGAAATTGTTCGGCCAGTGAATCAGCGATGAGCTGGAGATCGTGTCGGGCAGCGGCGATCGAGATCCCCTCTTTCATCCGACCCACGGCCAGGAAATCCCGGCTGTCCCGGAACATTTCACCGTGGTTCAGAAAGACCTTCCAGACCGGCGTCCAGACTTCGGCCTGTTCGGGAAAACTGAAGGAGGCCGGCATGATTCCGATGATCGTGAAGGGAATATTGGCGAAAGTGATACTGGTGCCGAGGATGTCGGGATCACCGCCCCACTTCCGGCGCCAGAGGCCTTCACTGATCAGGACGACATCCGCTGCTTCCGGATGCTCGTCGGCGGAGCGGAATCCCCGTCCCAGAAGAGGCTGGACTCCCAGGATGTCGGTGAATGAACCGGAGACCATGCATCCCTTGAGCTTCTCCGGGCTGCCCTGACCGCTGCAGGTGAAGTCGGAGTACCAGAATCCGGCCAGACCTGCCAGGGCAGTATTGCCGGCAGCGAAATCACGAACGTCGGGGTAGGAGAGGCGAACCGGTGCCGGATCCACCGCTGGCGCCTGTTCGGCGATAACGATCAACCGGTCCGAATCCGGGAATGGCAGGGGTTGCAGCAGGATCGGATAGAAGAGATTGAAGATTGCCAGGTTGGATCCGATCCCGATGGTCAGGGTCAGCAGGACGACGACGGTGAAACCGGGTTGGCGTCGGAGTGAACGCAGGGAGAGTCTGATCTCGAACAGGATGATATCCAGCCAATCGCGGATCCTGCGCAATCGAGCTCCGCGTCGATGAGCCTGCCGGCATCGCGTCCGGATTTCATCGAGACCGTCAGCCCCGTTCAGTATTCTGGCGCGAGCTTCCTCAGGGGAGAGCCCCTGTTCAACGAGAGCGTCAATTTCTCCCTCCAGGTGGAACAGAAGTTCCTCATCCAGGCTTTCCTCCAACCGCCGTCCGAACCGGTCGAGGTGAAATCGCCGTCGGAATCCCTTCGGAGTGTTCATGACAGGTCTTCGGAGGCAAGTTCGAGCACCTTCAGCATGGCCCGGGTGTTACCGATCCAGCAGGCCAGCTCCCTGTGCAGGTGTTTCTCTCCCTGGGGGGTAAGGGCGTAGTACTTGGCCCGGCGATTTTTCTCTGAGGTGAGCCATTCCCAGGTCAGGAATCCCCGGCCCTGGAGGCGATGCAGGGCCGGATAGAGCGAGCCCATGTCAACGGTGAAAGTGTCCTCGGATTCGCGACTGATGTGCCGGGCGATCGCCAGACCGTGCATCGGCCCCTGATGACTCAGGATCTTGAGGATCAGCAGTTCAAGTGATCCGTACAGACTGCCGCTTTCGACTTTTCCCATGTTGTGTCCCTCGACGCTCGGATTCCTGGTCAGCTCTCATTGTATGGACAGACTATAGTAGACAGTCCATATAATAAACGAGACCGTGTGGCTGATAGTTGCAGGAAATTCCGGTTCCCCGCGTCGGCCTCGGATTGCATTGGATAGCGGAACGGGATGGAGTAGTGTTCTTGCGCTGAAGTTGGCAGGAATGAGCCCGGTCAGAGGCTCAGAGCAGAGAGTCGGCCTGGAATCCCGCTGCGGGAGGGACCATGAAACGATCCATTCGGATGTCGGGAGTACTCATTGTCATTGGCCTGGCGGTTCTCACACCGATGACTGCTTCAGCTCAGCGGGCCATCTCTGCCGGCGATCGGATGCCGGAGATCACCCTGCCGGTCTGGCAGGGCGGCACTTTCACCCTGTCGGAGTTCCAGGGGCGCAACATCCTGCTCATCTTCCCCCGTGGCCTGGCCGGTGACCACTGGTGCCACATCTGCCATTACCAGTACGCCGAACTCGTCGAACTCGAAGAACGTCTCGATCTGCGTGATACCTGGGATCTCGAGATTGTCTTCGTTCTGCCCTATACCCGGGAGCAGATCGATGACTGGGTGGCGTCGTTTCCCTCTCAGCTGGTCGATGTTGAGGGCTGGAAGAACCCGGCCGATGAGGCTGGTTTGAACGAAGCAGGGCGGTCGTGGATGGAATACTGTCGGGAGGCATTTCCGGCATCGATCACCTGGAGTGCCGAAGAGGTACGAACTCCTTTCCCAATCCTGATCGATGCCGATCACGCTCTCTCGGAAAAGCTCGACCTCTTCCGCACCGAGTGGGGCAATGCTGCGGGAGATCAGAACGTGCCGGCCATTTTTCTGGTCGACGGCGAAGGTACGATCCAACTCAAGTACATCAGTCAGAACACCTTCGACCGGCCCGATCCGGCCTATCTGCTGCGGGTTTTCACCCGTCTGCTCCCGCCGGCGGGAAGGTAGGCAGGGAAGGGCCGGGATCATGAGAGCTCTTGTCACCGGTGCAACCGGTTTCCTCGGGCGGCGCCTGCTCGGGCACCTGAAAGATCCGGTCGTGCTGACCCGCAATCCGGTTCGGGCCCGCGATCTGCTCGGTTCAGTGCAGACCTTTTCCTGGGATCCGGTGGATGAGCCTGCTCCGGCCCGGGCCTTCGCAGGTGTCGACGCGGTTTTCAACCTGCTCGGCGAACCGGTCTCGGGGCGCTGGACCGAGGCGAAGAAGCACGCGATCCGTGAGAGCCGGATGCAGGGTACGGCCAACCTGGTCACGGGCATGGCTGCGGCCGATACGCCTCCGGCAGTGCTCGTCTCGGTCTCGGCAGTGGGCTACTACGGCGACCGCGGCGATGAACTGCTGACCGAAGAGGCTCTGCCGGGCAGCAGTTTCCTGGCCGGTGTCTGTACCGCCTGGGAAGAGGAGGCGCGCCGGGCCGGGGAACTGGGGGTGCGCGTCGTGACGCCCCGGATCGGACTGGTATTGGGGCGCGAGGGCGGGGCACTGGCGTCCATGTTGCCTCTCTTCAAGCTCGGCGTGGGTGGTCGGCTCGGCTCGGGGCGGCAGTACTGGCCATGGGTGCATGTCGAGGATGTCATCGGATTGATGCTCTGGGCCGCGCACTCGTCATCACTGAACGGGCCGGTGAACGCCGCCGGTCCCGAACCGGCCACCAATGCCGAAATCACGCGGTCTCTGGGCCGGGTCGTGCGGCGGCCGACTCTGCTGCCGGTACCCGGTTTCGCCCTGCGCCTGGGGGTGGGGGAGTTCGCCGGTGATCTGCTTGCTTCCCAGCGGGTCGTGCCCGAAGCGGCGCTGGCCGGCGGTTTCGTCTTCCGCTTCACCGATCACCGGGCCGCCCTCGCTGAGGTCCTCTGATCGATTCGCCGGTCGCAGGTTCTGAGCACGGATCGCAGGTCCGCGCTGTTCCCGTACAGCTGCTGCCTACGTCGTCTTGAGCACCGTGATCGGATCGACCCGGGTCGATCGGCGGGCAGGGATCCAGGTGGCTGCGGCGGCCACGGCACCCATGCCGATTGCCGCGCCGATGATCGTGACCGGGCTCACGGTCGCGATCTGAAAGAGCTGGCTGCGCAGGAGCAGTCCGAAAAGGATCGCCAGTGCGATTCCGAATCCGGCCCCGACCGCCACCGTTCGCAGACCCTGACCGATCACACTTCCCAGGACATGCCCGCGCCGGGCGCCCAGAGCGATCCGCACCCCGATCTCATAGGAACGTTCTGCGGTCAGGTACGACATCACCCCGTAGATCCCGATCGAAGTCAGCATCAGGGCCGCCGAGGCGAAGATGACCAGAAGCAGGGTGACGAACCGGCTCTGCCGGGTCGTGGTCCGGGCCAGGTCGGTGAGCTGTACGATCTCTTTGACCGGCTGGTCGGGATCGAGCATCTGAACCTGCTCGCGGATGAGATCGGCCACTTCATGGGCGGGCAGATCCGCTTGCACGGTGAGCCAGGCGTGGTCGGGACTTGCCGTCGACAGGGGAGCGTAGATTTCGGGCAGGGTCGCATCGATCGGCCCCCGGGCGAAGACGTGGCGAACGACGCCGACAACTTCGAAGAGATCGCTTTCCTCGGCCGGCCAGGAGAAGGAGATCCGCTGTCCGATCGGGTTCTCATCGGGCCAGTGTTCGGCCACGACCAGTTCATCCACGACCGCGACGGGGCGGGCGTCGGTAACGTCCTCGGCCGTGATGAATCGGCCCTGCAGCAGGGCGATCCCCATGACGGTGAAATAGTCGGCACTCACCACGTTGATTTCAGTCCAGCTGACCTCACCGGGCGCGGGTTCGGGGGCTCCTGCGACGAAGAAGTTCATTTGCCACCCGGAACCGCTCAGGGGCAGTGAGCGGCAGACAGCAGCCGCTCCGATACCGGGCTGGCTGGCGATGCTCTCCCGCAGATTGGTGAAGAAGGCCAGTTGCCGGCTCTCTTCGGGATAGCGCATCGGGGGCAGACTGATCTCACCGGCGAGCACCCCGGCGGGCTCCAGGCCCAGGTCGGCCGTGGTCAGCCGGCTCAGGCTGCGCACCATCTGGCCCGTGCCGGCCAGCAGGGCGACGGCCAGTCCCACCTCGGCCACGATCAGCCCCTTCTGCAGGCGGCGCCGGGTGACCCCGGCCGAGGAACCGGCCCCGGAGCGCAGGATCGAAGCCGGGTCGCGAAAGGCTGTGAGCAGGGCGGGCGCCAGACCGAAGAGCACGCCGGTCACCAGGGCCAGGCCCAGGGCTACGACCACCGCCCGGGCATCGATCGTGACCGCGAAAGTGCGCGGGAGCAGGTCGGCCCAGAGAGGGCTGGCACTTCTGATGACGACCACCGCCAGGGCGATGCCGAGCAGACCGCCGGCAAGCCAGAGGGTGACACTGCGCACCAGGAGGAGGCGTACGAGGCGACCCCGGCCGGCTCCGAGGGTCGAGCGCAGGGCGATCTCGCTCTGCCGGGCGGTCGTCTGGGCCAGCAGGAGGGTGGCGACGTTGGAGCAGGCGATGATCAGCAGCAGCCCCACCGCGGCCAGCAGCTGCCAGAGAGGATCGTCGGCCCGCCGGGCGACGAACTCCTGCAGGTCGCGCATATAGGCCCCGTGGCCTTCGAGCTCGTCGGGGTAATCGGCCTCGAGCGATGCGGTGACCGCGTCCATGTCACTGCGGGCCTGTTCCGGGGTCACGCCTTCAGCCAGGCGTCCGATGGCGTAGATGCCGGGGTGGCTGGTCCGTCCGCCCAGGTAGGGAGCCGCCTGGCCGATCGGCAGAAAGAGGTCCCGCCGGTCGTTGTCGGGCGGAAAGGCGAAGGTGCGGGGCATCACGCCGATGACGGTGTGCGGGATGCCGTTGAGGATCAGGGTCGAGCCGACCGCTGCGGGATCGCCGCCGAGCCGGTTCTGCCAGAAATCCCAGGTCAGGACGGTGACCGGATTGCCTCCGACCCGATCTTCCTCTTCGAGGAACGTCCGGCCCAGCTCCGGTTCGATCCCGAGAGTGCGGAAGAGCGAGGCGGTTGTGGGGATTGCCGTGACAACCGAAGGGACGCCGAGGCCGGTGAGATTGAACTCGGTCTCGTTCCAGCACCCCATCTCCTCGAAACTCCGGTTCCGCTCCTGCCAGTCCCGGAAGTTGACGTACGACATTGTCATCGCGTTGCCGCTGGCGCCGGTTTCGAGCAACAGCACCAGCCGCTCCGATTCGGGGAAGGGCAGGGGCCTGATCAGCACGGCATTGATGAGGCTGAAGATGATGATCACGCCGCCGATGCCGAGCGTGAGGGTGGCGATCGCAGTCAGGCTGAAAGCGGGATTGCGCCGGATAGTGCGCAGAGCGTGGCGGATATCCTGCCAGGTGTCGGCGATCGAGGCCGCGAATCCGCCCCGGCGGCGGATCGACTGTTCGGCCCGCTCGAAGGCGATGTCGGTTCGGGAGCGGGTGTGGCGGTACTCTTCCTTGAGCAGCTCATCCACGAACTCCCGCCAGTCGCCCATCCGGTCGAGGACCTGCTGCATGGCTTCAGAGTCGGAACTGCCGCGGGCCCGGTACTTCTGGAAGGCCTCCTCGAGATGGTCGGTCAGTTCGCCGATGATCCGTTCGGCCCGCAGGCCGGTCATTTCGGGCAGGGGGAGGTTCTCTCTGATGATCTCTTTCCAGTCAGGCATGGGTCAGCCCCACGATTTTGTTGATGGTGGCGGTGAATTCATGCCAGCTCTTCAGGCGCCGGGTGAGGATTGTCCTGCCTTCGTCCGTCAGCGCGTAGGCGCAGCGTCGACGCTCCCCGCTCTTCTCGATCCAGCGGCCGCTGATCCAACCCTTGCGTTCCATGCGGTAGAGGGTCTGGTAGAGGGTCGAGATGCGGAACTCGATCCGGCCCTCGCTGAGTTCCTCGATCGCCTGGCCGATGGCGTAGCCGTGCCGCTCGCCTTCGGTCAGGATCGAGAGGATCAGCAGGTCCATGCTGCCCTTCTTGAGTTCGGGACTGAACACCGGCGCCTCCGCGGTTGTGTTAGGTGATATTTCACATCGGGATGTTTCCCGTCGTGATGCTTCCTGATGTGAAATATACGGAAGGAATCGTCCCCAGGTTTCAGGGAGATCGAACCGGTGCAGAACGTTCGCGTGCGGTCGTCCTCACGGGAGACGTGGATATGAACGGGGAAAAGCATTCTGCCGCGTGGCGGGCGCGGATGCATTCTGCACGACAGCAACGGCGCATGCCGGTACCCGATGAAGCGCAGGCCCGGCTGCCTGGTGATCCTGCCTGACCTGCTGCTATCGCCGGCCCAGTCTGAACCGCCTCGGCTTCTTCTTCTCCTCGGAGTTCATCCGGGGGAGGAGAACGAAGATGACGAAAGCGGCGATCAGCGGAACGGCGATGATCGCAAAGGGCCGCATCGTAACCTCCCGGTTCGCTCACCGAGATCGTGAACTCCTGTAACAAAGATACGACGCGGCGGTGACCTTTTTCACCATGGTCTGTTCAGCCCTGTTTGGACATGCATGTGCATGCATATGCGTGTATATTCTGTGACAGGAGCCTGTCGGAATGATCCGCCGGTTACTCCAACTGGCTCCTGAGAGGAGTGCCATGCGTACCACGATTGAAATGGATCCCGAACACCGGGCCCGACTGCTCGAGATCGCTGCCCGCCGGGGAGAGAAAGGATTTTCCGGCGTGGTGGCGGAGGCCATCGAGACCTACCTGGCTCACCACGAGAGTCTCACCGAGCTGCAGCACAAGGCCCGGGAACTTCTTGGTTCGCTGAAGAGTGAAGAGGCGGAGGCGATGAGAGTGGAGATCGAAGGACTGCGGGAGTCATGGCGATGACCGTGGTCGATACCGATGTGCTCATCGATTTCCTGACCGGGACCGATCCCGGTGCCGAGGCGGTCATGCACCTGCTCGAGCGGGGAGAACTCCGGACCACGGTCATCACCCGTTTCGAACTGCTCTGCGGAGCGCGCACGGCCCGGGAGGAAGAGATCGTCTCACGTCTGCTCCGGGCCCTGCCGACTCTCCCGCTCGACGAGGAGGCAGCCGAACGGGCTGCGGAAGTGCGCCGTACGCTGCAGGACCGGGGGGAGGAGATCGGCATGGGGGACAGTCTCATCGCCGGGATCGTGCTGGCGCAGAAGGCAATCCTCCTGACCCGGAACCGCCGGCACTTCGAGCGGGTGGAGGGGCTGCAGCTGGCCGGGTGATACTTCTCCTCTTTGATCCCGTAAACCATCCTGTTCCTCCCGGCCGTCTTCTCTGAGAAGGAGAGCGCGGGC
>Ga0180434_10009034_pt1 | contig 10903 bp, 7 predicted proteins | sample SS_ome_7_FD_132453 | JGI IMG/M metagenome (GOLD analysis project Ga0180434, IMG submission 132453) | Hypersaline lake sediment archaeal communities from the Salton Sea, California, USA - SS_1_D_2 metaG | ecosystem: Environmental > Aquatic > Non-marine Saline and Alkaline > Hypersaline > Sediment... | reverse complement strand
CGTGGGTGCCTCTTGCTTGCCTTTCGGGCGCGGCTTGCCTTCAAGGTCCCTTGCATAAGCCAGCAGGTCTGAGTAGCCGTGCTTCAGGTATTCCCGCGTATATCGCTTCTTGGTGGTTACTAGGTAATCCTTCTCGATTTCGACCCCTACGAACTTGCGGTGCATCCGTGCCGCCGCGATGCCGGTCGTGCCGGAGCCGGAGAACGGGTCGAGGACCAACTGGTTCTCATCGCTGGAGGCGGCGATGATGCGTTCCAAGAGGGCCACCGGCTTCTGCGTCGGATGCTTGCCGAAGACCTTCTCGTCCTTCGGGGGCGCGGCGATTTCCCAGACGCTCTTCATCTGCTTGCCGCCGTTAAGGGCCTTCATCAGGTGATAGTTGAACGTGTGGCGGGCCTTCTCGCTCTTGCGTGCCCAGAGGACCGTCTCGGTGGCGTGGGTGAAGTAGCGGCACGAAAGGTTGGGCGGCGGGTTCGGCTTGACCCACGTGATGTCGTTCAGCAGTTTGTAGCCCAGCCGCTGCATCGCGAAGCCCACCGAGTGGATGATGTGCATCGTCCCGCTGACCCATACGCTGCCGGTCGGCTTGACGATGCGGCGGCACTCGGCGAGCCACCGGAGGCAAAACTCGTGGTCGGTGAGCGGCCCCTTGGACTTGTCCCACCGGCCCTTGTTGACCGAGACCATGCGCCCCGCCTGGCACGTGATGCCGTCGTTGGAGAGGAAGTAGGGCGGGTCGGCGAAGATGAGGTCGACCGATTCGTCGGGGATGCGGGGCAGGAGGTCGAGGCAGTCGCCCCGGTAGAGGCGGAAGCGGCGGTCGTCGGACTCGAAGTACGCCTCGGGGAGGGCGGCGTCGGCGGTGGTCGGCGTCTCTGGCATGCGGGACCCTCGATTCATATGCACGGAGGTTGATCGGAAGGCCCTGATCTGAGATCACTTTCGCCGCCGTGTCAACGATCAAATTCGGGAGATGCGTTCGAGGGGGGGCGGGGCCGGCGGCGAAAAGAAACGCGGCGGCCCGGGAGGACCGCCGCGCGGAAACCGGCGAAGCGCAGCGGGTGCCCCTCGGCTACGCTCGGGACAGGCTCCGACACGCCGCGCTTCCTGTTCCAATGACGTAGGGCGCAGGGTGCCGCGGGGGAGGGAGGGTTACTCGCCCTTCTCGCCTTCGGCTTTCGCCTCGCCGGTCTGGGGCGCGTCCTGGGGCTTGTCGGCGTCCTTCGGCTGCGCGGGCTTGGCCTCGGCCTGCTTCGTTTCGGCCTTGGGCGGTTTGGCCTTTTTCTCTTCGGGCTTGGCCTTGGGAGTCTCGGCCTTGGGCTGGTCGGTCTTCTTTTCTTCGGCCTTGGCGTCCTTGGCCTTGGCCTGCTCGGTCTGCTCCTCCTTGGACTTCGGCTTTCGTCGTTCGGAAGGGACGCCGGTGTCTTCGGCGGCCTTCTTGCGGGGACCCTTGCGTCGGCCGTGCCGTGGTCCGCCGCGTCCTCGGCCGGGTCCGCCTCGGCCGCCGCCCTTGCCCTTGCCCGGCCGTTCGGGTGGGGTCTGCTCGGCGGGTCGCGGCCTGGCGGTGGGATGGAGGTCCGTGGGGGCCTTGCGTCGGCGTTTGGGTTTGGCGGCCTGCTTCTCGGCGACCTCGGCCTGCTCGGCGGCCTTCTCGGCGTCCCAGGCGTACTTGCGCTGGAACTTCTCGACGCGGCCGGCCGTGTCCACGTACCGCTGCTGTCCCGTAAAGAACGGGTGGCAGGCCGAGCAGACCTCGACCGTGAGGTCGCCGCGCGTCGAGCGGGTCGTGAAGGTGTTCCCGCAGCCGCAGGTCACCTTGGCCTCTTTGTATTCGGGATGGATGTCCTGTTTCATGACGTCACCTCGTGGTTCACGTCCGGGTGGCAGAATCCCTTGGCCGTTCGGCCTGCCGTAAAAGAGCCCCATTATACGCGCGCCGCAGGCGGATGCAAGCGCCGTAGAACCGAAAAAGGTTCCAGGAGTCTTTTTCGCCCCGCCTTGCTTCACAGGCATGGCCTCAAGTGCGACGGCGAGAGGCCTCTTGCGAAAAAGACTCCTGGAACCTTTTCCTTTCACCTCACAGCGCCACCAGCGGCAAACTGGCCGCCGTCACCAGCAGGCCGCCCACGAGGAAGGGCAGGGCGGGTTCGGCGGCCATCAGGGGACCCGCCAGGGCCACGCCGAGGGCGAACCCCAGGACCATGACCGCCTTGGTCCGTGCCACGTCCGCCCCCCGCTGCTCGGGCCGGCTGTAAGTCTGGATGTACCGCTCGTGGATGGGCAGCCACACGGCCGCGCCGACCAGATCGTGCCCCGCCCACAGGACCGTCACCAGCAGGAACGAGCCGGTCAGCCAGTCGGCCACGGCCGGGCCGGCGATGATGAATCCCTGGAAGGCCATCGTCCCGACGTACAGCCCTTTCAGCCGGCGCCGAAGGAGCGGGGCGATGAGGAACATCGGCAGGCCCATCAGCAGCCGGTGGACGACGGCGATGAGGCTGATGAGGGCGAACTGGGCGCCCCGGCCGCCGGCGGTCCAGACCTCGGCCAGGGCCGGCCAGGCCCCTTCGAGCCAGGCGTCGAACGCCGCCAGGTCCGCCGACCACGGGCCGTCGAACTGCCGCCGGAAATAAAGGGTCCACAGGCCGTGGCTCGCGCCAAAGCCGGCCCCCGCCAGGAACCCCGCCGCCATAATCAGGTACAACTTCGGGTGCAGGTCAAGCGTGAAGAGGCCGCGAAGCGTCAGGTGGGCGGCCGTCCCCGCCGGGGCCGGATGATACCGTTCCCGAAAGAGGAGGAAGAACGCCAGGGCCCCGACGGCCACCGCCAGGCCGCTTATCAGGAACACCCCCTCGTAGGAGAGGACGGCCCCCGCCCCGACGCCCACGAACCCGACGCACAGAAACCCCAGCGCGTGGCTGCTCTTCTCCAGGCCGACCAGTTGGCCGAACCGCCGGGTGAACCGCTCGGTCGGCACGGACTCGTAGACCAGCACGCCGCGGAGCGTTCGACTCAGCGAGACGGACGCATGCCAGACCGTCTTCAGGACCGCCAGGACGGCCACGTGGCGGAACAGGGGGGTGACGGCGGTGGCGGCGGCCACGAGGAGCAGGTTCCCACCGTAGATGCCCTTTCGGCCGAGGCGGTCGGTGAGGCGCCCCCCGTAGATGACGACGAAGAGGTTGGCGGCGGCGCCGGCGGCCAGGACGAGGCCGATCGCCTCCAGCCGCACCGCCACGTCGTCCAGGAAGAGCGGCAGGGCCAGTTCGTACACGCCGAAGGCCAGGCCGAACAGGCCGCCCGCCAGGATCAGGGCCAGGACGTTTCGCCGCACGCCTCGCTCCGCCAATCAGGTCGCGGTGCATTATAGCGGCCGGGCGGCGAGGGGGAAGGCAAGGGAAATGCCATCGGCGGTTCGGAGTCAACCGCAGGGGGGTCGGCGAACACAAACCGCTTCGGGCGCGCGACACGCTGCCCGACGGTTCGATGGCGCCTCGATCGCTCGAGGAGGTCTGTGTTCGCCGGCCCGCTTGCGGGCCGCGCGCCGTTCGCCTCGCACGGCCGAGCAAGGCCGGGCAGGCCACAAGGGATGCGCCGCGCGCGGCGGGTGCGGAGACCCGCCGCCCTCATCGTCACCGCAGGCGTTCGATCCGCGGCCGGACGGGCCGGGGCGACGGCCGGGGCGGATCGACGATCGGCCGGGCCGGCACGGCCGTCGGACGGGTGTCCTGGATGGAGAGATGGATGGGGTCCTCGCCCACGGCCACCCCTTTGCCGCAGACGGACCCGGCCTTCAGGGTCAGCCCTCGGCCGCTGCCGGGCGTGTCCTCGTAGCCGCTCGTGCCCTTCAGGGCCCGGCGGACGAAGGCGAGCACCCGGGCGGTCGGGACCTGCTTGTCGGCCTTGGCGTCGCCGGCGGCGGTCAGGACGAGGTCGGAGGCGTAGCCCTCGACGAGTTTCTCCTGGAGGCCGTCGAACAGGTCGCGCCGGCCGAAGAGTTCCAGGCCGACGACCTTGCCGGTGCGGGCGTCGGCCACCGCGATGCCGACCGTATCGGGCGGGCTGAACGTGCCGAGGTCCTTGTGGACTTCGTCAAAGGAGCGTCGTGCCTTCTCGGATTCGAGCATCCCGTCGAGGTTCTCGGTGGCGTTCGAGCCGCCGAGGGCAGGCGCAGCCTGGCGGACCCGGTGCCAGACCTCGCCTTGGCCGGCCCCGCGGTTGATGGCGTCCTGGATGGAGGCCGGGGCGAGGTTGGCGGCCCCCTTGAAGTCCTTGCCGCCCGCCCACCGGCCGCGCTCCACGCAGAAGACGGCGACGGCCACCTTCTGCTTCGGCTCGACGATGGTGTCCTTGCGGATGACGCGGGTCTGCTTGCCGCCCCGGATGATCTCGCCGCTCATCAGGAAGACGGTGCCCTCGCCCGCGTTCGTGACCTCGACGGTGGGGACGTTGGCCCGGGCCATCTCGCCGACCTTCAGGTGGCCGGCCTTGAGGGCGGCGTCGAGCGTCTCCCACCGGCCCGGAGCCTGTTTGCCCGCCCAGCGGATCGGGTAAACGAGCATGTGCTTGTGGGCGCGGGGCGGCTCGACGGTGAGGCCGCCCAGCAACCGCTGGACTTCCGGAACGTGCCCCGCGTGGGCGGCGGTGGCCAGGACCACCGCGGCTGCCAGGACCAGGGCGATCGTCAGGACCAGCGCGACGGCGCCCGCCACGAGCGATGCGACCCTCTGCGACGGAGAACGCGGGCGCTGGAGTGCATGTGTGCGCGGCATGGGTCACCTCCTTGCCGCCCACGGGCGGGGCGGCGCTTGGGGTTCGCGCGGCGGGCAGTCCTGCCCGCTGCGCTCCATTCAACAGGTTAGACGGGCGCGGACTGCGGGCGGTTCGTGGAAAACGATTTGGCGTGCAAAAAAGACCGGAGACGGGTTCAATGGAGCGAAGCGCCCGCTCGCCTTCGCCTCGCGGGCTTGGGGACAGCCTTTCATGGGATTAACATGGGCGGCGACCTGTTCGCCGGCCCGCTCGCGGGCCGCGCGCCGTTCGGCAACGGCACACCGACTGGGAGCAAAACCATGAACCGACGCACGTTCCTGACCACGGCCGCCGTCGGCGCCGCCGCGGCGGCCGGTTCCGCGATTCCAGGCCGGGGCGGCCGGGCCCGCGCGGCCGAGGCGGCAAGCGGCCGGGACCTCGCCCGGCGCCTGCCCCGCTGGCGGGGCTTCAACCTCCTGGAGAAGTTCACGCTCCGCCGCGGCAACGGGCCGTTCGTCGAAACCGACTTCGAGTGGATGGCCGGCTGGGGCTTCGACTTCGTCCGCCTCCCCATGGATTACCGCTGCTGGACCGACCCCCGCGACCCGTACCGGTACGACGAGAAGACCCTGAAACACATCGACCAGGCCCTCGCCTTCGGCGCCAAGCACGGCGTGCACGTCAGCCTGAACCTGCACCGGGCGCCAGGGTACACGGTGGCCCGTCCGCCGGAGGAGCGGAACCTCTGGGAAGACGCCGAGGCGCAGAAACAGTTCAACGCCCAGTGGACGATGTTCGCCAAGCGCTACAAGGGCCGGCCGAGCACGCAGGTGAGTTTCAACCTCGTCAACGAACCGGCGAAGATCGAGCCGGCCGTCTACGCCAACGTGGCCCGCCGGGCCGTGGAGGCCATCCGCACGGTCGATGCGGACCGGCTCATCCTTTCGGACGGCACCCGGTGGGCGCACGACCCCGTGTGGGACCTGGCCGGCCTCGGCGTCGCCCAGAGCGTCCACGGGTACCAGCCGATGCCCGTCACGCACTACAAGGCGTCGTGGGTTCGGGGCGACCGGTGGGCGGAACCCTCCTGGCCGCTCGAGCAGGGGAAGAAGACCCGCGACCGGGCGTGGCTGCGGGAGGAGTACTTCGCCCCATGGCGGAAACTCGCCGAGGAGGGCGTCGGCGTGCATATGGGCGAATGGGGCTGCTACAACAAGACGCCGCACCGCGTCGTCCTGGCGTGGATGAAGGACGTGGGCGGCCTGGTGAAACAGGCCGGCTGGGGCTGGGCCCTGTGGAACTTCCGCGGCTCCTTCGGCATCCTCGACTCCGAGCGCGCCGACGTGGCCTACGAGGACTTCCGCGGCCACAAACTCGACCGCAAGATGCTGGAACTCCTCCGGCAATTGTAGCATCGTCGGCTGACCGGTTTTCACCGCAGAGAGCGCAGAGGACGCAGAGAACGGAAGAAAACAGATAGAGACGGCAGACGGCGGGAAGCGAATCGCGCCGGGGCGCCACCCAAGGCGTAGGCCCCCGGGCGGAGCCGAGGGCCTTGGCTACGCTCCGAATGTGAAACGCCCCGTCACCCCGTCCAGAGGTACATGACGCGCGGGGAGGAGAGGCCGGCCAGCGTTTCCGGCCGAAGGTCCAGCAGCGATTCCGCCTTCGCCGTCAGGCCCATCAGGTTCAGCAGCGAGAGCGGGCGGACGTACTCGACGACGCGGGCCTCGGCGACGCCGGCCTTCTCGGAGGCGATGTCGACGGCCCGGCCGAAGTAGCCGATCTCGTCCACCAGGCCCCGCTCCCGCGCCTCGGGGCCCATGAAGATGCGCCCCGTGGCCAGGGCGAGCACGTCCTGCCGCTCCATGCCGCGCGCCTCGGCCACCACGTCCACGAACTGTTCGTACCCGGGATCGAGCAGCGCCTCCATAATATAGTGGCGCTGCTCGGGCGTCATGGTGGCGGCGAAGAGGTTGGGCCAGTCCTTCTGCCGGCCGCGCTTCAGCGTCACGGACTGGATGCCGAGTTTGTCCTCCATCAGGCCGCTCAGGAAAAAGTACTGGGCGATGATGCCGATGGAGCCGGTCACGGTGGTCCGCTGGGCGACGAGGGTTTCGGCGGCGCAGGCGGCGTAGTATCCGCCGGAGGCCGCCACCGCGTCCATCGCCGCCACGACCGGCTTGCCGGTTTCCTCGCCGAAGACCCGGACGTGATGGTACAGGGCATCGCTGGCCGTCAGGTACCCGCCGGGCGAGTTGATGCGGAGGATGACGGCCACCACGTCCTCGTCGCGGCGGGCACGGTCCAGGCCTCGGCGGATGCGCTCAACCATCGTCTCCTCGATGAGCCCTTCGACCCGCACCACGGCGATTTTGGTGCCCGCCGGGCCGTGCTCGACCGTCCGTTCCCGGAACGCATCGTCCACCGCGCCGCCGCTGAACTGCGTGCCCAGCATCCCCGCCAGACCGATGACGAGCAGCAGGAGGACGGCGTTGGCGCCGATGGACAGGATGAGCAGGATCGTCCCCAGGACCGTCAGCACGCGGCTGCGGCGGGGCGGCGGCTGGCCCGGGGGGGAGGAGGTCGGCGGCCCGGCAGCCGGGCCGGTCGGCGAACCGGGTGTCCACGAACCGTCGCTCATGGTCGGTCTCCTTATGGGATGAGGGGCGTCCAGGGCCGATTCTAAGCGGCCGGACGGGGCGGGTCAACTGCCGAGCCGAAACGCCGTCGCCCGGAGATTCGCATCCGGCCGGCCCGTCCGTGCCGGCTGTGCGGCCAGGAGCGCCATCGCAGAAAGGGGCCGGTCTCCCCCCGGTACTGCCGACCGCGTTTCCGGCCCGGAATCGGCGCCGCGGGGGCGCCGTTGGGCTGAAGTTACTTGCTTCCGGGGGAAAACGCATTATACTTCCAGAGCACACAGACCGCCGAAACGTCTTCTTTAATGCGAATTGGTGGCACGAAAACGTTTCCTTCCTTGGTGGGTGCCGCCCCGGCAAAGAGAGGGGTTTACCGTGAAGCGCTACGTTTCCCTGACCGGAGTGCTCCTTGTCTGGTTGGTTGCCGGGACCGTGCCGGCCGGCGCCTCGTATAAGGACCTGATGGACTACCCGCGTCTGGAGATGGAACTGGGGGCGGATATCCCGACGGGCGACGGCATCCAGTTCATGCACGTCGAGGCGAAAGAGGGCAACGATTACATCCCCGACGCCGACAACGCGGAGTTCAAAACCCCTGATAAGTCCTTCACGAACGTCTCGGGGTCCTCGACGGGCGCCTCGTCACACGCCACGACGGTGGGCATCAATTTCTACGGCAACGACACGTCGGTTGCGGCGGACGTGGGCATCGGCGAGGCCGTCCTCAATTACGAGGCCGGCGATTGGATTAACAGTTTTCTTTATGCCGGCGCCGAGCCGGACACCACGACGGCGCGGGTGGCCAACCACAGTTGGCTTGGCACGACGGGCGTCCCGCCGATCGACGGCGGCATCCTCCGCCGCATCGATTTCACGATTGAAGAGGACGACCTGATCCAGGTGGCCGGGGCGCCCAACACGGGTCAGCAGGGACCCATCCTGAAGGACGCGTACAACGAGATTTCGGTCGGCCTGACCGGCGGCGACCACGTCTCGGGCACGACGGCCGTGGATACGGTCTACACCGACGGCCGTGTCGCGCCCACCCTGGTGACGCCGGGTTTCAACAAGGCCGACTCCAGCACGGCCACGAGCTGGGCGACGCCGATGGTCTCGGCGACGGCGGCCATGCTGCTGGAGGCGGCCCAGGATACGTCGCTTTCCACCGGCAGTTTCACGAACCGCACGCGGTCCATTCACCACGCCGAGACCTCCGAGGCCGTCAAGGCGGTCCTGATGGCCGGCGCCGACCGCGCCGTGGACAACCCGCGCGGCGCCGGTCTGACGGGCTACACCGTCGATACCCCCAACAACCTGGACAGCCACTACGGCGCCGGGCAGATGAATATCTATAATGCTTATCGCATCCTGACCGCCGGCGAGCAGGACAGCCAGCAGGATTTCGCGAGCGGCGCCATCGAGGCGTTCGGCTGGGACTACGACCCCGCGTTCGGCGGCGCCTCGGGCAGCAACAGCGTCGGATCCTACTTCTTCACGCCCACAGCCGCCTGGATGCTCGAGGTGCTCCAGGCCACGCTCGTCTGGAACCTCGACGTGGAGAAGGCGGGGTCCGGCTTCGACACGACCTTCTACGACCTCGACCTCCTCCTCGTCGACGTGACGGGCGGCGGCGAAAGCGGCCTCGCTTCCTCCACCTCCACCGAGCATAACACCGAGACCGTCTATTACGAGGGGCTGGCGCTCAGCCACACGTACGAACTCCGCGTGGTGCCGAAGGACGGCCAGGGCGATTTCGTCTGGGATTACTGCCTGGCCTGGCAGGCGCCCGAACCGGCCACCCTCGCCCTGTTTGCCCTTGGTGGGCTGGGGCTGCTCCTGCGGCGCCGCCGGCGATGAGGCGCCGCACCACGGGGCGAGCCCGGCGCGCTGCCTGGCAGCCCGGCCGGGCCGGCTGAGAGGCATCCCCCGGCATTTGAGCCTCTGCTTGACCGCATCCCCTCCATCCGACTACCATCAAGGTGCAGCCGGGCCGCACGGCTTCCTTTCGTCCGCCGGCGCCGGCGCAGCACGAGGAGGCGCCCCGTGCCCGAGACCGAGTCGCCGCACGCCAGCGAGCCGACCGCGGACGTCTACGACATCATCATCGTGGGGGCGGGCATCGCCGGCCTGTCCGCCGCCATCTACACGACGCGGGAGCGGCTGGGTACCCTGCTGCTCGAGCGGCAGATGCCGGGCGGCCAGATCCTGCTGACCGCACGCGTCGAGAACTACCCCGGCTTTCCCGAGCCGATCAACGGCATGGAACTGGCCGACCGCCTCACCCAGCAGGCCAAGCGGTTCGGCGCGGTTATCGAGACCGGCGCCGAGGTGACGAAGGTGGAACCGGTCACCGAGGGGGAGGCGCGGCTGCTCGAGGTCCACGCCAGGGGCGGGAAGAGGTTCAGAGGACGGGCCCTCATCCTGGCGGTCGGCAGCGAGTACCGCCGGCTCGGGGCGCCGGGGGAGCAGCGCCTGAGCGGCTACGGGGTGAGTTACTGCGGCACGTGCGACGCCCCCTTCTATCGCGACAAGCACGTCGTGGTCGTCGGCGGGGGCAACACCGCCGTTGACGAAGGCATCCATATTCTCGGGTTCGCCGACCGCGTCACCTTCGTCTTGCGCGGCGAGGCGTTCCGGGCCGAGAAGATCCTCCTGGACGAACTGGCGCAGCACGGGGACCGCGTCACCGTCCTGAAGCACACGGCCGTCGAGGAGATTCTGGGCGAGCAGCGCGTCGAGGCCGTCTGTCTGCGCGAGCTGGAGTCCGGCAAGCAGCGCCCCTACGCCTGCGACGGGGTGTTCGTCTTCATCGGCCTCGACCCGCTTACCGAATGGCTGAAGGGGACCGTGGACCTCTCGGAGGACGGTTTCATCCGGACCGACGCCTGCCGGCTGACCACCAGCGAGGAGGGCATCTGGGCTGCTGGCGACGTCCGGACCGATACCCTGAAGCAGGCGGCCACCGCCGCCGCCGACGGCGTCACGGCCGCCCTCAACGCCAAGGAGTACCTGAAGGGCCGGGGGACGCATAAGGCGAGGACGTAGAAGCCTCACTTCCGCTTGCGACGCTTCTTGCGCATGAGAGGCTGCAGGGAGGTCTTGTTGAGATCGATCACCTTGTCAGCCGAGCGCCGGATATGATACGACTTCTCGAAGCACGCGACCTCCACATGCTTGCCGGTATCCCGCACCGCATCGACCACGTGGGAGAAGTCGCCGTCACATGATACCAGGATAGCCGTGTCATACGCGTCTCTGAACGCCATGAAAAGCATGTCAACGGCGATGCGCACGTCCACGCCTTTCTCTACGTAGTCACCCTCACCCCTTGGCTCCAGCCTGCCAAGGCGAATCTCCAAGTACGGGATACGGCTCAGTGCGTCGAAGAACCGCTGTTGGCGCTTGTGACGGTCAGGGTCGCGCTCGGCGGGAACCGGGGCGTTGTAATAGTACGTACGAATCAGTTTCCGGTCACCCACAAGCCACTCGGCGAAACGGCCGAGATCAATCTG
>Ga0180434_10009032_pt1 | contig 10905 bp, 8 predicted proteins | sample SS_ome_7_FD_132453 | JGI IMG/M metagenome (GOLD analysis project Ga0180434, IMG submission 132453) | Hypersaline lake sediment archaeal communities from the Salton Sea, California, USA - SS_1_D_2 metaG | ecosystem: Environmental > Aquatic > Non-marine Saline and Alkaline > Hypersaline > Sediment... | reverse complement strand
GTGATCCATTCATGTCACGCGAGACGCTGCAACTTCGACTGTTAAAAGCCAATCTGGGGATTTTCTCGCTGGTACTGCTGGGAACCACCTGGCTGCTCTGGACGCCTCAGACACGTTTTCCGCAGATTCCACTCTTCGGGTGGGTGAGCAATCTACCAACGGGGTTCGACTGGCTGACTTTTCTCAGCATGCTGGTCTCCGCGGCTGGTCTGTTACTGTTGTCGGTCATTCCCTTCTTACAGAAACTTGCAGATCGGGAACTCTACCCCCGCTGCCAGCAGGTCTTAAGCGGACTATTTCTAACGGCATTCCTCTTGTCAGTGGTCTTTGATCAGCATCGACTCCAGCCCTGGGCCTATCAGTTTGCGCTGGCATTCCTGATTCTGACCTGGCTCAAACCGGAGCGCGCTCTGCGGATGCTGCGCCTGTTCGTGATCAGCATTTACTTTTATTCTGCTATCTCGAAATGCGATGCCAGTTTTGTACAGACACTGGGACGGCAACTGGCCGAGGGGCTGTTTTCCTCTGTCGGGATTTCAACAAGATTCTGGGAACCTGAGACGCTGGGCTGGATTGCAGCAGCTTTCCCTCTGGGTGAAATGCTGGTGGCAGCCGGTCTTTTTTTTCGCCGCACCCGAACGCCGGCACTTGTGGCAGCGATTGGCATGCATGTCTCGCTGATGCTGGCCATCGGTCCGTGGGGGTTAAACCATTATCAGGGCGTACTGATCTGGAACGTGTATTTCATCATCCAGGATCTACTGCTGTTTATGAAGAACCCGGCTCTGGAACGGAGACCAGCGGCATCAAACGATACGCAAGCTGTCTCCGGAAGCCTCTCACCTCGGCGCGTTTTCGGTTCAGAACGGGTTGCATTGCTGTTGGGCTGGCTGGCGATCCTGGCCCCTGCTCTGGAGCCAACCGGCTATTTTGATCACTGGCCCGCCTGGGGACTGTATGCCAGTCGTCACGACCGGGTGTTGCTCCTCGTCGATGAAGATGCCCGGTCTCGACTGCCTGCTTCGTTGCAGCCCTTTATCGATTCGCCACGTCCTTTAAGCCGCTGGTGCCGAGTTCGCGTGGAGCGGTGGTCGCTGGCAGAACTTGGCGCGCCCCTTTATCCACAGGCCCGCTTTCAAGTCGGCACCGCGATAGCCGTTGGTCAGCTGCTGAATCAGAATGATGCAGAAAACCCAATCTCACCGGGCGTCATGGTCCAGTTGGAGGGGGCCGCCGGTCGCTGGACAGGGAAACGTAAAGTCAATGAATTTATAGGCTTAAAGGAAGTAGAAGGGTTGAGTCAGCGTTTTTGGTTTAACACACATCCCCGTCCCCTGTAACCGGCTGACAGCTCGAACCTTTTCCAATAATCAAGGTCTACATTGAGTGCCTCGGTTGCAATCCGAGTAAATTCAAAATACAACGAGCTTTCCTTATTTCGAGGACGAGAGATTTCCAGTCAATCACACCAGAAGACTTATTTGAACATTTGAGGCGTAACGATGGCTTTGATTAACGATAACTACCTGAAACTCAAGGCAGGCTACCTGTTTCCGGAAATTGGACGACGCGTCAGCACTTTTTGTGATGCAAACCCGGATGCCGCTGTGATCAAACTCGGTATCGGCGATGTGACCGAACCTTTGCCGGCTGCCATTCGCGAAGCCATGCATAAGGCCGTGGATGAAATGGGTGATCCGAGCACCTTTCACGGTTATGGCCCCGAGCAGGGATATGCGTTTTTAAGGGATGCCATCGCTCAGAATGACTTTCAGTCTCGCGGCGTCGACATCTCCGCAGATGAAATTTTTGTTTCTGATGGTTCAAAGTGTGATACGGGAAACATTCTCGATATCTTTGGTGCCGACAATAAAGTGGCTGTCACCGATCCCGTCTACCCAGTCTACGTCGATACCAACGTTATGAGTGGCCGCACAGGGGCTGCTGACGACAGTGGCCGCTATGCCGGGCTGACTTATCTGCCGGTAACCGCTGAGAATGATTTTGTAGCCGAGCTGCCCGAAACGCCCGTAGATCTGATTTACCTCTGCTACCCCAACAATCCAACCGGAACCGTGGCAACGCGCGAGACCCTGAAGAAGTGGGTCGATTATGCCAAAGCCAATGGATCGATCATTCTGTTCGATGCCGCCTATGAAGCTTTCATAACTGATTCGGAGATTCCTCATTCAATCTTCGAAATCGAAGGGGCGAAAGAAGTCGCGATTGAGTTTCGCAGCTTCAGCAAGAATGCTGGGTTCACCGGAACGCGTTGCGCCTTTACTGTCGTTCCCAAAGAACTCAAAGGAAAAACATCGAGTGGTGAAACGGCTGACATCCACCCGTTGTGGAATCGCCGCCACTGCACGAAATTCAACGGGGTTTCCTACATCATTCAAAAGGGAGCCGAAGCCGCTTACTCCGCAGCAGGGAAGCAGCAGATCCAGGAACTGATTTCCTTCTACCTCGAAAATGCACGCCTGTTACGCGAAGGTCTGGAGTCTGTCGGAATTTCCGTATATGGCGGCGTCAACGCACCTTACGTCTGGCTAAAGACACCCGGCCAATCGACCAGCTGGGACTTTTTCGACGAATTACTCCAAAAAGCCCATCTCGTGGGAACGCCTGGAAGTGGCTTTGGAGCTGCCGGGGAAGGATACTTCCGACTAAGTGCGTTTAACAGTCGAGAAAACATCAATGAAGCCGTGACCCGTTTTCAAAACGTAGTCCGTTAAGCCAAGCGCGAGGCCCGCCTGAAAAACAGGAGAAACCCCTGTTTTTCAGGTGAAAGGCGCTTTATTGTAGACACTTCCCGGGAGTGTCTCCTATAATTGACATTTCGATTTTGTCAAAGCTCCTCTCTCTGAGAGGACACCATGCTCAACACCACCTGCTAATTCGAATCGGCTATCACAGGCGCTTCGAATCTCGCCGTCCCGTATGGTCACACCTTAAAACACCGTTTTCATTTAAACACCGAAAGGTTTCACTCATGTCAAAATGGCATCTCACTGCCTGTTTCTGTATCGCATTTTTCGGATGCGTTTCTCTGGCCAGTGCACAAAATGAAAAAGCAGCACCTGGCGGATCCCAACTCAAAGACCAGAAACAAAAAGTCAGCTACGGAATTGGTTACAACCTGGGACAGAATCTGATGCGGGATAATCTGGACCTGGATCCACAAATGCTGGTGAAAGGCATTATGGATGCGATGAAAAAACAGAAACCGCAAATGACCGAAGAAGAAATCCGGTCGACTCTGCTCGCTTTTCAGCAGCAACTCCGTGACGAACAGCAGACGAAAATGAAAAAAGCCGCCCAGGAAAATGTAGCCAAAGGCAAAAAATTCCTGGCTGACAACGCCAAGAAAGAAGGCGTCAAAACCACCAAAAGTGGCTTACAGTACAAAGTGGTCAAATCCGGTTCAGGCAAGACTCCGAAATTGGACGACCGCGTCACAACGCACTACCGCGGAACGCTGATCGACGGCACCGAGTTTGACAGTTCTTACAAACGCAATCAACCGGCGACATTTCCTGTGAACGGCGTCATCAGTGGCTGGACCGAAGCATTACAGCTCATGAAAGAAGGCGACAAGTGGCAGCTGTTTATCCCCAGCGATCTGGCCTACGGCGAACGGGGATCAGGACCCGATATCGGACCCAACGAAGTGCTGATCTTCGATATCGAACTGCTCAAAGTTAACTGAGCGCATCGAAACCGAATTGAAAGTTACAACCCAATCATCCAGACCGACGCCTCTTCCGGGGCGTCGGTTTTTTTGTCGGGTGGATTAGTTGTTCTCTGACTGATTGTAGTGATTTTACGGGCCTTGCTGGCTGAGACATCGGTTTTTCACTCTGAAAGCGGTGTTTTCTACGTATCGAATTTCACAGATGCTGTTAATTGTGAGCTAGAGTTCACTCAGACGTACCTGAACTGTCTCGTAGAACGACCATTTTCAAACTCCAGCAGGGCCGTATCTGAAATGAACCACAGCCAAAACCAGCTTCTTCACGATTCCGGGGTGAACCAGCCTCAACCGACATGTCCTGAGTGTGGCACCCATGAACCGTGGGGACTTTCTTCCTGGTGTCCGAAATGTGGTTACTATCCCGCCTTGGGTAAATGTGTGGGGCAACCGGAAATGCAGGAGGAAGAATCTGCCAAACCACAACCTCAAACGATCTGGGAGTTGATCCCCGAATGGGGCTGGGTGCTGGCGATCGGTACTATCGGTGCCCTCGGTTTGAGTGTCGCCGGGCGATTTCTTACAACCGATCCGTCCGAGCTCTGTTTATGGACGCTGACCCAGGCCACCATCGGTTGTCTGATGTTTTTAATCGGCCACTTTGTTGTCTACTTGAACGCCGTTTCCAAATCGGTCGAGTTCGGAATTCTCAGTATTGTTCTTACACCACTCAAAATCTGGCGTCCGACCATTAACCGTTTTCCTGAAGGAGCCTGGAAAATCGATATGGCAGTCTGGGGACTGACATTGACCGTAGGCGCATTTGCAATTGTCGGCGGATTCGAATTTGATTCACTCTTCGATGACTGGGGCGTTCGTAAAACAACCAACGTCAATCTGGTTTCCACCATTGTTGACCACGCCAAGGAAGCGGAAGGAGATGGAGGCGCAGAAAATCTGGAAGATGCCCTGAATGACTTTGCAGGGGGCTCAGAAGAAGCCGCGAAAGCTGCCATTCCGGAAGTGGAAGAAAAAGAAGAGCCGGCTGACAAGCTGTTTGAATATGACTGTCTGATCGTCGGCTACCGAACTGCGTCTGACGGACGCATCAAGTCGGTTCTACTGGCGTCCTCCTATAAGAAAAAACTCGTGTATGCGGGAACTCTGGATGCGAACGAGATTCCTGCGGACGTGCTGGAAAACTGGCAGCAGCAATTGCCGCAACTGGAACAGTTCGCTCCGTTTGTGAAATCGAAAGGTCCTGCAACCTGGATCAAGCCGAGAGTGACCGTGAAAGTCTCTTCGAAAGGCTGGACCGATACGAACCATCGACTGATCAAGCCGAAGTTTGTCTCGCTGCTGCAGGAAATCAGCGTAGACTAATTTGATTCCAAAAAAATAGCCCGAGCCCCGTTGTTGAGACAACGGGGCTTTTTTCATGGAACAGTCGCTGGTAGAACAGGAAACGCACAGCGGTCCCTGTTTTCCCGCTTACGGATTGCTAAAATAAAAGCAGAACGATTTTCACACTCAGCACACGGGCTATCAGCAACTATGAAACCGGAATTGGAACGTTACAGTCGGCAGGTTCTCTTTTCAGAACTGGGCGAAGCAGGACAAAGCCGCCTGATGCAGGGGCGAGTTCTACTGTGTGGCTGTGGTGCGCTGGGAACGGTGCTTGCGGAAACACTGGTCAGAGCCGGCGTAGGTCAGATCAAGATTGTGGATCGTGATTTTGTCGAAATGAGCAATCTCCAGCGGCAGGTTCTGTTTGATGAAACCGATGTCGCCGGCAAACTTCCCAAAGCGATTGCCGCTGCCGGCAAGTTGAAGAAGATTAACAGCACGGTTCAAATTGAACCGATTGTAGAAGACATCGACCATACAAATATTCTCTCCCTGGCCAGAGACGTCGATCTGATTCTGGACGGGACCGATAATTTCGAAGTCCGCTACCTGATCAATGACGTGTCGCTTGAGTTGGGCATTCCCTGGATCTACTGCGGCTGCATCGGCAGTACCGGTCAGACGATGACTATTCTGCCCGGTCAGACCGCCTGTCTGCGTTGTCTGATCGATACCGCACCGGAACCGGGCAGCACCGAAACCTGTGATACCGCAGGAATTCTGGGACCGACGGTCAATGTCATTGCCTCCCTGGAAGCCGTCGATGCCATCAAGCTGCTCGCCGGTAAACAGGATCTGATCAAGCCGGTCCTCACCGTGGTCGATATCTGGGAGGGCTCCTATCGCCAGATGAGCGTTACTGATCTGAGAGAGAAATCCGGCTGCAAGGCCTGTCACCAGGGAGAGCGCATCTGGCTCAAAGGAGAGCAGGGCTCGCGGACGACCCGCCTCTGCGGCCGCAATGCGGTTCAGGTCGCACCCGCTGATAAAGGGAAGATTGTCTTCGAAGACCTGGCCGAAAAACTGAAACATTCAGGCGATGTTGACTTCAATCCCTATCTACTGCGATTGAACCTGAAAAATCCCGATTATGAAATCAGCCTGTTTCGTGATGGCCGCGCCATCATCAAAGGGACCGACGATCCCTCGGTCGCGAAAACGGTCTATGCCCGTTACATCGGCAGTTAGCCGGTTCAGAGTAGAGATGGAGTCCCTTACTGGGCAGCGTTGATTTCTGTCTGATGCGCCAGGAATGACTGCACCATCTCTTTTCGAAATCGCAGCATCAACTCATTTGTTAACAGGGAAGAGTGGCTTTTGCCCGGATGGATTTCAACAACCATGTCTCCTGCGATGTTTCCATTCAGGCGATCCAGCGTCTGTTTGAGTAACACGGTAGCGCCATCGAGGTAGAACGTATCCTCTGCGCCCATGAAAACATGGATTTTGCCCTGCAGTTGCGGCGCCAGTTTTTCCCAGTTCTCCTCCAGAATCAAACGAATATCGTATGCTTTCCAGGCCTCTGCCACCTGCGGATTCACTTTGCCTGTTTCCCGGTCATATAATTTCAGCGGCTTTCCATCAGCGCCCCGTGGAGAGAATACGGCTTCGAAGCTCCGCAGCTGTCCCCCATGACCGAGCACCTGTTCCATTCTGGAAAACGGCTCGAACCACAAGATCGGCTGGCTTCCTCGACGCGCGAGAGGTCGCGGCTGGCCACTCGCATCCTGATAGACGTTGCTGTCGGGTCTGTAGACATTGATCTGCTGAAAGTCGCGAAAATCAACCGGGTCTGGTGCAGTGCTCCAGGTTCCTCCAAACTGATCGGGATAGGTAACCTGCAGCCAAAGCGATGACCAGCCCCCGGATGAATGGCCGGTCAAGAAGCGCGCCCGCGGGTGGGGGATGGCGCGAAACTGTTTTTCGAATGCGGGGAGAAATTCGCTCGTAAAAGCTTTTCCCACGGGACCGTTAGTGGCGGAGTCGGCAAACACATGATGTCCCCAGCGGCAATTAGGATTTAACAGAACGCGAATGAATTCCACCCCCTGCTCGTTCTGTTCGGCAATCGGTTTATCGGGAAATCCGCGCGTATGATCGCCGCCGAAACCGGGAATCGAAAAGATGACGGGATACTTACGCTGCGGCTGATCATAATAACTTTGCGGCAGCAAAACGGCGGCTTCGAAGAAGGTGTCGCGGCCATTGAATTTGGATAACAGTTCGGAGCGAACCTTGAAGTGTTTTCTCCAGCGGGTTTCCTCTAAGGATTTTTCCGGCACCAGCTGATCAATCGTCAGCAGGGGATGCTCAGGCCTATTCGCAGAGGGAACGCTCAAAACTTCGCTGTAGCCGTTGCCGGCGGCTGTACCGATCTTCGGTTCCCAGTCATTGAAGCGAGCCACTGCCTGGACCCGATAACCACCCAGGTCTAATTCGGCTAAAGGTTTGGGGTACGCGAGCAGACCGGGCGTCTCTGGAGTAAACTCCAGTATCTCGCCGGGCTTCCAGTTTATCACATCCCGCGCCAGAAATGATTCCGGCTGAAACCAGGAAGGACCCAGCCGGGGTTCCCGCCCTGACCTGGTGAAAAACAGATAGACACGACCGGTGAACGGTTCAGGATGAATGGATTTCTTGAATCGCACCTGAAACTGTTGCTGAGCCGCACTGGCCGGGAAGCTGGACAGACTCAACAGGGCAACCAGTGTGAGCAGAAAGCAGCGAATTCGTGGAATCATAATGAATCTGGCCTGAGCGTGTTTCAAAGAGGAATGCGAGCCAATAAAATCTTACAGCATCATAACCAGCTGATTGAAAATGAAAAAGACGCTTTCCTGAAAGATGAATCGCCATGAATGAGAACGCTGCCCGCCTGGAAGAACTGCTGTCCCGGTTGACGCAGGTGGAATCCGTATTGATGCATCTGCAGCATGATGTCGAGCAGCTAAACGAGGCGATCCTCAAGCAGAATGAAGTCGTTGACAGTTTGAATCAATCGATGAAACTCCTCGATACACGGCTCGGCGTGCTGGAAGAAGAAGAGGATGACCGCGATCCCTATCAGGAAAGACCACCCCACTATTAAGGGAGCTGTTCAACTGCATCCGTATAACAAGGTCAGTTGCTCGAAACGGCTTGCAAAACAAATGCGAATGCAGCATGCTGAATGAACGCGTTCTGAATACTCAGTTCAGGTTTCATTCCGGAAAGTGATGCTCATGATTTGTCTTCCCCGGTTCCGCTTCCAATATTGTCTGATCTTACTGATCTGTCTGATGACTGTCGGGCAGTTGCAGGCCGCAGAGTCAAAGCGCCCTAACGTAGTGATTATCATGACCGATAATCATGGGGAATGGACTCTGGGCTGTTACGGTAACCCGGATATCAAAACGCCCCACATCGATCAACTGGCGAAAGAAGGAACTTTATTCACACGCGCTTTCGCCAATAATGCGGTCTGTTCTCCCACACGAGCTACATTTCTTACCGGTCTGATGCCCTGTCAGCACGGCGTGCACTGTTATCTCAGGCCGCGGATTCAGACCGGCCCCGATTCGTATAATACGCTCGAAGAGTTTCAGACCATCCCGCAGATTCTGCACGATGCCGGCTACGTGTGTGGTCTGTCGGGGAAATGGCATCTGGGAGACAATCTGCATCCCCAGGAGGGTTTTTCGTATTGGATTACCAAGCCCCATGGCGGCAGTGCCGGCTTTTATAATCAGAAAGTTATCGAACATGAAAAGATCCGTGTAGAACCAACCTACCTCACAGATTTGTGGACGCAGCACGGCATTAAATTCATCAGGCAGAATCAGAACAAACCGTTCTTTCTCTTTCTCGCCTACAACGGTCCTTACGGACTGGGATCTGCTATGGATGAACCGATTAAAAATCGGTTTAAAGAAGAATACGAAAAAAAGACGTTCCCTTCGTTTCCCCGAGAGAAAGCGCAGCCCTGGAACTTCAACTATGGGGACTGGATCGGCGATCTGGGGAAAATTCGCAAGTACGCGGCAGAAGTCTCCGCCGTGGATGACGGTGTCGGCCAGATCATGCAGACGTTAAAAGATCTGGGGCTGCGCGAGAATACACTCGTGATTTTTACCGCAGATCAGGGACTCTCTGGCGGGCATAGCGGCTACTGGGGCATGGGGGATCACACGCGGCCTTTAACGGCCTTCGACTGGACGATGACCATTCCCCTCATTTTTTCGCAGCCGGGGAAAATCGTGGAAGGAGCCCGGCAGGAGATGATGGTAGCCAACTATGATGTCTATCCAACCGTACTCCACTACCTGGACCTGCAGGATCAGATTCCATCTCAGCCTGCGCGGCCAGGGCGTAACTTTGCACCCGTCTTGAAGGGAAAACAGATTCCCTGGAAAGAAGAAGTTTTCTATGAGTTTGAAAATGTGCGGGCAGTTCGGACACCGGAGTGGAAGTTCATCGAACGATTTAAGCAGAGTCCCAATGAACTGTACCAGCTCACCACGGATTCTAAAGAACATCAGAATCTGATCGATGATCCCAGGTACCGACAAAAACGTGATGATCTCAAACATCGCCTGGATCAATTCTTTGCCAGATATGCCGATCCCCAGTGGGATCTCTGGAAGGGGGGCAAATCCAAAACGGTCCTCATGACCCAGAAACTCTTTCCGAAATCCTATCTGTACCTGCCTGAGTCACCAGAAGAGTGAATTTGCGTACATAAATTCATGATCTTGTGAGAAAATCATCTGGTAATTGACCGGAGTAGACGATATAAACTGCTTAAACAGTTTATTTTATCAAATTTATCCAGGTTGTGCCAAATGTCTGGTGATTCATTTATGCAACACGCTCTTTCGCGATCTATTCTTATGGTGTCGGAAAGATAAGCAAACTGGGCAAATACTGCCGCAGTTCCCGGTGATCTGGTCTAAAAGTTGCACTTCACCTGATGAGGCACAAGCTCAACTTTCCGATACGTATTTAAACGACCCGTTTCGAAAGTTTGAGCACAACCAGGAGGTACGTGCGATGTCGGTGACTCATTTTACCGCAAAAGAGATCGAAGATCTCGAAACAAAATCCACCACTCCCCGATTTTTACATTCTCTGTTTGGTTCAGCCGCGATTATCGCGCTGGCCATCCAATGGCCTTCCCCCGCCTGGTATTTTCAGGTCGGTTGGACCCTGATTGCAGCCTACAGCATGTTCTGCTGGTCCAGCTGCTTTCATGAAACGTCCCATCAGGGGATTTGCGGGAAGCCCTGGGTCAGTATCTGGTTAGGCCGGTTTATCGGCACTGGCCTGCTTGTTTCCTATACCGCCTACCGGGAAGCCCACATCCGTCACCATGCCTATTTGAATAAACCGGGTGACTGGGAATTGTGGCCTTATTCCGATCCAACAACGTCACTCACATTCCGGCGGATTTTCTGCTGGCTTGAGCTGCCGTTTGGATTCTTCACTTCTCCCTTTGTTTACAGCCGCCTCTGTTTCAGTAAAAACACTCCCGTGAAAAGGGCGGAAGTCATCAAAACCATGCGGATGGAATATGCCGCCATGGCGGTCTTCTGGGCCGTTGTTCTGGGAACCATCGCCTGGTTTTCTCTCTGGCGTCCGTTCATCGTCGCCTGGGTGATTCCTCACTGGGTGGCCAGTGTAATCCAGACCTTCCGTAAGTTTACAGAACACCTCGGCATGCAAAGCTATGATCCGCTGTTAGGTACGAGAACCGTCATCGGTTCCGGCTTGATTACCCGGATTTGTACTTACATCAACTTTGATATTTTCGTGCACGGACCGCATCACCG
>Ga0180434_10009031_pt1 | contig 10905 bp, 9 predicted proteins | sample SS_ome_7_FD_132453 | JGI IMG/M metagenome (GOLD analysis project Ga0180434, IMG submission 132453) | Hypersaline lake sediment archaeal communities from the Salton Sea, California, USA - SS_1_D_2 metaG | ecosystem: Environmental > Aquatic > Non-marine Saline and Alkaline > Hypersaline > Sediment... | reverse complement strand
TGTCATCATCGGTCTTTCTTTTTTCTGTGTAATCATCACATTGTTTATCTTGGGTCTGTCTATACTGCGAAGAAGGGGCAAACGCACAAAAGAGGCGTTCCGCAAGAGTGAGGAGCGTTTTGTCGTGGCCCTCGCAGGGGCTACCGACGGTCTCTGGGATTGGGACATCCGCTCAGACACCGTTTTTTTCTCGGATCGGTTTTGCGAGACCCTCGGTTATTTGCCAGGGGAGCTGCCTAGGTCCATGGATTATTTTCGCAGCAAGTTGCACCCTGAGGACACCGAAGCAACCTGGGCGGCAATCGAACGGCACCTTAAGGAGTTTACTCCATTCAATAGCGAATACCGCCTGGGAACGAAATCGGGGGAATACCGGTGGTTTTTATCCAGAGCCCAGGCACGGTGGGATACAGAGGGGAATGCTGTCAGTCTTTCTGGGTGGATTCAGGACATCACCGCACGGAAGCAAAGCGAGTTAAATCTTACGGCTGCCCTTTCCGAAATACACAAGCTAAAGGAGCAACTTGAAGCCGAGAGGGCGTATCTGCAAGAAGAAATCAAATTGGAATATAACCATGAGAACATCGTCGGTGGAAGTAACGAGATCAATTACGTATTCTATAAGGTTGAACAAATTGCAGCGAGCGATACAACCGTTTTAATTCTTGGCGAGACCGGAACCGGCAAAGAGTTGGTCGCTCGGGCCATTCACGGTTTGAGTCTGCGCAAACACCGAGCGCTAATCAAAATAAATTGCGCCACACTGCCTTCAAATCTCATTGAAAGCGAACTGTTCGGTCATGAGAAAGGTGCTTACACTGGTGCCCATGACACACAATTGGGGCGATTTGAGGTTGCCAACGGGGCAACTCTTTTTCTGGACGAGATTGGCGAGCTTCCTCTGGATTTGCAACCCAAACTGCTCAGAGTGATCGAGGATGGTGAGTTTGAGCGGCTGGGAAGTTCCCAGACGATCAAAATCGATGTTCGGATTATCGCCGCTACTAACCGAAATCTGGAAGAGGAAGTCGGCAGGGGTCGCTTCAGGGAAGATCTCTGGTACCGTTTAAACGTTTTCCCGATTACCCTGCCCCCACTCCGCGACCGTGTGGATGACATTCCACTTCTTGTGCACTTTTACGTCAAAAATATCTCCAAGCGAATGGGTAAGTCCATTGAGAGCATCCCGAGGACCGTTATGGATACTTTACAGGATTATCACTGGCCGGGAAATGTCCGGGAACTAGAAAACGTCCTCGAGCGGGCAGTGATCAATTCCTCAGGACCCAAACTGCACCTAGTGGATGAATTGAAAAAACAACATAAGGATTTAACAACTGCCCAAAAAACGCTGGATGAGGTTGAGCGTGACTATATCGTGCACGTACTCGAGCAGACGCATTGGAAGGTGAGTGGTAAAAACGGTGCCGCAGAGATCCTTGGGCTCGACCGCAGCACATTGCGCGCGCGCATGCAAAAACTGAGTATCGTAAAATCATAAAGACTGGAAATTCCCTTTTTGATCCGACCCATGACCTAGGTGAAGGTATAAAACCATCTCATGAACCGGGTTCCGACGATAGAAAGCTGGTGATGCGTTCCCTTCATGCCCCTCTGTTTTTTGGAAGTAGCTTCAAGCCATTCATTGTCCCTTTATATGTCCTTTCCAAGCATCGCTCACCGTTACATAAGAGATATCAAGTTTATGGTCATATGTGACCATTTATCAAATGTGACCAGTATTTGGCGTAAACCTGACCTTCCTTCACCAACCCTTTGAGTTTTAATATTCATCGAAAAATCAATATGTTGGATCAAATAAGGGTGTACCCACCCACTGTGGCATGAATTTTGGATATATAAGAACCAGCGTTTGTTTTCTTGGCTGGCAGAGAGGCTGGAAATGTGGAAATATATCGTGCTTAAACCCTTGCTAGGACTTTTACTGAGAGGAGGTCCCTCGTGATTATCATAAGGATTATTATGGAGGCGCTCATGGAAAAACGAACGGAGATGATGCAAACGCTTCTCTCCATGATTGAGCCAGCGCAAAGAGAGAAGGGGTGTCTGAGTTATGACGTCTTTTGTGGCCTGGAAGACAATCACGTTTTCAACCTGATCGAGGAGTGGAAAACCCGTGAGGATTTTGATCGTCATATACGTTCTGAAAGATTCAGTGTTTTGCTCGGGACAAAGAGCCTCTTAGCCAAGCCTTTAGAGATAAAAATCCACACAGTCTCACATTCAGAGGGGGTGGAGGTCGTCAATGCCCTCAGGGGCAATGCAACCTCGATAAGGAATGTCTAAAAAGAAAGGAGTCTATCTATGTCGTCGGCTACTAATCCGGGAGGCATACAGAAGGGTCCATCAGGCCATCCCAAAATGAGCAAGGATAATTTTGATATGCGAAGGGAGGGAGAGCCTATGAGAGTACTGCTGATTTACCCCGAGTATCCGGACACTTTCTGGAGTTTCAAGCACGCCCTGAAATTCATTCATAAAAAGGCGGCCTTGCCTCCACTGGGTCTTCTGACAATAGGAGCGATGCTGCCTCAAGAATGGCCAAAGAAGTTGGTTGATGTGAATGTGGCAAAACTCACTGAAAAAGACCTGGCGTGGGCTGATTGCGCTTTTATCAGCGGCATGGTTGTGCAAAGACAGTCGGCACGTGAAATAATTGCCCGGTGTAAGGAGGCTAATCTCAAGGTCATAGCTGGCGGGCCCCTATTCACCAGCGAATACGATAAGTTTGAGGATGTGGATCATTTTGTACTCAATGAGGCCGAACTGACCCTACCCCCTTTTCTCACGGATCTGGAGAAGGGGTGCGCTCAGCACATCTACAAGACATCCGAGTTTTGCGATATTCGAAAAACACCTTCTCCTCTGTGGGAGTTGATGGATTTAAAACACTATGCCTCGATGAGCATCCAGTTCTCTCGGGGCTGCCCATTCAATTGTGAGTTCTGTAACGTAACTGCACTATTGGGGCATCGCGTACGCATGAAAACAGCCGGGCAGATTATTGCCGAGCTGGACGGGATGTACAATCGAGGATGGCGTGGTCAGGTCTTTTTTGTGGATGACAATTTTATCGGCGACAAAAACTATTTGAAGCATCACCTTCTGCCGGCACTCATCCAATGGCAGAAAGGCAGGAAGGAAATACCTTTTAACACGGAGGCCTCGGTCAATCTGGCCGATGACGAGCCGCTGATGGAGATGATGGTCAAGGCGGGCTTTGACGCGGTCTTCATCGGTATCGAAACGCCCAATGAAGAAAGCCTGGCTGAATGCAACAAACAGCAGAACAAGAACCGTAACTTGCTGGAGAGTGTAAAGCGCATGCAGCACGCCGGACTGCAAGTGACAGGAGGCTTCATTGTGGGATTCGACAGTGATACGCCTTCCATCTTTCAGCGGCAGATTGAGTTTATCCAAAAAAGCGGCATCGTTACGGCCATGGTTGGCTTACTCAACGCTCCTCCCGGAACACGGCTTTACAAACGAATGAGAGAGGAGGATCGCCTGATCGACGTGAGCTCCGGTGATAACGCAGATGGCACAACCAACATCCTTCCTAAAATGGGGCTTGATGTATTGCGCGAAGGATACGAAAACTTAATGCAGCACATTTACTCACCCAAGCATTACTATAAACGAGCAATGACCTTTCTCCGGGAGTATAAGCGGCCAAAGGTGAGAACCCCTCTGGATTTTCAACGTCTGCTGGCAGTCTTACGTTCAAGCATCCGCCTGGGTATTTTTGGAAAGGAGCGATTCCACTATTGGAAGATTATGTTCTGGACTCTTTTTTGCCGGCCTAAAATGCTCCCGCTGACTATTACGCTTGCAATCTATGGCTATCATTTCCGCAAAATCTGCACATTGAAGCTTGCTCAGTGAGTCGGAAGGGCATTCAGTAAAGAATCTTCATAAGGGAAAAACGGTCATGCACTCTGGCCGAGGTCGATGACCTCATGCACCTCAATGGTTGCAAGGTCATCGCAGGGAAAATATCACACTATAATTCAAGGAGGTATCATCAATGAAAGCAGAAACTCAAGGGAAAATTAAGTATGGCATTTGGGGTCTTGTGTGTGGGGCAGTTATCGCAATGATCATCGGTTTTGCATGGGGCGGTTGGACAACCTCCGGCACGACCAAAACGATGACCAAAGAAGCGGTCTTGGCTAGTCAGGCGGCGATCTGCGTCGCCCAATTTATGCAGGACCCGAATCATGAAGAGAACCTTAAAGAATTAGAGAAATTAGATTCATGGAAGAGGGCTGAATTCATCGAAAAGGGTGGCTGGGATAAAATGCCCGGACAGGAAAAGGCTGACTATGCTGTGAGCCGAGGATGCGCCGATGGGCTTGAGCGTCTCATCAAAAAATGAGTTTGGCTGTTAAAGGTAATCCATAGGTTGTTTTATCTGGGTCACCTTTTTCAATAGAAAAGGGATGGTTGCTTTACTCGGTTCACATCTGTCTTATTTTGCCGAGAATCGCAACTTTAGTTATCCTTGGGAGAATCTTAGACGGGGAAAACTTTGTTGGCATGGACTATACAGCGAATGTGGGGAGTCTTGAGGCTATATTATGAACGATGGCTAATGTTTGAATACAGAATTTTTGAGGGGCAAAGGAGTTCCGATGGGAGACAAAGGAAAAAGAGATAAAGGCAAACGAGAAGAACAGAAAAAAGGCAAGCAAACACCAAAGGAGAAGCGAAAGCAAAAAAAGAAAAAATGAAACAGCTCTGTGCAAATGGAAGATAAACATAAAACAAAAATTCAACTCATAAATATGGAGGGTAAAAATTTTCTCTCTAATCCATTCCCAGGGATGGAAAAGAGATCATCAAGACCGGTTGAAAAAGAACAACGACCGTGGCACTATACTAAAATCCAGTCTACAAGAAAGGAGGTAAGAGCATATGGAAATACTATCATTAATTATCTCAATTATTGCGTTAGCGATAGCCTTTTTGGCCTATCACAAGGCAGGAGGGATAACCAGCCTAAAGAAACAGACTGAGGTTCTCACGAATGTGGGCGATACCATTGTCAAAGCCAGCGACTCCCTGCGTGACAGGACAGCTAATCTATTGGATAAAATGGAGGGGGCTGTCAGGTCAACCGAAGTGGACAAGGGAAAGCAAGAGGCCAAAAAGGAACAAGAAACCGTGTGAGTAGGAAAAAGCCAAAGGATAAACCGAGAAACAGGAGTAAGGGGAGGAGAAGTAGGACGCTGTCCCAAAGGGTGGTATAAAGTATCCATAACTCAAAAGCGCTTGGTCGCAACGCTCTGATTTACTTTGCTTCCCAACCTCTGTGCCACTCCTCACTCAAGCGACATGAAGATAGCAGGTACAAGAAGCTGACCGTTAATCGAGAGAGAAATTAGGTGAGATGGTATTTTGTCCCGTGAGAGGCTGAGCATTTTGCCTTTAGGCCTTTAACTTATTGGGTTGGGTAGAAGAATTCCTCTCATCGTTTTCCTTTAGCCTTTAACCATGTGAGTGTCAATCAAATTGCTTTGTGAATCTCTAGACTGAAACATCATATTTTCGATGATTTTTTACCGAATGCAATCTGTTAAATACAAGATGGATTCAGTAGATTCGCGTAGTGTCAATTTATTGCATGTTTTAACCGCAATTAGACAAAGCTCCTGACCCTTAAAGCGATAGAATTCATCTGCACCTGAAAGGTTGTGATACCTTGCGACAGCTTCATAAACATGGGATTCCCTCCAGCTTTCACATTTCATTTGAATGTCTCATCAGTTTAGTGTGGTAATGTCTGCCCAGATAGAAGAGAGCTGGACAGCCGTTGCTATTCACGTAAGGATCAATATATACAGGCTCGAACTGTCCCGGAATAACAGGCATGGATTGTTCTGCCTCTTCTCACTGCAAATCAAAAAAAATCCCGACATGCTGTTCCGCATCGATTCAATGCGCAGTGGCAAAAGTATTGAGCGCCAAATATGTACCTGATCAAAGATTGAGCACAAACAAGCATAGTATCTCGAGACTATTGTATACAGATTATTACGTTGACGTAATAGCCGGGCTTCTCTATATTAACATCTTAGCCTATACACCATACGAGAAAGGGAAACAACATTGCTCTATATTATCTTAGCAGGATTTATCTGCTATCTTCTCCTGACACTTTACTTTACCTACCTTGTACATCAGTTACCAAGAAAACCAGTCCATGAAACACCGGATTGGGGTAAGCTTTTAGATGCCCGAATTCCTGCAAAGGATGGCTGCTTTCTCGAGGTCTGGCGAGTGGAACCCGAAGGCAACTCACGGGGTATTGTTGTTTTGGCCCACGGGTGGAGCAGAAATAGAGACCGGATGGTGGGCAGGGCAAGGGTTTTTGGGAAAATGGGCTTTACGACGGTCATGCACAGCGCCCGTGACCATGGCAATTCAAGTCCCTATCGCTTCATGAATGCACTTCGCTTTGCAGAAGACATAGAGGCAGTATTGCGCTGGCTAAATGAGCCTGTTCTTCTGTATGGACACTCGGCCGGTGCAGCTGCTGCAGTAATTGTAGCAAACCGAAATCCTGGTAAAATAAGGCTGTTATTCTTGGAAGGCTGTTATGCCAGAACCCGAAAGGCACTTCTCAGCCTTTATCATAGATATAACCACTTTTTTGGAATTTTTTTCGCCCCCATGGTAGTCTTATGGATGGAAGTCTTTTACAAAAACGGCCTGGATTCAATTAGCCCTGTCAACCTTTCCCCCAAGATCGATCTACCTGTCATGATAATTCACGGCGAGAAAGATCAAAATTTCCCCTTAGATCAGGCCAGGATTCTAAGGGACAGCTTTCCTGCCGGCCGGGCAGAACTATTTATTGCCAAGAATTCTGATCATAGCAGCTCAAGTTTAAACCCTGAATATCCCCTGGCTATTCAAACCTTTATCGATCATCATCTAAGGGAATCCTAAAGATTTTCTCTAAAAACTTTGGCTTTTATTGTACGGAAACCCGAGGGCCTAAAAACACTTAGAAGACTCCTGCATTATAATCAGTAGAGCCCCTTTAAGGTGTTCCTGCTGATGGAAGACCAATGTTTCTTTCTTGACGGTAAACTATATCTCCTTTATACTTTCTCGATTATCATCTATTTTTACTTTTTTCTAATGCCTTTCATCTTGCAACATATTTAAATTATTTAAAGTTTTTATTACTATCTATTCACGTGTCCGGGAAATGAATAACGAGCACATTGCATACAGAATCATTACAAAAAGTCATGAGCTTGAACAAATGGCAGCTGAACTTGAAAATGAAAAGGCTATCGGAGTAGACCTCGAATCAGATTCAATGTTTCATTATAGCGAAAAGGTCTGCCTGCTGCAGATTTCAACACAGACAAAAAATTTCTTGGTAGACACGGTTGCCCTAAAAGATCTTTCCCTTATGAAGAAAATATTTCGTAGTAAAGAAATACTGAAGGTTTTTCACGGTGCAGACTATGATATCCGCTCTCTTAACCGTGACTTTGCCATCGTTGTTAATAACCTCTTCGATACTCAGATTGCAGCAAGATTACTTGGATTCAGAGAGTATAGCCTTTCGCACCTTCTAAAACAGCTGCTGGGTGTAGTCATTGAGAAAAAATACCAAAAAAAGGACTGGTCTAAAAGGCCCCTTACGGCTGCCATGCTCGATTATGCGGCCAAGGATTCTTGCAATCTTCTTAACATGCATCGGATCCTTGAAAGACAGCTGGTTGAAAAGGGGAGAATTTCATGGGCAGAGGAGGAAAGCAGAATACTAAGCAAGGTACGCCCCCATACAAACACAAATAATCAGTTATTTACCAATTTCAGGGGAGCGGGAAAACTTGCCCCCCGGAGCCTTGCTGTTTTAGAGGCTATTTTGCAATTCAGGGAGGGTATTGCAAAGCGCTTTGACGTTCCTTGTTTTAAAATCTTAGGTAATAAGCAGATCATGGAGCTGTCTAAAAAACAGCCCACAACAAAAAAGGCGCTTAAGGCTACAAACTGCCTGAGCCCCAAGCAACTCAACTCATTTGAGACACCTCTTTTAAAAATAATCAACAATGCACAGAATATACCGGAAAATAAGTGCCCGGTTTACCCTAATAAGGCAGCAAAATCATTCGATCCGATGGCTACAAAACGAATTAAGGCCCTTCGTTTATGGAGAGATAGCCGTGCAGCTGAACTTGACATAGAGCCCTCTCTTGTTTGTACCAATCTGCAAATTCAGTTGCTTGCTACAAAATACCCTCAGGATATAAAGGATGTTAAAAATCTCAGCCTGATCAAGGATTGGCAGAGCAGGGTCTTCGGAATGGAGATAGTAAATCTATTGAAATCGACAGGTTGATTATGTTTAACCCGGTACACAGATGAACTAAAAATTACCTTCAAAGGAGGCTAAAGATGAATGAGACTATTAAGTTAGAAACCTCAAACGGAATCGCAAAATTGATCCTCAATAGGCCTGAGGTCTTTAATTCATTTGGATTGGAAATGATACAACTACTGCTGAAAAAACTCCTGAAGATCTCAAGAGATAAATCTATTACGGGCCTAATTATTACAGGAGAGGGAAAGGCGTTTTGTGCGGGGGCAGATTTAAAGTGGCTATCCACCTATAGAGAATCCCACGCGGATGCATTTTACGAACTCACCCCAAGATACCATCAAACGATCCTTGAAATTCGCCGTATGGGAAAGCCGGTGGTTGCAGCAATAAACGGCATTGCTGCAGGCGGGGGTTTTTCTATGGCGCTGGCCTGTGATTTTAGGGTAATGGAAGCGTCTGCTATACTGCGACACGCATATACAACAAATGGGCTAAGCATAGATGGCGGAGGTACATTTACCTTGCCCAGGATTGTAGGTATCGCAAAGGCCATGGAAATAGCGATATTAGATACACCAATTAATGCCCAGGATGCACTATCCTTAGGCCTTATAACCTACCTGGTAGAAGATGGTCAATCGGTTGAACGGTCTCTGAAATTACTCGAAGACATCCAACGAATCCCCCTATCATCTTTTGCCGCCTCGAAAGAATTGATCATAAACTCCTTTCATAATTCCCTTGAGGAACAACTCGAGGCAGAAAGAAAATTCCTTTCATGGTGTGCCGAACAGCCTGGTGGTCAGGAGGGCGTGCATGCATTTTTAGAAAAGAGAAAGCCTGCCTATAGGTAGATATCTCTAAAAGGTCAATTAATCACGCTCCCAAAGCAACGGGTTTGGTCATGCATGTGTAACCCACATTACGCAGGATCCATTTACTGCATAATCTGGGCTAAACTGCCCCTCCAGCCTTCATATATCTTGCCGCCTTTTTCCCCGCTTGAATTCCAGATTCGATGCAGGGCATTATGCCTCCCCCCATGGTACCCGCGCCTGAAAGAAAAAGCCCGCCAATACCGGTTTCAGATGTAATAAACCGACCAGGGCCTACTTGATCAGGTGTCTGTTCAGGCCCATAATTGCCACCCCGCCTGGCATTAACCCAATACTCATTGGTAAGGGGCGTCCCGTACTCAACAAAATCGATATGCTGGGAAAGTGCAGGTATATATTTCTCGGCTGCTGCAATAAGCCTCTTTCCGATATTTTCCTTTAGTTCTTCGTACTCTTTGCCCCTTCCTCTTGAAGGAAGGTTTGCCCATCGCTCGAAGGGTTCGTAGCTTGCCCCTGTTATTATCTCGACCGTGTGATGCCCCTTCGGTGCATGACCACCCTCAGGGTCTTTTACGGAGGGGCTCGTTATAAAAAAAGCAGGGAAGGATTCAGGTGGAGTCAAGGCTGATAAGCTCTTATATATCTTATTTATATCATAGTCATTGTAATGAATTATATTTGCGTCACTTATCCCCACAGAAGGTAAATCAAGGTCAGTACCGATAAATGCATAGAAGGTGCTGCCTGAGGGCCGCATTTGCCTGGCCTTTTTTCTAAATTTAGCGGGCACGAGTTCAGAGCTGACTAAATTATCCAGGGTTAAGACAGGGTCAACATTACTAACTACTACACGAGAGGTGTATTCCTCACCATGTTTTGTTGAGACAAGAAATTCATTGCCTGTCTTGTTTATAGAGACAACCTGTGAATTCCTCTTCATCTCACCACCATTGCCCTTAATCGCGTTTACAAAACTATCCCTTAACGCACCACTTCCGCCGCAAGGATAATAGGCCCCTTTCAAATAATGAGCCCAGACCATTAAGGCTAAAATAGCAGAAGATCTTGAGGGCGGAAGCCCATAATCACCACAAGGAGCAGCAAGTGCGGCTTGAAGTCGTACATCCCTCGTTACGTCATCAAGCAGCCTTTGATAGGGAACACGAGAATATTTCATCATTATGGGGTGCCTTAACACAAAACCGAGCATGGGCAAAAAACCTCTACCCATTGCCTGGGAGGCCTTCGTGGCCTCCAAAATTTTTTCAAAGGCACTGAAAAATTTGCATATACCATCTTCCTCTTTTGGGAAATCATTGATGAGCCGTTCCTTAAATCGTTCCTTACCCTTGCATACCCTCAATTCATAATCCGGAAAAACATAGCGCTCAAAGCCCTCTGGATTAAGCTCAACAAACTTTGCTGACTCAGCTAACCCTAATTCGTCTATCAAACGCCAAAAGCGATCCCCTCCCCCAAGTTCTCCAAGGTAATGTAACCCTGTATCAAAGCTGTAATCATTACGTGTGAATGGATTCAAATACCCGCCAAAGGATGTCATAGCCTCTAAAAGCATCACGGAATAATCTGAACGTGCAAGCTTCAGCGCTGCGGACAATCCTCCAGCACCGCTGCCTATAATTATTGCATCGTAATCTGCCATTTCTAACTCCTTTCTGCTCTTTATTGTGTTGCGAGATC
>Ga0180434_10009030_pt1 | contig 10905 bp, 5 predicted proteins | sample SS_ome_7_FD_132453 | JGI IMG/M metagenome (GOLD analysis project Ga0180434, IMG submission 132453) | Hypersaline lake sediment archaeal communities from the Salton Sea, California, USA - SS_1_D_2 metaG | ecosystem: Environmental > Aquatic > Non-marine Saline and Alkaline > Hypersaline > Sediment... | reverse complement strand
GATTGGGAGCCCGGCTTCGGTGAGCCTTCGCCGCCCCCGGTCCCCTTCGACAAGCGTGGTGTCGTCCTGACCCTCGACGAAGCCGAGTCGTACATGGGGTCGTGGTCGTTCTACGGCGGCTACGGTTCCCCCGACTGCTACGCGACCTACATCTGGACGAACCAGCGCGTCATTTGGATCACCGAGTACGATGGCTCCACGGGCCTGGATAGCGCGCCCCGGCACCCGAGGGGGGACATGCCGGACATGCCGGGCGGTTGATCAAGTCGGACACCGACGTGGTTGGTACAATCCCCCCAACTACGTCGGGGGTTCTTCGATGCCGATATACGAGTTCACCTGCCAGTCCTGCGGCCTTCGCTTTGAGAAGTTGTACCGTCGGGTGTCCGACGATGCGACGACTCCGTGTGAAGCCTGTGGTGAGACGGCGGACCGACAGGTCACGTCTGCGAACTTTGCGTTCTCCCACCCGGATGGTCAGTTGAACGGGGCGATGCCCCCGAACACGGGCACGTCGGACGACTGGAACTTCGACAAGGCCATCGGGCGCGATGCCGAGCGTCGGTGGGGTCACATGGAAGATCGCCGGAAGAAGAAGGCCGAAGTCATCCGTGACGAGGCCCGGCAAGGGCGTGGGATCACGATGGACCACCTCGTGAAGAAGCCCGAGGGTGGCTACCGAGTCGTCGAGGAACCCGAGCGCAAGATCATCAACGAGCGCCGCGAAGCGTCGTCGAAGATCGCCAAGGCCGCCAAACAACAAGGGGGCAAGGGCGGTGGTTGATGTCGGTAGCCCGTTTATACGACCCTCGGGGGTGTCCGACTTCGACTCTCAGTAGGAGCCCCCGTCATGTCCAAGAACCTGACCGCTTCGGATCGGAAGTCCCTGATCCGGCTGGCGTCCAGCCTCCCCGCAGGGTCCGATGAGCGCCGGGCCATCTTGTCCAGCCTGAGCAAGAGGGCTCGCGAGTACGATCCCAAGGACGTGGCCAAGCAGATTGATCGGGCGAAGACCTTGAGCGGGGTTGACCCCGCCTTGGCCAAGCACATCGTCACCACAGGGCTCGACGATGGCGTCGTTCCAGATGATGTCATCCCCATGGGCAAGACCACGGTGTCGGCGGGCAAGCTCAAGCCTAGCCAGACCACGATGCAACTGCCGAAGACCCTCAGCATGGCGATGGCCATGCTGCTGGGGGACATGGCCATCGGTGGTGATCTGGGAGCCATCATTTCTTCGGACAACCATATCCTCGACGGCCACCACCGCTGGTCCGCTGCCATCGCGGCAGGGGGTCCCGGCGTGTCGGTCGGCGGATACAAGGCCAAGATGCCCGGTGCCGAACTCATCAAGGTTCTGAACATCGTCACGAAGGGCGTCTTTGGTCGCAACAAGGGCAATCCCGGCACGGGCAACATCAGCAGTTACACACCGGCCAACGTCCGCAAGGCACTCGCCAAGATGGTCGAGTCGGGCACGGATCGTTTGTCCGCTGCGGACGTGGAGAAGGCGTTGACCCTGTTGGGTGGTTCGGTGGAGGACGGCATCGAGCAGATGGCGGCCAATATCGCATCCATGCCCACGTCGGTCCCAGCATGGGCCCCCGACCGGGCGGACATGCCGGTCATTGATGGGAAGGACCTCCCTGATACGGCGAAGGTTCTCAACAAGGGTTTGGTCAACTGGAACACCCCGATCACCCCGCAGGACCGTCGGGCGATGGCCCGGTTGGCCTCGGCCCTTCCGGCGGGGAGCCCCGAGCGTCGGGCTATCTTGGCCGGGCTCCAGAAGGGGGCTTCTGTCCCTCGTCATTTCGACCTCCCCGCGGACTTCAAGACGATGCGCGGGGCAAAGAAGTGGTGGACCGGCATGAAGATGGACATCTTGACCCCTGATCCGGGTCCCGAGCGCGACAAGTTGATGGAACTCGCGGCCAAACAGGTGGAATACGCCAAGTTCCTGGCGCGGAGCAACAAGAAGGTCGTGGCCTTCTACGATGACCTCCTGAACCGCGAGATCCCCCGACTGAAGCGGGTTGTGTTCGACTGACCCCCGCTCAGCGGCCTCGTGTTCTTGCACGGGTGTTCGTTCGGTAGGCCGCCTATACGCCTGACCCTGTAGGCAGAACGCCTTCCAAACACCCGTGCTTGCACCCGAACGCGAGGCTTCACCATGGCGATCATCCCCGGCTCCATCTACGCCCCTCCCGGTGTTTACACCCGGACCCTGTTTGAGAACCCGTTGCAGGGCCTCGCGGAGTCCGTCCGGCTTCCCCTCCTGATCGGCACCGGTTCCGAGATCCTGTCGCAGTCGGGTCTTGAGGTGGTTCGCGGTTCGTCGTCCTCGGTGGACCAGCGTGTCGTGCAGGAGGACGAGACGGGCCGGGCGGTCGTCTCGATCTCGGACGCGGGTGCGGTGACCCTCGGGGCATTCGACGGCACCCTTGACCGTGTGCAGGTCCGCCATTTCCCGATCGTCACCGGATCCGGTTCGGGCACCACGGCCACGGATGCGTCCTCGGTCAACGTGACCGTCAACGGCGAGCCGGTCGTTGTCCTCGCCATCGACGGGGCGCGTGGGATCTTGACCCTTTCGGTGACCCCCGAGGCCACGGATGATGTCAAGGTCACCTACTTCTTCAAGCGCACGGACACGCTGATCACCGACGACCTGTCGGACCAGATCACCCCGGATGCGCCGATCATCGACGGTGCCATCGGCCAGAACTACACGGTCCTTGCCGGGGTCAACGACGAGTTGTCGTTCCTCGTTGACGACGAGGACACGGTGTCGGCCACCATCTCGCCGTCTCCTGTAGGGGGCTGGAACGCATCGCAGATCGCGGCGTTCATCAACTCGGCTGCGACGGGGACCAGCCTGTCGGCCACCACGGTCATCAACAACTTCGGCCAGACGGTCGTTCGCTTGACTGCGGACCGGGACATCACGGTCAACAACGCTTCGGCCAACGGCACCCTCGGGATCACCGCCGGGGCGACCACGGCGCGCAACAAGACCTTCTACGTGTTCCAGCGTCCCATCGTGGACGGCTCCAACGGGGGCATCACGACGACGGACCCGTCGGACGTGACGGTCCTCGTGGACGGGGTGCAGGTCATCCCGACTGCTGTGGACGGCCAGAGCGGTGCGGTGACCCTTCCGTTCGCCCCCGAGATCGGGGCCACGGTCACGGTCCGGTACCACTTCAACTCGTGGCAGGACACATTCGACTACCTCGCGAACCGGGGCGTCACCGAGGTCACTCTTTGCGGCGTGACCGCAGACCGCAACGACTACATTGACGGCGCGGACTTCGTGCTCAAGGACGACAAGATCCTGTGGGGCACGGCCAGCCTCATCGAGGCCGGGGAGACGACCGCCGGTTCCACGGTGTTCGGGCCCACGCAGGTCAGCACGACCCTTGTGGACGTGCGCCAGTACCTTGCGCCTTGTACCCCGGCCGTGAACACCAACGCCCGACCGCTGCGGGACACGCGCACGCAGTTCCGGCTTCCGCTTCAGCCGACCACGGGCAACGGTCGCAGCACCCCGTTGAGCGCCGAGATTTACTCGGCGGTCGCCAACGGTCGCGTGGATCTGCCGACGAACCGTCCTGACCTTGTGTGGGCCTACTGGGGCTACTCGGTCGAGGACGCGCTGGAGCGTGGCCGGGTCGAGGTCACCAAGGTCGAGTCCAGCACGAGCACCATCACCCTTGCGGAGCCTGTTCCGGTCGGGGCGACGGTGTTCGCCACGTTCTACTACAACACCCTTGTGGATCAGGACTACTCGGTCAACTGCGTCGTCGCCGGACCCAGCGGTGTCGGCACGTACAGCATCGAGAACGAGTCCGGCCAGTCGGTTCTGATCCCGCAGCTTGGCACCAAGTCGGCGGCTCTCGCCACGGTGACCCTCCAGTTCCCGAGCGGTTCCGAGCGCACCCCGGACGTGCGGCTGGAGACCCCCTTCGACGCCACGGCCTTCACCGGCCCGGTCGAGGAGACGGTCACGGTCGAGTTCGCGTCCCAGCAGGCGACCTTGGCCGAGTACGCGATCCCGGCTTCCGGCCCGTACTACATGGTGCAGGGCGCGTCGGACAACCTTCGCATCGCCGTGGACGGGTCCAACATCGACGTGGACCTGTCGAACCCGACCGGTAACGGCACGGGCTTCCCGGCCACCCTCGTGGGCGATAAGATCGTGTACGACGCGGCCAGCGGCGGCGAGACCTACGTGATTGACAGCACGAACCGCGATCTTGATCTGGAGATCGACGGTGTTCTGATTCAGGCTTCCGCCGTCTCGGGGGCGGCACAGACCGTGAGTGCATACGCGGAGGCGGTCAACCAGTCCGCGTTCGGCATCCGTGGGGACACGGCATCGGCCGGTGGTGCTACGTCGATCACCATTCCGGCTGCATCGGCCCCGTCGGACATCGACGACTACTACAACGGCTGGGAGGTCATCGTCACCGCCGGTACGGGCAACGCGGCGACCATTCGCACCGTGACCGACTACAACGGCACCACGGGGGAGTTGACCCTCGACGCGGGCGCGTTCGACGCCACGTCGGTGTTCACCCTCTACAACCCGGCCACCGCCCCGGTCATCAAGTCTGCCACGCGGTTCTTGTCCCCGACCACGATCGCTGCGGGCGAGTTCGATGACCTGACCATCTCGGTCACGGGGGACGTGACGGGTCCGACCACGCTGACCGCGACCATCGCCCCCGGCACCTACACGTCCGCCTCGGCCCTTGCGGCTGCGGTCCAGTCGGCTGTGGACACGGCCATCGCGGGCGCTGGTGCGGCTTGCCAGATCACCGTGACGGCGGACTCGTCGGGACGCCTTCAGTTCGCCCTTCTGGCGGATCCGACGGACTTGCTGCTCGCGAGGCTGGAGTTCGTTGCGGACGCGACCCCTGCCGAGGACTTCGCGATCCTCGCGGGTCTGGACACGGCTGCCGCTGCGGGCGGGGGTCAGGCGACCCTTGAACATGGTCCTGTTGCGTTCACCAGTACGCCGGTCGTGGGCGTGGGTGGGGATCCTGACGAGTACGACCGTCTGGCCCTGATCAACCGGATCACCCCCGGCCAGACCGGAACCTTGGACGGCCAGTGGACCCTTGACCAGTGCCAGTCGAAGGTCCTCGGTGGCACCGGGGCGGATCAGGCGGGCCTGACCCCCAACGAGGAGGGGCAGGCGGGCATCCGTGCGACCGTCATGCCCGCCACCTTGTTCGGTGAGGTTGGCCTGTCGGGCGGTCAGGACACCAACGGGCAGCCGGTCGTGACGTTCTTCGCGGACGGTGGGACCACGCCGCAGAACAACGTGTTCAAGGTGACCTTCGAAGGCACCCCGATCACCGTCGAGTTCACCGACGGTGCGGGCGTTGTCATCCCTGCTGGGGGTTCCGCCGATGTCCCGCTGGGTCCGACCACGGACGCCAACAGCATCATCGGCCAGATCCGGGCTGCCCTCACCGGGGCGGGCTTCGCGGCCACGACGGCCCTTCTGGAGGGCGCGGGTATTCGCTTCCGTGGTACCTCGTCGGCGTCGGGCGCGAGCATCGTCATCGGCACGGGCAACGCCAACGCCGTCCTTGGTTTCTCGGACGGGGACACGGCCTTCACCACGCCGGTCGAGGCGGCGGTCTTGGTCAGCGCCCTCAACAGCCACTCGACCTTCCCTGCTTCGGCTGTCGCCAAGACGGTCGAGGATGCTGTCGGGGCCACCTACCTGTACGTCCAGAGCACGGACGGGTCGGCTGCGGGCACCACGTCCAGTGTCATCTTCCTTGACGCCCCGACGGACAGCGCCCTTCGCCCCGGCACGGGCCTCGGCCTCACGAACGGGGACGGCAACGTGGGCGAGGCGGCGGTCGAGGGCTTCTTCGTCACGTCGTCCGACCCGATCGACGGTTCCGGTTCGGCCAACACGTCCATCCTCAACAGCGGCCCCGGTCAGGACGGGATCATCGGCCAGACCTACCGTGATGCGGTCACAGGTCTGACCTTCACGATCCTTCCCCGCGAGGGTGGGGCTTCGTACCCGACGGGTGCGACGTTCACCTTCACGGTGCGTGAGGTCACCACGACGGACTCCAACCTCCCGACCAACGCGATCCCAGGCGTCGAGACCTTGGTGTCGAACACGTCGGGCGTCACGGTCGGGGACACGGCGATCGTCCAGACCTTTGAGAAGGGCGGCAACCAGCCGTCCGTGGGCGATGTCTACTACGTGTCCTACAACTACCGGAAGCAGGACTACTCGACGGCCCTGTTCACCAAGCAGGCGTCGGTCGAGGCGGCCTACGGTGCGGCCAGCCCGCAGAACCCGGTCAGCCTCGCGTCGTACCTCGCGCTGCTGAACGGTGCGGTCCTGATCGCCATCAAGCAGGTCCAGAAGGACACGGACACGGACGCCGACGGTGTGGAAGATACCGCGTCCGAGTCGGCCTTCCTGACGGCCATCGACGAGGTGGAGGGTCCGACTCCGGGTGGTGTCCTGCCCGATACGATCACCCCGCTCAAGGGCGACTCGCTGACCCTGTTCCAGTACCTTGCCCGCCACTGTGACGTGCAGTCGAGCATCCGATACCGGGCCGAGCGCACCGCGATCTGCGGCTTCTCGGCGGGCACCCAGCCCCGCGATGCAGGCAACACCGCACAGGCCGTTGCCCGGTCGAGTATGCGTCTCCTGTACCCGGACATCCTGACCCTGAGCCTGTCGCGGGCCGATGGTTCCACCGACACCTACCTGTTGGATGGCACCTACTTCGCGGCGGCGTGGGCCGGGAACCGGGCGAGCCCGACGATCGACGTGGCGACCCCGTGGACCCGTGGTCGCGTGTTCGGCTTCGACGACCTTGCCCGGACGCTGGATGCCGTGGAGCAGAACCAGTTGGCGGTCAAGGGCGTCACGGTGTTCACGCAGCGCCAGAGCATCATCGAGTGCCGTCACGGCCTGACGACTGACATGTCCAACGTGCTGACCAAGACCCCGACGGTGTTGACCATCGCCCACGAGGTCCAGCGTCAGGCGCGTGCGACCCTTGACCAGTTCATCGGGATCAAGTTCTTGAGCAAGGTCACGGGGGACATCGAGGGCCAGTTGTCGGTGACCTTGAAGGGCCTTGTGGACGCGCAGATCATCGCGGCCTTCACGGGCGTCAACGCCAACGTGTCCCCGACGGACCCGACGGCGTGCGAGGTCGAGGCGGCCTACCAGCCCGTGTTCCCACTTCTCTATGTGATCGTGACCTTCAACCTCCGGTCGAGTTTGTAGTCCCAATACAAACGAGCAGCGTTTAGGTTGCTAATGACCCTCCGGTCGGGTAGAGTCCCGACCGGAGGGTTTCGTTTATGGACTGTCCAATCTGTGGTTTCACCGTCTCCAACGCACGGGGACTCGTCGCTCACTTCCGCCATCAGGCTGCAACCCATCCCGACTACAAGGAGTGGTCGGAGGAGCAGAAGTGGAAGGACAAGACCGAGGGGGTGGACTTCGTTCGGTGTCGGGAGTGTGGGTTCCGCTCCAAGAGCCTTGCCCAACACTTGAAGTCGGCACATGGATTCACCGCCGACGAGTATCGGGAGAAGCACGGGGCTGACGCTCCGACCCGATGCAGCAGCACAGAGGCGAAGCGTCGTGCTGGAATCAAGGCGGCTCATGCCCGTACCGACCGTAAGGGACAGGCCAAGACGGTTGCCTGTACGGGCTGCGGGGTGGACACCGAGATTTCCCTGTTCGCTTCTGCATCCACAGCGGTTTGCGGTGCCTGTCGGGATTCAGTGTGGGAGGGCAAGTCAGAGCCAGAGGAATTCGTGACCTGTCTCGACTGCGGACACCGTGCGGAGAACCTGACCAGCCATGTCACCAACGCCCACCCCGACTACCGAGAACGCCACCCGGATGCGGTGATGGTGGCGTTGCGCTCCGCTGTGCGGGACAAGGAAGCCTTGCGGGGTCGCACCTTGTCTTCCGAGGTGCGGGCGAAGATGTCAGCCAATGCGGGTCGGTGGAACAAGGGTCTGACGAAGGAGACGCACCCCAGCCTCCGTTCGGCTTCGGAGAAGATGCGGACCAAGGTGCCGTGGTCGAAGGGTCTGACTGCGATGACGGACGAACGGCTCCAGCAGACGGTGGCGAAGTTGAAACTCTATGTGGGTGAGAATCGTCCGTGGTCGAATGGGTTGAAGGCCGACCTCACTCTGGAGGACTTTCAGCCGTTCCTTGATGATGAAGGCTGCGTGGACCGACGGGCCATCGTGGATGAGACAGGTTTGTCGTGGCAGACGATCTTCACGTACATGCAGACCTTCGATTTGGAGACATCGGACAAGTACGTGAAGGAGCGTGCCGAGAAACAGATCATCCGGTTGGACAAGGAAGTGTTGGAGCGTGGTCTGTTGGGGAACGGGAAGGTGTCGGTGGCTCGTGTGATGCGAGACACGGGACACTCGTTCTCTGTGGTGAAGCGGGAGTGTGAGCGTCATGGGTTGGAGACGTTCAACCGTCGAGGTCAGCAGACCTTGTGTTTGGACGCGGTCTCGGAGGCGTTGGGTGGTGTGCCCTACGAGGACGAGTGGCGTGCTTGGAGGTTCACGAACCCTTTGACCGGCAGGCGGTTCCGCTTCGACGGCTACTTCAAGGACGTGGGGTTGATCGTCGAGTACCACGGCCACCAGCACTTCATGTTCCCGAACGCCTACATGATCGACGAGTCCTACGAGGGTGAGTGGAAGGCGATGTTGGAGCGGGATCGGGTGAAGCGGGAACAGATCGAGGCGGCACCGGATCTTACTTACATGGATATTCGGTACGACGAGCCTTGCGAGGACGTGTCGTACTTGAGGGGTCGGCTGTTCCAGTTGGGGATCATCTGATCGGGCAGCGTGGCCGACGGCCCTTGATTTTAGGTTTGGGGATCCCGCCTTGTTCTCGGTGGGATGTCTATACCCACGACGTTGGGAGGATGGCACCCCTGACCCCCTTCCCGACTTCGACTCTCAGTAGGAGATCCATCGCCATGGCCAAGAACCTGACCGCTTCCGACCGTAAGTCCCTGATCCGGCTGGCCTCGGCCCTCCCGGCTGGCTCTCCTGAGCGCCGGGCCATCTTGGCCGGGCTCCATCGTGAGGCGAACACTCTGGAGTTGCGCGTTGACCTCCCGAGTTACCACCCGCAGGATTGGGACAAGTACCTAGAGCGCCCGCTGAAGGCTCTCTTGCGGGACCCCGCCTACAAGGTCTCGGTCTTGGGTGGAGTGGGTGACACGCCCTACCTGTCCCTTCAACCCAAGGGCTCTGAGCAGGAGTACCTTGAAGCGGTCAGGCGCGACCTCGGCCATCTCGCCCGGAAGATCGTCGACATCTACACGGAATACGGTGTCAGGATCTCCGCTCAAGACGTGGTTCGGCGCATCGGTCGACGTAGCCGTGAGCTTGTACGTGCCCTCCAAGTGACCTCTGGGGCACGCATGGCCTCGGGCAAGCAGGCCCGCGTCAAGTCCAAGCGCGAGTCCATGCGGCTCATGAATGGCTTGGAGAAGCAGCACGGGAGCCGAACCAAGGAGGCGGTCCTCAAGGGCGTCAAGGACGGCGTGATCGCCCCTGCGGCGGTCGTCGGTGGCGGCTACAAGGACGGCAAGAAGGTCGCGATCAAGTGGCTTGAGGGCGAGATCAAGTCGGCCCCTGCCAAGACGGCCAAGACTCGCCGCGTCCTTGGGGCGGCAGGTGCTCGCGAATTCCTCGACTTGGCCCACTCCATCTTCCCGAAGGCGCGTACTCCGCAGGCCGCGATGAAGGAGTTGATGGAGACCTTGGAGTATCTGGGTGAGGACCCTTGGTTGTCGGAGGAGGAGTACGTCGCCGAAGGGAGGGACTACGTCGACCTCGACGGTGCCACCTATGAGGTCCCAGATCAGGTTGAGGTTCGTTGGGACTACAAGGAGAGGAAGGTCAAGTATTACTTGGGGTCGGACGCAGACGTGCAGGCTTTCGCCCTCGCCTGCACGAACCGCAAGTTCGTGGCGTGGATGGAGAGTCTCGTTGAGAAGAGGATGGCGGAGGTGCTCAAGACTCCCGAGGATCTCGATGAAGATGCCTTGAACGATGAGTTCAAGGACTACCATGACCGTTACGAAGGGGAAGACTCCTACGATTTCTTGCACGGCTTCTACAAGTTCGGCCCCTTGAAGAAGTTCAACATCAAGGTCCGAATCTCTGCACGGGAGTTCTCATACCGTGGCGAGGCTTTGTACGACCTCGAATACGACCTCAGCAAGGTGGAGTGGGTGGAACCCGAACCCCGCTTCGAAGAGCCGGATCCTTCGTACTCCCGATATGGTCCTTGGTGAGCAACGTGTTGGCCGTGCTACTTGTGGAGGCCGCATGAAACGCAGAGCAAAGGCCAACGTCCCCGGCTTCCGTCAGGAGACACAGTTCTCCTGCATGGCGGCCAGCCTTGCTGCGTGCTTGAAGGCGCACGGCAAGGACCAGACCGAGGCGGACGTGAACCGCGTCATGGGCGCGGGGGCCATGCGTGGGGCGACGTGGGAAGACCTCACGGCTGCGGCCCAATACTTCGGGCTGCGTTCGACCCTCGTGGTCCCCTCGACGGTCAACCAACTCCGTGAGTGGACCGACCGGGGCATCCCCGTGGTGATCGCGTACAACCCCGAGGGCCGTCCGTGGTCCCACGCCAGCGTCGTGTTCGACGTGACGGGGGAAGGCGCGGACACCATGATTCACATCATGGACCCGAACATCCCGGACCCTGACGAGACGGTCCGGGTCATGCCCAAGGCGGACTTCTACAAGGTCTGGGGTGAGCCTATCGGGGACAAGATGATTGTCCGACGCCCCGCGTGCGCCGTGGAGCGCGAGATCACATCGGACGGG
>Ga0180434_10009029_pt1 | contig 10906 bp, 11 predicted proteins | sample SS_ome_7_FD_132453 | JGI IMG/M metagenome (GOLD analysis project Ga0180434, IMG submission 132453) | Hypersaline lake sediment archaeal communities from the Salton Sea, California, USA - SS_1_D_2 metaG | ecosystem: Environmental > Aquatic > Non-marine Saline and Alkaline > Hypersaline >... | reverse complement strand
GAATATGCTTTAGAGATTGGAGCGACGAAGGTAATGGGCAAAGAAAAGCATAAATTTTTTCTACCAATATCCTCCTAAACTGTCAAAGATATTGTAGATTGGAGGACTCGATGAGCAAATCACATTTTGAAGAAATCCTGGAAGAGCAATTGCAATCTATTGGTACCGAAGCCGATAGGATTGCTAGGATCAACCAGATAAGAGAACAAATCTCGCAGCTCGAAACCCAGATAGGGGAGCTGAATAGACAACTAGCACAGGAATCTGAAGCGCTCAACGGCGACTTGGCTGTAGCAGTCAGAAAAATGCTGCCTGGGCTAGCCGTAAGTCTCAATGATGGTCAATGCAACATCAAGCACAGGTCCAACTCGTTGGCTTTCCGGCCTGATTTTTCTGCATCGATGTGGAATGTCGAACCAAACGTGTCAGGGCGTAGATTTAGAAAGCATCATGGGCATGTCATGAATCTAAAACATGACGTCGGGCCTCTCGCTGACAACATTGTTAGCTATTTCAGAAAGCGCTACAAAAGATTGGCCAACGAAAATGTTGGTCCGGCATCTAGACGGGTTTCTGACAAAGCAGGGCACACAATGGGATTTAAGTGATGAGCGAAATAGACCCAAGATTGCTTGAAGCGTTCAAAGCTTTCGATGCCGTATGCCGTGACAATGGCATTAGGTACACAATCGAAGCCAATGAAGACAAATATCAAGCTTATTCTGTTGTCTTGGGCGATGTGTCCAAGATTACGGAAGGTCTTGACATTAACACCAAATGGGTCACTATGGAACAGAGCGAGTTGCCAGAAGGCGCTCTGTTTGAATTTTACGTTAGAACACTGGGCGAAGATCAGTACAAATTTGCCCCAAGAAAGCAGATACGCAAACAAAGTTCTTTTCGAAGCTCTATTAACCCAAGCCGTAGTTTTGGCGGCATCCAGCGATACGGGCGCACTAAATCAACCAAGAAGCTAAACAAGAAGCTGGCTGAAGCGCTGAAATTAAAAGACGATCTCCTAGCCCACGACAATGTGACGACTATATCAAAGGGTACTGAGTTGAACGTGCATGACCCGGACCCTGAATTCCCAGACGTAGATTATGATGGAACGACGAGAAATGTAGATAGGGATAAACTCGGCGATGCTATCGATAAGAAATCAGAGACCGAATTTAAGAAGACGTTTAAGGAAGGAATATTAAACGAACAAACAAGCACCATTGGTGCGCTTTTGGTTAGCAAGATACACGAAGCGTACACAGTTGCAGCCGATAGGGCTTTTTCTGCTGGATATATGAACCAAGACGAAAGAGTTGCGCTATCCTCTGCGATCACTGATGCGCTCGACGCTTTTAACGATGTGATGAGGCACAAATTTCCCAATCTTTACAATAGGCCCATCGATAGCAAGGACATCTTTGGGATGCATGGGTCATTGCGAGAAAGAATTGAGAGAAGGATATCGGATATATGAGCACCGATCCACTTCCCGACAATCGAATCAGAATCCCAGCGCCACCAATTGACTTCGAAGAAGATGTTGGTGAGACAGGCCAGGACCACGACAGGTTCCCCGATGCAGGTCAGGCCAGATACGACTGGATGAGGATGTTCCTGATAGGGCTACTCGCCAATCAAGCATCTTATAGAGAACCAGTCAATTATCGCAAGGGTTCATTTTGGGTTGATCTCACTACTGGCATCTTAAAGATTAGGACTGGGGAGGGTGTGGCTGGCACTGAATGGTCTGATGTTGCCGACCTAATACAGGTAAGTCCTGGTCTAACACTGCAGGGATGGTTTGACGCTGTGAGCACATCGCTTGCGGAAAGACTTGTCTCTACAGAAGAACTTGCTGCTGCTCTTCAGGAATTCTTCACCGCAGATGTGGGTGGCAACATCCTCAGCTTTATCATGGCCGCTCCTGATGGGTCTCGTTACAAGATGACAATTAATAACAGCGGTGACTGGGTAAAGACACTGCTATCTTAAGAGGTAGAGATGAAATTTGCTCTGAACGAGAAGGTCGGGCAATACGCTCGCGGTGAGCTTGAGTTCATAATCAAGGACCGGCATGGGCGTGTGATCGACGTCATTAGAAGCCAGAATATTGTTAAGATATTCGCCAAAGAAATTATCAGCCACAGGATCCCGTTCAGCAAGGTCTGGGATCCAAATGCTGGAACCGAGGGAGCATGGGTCGACAATACAGTTGACCCAGACGAAGACTTTGGGATTAAGTATATCTTGCTCGGAGCTTCATTTGACGAAAATGGCGTACCGCTTGATACTAATGATCCACGCTACTATACGACAGATAGTGTGACTGGCATCCCAACGCCGATTAGGTTGGAGCCAGGTGCCTGGTACGATGGTGGTCTTATCAATGCGATACCAATCTCGGAGCCAACGAGACCGCTCAAAAGGATCGAAAGTGTTACCTTCGAACCATCTTATCAGCCAGCTGGCACTCCACTGCTTCAGGAAGACGTAAGAGCGATCAATAACATTGTCATGTTTGAAACGACCCTGACCACCGAAGAGTACAATGGGTTTGGCGCTAGCGATAGTGATTTTTTCACGATTACTGAGGTGGCGCTTGCGTCTGGCAAGACACTAGATCTCGTCGGGGCTTGCGAAAAAGACCCGAAGGACTTGTTCCTTGAAGGCGCTGGCGGTACGACCGACGATGAACCAATCGCAGCCACCGCTAGTGGTGGTGATGTAATCACCCTAGACGACGTCTCGGCGGTAGAAAATATCAGGGAAGGCGACCAAATCAAGTTGGTCTCGCCATCTATCGGCAGCGATGGTGAGTACGGAGATCTTGATCAGGTTACGCCATTCTATTTGGTCTTGTCTAAAAGCACAACTGGCAGAGAGCTGCAGTTAGATCGCGTCCCAGCAGATAGAGACCAAAACGTAATCGTCGGTGATGTGGCGGTATTTCGCGACACACTACGCATTTTCAGCCATCGCATTTTACAAAGTCCAGTCAAGAAGAGTGCGGACTTTGAAATAACCATTCGCTGGAGAATTTTGCTGAGTTAGCAAACACATTTCAAAATCGTTCGCCTGAAATCAATGGCCAAAGTCGTGAATGATCAGGTTGCCGATATTCAGAGAGGATTTGAAGGGTTCAACCCATTCAGTTAGCCGCAAGCATTCGCTGTCCTCGGTTCTGATGGTCAATGCCGTATAGCGCTTTCGGGACAAGCAGCATTGATAGGCAGGACAATGTAAAGAGACAAAACCGCAAGAGTTTTGTCCCCGTTTTCTGGGCTAACAGAATGAAGATTAAGCTGCTGTACGAGAACGACACAACAGACGTTCCAGTTGTGTGCATGTACTGCAAAAAGGTTGTTGGGCATAAAACAATCGCTGGCCGGTGGGATGCTGACACCAGCACTTCTACTATATGCCCAAGTTGTATGAAGAAATTTCATCCTGATCTAGGCGATGTCAAGAAGAAATAATGAGACTGCGTCTTGGCCCCAAGCCAGGGCACGTATATCTGGGGCGAAAATCACATCTGATGATAGCCCGCAGACCACTGAAACGCAGATAGCGAAAATCTGCGCAATGATGGACAAGCAAGATAAGGCTCAAGAGTTTGGCAATAAGCAGGGGCCATCAGACCCCAAGCTATACAAACTGCCGAAATTGCCACCCAGCGGCATGCGATACCAACAGAAGAACCGGTGGCATAGGCCTATGATCAGAAATATTGTCAAACCACACTGATCGCTTCTCCTCGATCATCAAATATATAATTAGAATGTGTACGACGCGAGAAATTCAATGATGAGTTATAGAATTTTTCTAGAAGAAGAACGTCGGAAGCTATCCGAAACCAAAGAACTCCTATTAGAAGAGTTGGGCGACCGCACCATACGGTCCGAAAAAGAAATATTAGAAGAACTAGACGAAATCACAATAAAGTTGGCGGTAATTAAAAAGGAATTTGAAAAACTAGGTTATAATGATGTGAAGTAATAGAAATTTGCCTATCAAAAATACCGCAGAGTCTTAAAAAGCGAGTAAATATATGAAATTATACCAACTGTACCTAACGGAGCAGCCCGATGTGCCTGGACCAGACCAAAACATATCCCAAACAATGGGGGATACTGACCAGAACACTCCAGATGTGCAAGAACGAGAAGAAACTGATCCGAAAAAGGCGAAAGATGAAATTGACAAAATGACGACTGAATTAAGATCGTCATTGGAAAACTTAGGGAAAACACTAGAAACATTTCCTGTGCTTGATACAGACACCGAAGCTAAGCAGAATCTTACTGCAGTGATGAGTGGAATAGCCAAGCTCAGGGATTCATTTGATGATGGCGGCAAAAGTTTTAACGCCATTTTGTCAGCTATCGCTGCTGGTGGAAAAGCATAACGGAGGGCCTAAATGGCTGTCATTAATCCAGACCTGGTTCCGACGATAGCGCCTGGCACGCTATTTTCTCGTTTTACAACCGACACAAGCATCACTATCAGGTGGCTGACAGCTGTAGACCCTGTATATTTTGATACGCTTAATAGGCCTTCTGGCGATCTAGCAATGCGCCAGCTTATTTTGGCTAAGACTCTCGACATTGTTAACTTGCGCCTAGGCCACCAAGCACTATTTCCATTCGTGATCCAGCCGCAAATCACAAGCGGAACAGTAGTCACAGATGTGCCACTGGGTTGGATCTGGGACATGCATCCGTCGATGCCCAAGAAGTGGGAAAATGTCAGGCTGGCCAAAATCAAGAGAGTCAGTGGGCTCAACCCAGAAGGAGGATCTGGCGATTACACCGGCAAACTTCGTCTGGTCTTCTCTGGCAATCAAGTGGGCTCTGCAATTGAGGTGTCTCTATTCCAAGTAGACTATGAGATTGATAGTGATCTCACTTACCAGATAATGCCAATTTCTATCCCATCTTCCTCTGAAGAATCAAATCCAGTAGATCCAGGGGAAGCGGAGACAATTGCTGGATGGGTGACTTTCAGAACCCTAGATGTTACAGTTGCCGAGTATGCTGATTTTCTTGACTTCTTAGCACCGCCCGCAGGCACAGAAGACAGCGGCGGCGAATACCCGAATCCTACTGTCTACGAGGTCGTTGATAGCCAGCCTGGTGGCCCAACCAACCCGAGCGATTTTGATGTGCTCGGCATGAGCCACGGAACAGGCCTTCTCACACTCAGTGCATGGAACCCCATTCCGCAGCTCGATTCTGATATCGAGACATGGTTGCTTGCGTTCAACTATCCCTACGATGTCGACGCCACTCTCCAGTCCGCAACGCATCCTACGATCACCGTGCCGTATGCAATGTTTAGAGAATTCAACATTGTTGCGCCAGCGTCAGATATGCCGACTGGTGATATGACGGGCGAATATTTCCCGGTATGGTTAAGTGCTATCGAACGGCTTGATGCTGGAGCCGACAATCTGCGATTTTACTTTTCCACATATGCTGTCGATCCTAAGTCTACGACGCCGATTGAATTCGCGACTCTAGACCTGAATCGCAATTACGCTGATGGTCGGGTTCTTCCGATCGTGCCAAACGATAATTTATGGCCAGCATATGTGGCGAACCCTGAATTCTTCCAGGGATTCGGGCTTGGGCATGTTGTCTTGTCGTCGAAATGGAGTGCTACCTCTGCTGAGATAGAAGACTTCTTTGACGATTTCAAAACGATCGTTGATTCACCGCCCAAAATCGGTTTCACTAATACGGCTGGACGCGTTTCGTCGTTTGGTATCAGTCGTGTGCCAGAGAACATTCCTACATACGGGATGTTCGAAGCATTGCGTGGCAGCCGTTTCCCTGATTTCACACCAGACGAAGACAACAGATATATTGTCGAGGCCGACCAGGGGCTGGGTACCTCTCACGACTTCCGCACCGAGAGCACAATTCCAGTAGATCAGCGTGACAACCCAGATATCGAACCAATCGGCTACACGGGGGCTTTAGCCCACCGTGCCGTATGGCTAATTGTAGATTCAGACGGCCAAGACCACAACTATAACGATGACATCCTGCCTAGGCTCAAGATCCTCCTGGGCCGCGATCCCCAATTTGGCGATTTCTGGTGGGATGGCACGCGTCTGAAATTCTACAATGGCGACACATGGGTCGCATAATATGGCCGACGTCACCATTCTGACGGTTAATTTCAATACCCGAAGATTCATAGAACTCTGCGTCAAGTCTGTGCTGCAGAATACCACTGTTCCGTTCAGATTAATTGTAGTAGACAATGGATCAACAGACGGGTCCAAAGAGTATCTGCTGCCACTTGCCAAAAGTGGCAAGATCCATCTAGTAGTTCGCAAGAGCAAAATGGCCGCGTCTGAGCATGGAAGAGCTTTGGACCAGATTTTGTACAGCGCTGGGCTAGTCAAAACCAAACTTGTGTGTACAATCGACTCAGACGCGTACGTCGCAAAAAAAGGGTGGATTGCGGAACTCAACAGACAGCGTGGCAACTATTTCGCTGTAGGGTATGAACATTTTAGGGATCCACATTATCTCCATCCGGCATGCATGCTATTCAATTACGGTACTTTGTTGAGGATAGGCAAGCCAACTTTTGCTCTGACCAAAAAGGACAATCAATTTTATGATACTGGCATTATAGTCTCTCAAACCGCGCTGAGGAATGGTGAGAAATTGGTTGGTGGTCGAGGGCTAGAAGCGATGGTTCCTCATCGTTGGTGTGCGACAAGAGTGCTGAAAGTAAGTGGAGATGAAAGACTGGACGGGCAATTCACTAGGTCTGAATTTGACACCGAAAGCAACAAATGGTTTGCCAGGCCAGAGGTAGTTCGCATAATGTCTAGTAAAATATAAGAAAAATGAGGATATAGAGATGGCTTTTGAAGAGTGGGAACCGGCAGATATCGAAGAATGGGAAGCGATTCAACGCAAAAAGAAACTCGAAAAAGATCCTGACTGGCAAGAATTACAGCATACAATGTCAGATATGTGGCGCGAGCCATCTAAGAAAGACTCGGAAGAAATCGAAGCGGCTGCTAGAGAAAAGCGAGCAACCCAAAGCGGGTATGAGACACTTAGAGATGAGATATCATATCAGCTTATGGAAGCGGGCATTGACGACTTTGAGCTGTACGGTGCGGGTCGCTATGGGGAGCAATTATCACCGCTTGAATATAAAGGCGCTCTGAGGGTAATCGGGCCTCCTGATGAAGTTGCGGCTGACAAATTTATGCGTATTGTTCAAAATATCGCCCGGGGTGGTGGTTATAATGTCGAGATGGATAGACCACCTAGCGTCACGCATGCCTTTGGACAAACGATTAGGGGAGGAATCCCGGCCATTCTCGAGCATCGCCCCATATTATACATTTATAAGAGATATAAGACTACATGGCCTTCCCCAGAAGAAAGAGAGCTGGCACGCAATGCTGGAGCATCTAGGGAGGATCAAGACAGGATGCGCGGATCATTGAGATTTTATGAAAGCCGGGTATCACAACTCGCTTCTGAAATCACAGATGATCCACACGATTTTGCTGAAGCCATTCCAAGCCAGGTAGCAACCCAGATTGGCGACACGGCTGAATTTAAGGTAATTCGAGAAGAAATCAACGATGCCAACAGCTGCGTGCTACATCTTAGGCGTGCCATTAATATGCCAGTTACGGTAGGCGACCAAAATATTATGATCCATTTCTTAGCCGAAGCCAATGGTGGCAATACCTATATTGATCTTCTTGACTGCCCAAACGATATTAAAAATGAAGTTCTTAATATATTGTCTAAGACAATGCTGGCTTAATCCGCGTAGATAGTATACACATCAAATATATCATAGGTATTATGGTGACTTAATGACTACGTCAGCTTCTAATTTCCCAATGGTCCCATTCGATGGGCAAGAATTCATTGACGCCTTTCGCGTCAAGTGGATCTATGACGCTTCTGTAAAATGTTGGCGTCGTGTTGGTACAGTTCCGGAGATTCCGCTTGCTTCAGAGGTTCAAACTGGTCTGCTTAGTCGTAGGCTGAAGCAAATGCTGGATTCTATCCCCGAGAAGGGTGGCCATTTTGGGATTGTCGCCAAACCACTACTAAGTGTTGCTCCATACGATGTTCCAACCAAGCTAAAAGACAAGACATATAGCGCGGTAGAAAACGAATCAGGGTCGGTTATCATTGGAATTAATCCTCGCCGTGGGAAGCCGTATACGCCATCGGCGTATGAAGGATATTTTCTTCGGTTTACCAAAGGCCCACTAAAAGATCATACATTCCTGATATACACCAACGATGAGACATCGATAATGCTGCAAGGAGATGCAACCGAGGCAAGACATGAGGACGACTTTATCATTTTCGATCCTCTAGAGGCCAACGAAAACGGTGTCATCATGGGTGATATCGAGTTGGTTAGTGACACTATCGATATCACCTGCGTCGATAACAATGGCAAGCCTATCAATTTTTCAGAAGATTGCCGTCTAGATTACAAGGATAATGATGGTGGTGCTCAAGCACCAGGGCTTGACCTTGCTATTGCTGAGAAGGTGCTAGATAGCTTCTGTGTTGAACTTAGAGCATGCAAAGGGCCAAAGGGAGATACTGGAGAAAAAGGCGATACTGGGGCTGATGGCACTGGTGATGGTCCGGAAGGCGAGATGGGCGATCCGGGTGAAGACGCGCCAGACATTGGTCATGAATTCACCGGTATTAAATTCGTTGAATCAGACGATGTTTACGATACAGCAGTCATTGATCTAGAATTAGACGCCGATACTGGAAAACTGCATGTTTTAAAAGCCAAGCTTAAGGTTCCTAGTAACGATGATCCAGCCAATCAAGTCGTGGCATCCCCACTTAACAGATCATTGGAATGGACAGACGACGAATTCGGCTACAAACTGCTTAAGCCAAATAACGACCCGATCGAAACCAGAGACGCTGACGATGCTGATGTGCAGCTAACTGCGTATCCAGAAGGCTATGATATTCAAACTCGCGGGCAGACATCCGATATTGAAAAAACTAGGGTTACTCAATTTGTGTCTGTGTCTCTGAAAGATTTTATAAACAAGTCTATAGACCATTTCAGAGAACGTCTGGATGAAATCGACGACGATTATGACAAACAGATAAAGGAATTTATTGAAGAAAAAGATTCCAAAGCTCGCACAATACTCGCTAGTCTCGCGCAAGATTTATCTGCTTGTGAGTGGGAACTTCCCTTAGACTTCTGCCTCGGAATAACACCAGATGATTGTCGTGAGGACGGCGGCGAAGACGGCGGCGGAGGTGGTGATGGTGGCGGCGGCGGCGCTGGTAGTGGAGGGAACCCAACTCCTTGGCCATACCCAGGCGATACCCCCAAGTTTCCAGACCCACCACAAACTGTCACGCCCCCAGGAGGCAATCCCACACCTGTACCTGAGCCGTCTGGGACTCCAACCCCAGTTTTCGAGCCTGCGCCATTTCCGACTCCTACGCCATCTCCTGTCCCAACCCCTACCCCGTCTCCGTCACCAACTGGTATAAGGCAGGTTTATTCAGCGGTTCTGACCTGGGCTGGGTCACCGATTTTGCCAGAAAATTCTGCATGGGCATTTACCTATGATAGTGGTGCACTACGCACATTGACATCTGCCTATTTTGTTAGCCCAAATTCAACTTCAACCGGCGAGGGGATATTTTTTATCCCATTTAAGGACGGCCAGCAGCTATCACCGAAGTCATTCCCTGTCATCCAGAGCTACGACCCACATGATCTCAACTCGATAGAGCAGGCATACAAAAAGGGATACTATCAAGGGCAGATGATGGGGCAGGAAAACCGAGTTGTTATTGGTGGCGATGGCAGAATAGATTCAATCTTTTTGGTCGTTATGGCAAAATCCGAATTGGTAAGTCAGCAAAAATTGTTCATCAATGTACATCCTCTTTTCCAATTGTCGGATCCAATACCAGGCGTGAAAACAACCGTGACGGCACTAACGAATACTGGTGGTGCTCCAGGTCCTACTCCTCCAGCAGCTACTGATCCAACCATCACAGCAACCACTCCTTCGGTTGTCCCCGAACTGGTGCCAACAAACGTAACGATTTATGGATCGAACTTCCAAGATGGTGCCACTGTACAGGTTATAGGGCCAACGGCGGCTGTGGCTGGCGCGGTTACATTCGTTAGTGACACGCAGCTGACGTGCGATGTGACCATTGCTTTGGATCCTTTGGCCCCAGCGCCCAACACTTATGATGTGCTTGTTGTTAATCCAGATGGTGGCAACGGGATTGGCGTCGGAGTAATCACTTCTACCCCCTAGGATGAACAATGGGTGCAAACCAAGATGCTCTTGCTAATGCCGCAAGGCTTATTAACAAGAAAAACGCCAAAGACTTTAAAGTTGTCGATAGGGCGGGGCGGTTTACTGCATCTCCAAAGAATATTGAAAACGTTCTTGCTGAACTACACGATGAGATAGCCACTGGTTCAACAGGCGTAACGGGAGCTGCAGGTCCTACAGGACCAACTGGCATCACCGGTCCGACAGGTCCTACTGGTCCTACTGGTCCAACCGGTATAGGCGATACTGGTCTGACTGGCTTGACCGGTGCTACTGGGCCGACCGGATCACAGGGCATTACGGGTGTTACTGGAATAGGGGACACTGGAGACACTGGCGACACTGGCTCTACCGGTCCCACCGGCCCGATAGGCTTTACTGGGATAACAGGTCCGACAGGCATTACCGGTCCCACCGGCCCTCAAGGCATCGTAGGCGTCACAGGCACGGGCGAGACAGGCGATACGGGCTCTACCGGTCCCACCGGCCCGATAGGCTTTACTGGGATAACAGGTCCGACAGGCATTACCGGTCCCACCGGCCCTCAAGGCATCG
>Ga0180434_10009028_pt1 | contig 10907 bp, 12 predicted proteins | sample SS_ome_7_FD_132453 | JGI IMG/M metagenome (GOLD analysis project Ga0180434, IMG submission 132453) | Hypersaline lake sediment archaeal communities from the Salton Sea, California, USA - SS_1_D_2 metaG | ecosystem: Environmental > Aquatic > Non-marine Saline and Alkaline > Hypersaline >... | reverse complement strand
TAATGGGAGTAAGAAGAACAAAAAATTCAGGTAAGACCATGGAATCCCGGATGAGCGTATATTGTATATCCATCAGGCTGTCCAGTTCCTGCTTTGGGGTGTACTCATAAAGAGCCCCATGATTTTGCTCAAGAATATATCTCATCTGCTGGAAATCCTCTTGTAATTCCTGCCTGGTAAATCGTACAGGATCTGATTTATCTGTCTTTTGTGACCAAACTTCAGTTTTTCCGGTAAACTGAAGAAGGATACATAACAGACTTATTCTAATTATGATTGTCATTTTTTAGTCTCCTGTATATTTTTGAAATAGTAATAAAGTGGTATACCCCCCAGAACCACACCCAGAGCCAGGGATGATTCTAATGGTCTTTGCATATAGGCAAGGATCAGGATGGCAATGCTTACGGATCCGTACAGCAGGGGAGGAAGGGGAAAGGCAGGAAGAAAGTATCTGTTCGGAGTTTGTTTTTTTAATTTAAACACTGAAAACACTGTTAAAATTGGAAAAATTCCCAGTGAAAAACCCATATAGGTAAGGATCTGATCAAAAGTGCCGGTCAGGGTCATCACTGCGGCAAGTATCCCTTGAATGATTATTGATATGGAAGGAACATGGGAAGACGGGTTTACCTTAGCAGCAAAACGGAAAAAATATCCCTCTTTAGCCATGGCATAATAGATACGGGGCCCCAGAATGATAAAAGCACTGATGGAGGAGAGCAGGGCCAGAGCTATAAATAAAGAAAAGAAGGTTTCAAGAGAAGAACCGAAAAGATATTTCACAGTCAGTCCGCCAACAGGAATCACCCCTTCCATTTCTGCCGGAGGAACAGCATACACATAGAGAATATTGAGCAGTACATACAGAACAGTAACCACACCGGTTCCCAGCAGGAGGGAGAGAGGGATATTCCGCTTCGGATCTTTCACTTCGGAACCGATATAGGTAGCAGCATTCCAGCCGCTGAAAGCAAAGAGGATCCACATCAGAGAAAGACCGATCATTTTCCATCCGGAAAGATCCAGGGTAAATGCCTTACTCTGATGGAAATGAGACAGATCCCCCTTACCAAGAGAAAAACCGAACAGCAGAAGACCGAAGATAAAGATGACTTTGAGCAGGGTCAGTGTATTCTGGATCTGTGCACCGAAACGGACGCCATGTAAATGTATCACGGTAAAAATAATTATTATAGAAAGAGCTAAGATTTTTTGTACCATTCCGGGATCATGGATGCCTAATACAGCGGCTCCTTTTGTTATCTGAGGGAAGGCTCTTAAAAAATAACTGCTGGAGGCTATGCTTGAGGCGGCAATCGGAGCGGAAAACCCGACAAAAAACGACACCCAGCCGGAAAGGAATCCGAAGACGGGATGGTAGAGACGGGAGAGGAAAATATACTCACCACCGGCCTGGGGAAAAGAAGCGCCTAACTGACCATAGCAGAGGGCACCGCTGAGGGCAATAATCCCGGCAAAAATCCATAATCCTATCATCAAAAGAGGATGGTGAAGATTCTGCATTAACAGACCGGAAGTGGTGAAAATACCGGTTCCGATCATATTGGCAATGACAATATTAGTGAGGGGGAAGGCCCCTAATTTCCGGTCTAACCTGTTGTTGGTGAAATTACTTTTCATGATTATTTATTCTTCTTTTTTATAACTTAAGGAAAGACCAGCAGAACTTATCCTTTCAATGGAAGTGGTAAAATCAGTATCGGAGACAATTTCCTCCAGAAAGTCCACCATCTCCTGGCGGGCATCATCAACATTGTGGGCTGCGATCAGTCCACCGGAAGTGATCCGGGTGCGGACCAGCTGAAAATATTCTAGATAGTCATCTTTCCAGGCATCAATGAACACAAAGTCAAACTTTCCTTTGATACGGGGGATTTCCTTTATAGAATTACAGATACGGGAATTGATCACCCGGTCCAATCCGGCTTTTTTAAAATAAATCCGGGCCTGTTCACCTCTTTCCGTGTCGTTTTCCAGAGTGATCAGATTCCCTCCGGTCTTCCCAAAGGCCAGTCCCAGCCAGAGACCGGAAAAACCGTTTGAGGTGCCGATCTCCAGACCTCGTTTATACCCGTTATCAATGATTAGATCATACAGCAGCCGTCCGTCAGCCGGGGGTACATTCATGCCGCCTTCAGAGCGGGGGAAGTTTTGTAACAGATCAAGAATGTTCTGGTCATTTATGTCTTTAAATAGAGAAGATGAGCCTGATTTTTCTTTATTAAAAATTGCCATATTTTAATATACTAAACTGTGAATAATTGTTCAACTGTTTGTTGAAGCGGGTTTTTATTTATTCTTTATTTCTTGATATTATCTGATATTATAGTTATTTTTTTTATTAAAATAAATAAAATTATTTCAGTAAAAGAATAATGATGATACTGAGCGTATTTATATCCAGGAGAGGATAAAATATGAAAACAGAACTTTTCGATAAAATTTCGCAAAAAGGCCGTGATTTTCTGGGAGTACGATACCCCCTGATCTGCGGGGCTATGACCTGGGTGAGTGATCCCAAACTGGTTGCAGCTGTCAGTAATGCAGGCGGTTTTGCCAGTCTGGCCGGAGGAAACACACCGCCTGATATTCTGGAAAAACAAATTAAAGAAACCCGGAAACTCACTGATAAACCGTTTGGTGTGAACCTGATCACTATTGCACCTGCTTATAAAGATCATCTGAAACTGGCCAGGGAACTGAAGCTTCCCTTTTTAATATTTGCCGGCAGTTTTCCCAGACGTTCTGAGGTCCAGTATGCTAAAGAAACTGGTGCTAAAATACTGTGCTTTGCCTCCACTGAATCAATTGCAAACCGTATGATTAAATTCGGAGCAGATGCTTTGATACTGGAAGGGATGGAGGCAGGCGGCCATGTTGGGCATGTTACCCTGACAATTCTTTTGCAGCAGGTACTTTTCAGGATGACGGATATCCCGGTTTTTGTTGCTGGTGGGATTGCTAACGGCAGAATGTGTGCTCATATGCTTCTTATGGGAGCAGCCGGTATACAGATAGGAACACGGTTCGCTATGGCTGAAGAGAGCTGCGCACATGACAATTTCAAAGAGGCATTTATCAAAGCAAAAGCCCGGAATGCTGTTTCCACTCCTCAGTTTGACAGCCGCCTGCCGGTTGTTGCTGTGAGAGCACTGAGAAACTGCAGCACAGACGATTTTAGCAGACTGCAGCTGAAGCTTATCAGTCAGCTGGATAAAGGAACCATTCACCGCACTGAAGCTCAGGAGGAAGTGGAAAGATTCTGGATGGGTCGGTTACGCGATGCTGTTGTAGACGGTGATGTTGATCACGGATCACTTATGGCAGGTCAGTCTGTGGGGTTAGTGGATAATATTTTATCAGTTCAGGAAATTATCGATGAACTGGTTTCTGATGCCGAAACAGAACTGGAGCGGATCAGGGAATGGATTTGCTGAGTTGTGGGGATCTCAATTTCAAGGTTATTTGAAAGAAATTCCCAGTATTAGGAATGTTTTTATTCCTATTAATGGATATATTTTGGGGGTATTTTGAGGTGGATAATATATATGTTATCCGAGTAAATAAAGGAAATTTTAAAATTTTTTATTGTTATTTTGATCCAATTTTTTTATAATAAATTGTTATACAAATACAAAATGAGAAAATAATGAGTTTTGAAATCGTCAGTGATATTACGAATATTGAAAAAATTGCTGTTGGAAATAATATCAAAGAAATAGATCGATTGCGAAAGATATACGGGAAAGGACGTTGGAGAAAAATGAAAGGGATAGCAAAAATTAAACTTCAAGAGGATCTACCCGTATAGCCGAACTTCATTGGTATGAAGCTCATGGCATTGGGAAAAAAGAAATAAAAAGAAAAAAATATTTGGATTAAAAATATGAAAGAAAATTCAAAACAAAAATTTGTTGTTTGTATCGACAATACAGGATATCCTGCTTCCTTAGAATTATATAAAATATATCGCAATGTTCCTGACAAACAGGTTGAATCCGGCGGTGATATACGTATTATTGATGAAAGTGGTGAGGATTATATATATCCTAAATCATTTTTTATTCCTATTGAAATACCCAAAAAAGTTAAACAAGCAATCTTACATACTGTTTAAGAAATTCGGATAACACTTTTTTGAACTTGAGCTGCCCACCCTTCCTATACCACACTACATTGCAGCCAAGTTAAAAAATCGTTATATGTTTATCAAACCCTCAACAGACAACGCATCAAAAAGAAAGGAGCTCCTCATGAAGAAATGTTTAATTATTGTATTGTGTACCCTGATAGTTCTATCTTTTCTGACTGCTACCACCCAGGCCCAGGTTCCGTAACTCATCAACTACCAGGGATTTCTGACCGACGGGGACGGCACCCCGGTCGACGGCACCCGTTCAATTCAATTTCTTATCTACGATCAGGAAAGCGGCGGCACCGCGTTATGGAACGAGACGCAGTCAGTGACGGTTGCTGAGGGATTATTCTCTGTACTGCTCGGCTCGGTCACCCCGGTTCCGCAGGTCCTGTTTGACGGCAGCCCGCGCTATCTGACACAGAAAATAGGGAGCGATGATGAGATGACACCGCGTCAGCGTCTGGCCAGTGTGGGATACGCGTACCGGGCCAATACCTCGGATGACGCCGGAGGCGGGAGTGGTGGAGATAATCTGGGCAACCACATCGCGACGAAGAACATACAGCTGAATGGTCATAAAATTACAGATGATGATGATCGTGGAATTTTTTTTGGCAATAACTTTTTGGAAAAAATATTTTCTATTGAATATGATACTGAAATTAATAGAGATCTGTACATTAAGGGCTATTTGAAAGTTGCAGAGGGGTTCAAACTCGGCAGCGATATCAATGCCAATGGCTTTTTGGATGTTGCAGAGAGGGCCACAATCGGCAGCCATATCAAGTCCAGCAATGGTCATATTACCACCGGAGCGCCCTCATCAGGCTACGGCATTGGCGACATCTGTGCAACAGATGATCTCATAGCCGATGATGCCCTGTCCGTAGGCGGAAATGCCACTATCGGCGGAAATATCACCAAATACGGTACAGTCAGTGATGTGATGCAGACCCGGTCCTACGGTACACGGAAGCATTACGCCGATGAATCAACAGAAGTCTACCATTTTGACCGGGGTCAAGGCCGGTTACAGAACGGGGAAACGGTCATTCAGCTGGACCCGGTCTATCTGGAAACCGTGACCATAAACAGTCAGCATCCTCTGCTGGTGCAGCTGACACCGACTGCTGACTGCAGAGGCTTGTATGTAGCCGAACAGACCGGAACTTCATTTACGGTGAGAGAGCTTCAGGGGGGCGTATCCAATGCGACCTTCAACTGGGAGGCGGGTGCAAAACGCACAGGGTATGAAGATGTGCGCCTGGAGCAGGCCTTGTCAGAGAGCCATGCCGAATAAGCGGGGATTTGTCGGTATAATATCAAAAACAGTACATTTTTCATACAAACATCCGGAGGGATAGATTATGTATGATACATTAATCGATACAAGACAACGCAACAGGAAAGCCACAGTAGTATTTATACTGCTGTTTGCGGCTTTTGGCTATTTACCGGCTCAGACGAGCAGCAACTATGCATTAAAAAAATATGTGTTCGACCAGGCCGGAGGTGTGTCTGTCTCCGCCGGTTATTCGGTTTTAAACGCGGCCGGCCAACCCTCGGCAATCGGGAAGATGTCGACATCCAGCTATGCGGTTTATTCCGGATTCCTGGGCAGTAATGTCATGACAACTGATGTTGCCGATGATCCTGCCATGGATCATGATGCTCCCCAAAGCTTTGAGCTCAGACAAAATTATCCCAATCCGTTCAATCCGGAAACTACCATAGAATTCAATCTGCCCTGGAGAGCCGAGGTGACTGTGGTCATTTGTGATATGACCGGACGCCGTCTGCGAACACTGATCAGTGAAATCAGACCTGTGGGCAGGCATCAGGTCACCTGGAACGGAAGGGATGAGTCCGGAGGGACCGTCTCGAGCGGTGTTTACATATATAGAATTACCGTTACAGCACAAGACGCTGCCGATAAAATCATTCAGGCGGGAAAAATGATTTTGATGAAATGAGAAACGGGTATTGCGGCTTTGGTAATTATTGGGATTTTCAGATTGCCCTGGATATTCATCCTGGGCATAAAAGGGGAGGGATATGTATCCCGATGGGTGGTTTGGGGGGCTAAGATACTGACTAATGGATTGTATTAACCTGCTTATTAAGAGTAAAAAAAATGCAAAAATACAAAATTGATCCAGCTAAAACATCTTATTATTTCTGTGAATTTGAAACAGCAATGATTTTTGTAAAGAGTGAATATTTGAGGGAGAAAGAAAGTAGAATCATCCCTGCCCTACCCAGCGGGATGGATAGCCCTCTCCCCAAAGAGGCCCACGATGAATATCGAGGGCAATCAGAAAGTAACTATAAATAAAAGAAAGGTACATTATCATGGACGAAAAAATGAAACTTGCCCCTATTACACCAGGGGAACGTTATCCGTCACTGGATATATTGCGCGGATTTGCCATATTAGGTATACTGCTGATGAACATCCAGAATTTTTCCATGATTGAGGCAGCGTATATAAATCCCACAGCTTATGGAGACCTGGCCGGTATTAATAAATGGTCCTGGATTGTCAGTCATGTACTGGCTGATCAGAAGTTTTTATCTCTCTTTTCAATTTTATTTGGAGCCGGGATAGTTTTATTTACCAATCGGATTGAAAAACGGGGGTTGAAACCGGCAGGAATGCATTACCGTCGTATATTCTGGCTTTTGGTTATTGGATTAATTCATGCCTATGTTTTCTGGCATGGTGATATTCTGGTTCCCTATGCTATCTGTGGAGCAATAGCCTTCCTTTTTCGAAAAAAGAAACCAAAAACTCTGTTAACAGTTGGATTAATAATTTTTTCCATATCCTCCCTCATTTACATTATGTTTGGGGTATCAATACATCAATGGCCCCAGGAGGCAATTCAGGGTACCATGGCTTCCTGGAATCCGGGAACCGAGAAGATTGCCGCTGAACTAACAGCTTACAGAGGGGGGTGGCTGGAGCAGATGACTCACCGTATTCCTGCTTCATTGATTTTTCAGACTTTTATTTTTCTTATCTGGACAGGCTGGAGGGTGGGAGGACTGATGCTGATAGGAATGGCCTTGTATAAATGGGACATACTCACTGCAAAACGCACACGATCATATTATGTAACATTCATGAGTATAGGGTTTGGCATTGGTCTCCCTCTGGTCATATATGGAGTGATCAAAAATTTTTCCACTGGCTGGACAATGCAGTATTCCATGTTTTTAGGATCGCAGTTTAACTACTGGGGCAGTCTGTTTATTGCCATGGGATATATTGGGCTGATAATGTTTATTTCCAAACACATTACAGAAAAAAAAGGCTGTACATCTCTGCAGGCTGTGGGACGATTAGCCTTCAGCAATTATCTGTTCCAGACTCTGATCTGCACTTTTATTTTTTACGGTCATGGATTGGGATTATTCGGAAAGGTGCAACGGATAACTCAATTAGCGATAGTGCTGGGTATATGGACCCTGCAGTTAATAGTATCCTCTCTCTGGCTTCGATATTTCCGCTACGGTCCGGTTGAATGGATATGGCGTTCTCTGACCTACTGGAGATTTCCACCTGTGCTTAAAAAATGGTTTAAAAAAACCAGCCACAGAGTTTTCCGATTCAAAGAGGCCCATGATGAACATCGAGGGCCATCCGGAATTTAAAACCTCCCGAAGGTTTCGAAACCTTCGGGAGGTTGTTGAATCCAAATAAAACTATTTATAAGTTTAAGATGATTACTGTAGTAGAAAACCTATTCTATTACTTCCACATCAATATAAAATAAATCTGTTGCTACGTTCAATGTTTTATTTTCGGGATTACGGGATCTGCTCTGCCATTCAGTCCGTGGATATATAAAAAAGGATGAATCTTTGTGCTGAACCGTTACCGGCATATTGAAATTGTTCACCTGGGTATTCCAGCGGTATTGTACAGAGTCCTGTTCATACTTCAGTTGCAGTTCCGGAAGTTCTGTATGATAAAGATACTGATCAAAAAGTGGCTTGAGATCCTTATCAAGATATTTATTGAAAAAGTTTAGCACATCAGTGATATAGATGGACTGATATTTAAATTCCTCATGCAAATCATGCAGCATGGCCCACCAGGTCTTATCATCATTGACTACATGCCGCAGGGTATTTAAAAACAGAGCTCCTTTAAAATACATATCCTGGGTAGGCCAGTGATTTACTCCCGGAGGGCCGACAATCGGCGTTCTGTTTCTTACTTTGCTTTTATATCCATTAAGATAATCTATAGCTGCTTTATACCCGAATTGACATTCCACATACACCCCTTCCATATAGGTGCCGAATCCTTCATGGATCCAGGCATCGGAATAATCTCCGCAGGTAACACTGTTGCCAAACCATTCGTGAGCACTTTCATGAATGATGATAAAGTCAAATTTGGTGCTGATCCCCACTCCTGTCCAGTCCCGGCCCAGGTATCCGTTTTTATACAGATTGCCATAGGTGACCGCAGTCTGGTGTTCCATACCAGAGTATGGAACTTCAATTAATTTATATCCGTCTTTTTTAAACGGATATTCACCAAAGTGTTTCTGATAACACCTCAGCATAGGCTTTACCTGTCTGAACTGTTTCTTAGCTTTTTTCAGATGATAGGGAAGTACATAGTAATCCAGACTGAGATCATCAAGCTGGTCAGAGAAGTGAGTATACTTAGCGACATTCACTGAAACACAGTAATTGTTAATGGGATAGTGCACCTTCCAGTGGAACCAGGTATACCCGTCTTCCTGCTTTTCTTTTTCAATGAATTTTCCGTTTGATACTGCAGTCAGTCCGGAAGGGACCAGAAAATGCAGAGACATATTCGTCACTTCATCCAGATGCTGATCTTTGCCGGGCCACCACATACTGGATCCTGTTCCCTGACAGGCGGTAAACACCCAGGGATTGCCCAGAGAATCCTGCTGAAAACTAATTCCCCCGAAACGCCCTCTTTGTGCAGGACTGCCGGAGTAGTAAAAATCTATACTGTGGGTTTCGTCTTTTTTTAAATTATGAGGAAAATCAATAAATACAGCGTTGCATTCCCGCTGATAGGTCAGATTCTGATCATTGAAGACAATTGAATCTACGTGCATATTTTTAAAGAGATCTATCTGAATAGTATCGCTTTCTCTGAGCATTGTAAATGTAATGGTGTTTTTCCCGGATAAATGTTCCTTTTCAATATCAATTTTAATAGAGAGATCATAATGAAGAAGGTCATTATTGGAGCGATAGGCGCCGTATCTTCCCTGTAAAGTGTCTTCTCTGGTAAAATGAAATTTTTTTTCTACAGGATTGACTCTGGCAGAATCATAATGTAATGTTACTGTTTTATTCTCTAAAAAGTAATCCAGTGTGTATTCCCGGGACCGATAATTTTTTGCCTGGATGGTAACAGGGGTTGTTCCGGTTTCTTCCGGAATTCTCACCCGGCCGTTTACATCAGAACGAAGTGCAAGGCGGTCGTCTTTGAAGTAGACGACCGCTCCTTCAATAGGTTTAGTGCTGTTACTGTCAACTATGGTGATTTTTTTGTCAGGCTGCAGACAATAGGTTAATCCTGCAATCAGTAAAACAGGAATAACCAAAGCTTTCAGGCTCCAGATCCTGAGAACATGAGCTGTCTGACAGTGCAATTTATTGATTATATACCATTTCATAGCTGTAACTCTGCTTTAAAGAATCAACAATCTGGGGGTATATATTAGGATTTTTTTGCTGAGCAAGCTGGGAATGAATTTCTTTTTTGGCTTCTTCATAGGGTCTGGGATCCTGGGTCCGGTCTATCACTTTTATTATATGATATCCATATTGCGTGGTTACAATATCACTGATGCTTCCGACAGGGATATTGAAAGCTGCCTCTTCAAAAGGTTTTACCATTTGACCTCTGGGGAAGTGTTCATAAAGCCCGCCTTTATCTTTTGAGCCCGGATCCTCACTGTATTTTTCTGCCAGCTTTGCAAAGTCTTTACCAGACTTGGCTTCTTTTAGGATTTGTTCCATTTTTGTATGAATTTTTTCTTTTTCCTCTTCCGATTTGTCCTGAGTCATTAATAGTATATGTCTTACTGTAGCAAATGTATTATTATACCATTTTTTAATTGCCTCTTCAGGAACTGATACATTATTATAATAATAATCTGAAATATAGGTTCTGACTATCAACGAGGATTTAACATCTTCTCTGAATTGTTCTTCAGCTATGTTATTTTTATCCAGTGCAGTTTTAAAATTTTCTTTTCCTCCATATTTTTCAGCAATTCTTTCCATCTCTACTTCAATATCAGATTCATCAATTGTTATATCTTTTTCTTCGGCTGCAGCAAGAAACATTTTATTTGCTGCTGTTTGATCTGCTATTCTTTGCACCAGGCTTTTCAAGTGTTCTGCAGGCAAGTTTTGTATTCTGTCTTTGTAATTGTAGAATGTGCTGTATAATTCAGGCATAATGTCCAGATTCCTGATAGTAAACTCAGTGGTTGTAATCAGAGTGACATTATTTTCAGGACTCAGAACCGGTAAATTTAATGAATCAGCTGTACTGGTTAAAAACTCATATTCCTGAGATCCTTTTTTATAGACAGTTTTCTCTGAACTGTTACAGAAAAATAGTGTAAAAATTATTAATGCAAGACTTATTGCCGTTAAACGTTTCATAACTCCTCCTTTATTTATATATTGTAAGGTAATAAAATTTTTGAGCAAAACCTAATAATTCACATAT
>Ga0180434_10009027_pt1 | contig 10907 bp, 9 predicted proteins | sample SS_ome_7_FD_132453 | JGI IMG/M metagenome (GOLD analysis project Ga0180434, IMG submission 132453) | Hypersaline lake sediment archaeal communities from the Salton Sea, California, USA - SS_1_D_2 metaG | ecosystem: Environmental > Aquatic > Non-marine Saline and Alkaline > Hypersaline > Sediment... | reverse complement strand
TCGCTGCACGAGAACATAGCGTGTCCGCCACCGCACTGTCCAGGAATGTAGCCTGGTACGTCGTGGCGCGTCCATTGTCGGATTGGAACTGGAGATCGAGGAGAAAACGAGTGGGAGATTGGTTGACCTGGCCGTTTAAGATGAAGGCGATAAGAGGACTTGTCTATGCCATCATTGCGCTTTCGATTGCCATTGGGATGGTATTTGCGGGGGTGAAGCTCTACGATTATACGCGTGAAGCGAAGGCTATTATCCTCCCTACTCTCACTCCAGTACCGCTCATCCCGGAAGGGGGAGCGGGAGAAACCGGCCAAGAGAGGGGTGATCTTCAGAGGGAAACCTCACTAGGCGCGACGCCCATGGCCCGACAGGGCGATCAGGGTGGTATCACGGAGGAAACGCTACGCTCTCCTCCATCAGCGACCCCCACGCCGACACCGACGTTGACGCCAACGCTTCCGCCTGCGACTCCGACCATCACAGGAACCTGGGCCGTCGTCACCGGAACCGCCGGGGCAGTACTACAGGTGCGGGCGCAGCCTGCTGGCAGGGTGGTGGGCAGTCTCTCGGAAGGCACGTCGGTGCTCGTTCTGAAAGGCTGTGTGCTCGAACAAGGCACCCATTGGTATCTGATTCAGGTAGGGGAGCTGAAAGGATGAGTAGCGGGAAATTATCTGGCCCTGCAAGAGGATTGGAGATGAACACTCGATGAAGTGGCTCAACAGATTTTTGAGGCCGGACGAGGAGACCGAGCAAATTCCTCCGTCCCTTCAGACGGGAGCACGGGATTTTGTAGACCGCGTCGCTCCGTCGGACTTGCAGATCGGGCGTGACAGCGTGGCGATGTCCACGCAAGGCGTCGTCACGCGCACCTGGTGGATCGAGGATCTACCGGGCCAGATGACCTTCGAGAGCCTCGACCCGATCCTCCATTTCCCAGGTCGGGTCGTGGTCAGCCTGTTGGTCGAGCCGATCCCCCCGGCCGAGGCAATGCAAGCGCTGCGCCAGGAACGGAGCAGCCGCTACGCCGGTTTCATCACCCGGGGCCAGCAAGGCCGGCTCTCGGACCCCGGCGCCGTGGCCGACCTCGAGTCTATGGAGAAGGAGTTGGCGGATCTGCAGATCGCCCGGCGCTTTCCCCTTTCCTTGTACTGGGTCATCGGCCTGTCGGCGCACGACGAGGACGAACTGGACGACCTGGGACAGAAGATGGAGGAACTGCTGCTGACGTCGGGGCTGGTCTATCACCAGGCGGCTTGGCGGCACGAGGCGGCGTTAAAATCGCTCCTGCCGCTGGGCATCAACTTCCTGGGCGACCGGCGCAACGTCAACGCCAACACGCTCGGCTGTCTCTTCCCCTTCTCGCGCCGCGTGCATTACGACCCGGCTGGCCTGCCCTACGGCATCGACCGCCATACCGGGGCCTGGGTGATATTCGACGACTGGGCCCTCGACAACCAGAACTTGGTGGTGCTGGGGGATATGGGCAGCGGCAAGTCGATGTTCCTGAAGTGGAAGGCGTTGTGGCACGTACTGATGGGCGGGCGGGCCTTTGTGATCGATCTGGAGGGGGAGTTCGAGCCCCTGGCGCGCCTGCTGGGAGCGGCGCACATCGACCTGGGCCTGGCTTCGGCGGAGAAGCTCAACGTGCTAGACATCAATCCTGAAGACGAAGAAGGGTACTACAGCGGGAACACCGACTTGCTCGGCTGGCTGGGGCTGGCCGTGGGAGGGTTGACGCCCAACGAGAAGAACGCCGTCATGGAAGCCTACAGCCGTGTCATGGCGGACATCGGCGTCACCAAAGAGGAGCGGTCTTCGTGGAAGAAAGGAGTGGCCCAGATGCCGGTGCTCTCCGACCTCTACACGGCCTTGATGGTCGAGGAGCACAAAGCGGCGCGCGACGTGGCAGCGCGATTGAAGCAATACGCCGTCGGTATGTACGCCGACGCGTTCAACGCTCGCACGACGATCAACCCCCGGTCGCCGCTGGTCGTCTTCGACATCAGCGACGTACGCAACACGGAACTCAAGGCGCTGCGCATGCGGCAGGTCGTCACCTTTATCTGGTCCCGTATGTTGCGCGGGGACGTCCCGACGTTGGTTCTGGTGGACGAGGCCTGGCACTGGTTGCGCCATCCCCAGGCATCTGCCGAGCTGGAGGCGATGGCGCGCCGGTTTCGCAAGCGGTACGGGGGGCTTCAGTTGGGCACTCAGCACATCTACGACCTGCAATCCAGCGGCAGCGCCCAGGTCATCCGGGACACGGCGGAGATCGGGATGCTCTTTCGCCAACGGGGACACGCCGTTCAGTCGGTGGCTCAGCTCTTTGGGCTCAACGAATTGGAAGCGAACGAGTTGCGCACGTTGGCGCCTGGTGACGCCTTGCTGATATCGAAGGATTACCGTATCCCGCTCCACGTGGCCGTTCCCCCTGAGTTGTTGCGGATATTCACCACCCGACCACAGGATCGGGCCGCGCCGTGAGAAGGGACTGCAAAATCAGACAGTATGCGGTTTGTAGGTGGAACGCATAACTAACACTCGCCTGGGATGGTCGAAGACTGGAGGAAGATTATGGAGAAACAGCACATACTGGTCGTGGATGATCACGAGCCTCTTTTGGCGGGTCTTCAGGATCTCCTGGAGACGGAGGGCTACGTCGTCCTCACCGCTACTGACGGAGCGCGGGCGTTGCAGGTGATGGAGGAGACGGTCGGCCCTGATTTGATCGTGTCAGACATTATGATGCCTGGTATGGACGGATACACCTTTCTCAGGAGGGTCCGTGCTTGTCTGGAGTGGATGTCTATCCCCTTCATCTTCCTGACTACCAGGGTAGAGGAAGAGGATGTATTGAAGGCGAAGAATCTCGGCGCCGAGGGCTACATCACCAAACCGTTCACGCCCCAGGAACTGCTGGCGACGATCCGTGCCTGTCTGAAGGGCGTCTGAGCCGCTCAAAGGATAGGGGATGGATTTCTTGTTCAAGCCTGGGAAACTGGTCGGGCTGTTGGGATGCACGGTAGGATCGTTTCTACTCGTCGCACTGGTGCTCTTTTCCCTGATCGTCTTTATCACCATTCCCCAGTTGCCCTTCGGTCAGGCGCAGGCCTGGGAATGGTATCTGGGCAGACCTCTGCCCGTGGGGGTGGTCGCGGCAGGAGATGCGTCTGGATTGGGTCTCGACCCGACCGTGCTGGTGGAGTGGTTCGGCGGTCACGTCACGTCGGGCTTTCACGATCCAGCCCGTCCCTCCCACAACGGCATCGATTTCAGCCTGGTCACGGGCACACCGGTTCGCTCGACCTGGGAGGGGACGGTGACCTACGCCGGCTGGAGCGATGCGGGCTATGGCAACCTGGTCATCGTGCAAAACGGCGACTGGCAGACGTACTACGGACACCTATCAGGGTTCAACGTGAGCGTGGGGCAGGAGGTACAGACGGGGATGACGGTGGGATTGAGCGGGAACACCGGATGGTCAACCGGCCCTCACCTGCATTACGAGGTACGGTATCAAGGAGCTCCTGTAGACCCGGTGATTGCTCCGACGAGAGAGGAGTAAACAGAGATGATGTGTTGTAGGTATTGTTGTGATTGTTTTCTGGCATTGATTTTGGTAGAAGAGGTCGGCAGTATATGACTCCAGAGGAAATCACCGATGAGATCCTGAGCCTGGAGGAGCCGTGGCGCTCCAGGTTTCTGACGCTGATAGCGAGCCGCGCCACCGGCAAACGCGACTGGGGCGACGCAATGCCGACCAGAGAGGACGTGGTATCCTGGCTGCAAGATCTTAACCTGCGCTGTACGGTCAGGCGGATGCTGGATGCCTGGTCTTCACCCGGTTACGACAACAGGGAGTAGCTGGTGTTTACACGTGAGCGAAGCGCAGCGGTAATTCGGGCGCTCGACCTGTACAGCGCACCGGGAAAAGCGGATAGACGATGAGCGGAAAAAAGACGAGAACGATAGTCCCGGTTTACCTCTGCCCGGTTTGTGAACAGGAGTACGCCCCCCAGGAGGCAGCCGCGCGCAGTTACTTCTGCTGCGGGCAGTCGTTGCAGCGGGTGCGGGCCAGTACTGTTTCCAGGCCGGACGTCACTCTCCTGGAAGCGGCCTGCGAGACACATCGATCCCTCGAAGAACTGCTCCGTTCTGGAGGCACGGAGCACGACGTGACCCGTCTATTCCAGGGTGATGGCGACGACGTCACCGCCGTCGAGGTCATCCCATCCGCGGGCAACACGGTAGACGCACAGGCCGTGGAGGGACTACTGGGCTCGCTGGGGCTGCATGCTCCCTTCGCTCTGGAGATCAGCGGCGACCGCAACGGGCGTCACTTCATCGTGCGAGCCCGCCAGGCTGTCTTGGCGCACCTCTGCTCGCAACTGGAGCACGTCTACGGGCAGATCGCGCTGCGACACTTGACGGCGAATGATGACCCTGCACAACTGCTGCGCGTGTCCGGGCTGCTCGAACAGTTCGAGCGAGATGGTGGGGAACTTGGGCAGAAAAACGAGAGACGGGTGGCCATGGGCCGATTGCGCCTGCGACGCATCGAGGCGCTGCCGTTGCGCACCTGTCGGGATGGCGACTTTTGCGAAGCCGACCCCATCCTGGGGATACTGGGAGGCTTCGGGCGGTTGCAGGAAGGCGAGCGATTGTTGAGTCAACTGCTACTGAAACCCGCGCCCGACGGTTGGGCCGACGAGTTCCAATCTCTGACCCGCCCGACGGACGCGCGCCTCAAGACCGAGTCTCCGCTGGGATGTACTGGTGGCCTGTTGATGACGGCAGGAACCGGGTTGGGGCTGGCGGCCGCGCTACAGATGATCCTCTGGGCGTTGGCGGGTAAGTGGTTTCCCGCGACGCTGCTCGGCCTGGGAATGGCTCCCCTGGGCTATCTGGCCTTTCGCGCTTACCGTTCCTTCGAGTGCGACCAGCAGGCCGATCCGACGCAGGTAGCGCGCAAGATCTTCTCACCCGGCTATCGCTTCCAACTGCGGTTGGCGGTGGAAGCCTCCACGCAGAAACAGGCGCGCCGCCGGCTGATGCAACTGGCGGCGACCTACCGCCAGTTCAACGCCGGCGCCGGGAATGCGCTCACATTGGAGGAGACGGTTTTCGACCCGTGCGACCTGGACAGTGGATGGGAGGGGAAGGTGCGTCTCCCTGGCACGCCCCGCGACATCATCAACTCGGCTGAGGCGGCCAGCCTGTGGCATCTGCCGTGGGGCGATGGGGCGCAGATGGTATCACGCGTCCTGGATCATCGACTGTTGCCGCTGCCCAAGGACGTGGCCGAGGGCGTGCCCATAGGCGTCTCCAGCCACCACGGACGGACGATCCCCGTCAGCCTGCCCTGGTCGGCCGTGGAGCGCAACAAGCTGCTGGTAGCCAGGACGCGGCGAGGGAAGACGACGCTGATGCTCCACCTGGCCGCTGCCGCTTTTCAGGCCGGTACTGGGCGAAGCCAAAGGGACTCTCGACGCGCTGTCGTGTTCATCGATCCCCACGGGGATGCGGTGAAAAGACTGGCCCGGATGGTCCCTGGGGAGCGCGTGGACGACGTCGTCTACCTGGATTTCGGCGACGAGATGCGCGTGCCTGGCTGGAACATGCTCGACACGCGGATGGGCTTTTCACCGGAGCTGCTCGTGGAGGGCTTCATCTACGCCGGGCGGCGTATCTGGAGCGACTACTGGGGGCCGCGTATGGAGGACGTGCTGCGTCACGTCGTGTGGACCCTGGTGCGGGCGAATCAGGCGCGCGAGCGCGAGGCGCAGTATACGGTGCTCGACGTGCAGGCGGCCCTCATCCTGAAGCGTTTCCAATCCGCCTTGCGCGAACAGATCACAAACGACCCGGAGCTGATGATGTGGTGGTACGGCTATTACGACAAGCTGCACGATCGCCAGCGGCTGGAGGTCGTCAATCCCGTGTTGACCAAGATCCAGCGCTTCGCCGCCAGCCCGACCGTGCGGCGCGTCGTCTCTCGCCCGGACAGTACGATCAATTTCCTCGACCTGGTTGCCCGGGGCGGCATTCTTCTGGTCAACCTGCCCGGCGGCAGCATCGGCCTGGACAACACGGGCTTCCTGGGGTCGTTGTTGCTATCCTACCTGGAAGCGGCGGTCAGGGCCAACCAAAGCCTGCCCCTCGGCCAACGTCCGCGCGTGACCTGTTTCATCGACGAGTGCAGTTCCATCCCCTTCGCCTACCAGACGCTGCTGGCTGAACTGGTAAAGATGGGAGCCAACTTCACGCTGGTGGCGCAGTCATTGGCCCAGCTCGACGCCATCGAGACGGGGCTGCTGGACACGACGCTGGCGAACATCGATACCCTGGCCGTCTTCCAGACCTCGGGCCGGGACGCGCGGGAACTGGTGTGGGAGCTGGGGGATGAGCATCTAAAGGCCCATCACGTCGTCAACCTGTCCGACCACACCTGCTTTCTCAAGACGCAGCGGGATGGCAAGCCCCTGCCCCTCATGCGCGTAGATCTGCTCGACGCCCACGTTGGGGACGAGGCGATAGCCAGGACGGTGCAGGAGCGCAACCACCGCTACACCGCCGACGCGATGGGGGCGGAGAAGCGCTACCGCGAGCACATGGAGGAAGCCTACGGGATGGACTTTCGGGCGTTCGAGGAGCAGGTGGCGCACTGGCGCGCGGTGGCGCGCAAGGCGGCGGAGGAAGCGCAACTGGAGGAGGCCAGGCACAGGGCAAGGGAAGCGCTGGAGGAGTTGTCCCCTGGGAGGCAGGAGGCAGGTAGAGGGACAAATCAACCTCCCCTCTTTGTCGGCGCACCAACCGGATCTTCTATGCCGGAGGAGATGGAGAAGCGGCCCAAACACACGCGCAGCAGGAGAAGAAAGAGCACACGGTAAGGAGATTTCCGATGGACTGGACCGTTACCTCGAAGATCATCTTGAGCGCATTGTTGGTCGTCGCCGCCGTTGTGGATCTCAAGACGCGGCGCGTGCCGCACTTGATCACCTGGCCGTTGCTATTGGTCGCCGTCGCCGTCAAGACCTGGGAGGGCTTCTGGATACTGCCTCTCTTTCTATCGGGCCTGATCCTGACTGGAGTATTGCCCCCGGTGTGGCGGAGTTCCGCCGTCGTCTTGCTCGTGGGCGGCGTGCAGTGGTGGAGTCAGGTGTGGAACGATTCCGCCGCCATTCCGTTCATCGCCCTGTGGTGGGGAGTAGTCTACGTGCTGTGGCTACTGCACGTATTGGGTGGGGGAGACGTGCGGATCTTTATGGCTCTGGTGGCCTTCTTTCCTCGCCCGACGATGCTGGCGGCGCTGTGGGGAGGGTTTTTGCTCGTCGGCGCCGTCTGGCTATTGGCGCTGCATCGTCGCAACGCATTGGTGCCGCTGCTGCGGGCCGGACAAGGTATATCAAGCGGACATTACCCATCCCAGGAGGACCTGGAGGAACAAGGCCGCCCGATGACATTGGGGCTGGTGTTAGGGGCATTGGCGCATCTGTGGCTCATATCCCTTGTGCGCTGAGATGAACAACTTGCGGACGTGAGGATCTATGGCATCGTTGCTGAAATTGATCGGCGAGCATCCCTTCATCACCGTGCGCCAATTGTGTCGCCTGCAAGCTGGTTCGCGATCCTGGGTCTATCGCAGGCTGAGCGAATTGGAGGAGGAAGGGCTGTTGAGCAGGGTGAATCCTCGTCACCCGGGCATTCGGGCACGCGCTTTCTATTACCTGACCCCAACCGGGGAGGCGCGGCTTTCACTGCCCCATAGTGGCGTCGGCCACTACGGGACGACGCCTCGACGGCGGGGGAAACCCCGCTTTCTGGAGCAGATCGCGACGGTCTACGAGCTGCGCAACTTCTTCATTTCAGCGCAACACGCCGGGCTACCGATACTCCGCTGGCAGACGCTCACTCCCGCCGTCCAGGGGGTTTCTTTGCACGGTGCAGCACTGACGGTGGACGGTCGTCCACTGATCGTCGAATGGGACCGGGGCGAGAGACCGACCAGGTTGTACTGGCATCGCCTCCGGCGGGTGGCTGGGGTTGCCGCCAGGACGGGCGCGGGGTTGCTACTCGTCGCCGCCGATGGCGCGCGGGGGACCGCTATGTTGTCCGCCCTGTCCGGACATCTCGATCTCCAGGGGCCGCATCTGGGCCTGACGACCCGCACGATCATCGCTACCCAGGGCATCAAGGACGCCGCCTGCTACGTTCCCACCATCACGGATTTCCTCAGCTTGGGAGGATTCGTGAGAATGTTGCCCAATCCCCGAACAGAGGAGCAACTGTTGAGTCCAGGGGTGATGAGTTTCCGAGGGAAATGGCAGGGGAACGCCCAACTGGTGGTGGAGTTGTCGCCCTTGCAGAAGGTGCTGCTCTCCATCCTGGCGGGTCTTCCCTTGCTCAAGGCAGAGGACCTGGCTACCCTGGCGGGTGGGAGGAGCGCGGAGTGGGTGCGGCGCGGCCTGGGCGATCTCGATCGCCGAGGATTGGTCGGTGACTATGTTCCCGATCCCCATCTTTTGCATCGCTACTATTTTCCCACCTATGCAGGGCTAGCGTTCCTGGCCGCCGGCTGCGGCGCTACGATACGGGCTTATGCGCGCGCCCGGGGTTGGTCGGTCAGAAATGGTGAGGTGAGCGTGTCGCACCTGGTGCGCGTCTTCCAGCACACGCAGGAGGCGCGAGAGGTCGTCCTGGCGTTGGCGCAGGAAGCTCCTCGTCACCGTCAGGCGATCACCTGGTACGACGAGAAAGAGTCCTACGTCTATTTCACGCTGGGCGGGGAGCGGAAGGTACTGGCTCCCGACGCCCGGATACGTTGGGGGGAACAGACTCTCTTCGTCGAAGTGGACCGGGGTACCAGCAGCCTGAACCGGTTGGCCGACAAGCTGCGCGCGTACTACCGTTTTCGAGGCTGCGCGGAACACCGGCGCTTCGGCGAGCGGTTCTGTCTCCTGGTCGTGGCTCCGGATACGGGCAGAGAGCGGCAATGGCTGGAACAGACCTCCAACTTGGCCGCTGAGTACGACGTGGCGCCGCTGGACATTTGGACCACGACCCGAGAGATGATGCGGAAGCGAGGCATCGGCGCTCCGATCTGGAGAGGGGTGCAGGACGTCCGCAAGCGGATACGTCTCGTGGGGGAGCAGATTTGATGCAGATGCTCGGAGGGCTGATGTTGGCGGCGGCGTTAACGCCCCTGTGCTGGGTCGGCGTGCTGGTGGTCGTGCGCCGGATACGACAGACGGGCCTGGTGGGGCCGGGCTTGAGCGATCTGTTTGACCAGGGGGAGAGGTATGCCTGGATGGTGGGGGTATTCCTGGCGTTGCTCCTGGCCAATCTACTGGGCAGGCTTGGGGACTGAGCTCTTCTTGCGACGAGCACAGCACAGATAGAGTAGGGGAGGAATGAGATGAGCGTAATCGCTGTCGTCAACCAGAAGGGGGGCAGCGCCAAGACGACCACGGCCGTGAATCTGGCCGCAGCCCTGGCCCGGGGCGCAGGCGACGGCCAGCCGGTTCTCCTGGTAGACCTGGACCCGCAGGCCAACGCCACCGCCGTGTTCCTGGGCGTCCCGTTCGCCGCCGGTCCCCAACAGGCCCCGGTGATCTACGAAGTTCTGGTGGAGAAGGCTGCCGTCACCGACGTGGTCCGGCGAGTCAAACTGCCTGCCACTGCTCACGTCCCGGCGGGTAGCCTGGACATCCTTCCGGCGCATCTGAACCTGGCCGCCGCCGAATTGGAGCTGGTGACCGCCTTCGAGCGGGAGCGCAGGTTGGCCCGGGCGCTGGCTCCAGTTCTCGATCGCTACCACTGCGTCGTCATCGACTGTCCCCCCAGCCTCAGCCTCCTGACGGTCAACGCGCTGGTGGCGGCTACCGACGTGCTCATCCCGGTGGATCCTGGTCTCTTCCCCCTCGTCGGCCTGGGCATCCTGCTTCGAACCATCGAGATGGTTCGGCGGAGTAACGCCAGCCTGCAAGTGTTGGGCGTGCTGCCGACCTTTGCCGAACACACGATCCTGGCCCGCGACTCCCAGAGACAACTACGGGAGGAATTCGGGGAGCTGGTGCTGAATTCGATCCCCCGCCGGGTGGCCTTCGGTGAGGCGAACGCTGCCGGGAAAGACATCTTCGCCTACGCCCCTGGCAGTGACGGGGCGCAGGCTTATGGCGACCTGGCGGCGGAGGTGGTGCAACGCATTCACAACGGCAAGGTAGAAGAAGAACGAACGCAGCTTTCCCGCCCGTCGGATAGATAACGAGTCCTGGAGGTGATGGAAATGACGAGAAAACAGTTTAGCAGCGCCCTGGATGTCCTGGGAGTCGTGGATCCCTATGGCGCGAGGGTGGAAGAAGCAGCGGGTGAGATGTTGATCACGCCCGATCTGGAAGCCTGCCATCCCGATCCCAACCAACCCCGCCACGTTCTACCTGACCACCTGCGGAAGTGGCTACTGGGAGGTGCGTCCCCGACCGAGGTACTGTGGGAAGCGTGGCGCTGGTGCCTGGGAGAGGACTTGTACCAGGCCATGCGCGCTCACGACCTCTCTCCGGTGGAGGCGTTGGCCAGGCGACGGGAGGAGGTAGTGCTGGATCTGGCCCTGCAACTCACGCTGGAGGGATTGGTGGAACTGGCCGACTCCATCGTCCGTCACGGTCTGCGCTCTCCCATCAACGTCTACGACTTGAGCGGGGGGCGGTACCGGATAGCCGAAGGGGAACGGCGCTGGTGGGCTCACGTGGTGCTGCGGGACGTTCTGTTGCGGGTCGAGGCTGCGACCATCCTGGCCCGCGTGCAACCGCTTCCCGGCGATGAACTGGCGGTGTTAGCCCGGCAACAGGCGGAGAACGCCCACCGGCGGGACCTTTCTGCTATCGCCCGGTCTCGGGCAATAGTTC
>Ga0180434_10009026_pt1 | contig 10907 bp, 12 predicted proteins | sample SS_ome_7_FD_132453 | JGI IMG/M metagenome (GOLD analysis project Ga0180434, IMG submission 132453) | Hypersaline lake sediment archaeal communities from the Salton Sea, California, USA - SS_1_D_2 metaG | ecosystem: Environmental > Aquatic > Non-marine Saline and Alkaline > Hypersaline >... | reverse complement strand
GACAAGTGCATGGAAGGGCGGTGGATGGTCCACGACGCCTGCCGCCGCAGCCTGCCCGTCATCGAAGAGGCGTCGGCGGAGTTCGAGAAGATCTTCGGCCGCTCAAGCGGCGGCCTCATCGAGGCGTTCCACACCGACGACGCCGAGATCATCCTCGTGGCCAAGGGGTCGCTCTGCGGCACCATCAAGGACGTGGTCGAGGAGATGCGCGGCGAGGGGACGAAGGTGGGCCTCATGCGCATCAAGACGTACCGCCCCTGGCCCCAGGAGGCCGTCCTGAAGTGCGTCAAGGGCACCAAACACATTGCCGTCATCGAGCGGGGCGGCTCGTTCGGCGCCGGCGGCGTGATGACTCCGGAGATCAAGGAGACGCTCTTCGACGCCGACCTCCGGATTCCGGTCAGCGGCTACTGCGTGCAGTTGGGCGGCCGGGAGGTGCCGCCGGACGGCATCCGCGAGATCGTCGAGCGGGTCTCGAAGGGCGAGAAGCAGACGGCGTATGAGTACTTCCGCCTGAAGACCGAACTACTCCCGGACCTCGTGCCGGAAGGGTAGGGCGGGTGCTCTCGCGCGGCGGGTCTCCGCACCCACGCGGAACAGCGATAATGCGCGGCGGGTCTCCGCACCCACGCGGAACAGCGATAATGCGCGGCGGGTCTCCGCACCCGCCGCGCGAAGCCGTGAGACGCGACCTCGGGTCGCGGGTACGAATCCGTGGCGAAGAAGGCCTGATAGCGCCGTAGCGCGGGTGCATCGCACCCGCGCGGAGCCTGAACCATGTTGCGCGTCCTCGACCGGGAGACGATAGACGAGGCGGCCCGCCGACTCCTGGAGGCGGCGCTGGACGGGTCGCGCGTCATCCTGTTCGGCTCCTACGCCCGCGGCGAGACCGACCCGCAAAGCGACCTCGACTTCCTCGTCGTCGAGCCGGAGGTCGCGGACGTGATGGCCGAGGAAGTGCGGCTGATCAACGCCATGCGTCCGATGCGGCTGGCCGTCGACGTGGCTGTCATGAGTGAGAGGGAATTCGACTACTGGAAAGATACGCCGAACACGCTGGCGTACCGAGCGGTCCGGGAAGGCAAAACACATGAACCGCTCCGATGAGGGCGCGGCAGTGCTCTTCGAGAAGGGGGCGGAAGACCGGTGCATGCTGCATGCTGAATGTGCTGGCCGACGACGCGGCTACTCCGGCATCGGGGTTGGCGTTTCACGCTCAGCAGGCCGTTGAGAAGTTCATGAAGGCAATACTGGCCAACAAGGGAGTTGTCTTTCCCCGGACGCACAACTTGGCCTTGCTGATCGATATGCTTGCCGACAACGGCGTGCCGCTGCCGCCTGAGAGCGAAAAACTCGTGGCGCTGACGCCTTACGCCGCCCACTTTCGGTACGACAGGGCGGTCGCGGGCGAATCGAACGACGAAACACTTGATCGGCAGTGGCTAAAGACCTGCGTAAGCCGGACCGAAGCATGGGCCAAAGCCCTGCTCGGGGACTGAGACGAGAGGTGCGGCGGGTCCTTGCACCCGCGCGGCAGAACTAATGGAGGAGTAAAACGTGGCATCACACGAACGCTTCGATTACACCGACCGCGTGCTGACACCCGGCTACACCTCGTGCCTGGGCTGCGGCGAGGCGCTGGCGATGCGCATCGTCGCCCAGGCCGCCGGTAAGAACTCCATCTTCACCAACTGCACGGGGTGCTCGGAGATCTTCACCTCCCGCTACCCCACGTCCTCGTGGGCGGCGCCGTGGATCCACAGCCTCTTCGAGAACTCCGCCGCCATCGCTTCCGGCATCTACTACGCCCTGAAGCACAAGGGCAAACTGGAGGGCATCAACGTCATCGGCACGGGCGGCGACGGCGGCACCGCCGACATCGGCCTCCAGTGCCTCTCCGGGGCCGCCGAGCGCGGCGACGACATCCTTTACTGCTGCTGGGACAACGAGGCCTACATGAACACCGGCATCCAGCGGTCCAGCCTCACGCCCCTCGATGCCGCCACGACCACCAGCCCGTCCGGCAAGGTCTCCTGGGGCAACGACCGGCCGAAGAAGGACGTGCCGGCCATCATGGCCGCCCACCACATCCCCTATGTGGGCGTGGGGTCGTGCGGCTACTACCGCGAACTGCCGAGGATGGTCAAGAAGGCCCTCGGCTACCGGGGACCGAAGTACCTCCAGGTCCACGCCGTCTGCCCGCTGGGCTGGCGGAGCGACCCGGCCAAGACGTGCGAGATCGCCCGCCTCGCCTTCCAGACCGGCTGCTATCCTCTGTACGAGATCGTCGAGGGCGAGACCAAGCCCCACAAGCCGCCCAAGGACGGATGGAAACCCGTCGAAGAATACCTCAAACCCCAGGGCCGATTCCGCCACCTCTTCCGCCAGGCGGACGGCGAGCAGCAGATTGTCCGCGTCCAGGCCCTCGCGGCCGAGAACATCCGCCGGTTCTACGGCGACGAGGAGGTCCCCGACTTCGCTCGCGAGGCCGAGAAGAAGGCCGCCGACATGGCCGAGGCCCAGCAGGCCGAAGCCCCGGCGTAAAACGCTTGACGGCGAACGTGAGTGAGCGGCTATTTCGGCCCACCCGAAACGCAACCCGGGACCCCGATCCCGCGCGGCGGCCTTCCCGACTCGCTGATCGAGGCGCGGCCTTCATGATTGAGCGTTCATCCTTCCTTGATTATGATGGTTGTTTGATTCCACGCGTCGGGGGCGGCAATTTACCCGTCGGAGGTTGACCCGCCGCGCAAAACCCATCGGCCCCGGTCCAAGGAGCCACCCGTGAACGCACGCGTCGCGCTGGCCCTCCGCCGCGCTCGGGGCGAGGCCCGCCCGGCCGAGGCGTTGGCCGAAGAGGTCGGCCTGCCCCCGCACGAGGTCGTGGCCGCGGTCGAGGAACTCGGCCGAAGGGGCTACCGCATCGAATCCCATCCCCATCAGGGGTTCCGCCTGCTGGCCGCCCCCGACGCCCTCCTCGAGGACGAACTGGCCTGCGACCTGAAGACCGACCGCATCGGCCGGACGGTTCGCTGCGTCGGCGAGACCGCCTCCACCAACGACCTGGCCTGGCAGGCCGCGGAGCAGGGCGGGGCCGAGGCGGACGGCCTGGCCGTCTTCGCCGAGTACCAGACCGCCGGCCGCGGCCGCAGGGGAAGCCGATGGCTGGCGCCCCGGCACACGTCCGTCCTGGGCTCGGTCGTCCTGGCCGGGCCGCCCGGACCCGCTGCCGGGGCCGCCCTGACCCGGGCGGCGTCGCTGGCGGCCGCCGAGGCCGTCGAGGACGAAACGGGCCTGGCCGTAGGCCTCCGCTGGCCGAACGACCTCGTCCTCGATGACCGGAAGGTCGGCGGCGTCCTGGTCGAGGCCCGGCCGGGGCGGAGCGGGGAAGGGGTGGCCGTCGTCGGCATCGGCATCAACGGGACCCAACGGCCGGAGGCCTTTCCGGAAGAGATCCGCCCCGCCGTCGCGAGTCTGGCCGCGGCCGGGGCCGACCTCGACAGGACCCTCCTGGCCCGGGCCCTGCTCCGTCGCCTGGATGTCGTGGTCCGGCGTATGGGCCGGGAGGCCGGGGCCGAGGCCGTCCGCCAGGCCGCCGCTCGCCGGTGCCGGACCCTCGGCCGCCGCATCACCGTCAGCGACGGCACGGAAGCCGTCACGGGGGAGGTGGTGGACCTGGACCCGGATTACGGCCTTCTGCTGCGGCTGGAGGAGGGAACGATTCGGCGCTTTCCGGCGATGACGACGCAGGTGCTCTCGCAGGGGGGCCGATAGGGGATAAGAGCCTATTCGACTAACCCTCCGGCTTCGGCCGGCTGCGGCGACCGCGGGCGGCGTCGGGCTGCATCGAAAGCCCAGAGACGGGCTGGGTGCTTTGCCCTCCTTGCCTGCGGCCGCCTCGCTCGGCCTCGGGCCGACGAGGGGGTATTCGGAGGGGCTCTGCGGAAAATCGCCCGGAATTGTGCCCTGCGCGCCGCTTTCTGGGGCGGAAGTTGAAGAGGGCGGGAAGCCCGGCCTTGAGGCTTGTAAATCCTTTTCTCGCAAGAGGTTGGAGTCCCGGCCGGGCGGTCTGAACCCGGCGGGGCGAACCGGGTGATTTGACAAACGCTTCCCCCGCAGTAGGGTGGAGGGTAGCCGGAGACCTCCCGGAAGTGGCTTGGAAGGTCCGTTTTTTTGACCTGCCCCGTGAAGATAGGAAGGATGGAAGCCTTGGAAAAAGTTGTGAAGGTAGGTCGCCATTTCGCCGATACAGAGATCGCACCGACAAGCCTGGGAGCCGCATCGATAGCGGGAAGAAAGGAAAGCGGGCTTGGCAGGCGGCATCAGCGACGTCCGGCCTGTCGTGCCGCTGCCCGGACATCCGCGCCGGAAAAGGAGGTGATCGGCGTCGGGGCGCGGCGGTAGAGGCAAGAGGACCGCCGACGGAACGGGCGGCGAGGCGAAGGGCCGGACTTAATCGGATAGAGAGGGGTAAGAACACGAGCCTGGGCCCCAACGGGGGCTACGGAACAAAAGGAGATTCTTACGATGAAACGCACGGCGACAAAAGGCTTTACCCTGGTTGAGATTCTGATTGTGGTGATCATTCTCGGTATCCTGGCGGCGATCGTCATCCCGCAGTTTACCGAGGCCTCCCAGGAGGCGAGGGTCAGCAACCTGATGACCAACCTCCAGACCATCCGGAGCCAGTTGCTCCTGTACAAGACCCAGCACCTGGAGAACTACCCGGCCGACGGAAACGGTGAAGGGGACGACGAGTTCGAGGACGAAATGTGCAACTACAGCGATGAAGACGGCGACACCGAGGACACGCCGGACTCGGACCATCCCTACGGCCCGTATCTGACCTCCGTGCCGGTCAACCCGATCTCCAACGACAACACGGTGGACGTGGAGCAGGACGGGGACACGGCGTTCTCGGCACCGAACAGCGACGGCGGCTGGTGGTTCAATGCGGAGACGGGCGAGTTCCGGGCCAACCTTAAGGACAGCCACACGACCAGCGACGGCACGAAGTTGAACGAACTGTAACACGCTGTGGGTGCGCAGCGGTGACCGCCGGCCTCTTCGTGTAGGGGCGAAGAGGCCAGGAACCGGAGGCAGGGGCGCTTGGAGCGACCCCTGCCTCCGGTCGTTTTGTGGCACGGGGACCCCGGCTGATCGGCGGCTTCGGGGCGGGCCGAGGGGACCGCCGCCCCCCCGAGGTCCCGGCCCCAGATCCCCGCCAGGGCTTTCCAGTGGCAGGCCGGGTCGAATGGCTGAAGCCCGGCCGGCTCCTGCGCCGATAAATAGGGGGCGGAACCCCGGAAACAGACGCAAGGCGTCTGCTTTTTCCGGGCCACTCTTGTAAATCTGGGCACTATGGGAGAAATAGGCATGATCTCGCGAGACCTACGAAACATCGCTCACACCTTGCTGTTGGTGGCGGCGGTGTTGGGGATGATTGCGGCCGGCCTCTGGTTTCGGGGAGATGCTCTGGTGCCCGAAGCGCTGGCCCGTCCCAAACGGCTGACGGCGGAGAACACGGGCATCCCGGATTCCGGGCGCCAGCGCCAGTTAATCCTGGCGGAGCTGAAGCGGCTCAACAGCCGGCTGGAGGCCATCGAGTCGGCCCTGCGCGAGGGCGCGTACGTGGTCCAGACGAAGCCGGCTGTCGGCGAAGCCGGCGCCACGGCGGGAGAAGCCAAATGAGCCGGGACCGTTCAACTCGCCCGGCCGCCTTCACCCTGGTCGAACTGCTGATGGTGGTCGCGGTGCTGATTATCGCGGCGGCCATCGTCATCCCGAACCTCGGGACGGCCGGAGACGCGCAGGCCATGAGCGCTGCCAGGGCGCTGGCCTCCGACATGGAACTGGCCCGGGACCTGGCCCTCAAGACCCAGCGGCCCCACACCCTGCTCTTCAGCGGCGACGAGCGGTCTTACAAGGTGGTCGCCGACTACGCCGGCGAGACGTACGCGGCGGCTCAGGCCGTCGAGCACCCGGTCCGGGCGGGCAGCACCTTCGAGGTCACCCTGTCCGAGCGCAACGGCATGAGTGCCGTCTCCGTGACGGACGTTTCATTCGGCGGCGACGGTTACGTGACGTTCAATGAACTGGGCGAACCCTCGGCGGCCGGGTCCGTTACGGTCCAGGCCGGCCAGGCCCGGATGCGCATCGCCGTCGCCGGCCTGACCGGCAGCGTCTCGACGGCGAAGGTTTCGGACTGACCAGCGCAAGGGGCGGACGGTGGCGCAATTGCCGATTGGCGTGGACATCGGAACCACGGCGGTCCGGATGCTGCAACTGGGCGGCACCGAACGCGACCTCCGGGTCATGGAGGCTGGCAAGTTCGTGATTCCCCGCCAGGCCGGCACCAAGCCGGATAGCCGGCGCGAGGCCGTGGTGGCCGGCATCCGCCGACTCCTGAAGGAGCGACGGTTCCGCGGCCGGCAGGCCGTCATGGCCCTGGCGCCGGAGCAGGCGGCCGTCCGCAACCTCCGGATGCCCGAAACGGACCCGGCGGAACTCGACGGCGCCGTCCACTGGGAGGCCCAGAACAAGTTCCCGTTCGACACGGCGACGGCAGTCATCCAGTACCAAAGGGCCGGACGCGTGCACCGGGGGGACGAGACCCTGGAGGAGATCATCGTGTTTGCGGCCCCACGGGTGGAGGTCGAATCCAGGATTCAACTGGCCTCCGAGGCCGGTTTGAATCTGGTCAGCCTCGACGCCGAGCCGTGCACGTTGTTCCGCGGCTTCGAGCGGTTTCTCCAGCGCCGAGAGGATCAGGACGTGGTCAGCGCCATGGTGGATCTCGGCGCCCGGACGCGGGTGGTCATCTGCCGGGGCCGGGAGGTCGGGTTCGTCAAAACCATCCCCATCGGGGGAACCGTGTTCAACCGGGCCGTGGCCGAGTGCCTGGAACTGGAGCCGACCGAGGCCGAGGCCCTGCGTCGCCGCATCGGCGCCCGCGCCGCCGACGGCGCCGAAGCCGGCGAGCACGACCGGGCGGACCGGGCGGTCACCGACGCCATCCGTCCGCACCTGGAGGACCTCGCCGACGAGATCGGCCTGTGCCTCCGGTACTACGGCGTGACGTTCCGCGGCCCCTGGCCGGAAAAAATCCAGTTGACGGGGGGCGAGGCGCACAATCCGACCATCCCGTCGGCCCTGGGCGACCGCCTCCAGATGAGGGTCGAGGTGGCCGACCCGTTCCGCCGGGCCCGGACGGACCACCTGGGGCCCGTGCTGGACCGGCGGGCCGTCCGGGCCGAATGGGCGATGGCGCTTGGACTGAGCCTGAAGGGCTTCCACCTGGATCAGGGACTTTCGAGCCACTACGCGGCCTGAGGCGAGGAGCCGACCCGTGCGCGAACTCGAATTTCTCCCGGAAGACTACCTCCGGGCCCGGTTCCAGCGGCGGATCGGGTTCATCCGGTCCTGGCTCCTGCTGGCCATCGGCCTGGCGATGGTGCTGTACAGTCTCCAGATGGGAACGTGGGTCCGCGATGCGCAGGCCGAACTGCGGGCCCTTCAGGGAACGGGGGCGGCGGTGGAGGCCGACGTCGAGAAGGTCCGCCGACTCCGCGACGAGGCGCGAATCTACAACGAGCGGATCGCCCTGGCCGAGGCCCTCCGGCCCCGGGCTCCCGTGACGGCGGTGCTGGCCGACCTCGTCGACGCCCTGCCCGAGTCGGTTCGGTTGGAACGCCTGGAGGTGCTCTGGCCGGCACGGGGCAAGGCCGACCTGCCCGCCGTCCGGCTGGAAGGGGTGGCGCCCGGCCAGGAGGCGGTGACCCGCGCCGTGGCCGGCCTCGACGCCTCGCCGCGGTTCGGGCAGACGATCCTGGTGGAATCCCGGCTGGCGGACGGCACGGCGGCCGGTGGCCGCACGTTCGCCCTGGAGGCCCACCTTCTCAAGGCGAAGCAGGGAGCGTGACTGTGGCGGATGCGAGACAACCCCGCCGACGCTGGGCCGTGGACCGCCAGCAACTGCTGATTCTGGTGGCGGCCTCGGTGATGATAGGCAGTTTCGCCCTGTTCATCCTCTGGCCGAAACACCGCGAACTGGCCGGTCTCGACCGTGCTGTCCGCCAGCAGCGGCGGCTGCTGAGCCAGCGCGTGACCGCCAGTCAGCAGGGCATGTTGGTCTCAGCCCGCATCCCGGGCCTGCGAAAGGCCCAGGCGCGAATCCGGAAGCGGCTGCCGCGCGGACCGCAGGTAGCCGACTTCCTCCGAATGATGAACGCAGCGCTGGCCGAGATCCCCGCCGTCCGCCACGAGGTGACGCGCTCCGGCACCGCCGAGACGGGCTCGACCCCCTCTGTGCCGTTGTCTCTGAGGCTTGAAGGGCCGTTCGAAGCGGTATATCGCAGCCTGTGTGCCATTGAGCGGCTGGAGCGGCTCATCCGGTTTCGGGACGTCCGGGTTTCCCGGGCAAAGACCGACGGAGAGGTGCGGGCGGAGGCCGAACTGCTCATCTACTACCTGCCCCAGGAGGAACCGGCCGGCGATGAGAATCCGGGGGACCCCCCCGCCGCAAGCCGCCGGACGGCGCCATCCCGGAGGGAGAAACAGGAAACGTCATGAGTGTGGCAGCCGGACTCAGGCGCGTCGGAGCCTTCATCCAGACCTGGTTCCTGGTGCGCGGCCCGAGCCTTGGTCGGCCAGGTCGCAGCCAATGGCTCCACGCCGGCCTGGCCGTGGCACTTCTGGTGGCCGGTGTGGCCGCCTGGGCCCTGGCGCTCGTCCAGCCCTGGGAGGCGCAGGCGTCCGACCCGGGCATCGTGGCGGTGCCGGGGCGGCCGGCGCCGCAGCAAGTTCAGGCGGCGGTGCAGGAGGCCGAGCACCTGTTTGAAGAGGTGGCCCCGGCGGCGGCGCCGGCGCTGGGACGAAATCCGTTCAAGGCGCTTCGCCGGGCCGAGACGCCGAACGGCCCGCCCCGCTCGCAAATGGAGACGGGCGGCAGGTCGGCTTCTCCGGACGCCGGGCCGGTGACGGCCAAAGAGGTGGCGGAAACCGCGCGTGGGTTGCACCTGAAGGCGACCATCCGCTCGACGAGGGGCGAGCGGTGGGCCGTCATCAACGAGAAGGCGTATCGCGAAGGGGATGAGGTGGCCGGCCTGGTCCTGATCAAGATCGGCGACGACCGGGCCACGCTCCGGCGGGCCGGTGTCACCTGCATGCTCCGGATGGACTAAAGGAGGGAGATCGACATGGGGAGGGAGACACCCCCACAACTCGTTTATTGGTGCCGCACCCCTCTGGCCGCCGCGGTGGTCCTGCACCTCTTGGCCGCCGGCCTGGTCGGCGCAGAGAGCGCTGAGGCCGGCGCTGAGGCGGTCGCGGCCGCAGCGGCGGCGCCGGAGGCGCCTCCGCCCGCCGTCGGCGGCGCACCCGAGGCCGGCGCGACCGCCAAGACGCAGGCGGGCCGGACCGGCGACGGCAAGATCGAACTGCACGTCAAGGACGACAACCTCACCAACGTCCTGGAACTGCTCTCGCAGCAGTACCGGCTGAACATCGTGGCCAGCAAGGGCGCCACCGGCAAGGTGACCGCCGACCTCTACGACGTGACGGTGGAGGAGGCGCTGGAGGCCATCTGCCGGGCCGCCGACCTCGGCTGGCAGCGGGAGAACGGCGTCATCTACATTTACACCGCCGAGCAACTCAAGGCCATGGCGAAGGACGAGTCGCGCCTCCAGAGCGAGGTCTTCGAGCTGAATTACCTCTCCGCCAAGGAGGCGGTCAACCTCCTGGAACCCGTCAAGTCGGAAAAAGGCACCGTGACCGCCAGTTCCGAGCCGGGCGAGGGCATCCCCACCGGCTCGGGCGCCGAGACGGGCAGCAACACGTTTTGCCTGCCGGACACCATCGTCGTCCGCGATTTCCCGGAGAACATCGAGCGGATGCGCACCGTCCTCCAAAAGATGGACCGGATGCCCCGGCAGGTGCTGGTCGAGGCCACCATCCTCCAGGTGACCCTGGACGACACCACGAGCCTCGGCGTGGACTTCAACGTGCTGGCGGGCATCGACTTCCGCGACCTCTCCACCCTCGATACCGACGTCACCGACGTGACCGCCAACGCCACCGACGACACCGTCACGGTCAGCGCCAACCAGGCCCCGTACGGGCACGTGGCCCAGACGGGGTTCGCGGACCCCGGCACCGGATTCAACATCGGCGTCATGACCAACAACGTCTCGTTCTTCATCAATGCCCTGGAAGATGTGACCGACACCACGATCATCAGCAATCCGAAGGTCCTGGCGCTGAACAAGCAACGGTCCGAGGTCATGGTCGGCGAACGTCTCGGATACCGGACCACCACCGTGACCGAGACCAGCGCGGTCGAGTCGGTGGAGTTTCTCGACACGGGCACGCAGCTGATCTTCCGCCCGTTCATCAGCGACGACGGATACGTGCGGATGGAAATCCATCCCGAGGTCTCGACCGGCGTGGTCGTGGGCGGACTGCCCCAGGAGACCACCACCGAGGTCACCTGCAACGTGATGGTCAAGGACGGGCACACGATCGTCATCGGCGGGCTGTTCGACGAGGACGTCTCGATCGGCCGGAGCCAGGTGCCCGGCCTGGGGAACATCCCCGGCCTGGGTTGGCTGTTCCGGAGCAAGGAGGACCAGACGACCCGCCACGAGTACGTCATCCTCCTCACGCCGCACATCATCGAACACGAGGAAGACGCGGCGGCCCTCGGCGAGAGCGTCCTCTCCGACGTGAAACGCCGCGCCCTCGGCGTGCGGGAAGGCTTCAGTTTCTTCACCCGCGAGCGGTTGACCATCGGCTACGTCCAGGCCGCCGAAGAGGCCTGGAACCGATACCGCCAGACCGGAAGCGAGAAGGACCTCCAGGACGCCTGCTGGAACGTCCAGGTGGCCACCAACGTCGCGCCGAACAACCTG
>Ga0180434_10009022_pt1 | contig 10910 bp, 20 predicted proteins | sample SS_ome_7_FD_132453 | JGI IMG/M metagenome (GOLD analysis project Ga0180434, IMG submission 132453) | Hypersaline lake sediment archaeal communities from the Salton Sea, California, USA - SS_1_D_2 metaG | ecosystem: Environmental > Aquatic > Non-marine Saline and Alkaline > Hypersaline >... | reverse complement strand
TGAGGAGATGGAAAACCAAGGGGAGCGGGAGAGCGTGCCCGCGTAAGGAGCAAACACGTGAGGAAAATTTTGATCATCGCCGCAGTTTTTGCGGTTATGACAACAGGAGCAGAAAATATGAAAAGAGCCGATACCGGCGCCGTTTATTTTCAAAGCATCCAGTGGGGACAGGATGTGTTGGACATGGTGGGGTTTGAACCGCCGCCGAAAAATTTCGGGGAACTGATTGATGATGCAGAAAAGGGCGCAAAGATTTCCCCCTCACAAATCGCCGAGGCTGAAACCGGGATACCCGTTTCCACAACCGATGGAGGGGGAAGCGGGGGAAGGCGATTAGCCAGTGGCGAGTATGAGGCGTGGTCCGAAGCGGTCCGCCCATTTGGCACGACAGTTGTATTCGTGCCGGGGGAAGGTGCAAGTGAGTACCCAAGCCTGGAGCTTCCTTTCAACGAATTCGGACGGCCAAAGGCACCGCCAGAAGCTGAGGTTCGGACGCCCTCAACACGGCCGCCGTCGAAACGGCGATGAATCTCACGAATGACGAGCGCGCCGCAATAGTGGAAATTTTCAGGATCGCGACGCGGCGCGCAAGATGGCTACGTGAGCGGGAGCGCTCAAAAATTGGAGAAGCAAAAGCCGGCAAGCGGGGAGTGCTGGCCGGCTCAGAAACAAGGTTCGCTCCTCCGTGTGAAGAAAACAAACCATGATGTCATTATAACGCAAAACGGCCAGGCGCGGCCGTTTGCGAGAGGTAAAAAGATGTCTCAGAAAAACAGTAAATCAAAAAATACAAAAAGTCAAACGCCGGGGGGCGAGATATGAGTATCAAGATGATGTCACTAGTTTGGGATTCAAAATTGCCGAGAGACGAAAAATTCGTCTTGTTGGCATACGCAGATCACGCGGACGACGATGGTCGAAACATTTTCCCAGCTGTTGCCACTGTCGCCCGGAAAACGGGGTATTCAATCAGATCGGTGCAGACTATCACGCGAAAGTTGGAGAAGTCGAAAATACTCATCAGTGATAGTAAGGGGCCAAAAGGCACAAACAGGTGGAGGATGAATAAAAAAAACTTGGTGAACTACACCCCTGCAAAATCTGCACCCCGCAAAAAACCGCGTAAACCCCCCGCAAAGACTGCACCCAAATCATCCTTTAACCATCCATATGAGAAGAAAGATAGGAATCATCATCATCATAGTCTTATTAAGCAAAATGGGCACAATGACGATGACGACCCCGCCCCTTCTCCTGCTTTACAGAATATTTTTGAAAAATGGACAAATTGCGGATTCACCCTTAATGCACCGGCGAGGAAAGCGCTGCGGGAGGCATTGGACAAATATCCGCTCGGGTGGGTCCAGGAGGTCATAGGGAGAATGGCAGGCCAGGAGCAGATAAAATTCCCGGCCAACTATTTGAAAAAATGCCTTGAGGAGGAAAGTGCCAAAAAAGCGAACGGCAAAACTACAGAAGAAGAACCTGACTGGGAAGCCAACCGCGCCGAGCGAAAACGTAAAGCCGTAGAGCGGTGGGAAGCTGCCGAACCAATTGAGGAGGGCGAACTTGAAGCCCAAGGCCAGGCGTAAAGCGAAAGCGAAGGTGAAGACGTGCGAACACTGCGGAAAACAAATACACGAGAACGACTGGCTTTATGCGTGCCGGAGGTGCGGCCGTATGATTTGCGCGGGCTGCTGCCGTTATACGGAGCATGGGCTGTTAGTGTGCCCGGAGTGTTTGTAAACTATGATTTAGGAGATCCAGAAAATGAGTAAGAAAAATTGTAAGGACATTGAACGAAAACCGCTGTTTTATTCTGTCTATATCGGTGGTCAATGGGTTATTATTTCACCCGCAAAGAAAAGGGTGGAATATCAAAGCAGCCCTGATGATTTGTTTCAAGAGGCGGTGAACGGGGAATGAGTTTGTAAAAATAGATTCAGGAGATGAAAAAGATGTGTAAGAAATATTTACCCCCCAATGTTCATGAGATTAGTTTCCCCTCTGGTAAAGATTCACCTATTACCGCCAACCAAATCCTATTTCCTTTCGGAGGTACAAATGTCAGAAAAAGATGTTAATAGCCTACACATTAATTTCGAGATCGCTTATGGTGGATATCCACACAAAGCAGACTTCAAACACGTTATTTACATAAATGGTCTCTACCCCAATGGAGTAGAAGAGTTTCGTAAAGCATTCAATGCCCTTTCCAAGCAGATTAATCTTGGCTTAACTCTCGAACCAAGCGTCGATCCTGCCGAGTAATATCTTCGCCATTGGCTTACCAATCTGGTGATTACCCACATACGCCATATTGAACCTTGACACTCAATACGGCGTAATTCCCCTTAAGCCAGTAGGAAAAGGGAAAGCCAGTTCAAAAAGGAAAAAGGCCGGTGAATGAATTTATCCAGAAGATGAAAACGGCAAAAGAGCCTTTATATTTACAGCTCCACATAAACGCCAGGGGGAGCGCCGGGACGTGTATATGTGGGGGTGAGATCACGGATTTATTCGGGATTTTGTGCATTGGCGGGGAAACGCCCGAGGATCCCGTACTGGCTTTGGCTTCGCTTTGCGGGGCGTGTGTGAGCAAGGGACCGGCGGGGTATGTCGACCTCCTGCAGGAAGATATAGCCCAGCTGGAAAGCCGCATCGAAGATTTAAAGGCGCTCAGTGAAGCGGTGGAAAAAATGCCGGTCGAGGATTGGCCCACCGTCCCCAAGGGTGAGGAATGAAGCTGAAAGAGATCGCCCAGGTTATACGGGATGGGGAATCGGCGCTGGTAAGTCTCATCTCTGCATTTGCGCCTTGGCTTGCGCCCATCGCGCCGGCGTATATGTCCTTTGAGAACGCGCACACAAAATTAGGGTTTCCGATAGGGATCGCCGTTGTGATTGGTTTTGTGGTGGAGTTTCTTGGCCTCACGACTATCAGCACGTCCCTCACGTTTTGGAATCACAACCGGAACTACAAAGCAGAAAAAAATAAGGTTCCTACGTGGATACCGATATTCGCTTTTGTGTTTTATCTGGTGGTGGTATGTACCTTAAATTTGGTGCTGGAGGCATTTCCGAATAATGGGATGTGGAAGATTGTGGCGCGTGCCTTGCTGGTTTTTTTATCTGTCCCCGCCGCTGTTATTCTTGCGGTCCGGGCGGTGCATTTGCAGGTAAAAAACTCCCTGCATCGTCCGAGCAAAAGTAATGCAAAACCTGCAAAGCAGAAAAAAAGCAGACCAGCAAAGTATGAGTGTAGGGTCTGCAAAAAGAAGTTTGCAACTGTGCAAGCCAGGAATGCACATTATAGACACTTCCCCGATCACAACATGGAGAAGGGGAATAACTCATGACGGTTTTGGTGAGGTAGCAACGTGTCTGATTTGGCGAAGGTGATCAATTATTTTCTACAGGGGAAGGGAGAGCAGAAGCGTGAAGATTTTTTCAGGCGCTTGCGTGAGAAGTTCTCTACTTGCACCGTAGAAATGAAAGCAGAGAGCCAGGCTGTCCCGGAGTGGCCCAAGATCGCGAATTATTTTGTGAAAGGGCGCGGGAAAGGACAGGATGGGGATATCTACCGGCGTTTGAGTGAGGCATTTACCGATAGCGCTTTAGAGGTGGTCGCAGAAATGCAAGCGCCCTCGGTTTTGTTGGACCGGTCCAGCTTTGAGGGCTGGAAGCGTGATTACCTGGAGGGCTTGGACGGTGTGCCGGATGAGCTGCCTCCAGAAATAATGAGCAAAATATTTTGTGCAAATGAAGGCACATAAAAAAATTCTTGAAAGGAGTCAAACAACGTGACTGAAACAAACGAACAAATAAACTGGCAAGAAGAAGTTATCCAAGGGGCCGTCAATCAGGTTGTCCGTGAGAGCGAGGCGGTCAGGCAGCGGGCCATAGACAAGATGCAAAACGACCTTGCGGCCGGTGAGGAATATAACCGGCGCAAAAAAAGGGCGGTTGAAATGGTGTCTGAGCATGAGAGCCTGGTGAATCGTCAAATGGAGCTGGCCACAAGTGGCATCAATACGGCCGCGTCTCAAGAAGAGTATTATGAGGTCGAGGAAAAGGTCGATGCCATTCAAAGGGAGATGGGCGATAACAATCTTTGGTTGCAGAAATTCGAGGCCGGTCGAGGTGGTGGGTAATGGGTGAAAATGAGATCACACCGCCTGAGGCTTTGGGTGATTTCCCGGCATGGAGCGAAGGGGACGGGCCTATCCCGTATGTGTTCGATGATAAGCCGCCTGGGTCTCAGTGTGCTTGGGCCTGCCGTTGGGGTGTGGGGAATGAAGAAATGACATCGAAAAACACTGGCAGCGTGGAGCCGCAGGATTGGATCATTATGGAAAACATGACGAACGCACAGCTTTACTACGAGCTGCGGGACGTGGCAAACCGGGAGGGGCCTTTTATGTATCAGGCAAAGGCGTTGGTAGTGGAAACAAAAACGCTGGAAGAAATGAATGTGCCTGAGGTGGTGAAGCTGTTGCATAAAGCCAGGGCGGGGTATCCGTCCTACTTAGCACCTTGGAATTTACCAGCGCGGGAACGCATCATGAGGCCAATATATCGGCCAGGTTGGGACCCTTTGCTGTTGGGGATCGATTTGGACAGGGACCCAACGAAAAAGGGGCGCGAGGTGATGCGGACGGAAGTGTAATTAAAAAATTGAATGTAAGGAGTATGAAATGGCAGAGTTGAACGATAAGAAGTTGGCTGAGATTGCCTCAAGGCTGAACGGCTATTCACCGGAGCAGCAAGAGAAGATCATGGAAGATATCAAGAAGGGGATCGACGTGGATGGGGTGATCGATGCTGCTTTCTCAAAGGCCGACGCGGCAATTGAGGGGGGATTTGAAGCTGCAAAGCAAAAGGAAATAGCCGAATCGGTTGTAGGGCTTTCTGGGAATGCCCGGGCAAATGTGATCAACAGGATCGAAAGCAAATACGCCGAACTGAAAGCAAAGAAAAAGCAAGCAGCAATTTAACAAGCTGGTTGGTTTGGATATGTAGGTGGTTATGCTATGGCTGAAAAGAAAAAGAAGCCTGTAAAAAAGGACGTAAGTACACGATTGTTTGAGACCACGCGCGACTTGGTGGAAATAGCCGAGGAGTGGTTGGAGGAAAATGAGTATTTGCCCTGGGATAAGAACTTCAAAGTATTTAACCCGAGCCAGTTGATTACAGGTTATTTGCATCACTATAACAAGCGCCGGAAGTATTTCGCTGAACGTAGTACGGAAATGCCTCCGATTACGCAGGAGATTATTGAGATGAGAGATAGACAATTTCAGGCATTCGCGGATGAAGTAAAACGGAAAGCGAGGGAGGAGAGTACAGAAAGCCCGATAATAAATTGGTATCCAGCGCCGAAAAAGGATTGAGCGCGTGGGAATGCCTGATAAAATGGGAGGGGATACCTCCGTATCTTGGGAGTGGGACGGCGGGGAGGCGGATGAGACAGGCATTTACCTCCCCTAAGTCTCAATGATGCGGGCTGTGTGTAATGAGATATTACACCTGTGATTTTCTCTAGTAGGTTGATGTTTGTATAAATTAGACGATTTATAAAGAGGTGTAAAAATGGAAGAATTCAACGAGAAATTGTACGATGCGGTTGTCGAAGCGCTTGAAGCTGCTGCAGTAGAATGTGGGGAGGTCGGGGATCCAAGAATGGGGGTAATTAAGTATATGGATCGGTACTTGACGCGCAGATATTACATGGCGACGCGTAGCGTGGAGCTGCCTCCTCTTGATTTTGAAATATTCAAGATGAATAAGCAACAATTTGAAGAATTTGAGCAAGGGTGCATTGCGGAGAACAGCAGTGCCGAGTAAAGGGGAAGCTGAAAGGTAAACAGGTAGGTGTATTTAGCTGGTAGGGGTAAGCCTTTGGTGTAGATCGTTGGGTAGGTGTGTTGTGAGGATGTTGTGGAATGGCCGATAAGCCTGAAAAGTCAATTATCATGATCGAGGTGGACGGGGAGGCGCGAGAGGTCGAGGTGTATCAGTATCCGAATGGGGCGATCAAGGACGCCAACAACGGACACTGGATCGCACCCCCTACGCCCAATACTTTTGAGGATCCCCAAAAGGCTAAAGAGGCTAATCTTATCCGGCAGGTGAAGGCAGAAGAGCAGGCACGGAAAGGGATGGTCCGGGCTGCGGAGGAAAAAGGCTTGATTGTGGAAAGCCCTGAGGACGCCTGGGGGCATGTGATAGAAGCACAAACTACAAAGGCTTTGAAGGGGGGGAAAGAAAGCACAGGAACAGCGAGATTTGTGGGGCAGGCAGCCGGGATGATTGAGGATAAGCGTGGAAGGCCGCAGATTGTGGAAGTACGCGGGGCTGTGGCTGTGGGCGTTTTGGACCGGGATACCGTTCTAATTCAAATGTTTAACCGTCTCTATCCAGATGACCCTCAAAAGGCCCTGGACGAAATGAAAACCTACAAGGCGGCATTATGATCGATCCGAAAACGATTGAGGAATTGCACAGTATGTTATTGGAAAATGAGGGGGAAGCTGCGGCATGGATAGAAAAATACCCGGAGGAAGTATTGCGATTGAGTTATCGGGCGATGTATGGGGAGGAGTTAGGGGAAGCGGAATATCAGCGAATATGTGGGGATATCCAGGGTGATATTGAGGCATTATTTGATGAGCTTGGTAAGGTGAAGGTTGTACTCAAAGCTATTCAGAGCAAGAGGATGATACATGCCCCGAGCAATTAGTATCGAGACCTTTGTGGATTGGGTTAAGCTGTTGGGGGAGGACGCTCAAACAGGCGTTGAATGGCAAAACCAAAATTTTGAACCCTGGTGCTTGTTATGGATGGAGTTTGCGCATGGGCCAGGCGAGGCCCTGGAGAGATACAAAATAATAAGTAATTCACCTAACCGGGGGGAATTATTGAATGACGAATACAAACAATTTCTTGATTTGATACCAATTGCACGTAGGGTGTTACTTGATGAGAAAAAACCGGGAGAAAGCGGGAGCAAACCTGCTAAAAACCCCCCCGCTGCGGGTTTTGGCGCTGGCGGTGATCCTCCAGGCGGCGAAGGACGCCCGGAAAGCGGGGGAAACGGGGCTGGAGGCGAGGCTTTGGCTGGCGTTTGAGGGTACAAGCTGGTTTGAGGCCCTGGGGGCCGACCCTGAGCCGCTGTATTTGATTGCGGAAAACCCCCGACTGATAAAAAAGCACATGGGGCGTATAGAATTGAGGCAGGTCTTCGGGAAATGAAAAAAGCCCCTTGCGGGGCTTAGAGATCGAGGGCATTCACGGGGTTTTGTCTGAAAAGATTACCCTCACGAACGTATCTATCAAAGGATGATCGAGATTTCCACCGGCCGTGTGTCATGATGTACTGGTCGGTGACGCCTTTTCGTTTTGCCTCAGTTGCCAGTCCTGCACGTAGCGAGTGGCCGCTGTACTCGTTTGGGTTGAGGCCAATATCTTTACATAGTCGTTTTACTACCAGGGCAACGGTGCGGCCAGTCATTTTTTTGTCATTGGGGGTCAAGTAGCGATTGGCAAAGCCTCTGAAAACGTATCCTTCAGTGATGCCGGATACCTCTATCCAGCGCTTTAGGGCACGTACAGGGCAGTATCCATTAGAGCCGTAAGGGATGGCCACTAATGCACCTTCTTTGGCCTGGTCGGTCTTAGATTGGGGGATGAAGATTACCAGGCCCTCAGCTTCAAAACGCAGGTGATCATGTTGGATGTTGGCAATTTCTGAGCGCCGGAGCGCACCAGCAAAGCCGAGGAGGATGATCGCCTTATCCCGGATGTCCTTTATATTTTCCTGGTCGAGCGTGCCGATCCATTGCTTGATTAATTCCGATGTGAGAGGGCGCTTTCTATCTTGTTTCGAGCCGATTTCTTTGCGGAGACCTGCAAACGTTTTACTTACAAGTGGGCTGGAGACTGGATCGGCATGGTTGGCGAGCTTATGAGCTTGGGAGATCGTGGTCATGATGCGCCTGATCGTTGCTGTTTTGTATCCAGACTTGGACAGATGGGAGATATAGTCACAAACAAACTGGGGGGTAAAGGGCAAGCTGGTGATATTTTGTTGGCGTGCGAATGTCTCAATGTTCTGCCAGTCTGATTTGTATGCCCGCTTGGTGTTTTCAGATAACGCATTCATCATGTAGTCTTGAGCGATTTGGGTAAGAGAAATAAGTGATTTGTCGTTCATTTGGGTACCTCTTTTTCCTGTCTAATTATCTGATAACGTTCTATTATCGGTAACTAAATTATAGGGTATTTTCTATGGTCTGTCAAGAGGTTTTCAAGAATTGGGCGGTCATTTTGGGGGGTGTTCTAACACCTTGAATGTCTCAAAAATGCTTAGAACGCCGGAAACTGCGTTGGTTTTTTGTTTACGGGTGATTTTGGGGATATCTGAGATCGCAAGGCCATTAAGTCCTGTTGGCGAGAATGGATTATGGTCCCGGGTGATGGGGAGAGCCTGAGCGCTGTGATGTTTTGGCGGTCCGGGGCATATGTGACTTTCGAGACAAGCAGGATCGTGAGATATTGGGTTACTTAGATCGTGGGGCGTGCTGGTGTGGGTGAGCCTTCGAAGAGAGCGGCTTTAGCAGGGGCGAATTTATTTGTGAGTTATTTACGCCCCTAGCGTGCGCCAGGCAGCCGCCGACTAACAGGAGGGCACCGGAGCGAAGCGGAGGCGGCGGGGAAGCCCCTAACCCCCCTCAGCATTCAGATATACCGCTTGGGGACGCCTTGCGGCGGAGTGCCGACACTGCGCAGGGGAGGCCGGAGCCATTGGCAAGGCGGACAGTGGGGTTGGGGGGTGTCTGAGGGGGGAGGGGCGCTGGCGCAAAGCCGCAATGAGGGAATGCTGTTGATCGTGCTGTGTCGGTGTGGGTGAGCCACTGGGGAGAGGTCGGCCCCGCAGGGACAAAGCCTGGAGAGATACGGTAATTTTGTAATTGGGTGTTGGTAGTTGTGGAGATGGGATTACTGGGGGAGTGCTGGCCGGGGCGTATGAGTATGTAATTGTCAGGGGGAGGGGGATATCTTGCTTCTGTCAGGTGTGATGTGGTTGGCTGCTGCGGGGGAAGTCCCCGGATGTTGTTCTTGGTGTATGTATCTGTTGGTGTGGTGCAGATCGGGCCGTCGTTGGTGGTTGGGTGGTGTTGTAGTGTGATGTGGTGATGTGGTGATGTGCTGGCCAGTGGTTGGTTGGAGGTGGGTAACGGGCTGGCGATGTAATGGGATGTTACTGGTTGGTGTTGTGTGGCGATGAGGGGGGGGTGGGTACCCCCTGGGTACGTTGGTCGGCGATGTGTGTGTGTGTGGGTGGGTTCCCTTGCGCGTGAAAGTGCGCGGGGTTTTTGGATCCCCCTATTGTGTTTAAGTGCAGGGCTTTGATCGGGCTGGCTCGTTCGTGAGTTTTTTGGATATCGAGCTTTGCGAGTTTGACGTAGCGCCTGGTCATTTCGAGGGTGCTGTGGCCCAAGATTTCTTGTAAGCTGAACACGTCCCCGCCGTTGCGCAGGAAAGAGACGGCGAAGGTGTGGCGGAAGCGGTGGGGGTATATCTTTTTTACGCCGGTTCGTGGTCTCAATTTTCGGAGAAATTGGTACAAGCCGGAGCGGGTAAGCTGCACTCCTCGATCATTGACAATGAGGGGGTTGCCGTCGATTGGCTCTTGGCGTTCGTATTCCAGGTAGTCATTGATTACGTTCATGGTGAAGGTGGAAAGCGGGACGGAGCGCTCTTTATCGCCTTTGCCCCAAACGATCAGGGTGCGGCCTTTGTAGTCCTCGACCTGAGCGTCACAGAGTTCTGATGCACGGATCCCGGTATCCAGGAGGAGAAATAGGATCGCCTTATTTCTCAAGGGGTTATCTTTGTGCTTGCACGCCAATATCTTTTGTACGTCGCTTTCTGAAAAGGGTTTTATGGCCTTTTTATCCGGCCTGGGTTTTTTTACTTTTCGCAGGACGTGATCACTGGCCAGGCCGTCGTTGGTGAGATATGTCCACAAAGAAGATAGGGCGATCCAATAATTTACGACGGTCTTTTTTGAAAGGTGGTCGAGGGAAGCCAGAAATTCCCGGACACGTGCGGGGGTGATATCCTCGATGTATGGATCGCCCATAAATTTACGAAACTGTTTGAATGTGTTGGTGTAGTCGTTGATCGTGTTGGGGCTGAGACGTTCGGCTTTTTTGGCGATGAAAAATTGATAGATCGCTTCATTGAGCCTGAGGGATTCCGTCATTTTGTCTCGATTTCATAAATGGTGTTGATCAGCTCGATGGTGATTTGGGGCAGGGTCGCGTTTTCCATTGGGGGGAGCTGGCCGTTATGGTCAGGGGCGATGACCCTGGAGATATAGTTAATGGCGCTGAGGTCGAACACCAATTTTGTGACGATCTCCGGGGCGTCGTTTTGGACCAGCCAGTCGATGAGGGTCTGCCAGGCTCGCGGCTCTAATTCGTCTTTGAGGTATTCAAGTGGCACGCTTGGGACCTGGGTGTGTACTTCGGTTTTGGTGGTGATGATTTGCTTATTCATATTACTCCTCTTGTGGGTGAAATTTTTACAAAATGGGGAGGTGGGCCAGTCCTCCCCGTGCCATTGATTGCGCCTACAAGGTGCGCTCCTGATTGGCCCGTTTTGCCAACACCCAAAAACGATCCCGCTATGCGGGGACCGTGGCGGTTGTTTGGGGTGTGGTTTGGTAAACTGGTACGTGGATTTCCCGTGTTACTTCGATGCCCTTGTTGTACCAGCGGAAAATTTCTGATTTGGTGAGCTTGTATTGGTCTCGCATGGTTCTCCTCTTGTGTTTCCCCGCTAAAGAAAAACGCTCAGCCGGTTGCTGAGCGTGTTATACTTTTTGTAGCTGCCTTGCTGGAC
>Ga0180434_10009020_pt1 | contig 10912 bp, 7 predicted proteins | sample SS_ome_7_FD_132453 | JGI IMG/M metagenome (GOLD analysis project Ga0180434, IMG submission 132453) | Hypersaline lake sediment archaeal communities from the Salton Sea, California, USA - SS_1_D_2 metaG | ecosystem: Environmental > Aquatic > Non-marine Saline and Alkaline > Hypersaline > Sediment... | reverse complement strand
CCGAACCTCATCCACGAACTCCCGATTCCCAAAGGCAGGCGGGTGACCGCCATCGTTGGGCATCTCCAGGCGAAAGCCGCGCCAGACTTGCTCGAATTCGGGGCCGAGTTCGTTGGCCAGATCGTTGAGTTGGCTGGCCAACTCTCGAACGCGGGCAAAATCCACGTGCCGCAGCACGTGCTCCAACTCCTCGGCCAGAGAGACCACCAGGCCAGGCTCGCTGCACTCGATCAACAGTTGACGCATAGTACACTCCTCTCTATCTTCTCTATGCCCTCGTAAAGTGTTTGCCGAACAAAATGGCATTATCAACCACCATACTCCATCAAGGTCAGGACATACCAGCCCGTGCTGCACAACCTAGCAAAAAATCGTAGGCTTGAAAAAGTGCCCGTTTCTGTTCCCTCTCCTCTTGCTCGCTCTGCTCTTTCAGCATCGTCTCATTTTCTCGCAGTAGGTTGAAAAGCTCTTGCACTTGAGCCGGACTCAAGTCAATTTGATTGATGAGAACTTCCTCCGGCTCTCGTGTCGGATCATCTATCGACAATCGCGTGACAGGTTCCCCTATAACGACGCCCTGCTGTTTCCAATCATCATTTGTACGCAAATGATTGAGGACATGGAGTGCTTGGGTAGCCGATAAACCTGTGATCTGATGAGACTCGTGATCCCACAGAACAAGGGTTCGTTCTTCCCATTTCTCACGCTGTAACTGATTCGCCCAATCCGGACAGCCTCGTGTGGCATGCAATCTACCCCTATTGATTCGCATACCAAAAAGCGGTTCGTTCTTCTTATCTTGATTATACATGACCCTCCCTTTCCATAAACTTCTCACGTTCCCTATGTAGAACCGCAACCATTCACCCTCCAGATACATGTACTCAGTGATGATCGCAGTGGTTGGGCTGGTGGGGCTTTCCATCAGTAGGGGCAATATGTTGGCAGAAGCAATGTACCGCCCACACCTGATAACATAGCACGCAACCTTGAGGTTGTCAAGAATACGCAACGTCCTGGTAAGCTTATCCAATAGATGTGCGAACATTCATCTACTCGTGGGAGACGCGCTGACTCCGACATCTCTACCTTTGAATACACTCAACTTGTGCAAAGGAACGAGATGCATTAGAATGACAGCAGCCAAAAAGCAAGCGAGGTATCCATTGACCATCATTGAAATCCGCAACTTGACTAAAACCTTTGTCACGACGGAGAAACAATCAGGGCTTGTCGGCAGCCTTCGCTCGTTGCTGCGTCCCAACCGACGTGCAGTCCACGCCGTGAACGATATCACCTTCGATGTCGCCGAGGGAGAACGATTAGCCTTTATCGGGCCCAATGGTGCAGGCAAATCTACCACTATAAAAATGCTGACTGGAATTCTTTACCCCACCTCTGGTCAAGCGCAGGTATTAGGTAAGACCCCATGGCGGGAGCGCCAGAGATTGGCCTATGAAATCGGGACTGTCTTCGGTCAGAAATCCCAACTTTGGTATCACCTTCCCCCAGCGGATTCCTTTGACCTTTTGTCCCGCATCTATGAACTGGATTCGGCGGTCTACCGCCAGCGCCTGGCCTACTTGGTGGAACTGTTCGAGATCGGCGAGCATCTACAGGCACCGGTACGCAAGCTATCATTGGGAGAGCGTATGCGCTGCGAGATCGCTGCCTCGCTGTTGCACCGCCCGCGCATCCTCTTTCTCGATGAGCCAACCATCGGTCTGGATGTAGTGGTAAAGCAGCGCATCCGCGATCTGATTCTTGAGCTCAACCAACAGGAAGGAGTCACGGTCTTTCTTACCTCCCACGACGCCGGGGATGTCGAGGTGCTCTGCAAGCGAGCAATGGTCATCAACCACGGTGAGGTGATTTACGATGGGCGGGTCTCCACTCTGAAACGAGACTATATGCACACCAAGACCATCTCTCTGAAACTGGGCGAGCCCTGGCAGGGTTACGACGGGCCGGGCGTACAGGTGCTCAAACACAAAGGATACGGAGTCAAACTGGAAGTGGACACAGGAATCACACCTATCGAGGAAGTGGTGGGACGACTGCTGGCCCAATACGCTATCGCCGACATCAATGTAGACAACCCTCCAATGGAAAGTATCATCGCGCAGATCTACAAGGTCTCGAGTGTCAGTACGCCGAATGACATTTGACACTTTAATCGTCAAACAAGGTTGTGCCTTTAGTGTCTCAAGGGAAGAAAGGTTGAGAGTATCACACGACTGCTGGGATTGGATAACCGTGATAAAGATGCTCGTCGGCATCCTCTACCCCACCTCCGGTCATGCGCACGTGCTGGGCAAGACGCCCTGGAAAGAGCGTCAGCGGTTGGCCTACGAGATCGGCGCCGTCTTTGGCCAAAAGTCCCAACTCTGGTACCACCTGCCCCCGGCGGATTCCTTCGACCTCCTGGCCCGCATCTACGAACTCGACTCGACGGTCTACCGGCAGCGATTGGACTACCTGGTGGAACTGTTCGAGATCGGCGAGCATCTCCAGACGCCGGTGCGCAAGCTGTCGCTGGGAGAGCGCATGCGCTGCGAGATCGCCGCCTCGCTCCTCCATCGCCCGCGCATCCTCTTTCTCGATGAGCCAACCATCGGTTTGGATGTAGTGGTCAAGCAGCGCATCCGCGATCTGATCCTCGAACTCAACCAAAAGGAGGGCGTCACCGTCTTTCTCACCTCCCACGACGCCGGGGACGTCGAGGTGCTCTGCAAACGGGCAATGGTCATAAACCACGGCGAGGTGATCTACGACGGACGAGTCTCCACCCTGAAACGAGACTACATCCACACCAAGACCATCTCGATGAAATTAGGAGAAGCCTGGCAGGGATTCGACGGCTCTGGCGTGCAGGTGCTCAAGCAAAAAGGATACGGGGTCAAACTAAAGGTGGATACCAAACTCGCTTCCATTGAGGAAGTCATGAGCCAACTCCTGAAACGATACGCCATCGTGGACATCAACGTGGACAACCCGCCCATGGAGGAGATTATCGCCCGTATCTACGAGGCAGGACCGAGCGAGGGAACAGACCGGTGACACGGTATGCGTTTGTGCTTCGGACCGCCGCGCGGCAACAGTGGATCTATCGGGCCGAACTGGCGATGCGGGCCGTCCAGATGGTGCTCTTTATCGGCGTCTTTATGGCGTTGTGGACGACGGCCTTTGGCGTCAGCGGTCGGGTGGAAATGGCGGGCTTTTCACTGGTGGAGGTGGTCTGGTACCTGGCGATGACCGAGACGGTCGCTCTCTCCTCCTCGCGGGTCTTTGTCGAGATCGGTGAGGCGGTCAGAGCCGGTGACCTGGCCTACACGCTGGCGCGTCCGCTGAGTTATCCGTTCTACCAGGTGGCGAACTCGCTGGGCAACTCCGCTCCTCGCTTTCTGCTCAATTTTTTGACAGGAGTAGCTGTGGTCTGGATCGGGATGGGACAGATAGCAGGAAGCCTACCCGGAATGGCAGCTTTCGTAGGAACGGCCGTGTTGGCCCTTTTGCTGGACGCGCTGGTCGCCGTCCTCATCGGCCTGATGGCATTTTGGATCGAGGAGGTGATGCCCGTTTTTTGGATCTATCAAAAGCTGCTCTTCACCGTGGGCGGGATGTTCCTCCCGTTGGAACTGTTCCCCGACTGGCTGCGGCGGGTGGCCGAGTGGCTGCCGTTCCAATTCATCACCTACGTTCCCGCGCGGGCTTTTGTCGCCTTCGAGCCAGCGTTCGTGCTGCGGGCGGTGATTGGCCAGGTGATCTACATCGTCATACTTACAGCGGCGGTAGTGTTCGTCTGGCGACAGGCGCAGCGGCGGTTGGTGGTACACGGAGGATAAGATGAAGACCATACGACTCGTACTGGGCTACCTCCGTCACAACCTGATGTCGGCGACGGCCTATCGAGGAGCTTTCCTGCTGCAAGTGTTCGGCATGATACTCAACAACGCCATGTTGCTCTTTTTCTGGTGGGTGCTCTTTAACCGATTGCCCTCGCTACAGGGCTGGGATCTGGCGGGGGTGATGACGCTCTACGGAGTCGTCGCCTTTGGCTTTGGCGTCGCCCACATCGTCTGCGGCAACAGTACCCAAGTAGCGCGGACCATCACCTCCGGCGATATGGACTATTACCTGGCCCTGCCCGCCGACCCGCTGGTGCATATGCTCGTCTCGCGGATGTCGCTCTCCGCCTGGGGAGATGCCGTCTTTGGCCTGGTGATCTTTCTCGCCGCCGCGCCGGGCCGCTGGGCGAGCCTGCTATTGTTCATACTGCTGGGGCTGATGGCAGGTCTCGTCTTTGTCGGGTTCAGTGTGATGGTGGGATCGCTCGCCTTTTGGGTGGGCAACGCCGACAATCTGGCAACGCAGGCGATCAACGCCCTCCTCACCTTCGGCCTCTACCCGATGGAGATTTTCCCCGGCCTGATCCGGATATTGCTCTATACCCTCATCCCGGCGGCCTTTGTCGGCTCGGTACCCGCAGCGCTGCTGAACGATTTCGACTGGGGACGGCTGGCGACGATGGCGGCCTTCACCGTGGGGATCACACTGGCAGCGTGGGCGGTCTTTCGGTGGGGGCTGCGGCGGTACGAATCCGGCAACCTGGTCACGGTGCGAGGATGAAGCAGCGATCGCGCTACTGGCTCGCCAGCCACGAGACGGTCAGGGTGAGGATCTCGCCGCTGTTCGCCAGCCGCTCAGGATCAATCGCATCGACCGTGTCTTCAGGCGAGTAAAAGGTTTTCTCGGCCCCATCCCAAATCAGCTTCAGCGTTGGAATGCCACTCCGATTGAACGACACGTGCCATCCCTCACCGATATCACCCCGACGCCACGTGCGCCGGTCCAATTCGGCGGCGCTGGCCTCGATGCGGTGGATCAACGCCTGGTCGTGCTCCGGCACGCCGTGGAACAGCAGTTTGAACCCCCTGCCCCCGGCGATGCTATCCAACGCGATGACGCCCACGGTCTGGGTGAGAGGGACGGCAGGATCGGCCAGGTAACGCTCGACGCCGGCGCGCTCCGCCTCCTCCGCGCCCCAGGCGACGAACAACAGGCTGCGGGCGGGCTGGTAGCCTGCCGATTGCATCACCCGCGCCATCTCCAATAAAATCGCCACGCCGGACGCATTCTGATTGGCGCCGGGATAATAGAGGCCATCCGGCGCCCGACCCACGTGATCGTAATGCGCGCCGATGAGGATCAGTTCACCGGCCAGGTCGGGATCGCTCCCGGGCAGCAGGCCCAGGACGTTGGCGGTGAGCGTCGTCGTGACCGGGGTGCGTTCGAGGATCTGCCGCACCTGCACGCCCCGGGGGAATGGAAGCGCGGAAGGAGAGGCCATCAGGTCCCCGCGTTCCATCCCCAATCGCTCCAACAACGTCTTGAGCGCAGACTCGGTGATCTCGAACACCGGAATCGTAATCCCCGCCCCGTGCCCGCCGGAGGACCGTCGCACCTGGCCGATCTGGCGGCTGCCAAGCTCCCTATCGGTGACAATGATCAAACCGCTCGCGCCGTGAGCCTGCACCTGCGCGGCGCGCGCGACCGGGTCGTCCACGCCCTGGTCGAGAACCACCGCTCCACCAAAGCCCACTCCCTCCAGATCGTCCGCCGACATCCACACCAACTCCCTTTGGGTAGTGCCTCTCCCGGCGCTTTCGACAAAATCCTCACGGTAGACAAACTCGTGGAGTACCGCGCCGTCGTCGCCCAGCAAAGTGAAGGTGGGGATACTGATGAGGCGAGTGTACGAGATGGGGAACTGCTGCAAATAATCCAGCTCGACGCTCACCATCGCCGTCCTGGTCACAGCCGCCGTCACCGTCAGCGGATCGCCCAGGGGCTGCAACCCCACGGCGGCAAACCGCTCGGCGATATAGTCCGCGGCCCGGTCCGCCCCGGGAGAGCCGGCCTCCCGCCCGCCGAATTCGGGACTGGCAAGGATGGCCACGTGAGCCAGGGCGCGCTCGGCGTCGAATCGCCGGGCTATAGCCACCAGACCATCCGGCATCCCTGCGACGCGCGTATACTCCCGCCACCCATCCAGGAAAGCATCCAGGTCCACGCCCAGCGCAGCGCGCACGTTGGCGGCTGTGTCGTCGGAGGCGACGGAGCGGGCGATGAGCTGTCGCAATCCTGGCAAGCCATGTTGCTCGACGATGTAGGAGACCAACGACCACGACTGAGCGGAGGCCAGTCCTCTCTGATCCTCCGGCAGATCCTCAAATGAGACCAACTCGTCCAGCGATAGTTCCAGATGGCGACGCACCGCGTCCTGCACGAGGGGCTGCCGCCGCCCGGCCCCCCAGTGAGCGCCCAGGGGATGCAGACGGTCGGCCTCAAAGATCGCCGTCCCCTCGTGCAGCCAGTCCAGCTCCAGCCCACGCGCAAAGAACACTTGACGGGTTAACGCCTGGGCGATACCTTCCTGGATGGAGCGCTCCGTGTCCTCCCGAAGCCAGAGTTTGATCGACTCGCCCGCCCCTCCAACGCGGAAGAGAGCGCCGTCGTCGTAGACCTTGATCTGCTGCGGCAAAACGGGAACCATATCCAGGTCGGCGGTCACCTGGGCATAGACCGTTTCCGCCAGGTCGAGGACGCGCTCGGCCCAGGCGACGTCGCGGTTCTGGTACTTGAGGACGAAATGCTCGCTGGCGCGTTCGTCCCAGGCCACGCCCGCGTAGAGCCAGCGATCTCCTCGCGAGGATCGCACAAAGTGAGCATCGTAGCAGACCGGGCTGGACTGCGCTTCCGTGATGGCGGTTTCGACGCTCAGCGCGACGATCGCCCGATCTCCGCCGGGCGACCAGCCGACGAGTTCTCCGGCGACAGAGTAGGTGACGGCGGCGTGGCCGGTCAGATCGGCGAACCAGTTGCGCTCCTCGGTGCGCAGGGTCGGATCGGCCAGGGTGACGGTGGAGAGAAAATCGGATGAATCCCTGTCACGCACCGCCTCGACGCGGGCCGCAATGGCAGCCTGGATACCGTCGGCATCGGCGCGCAACGGAGCCAGCCGGTCGGCGCGCCAGGCAACCTCGAAACGGTCGGGAGAGAGGCCCAGAGATTCCTGGAAAGCGCCTCGTGGATCTCCCTTGCCCCAGGCAGCGCACAGAGCACGCAAGCCGTCCACACCGTATCGGTCGAGGAGGTATTCGGTCGCGCTCCACGCATACGCGCGCAGTGCCCGGGCCTCCCGGTCCGGCAGGCTGCTCAGAACGGGAAAGTCGAGCAGGGAGGTGAACACGTCGGCAGCGACGAGGACGGGCAGATACTCTCGTTCCGCGTCGGTCTCGTAGTGAAGCAACAGACCCTCGCGCAGCCAGACCCCCTCGTCCATCTGAGGCGGCAGCCCCATCTGGTCGAGGGCCAGGTTGACCAGGGCGGGCGTGATCGGCTCGCCCCAGGCGATCTCCGCCAGCCCCGCCGACGAGACCAACCAGCGGGTATCGCGCTCCGCCGCCGGTCGAGCGATGGCCCGCATCGTGGCGGCGTCGGGATAGTAGATGAAGCACGTGCCCGTAACAGGCTCCAGCTCCAGATCGGAGGCGAGGGCGAGGTAGGCTTGCTGCGTCGAGGAGAGCAGTTGGCCCGCCTCCACCGGCATGCCGGCAAAGTGGGAGACGGTGACCACGTCGCCGGCGAGCACGCTCAGATCGTACCCGGCATAGGCCCACGCACCGTTCCGCTGCACAAAGCGCGCGTCGTACGAGATCGGGGATTCGTTATGCGCCGCATCTTGGTTATGCGCCGCATCGGCCCAGCGATAGACGAGCTGAAGATTGACCCTCGCCTCGCCGTCGCCCACGCGCATCTGGCCGGGCCTGATGGACACTGCGGACAAACGGCGTCCGTTGGCCAACTCTCGCGACCACAGGTTGTCGAACCAGGCAACCTGGACAGCCTGCAAGTCCGCGTCGGTGGGGTCGAGCCCTTCGAGGAACGCCTCGCGGTCGCCGGTCGCGAGGCTGGCCTGCAACCGTTCCACGGCCTGCTCCAACTCGACGTACCCTTCGGCCAGCGAGGCCAGCGTGTGAGAGGAGAGGACACCGACCGCCTTCAATTTCTCCGGCTCGATGACCTCGACGGTGTCTTCCGGGGTGTGGTAATAGACATCGGGCCACCAGATGAACATCGCCGCCGGAATCCCACGATCGTAGAAAGGCACGTGGTCGCTGCGCCCGGTAAATTCAATCGTGGTCGTGACGCCGTAGGCCGTGGCGCTGGCCTCCAGTTGAGCGGCCATCTCCCCCACCCCATCTATCCTCAGCGCGTCGCCCGCGCCGACCATGTCCAGGTTGAGCATGGCGACGGTCCGGGTGAGAGAATACGTGGGGTTCTCTACATAATGACGGGAACCCAACAATCCCTGCTCCTCGCCATCCCAGGTGGCAAAGAGCACGCTGCGGGCAGGGACAAAATCCTGAGCCTGCCACAGCCGGGCGATCTCCAGGATCGTGGCGACGCCAGAAGCGTTATCGTTCGCCCCGTTCATGATCGCTCCATCCGGCTCGCGTCCCAGGTGATCGTAGTGGGCACCGACGACGACGATCTCGTCGCGCCGCTCGGGATCAGAGCCGGGCAGAAGGGCCAGGACGTTGCGGGCTTCGATCTCGTCCTGCTCCTCGATGGTCACGGCGATGCGCGCGGTAACGGCGAGGGGCGTGGCGGTGAAGCGCAGCCCCAGGTCGTCGAGCGTGTACTCGGTGCCGACGAGGAGGTCCTGGGCCACGCTCTCAGAGATCAGGAAAGCGGGGATGGTCTGGGGCACCCAGGCGGTCTCGCGGTAACCGCCCCGCCGAAAGAAGGGAACCTCTCGCTCGCGCTCCAGCAACAACAGCCCGCCGACCTGATGCTCGATGGCCTGACGATAGACCTCGGGGTCGCCGGTATACTGACAGAGGATGATTTTGCCGACCAAGTCGAGATCCAGCCCGGCATAGTCGTCGTGCAGGCACTCGTTCAGCCAGACGACCGACCCCTCGCCCTCGCCTGCGCCGAGGTAGCCGCCGGTGAGGGCGCGATAGTCGGCGCGGTACTCGTAGGTGCGGGTAAGCGTCTCGCCCTCGGGGGGGATGACGGTGAGCACCGGTGGCGACGTGATCTGGCCGTAGGGCACAGTAAAGGGCTGGAAGTAGGTGTCGTTCACCCCGGCCGGCTCCAGACCGTACTCGGCAAAGTGATCGGCGATGTAATCGCCCGCCGCCCGCCCGCCGGGAGTGCCGGGCTGACGACCCTCCCGCTCATCGTCCGCGAGGTAGGCCAAGTGATCCAGCGCCTGCTCCTCGTCGAACATCCGGGAGAGGGCAGTAAGGTCTGTGGCAGACACCAGCGGCCCCACGACGATCTCTGCCGTCTCTGGCGCGGGCGCCGGAGACGTATCGTCGGGAGTGGCCGTGGCCTCATCACCGCCCGACAACCACTGGAGCCGAGAAGGCGCCGGCTCAGCAATGTCCTGAGGCGCGGCGGGCCGGAGCAGGGTCCCCAGGTAAGCCAGTATGCCGACCTGGGCAATGGCCAGGACAACGATCAGCGAGACAAGTGTGCGGCGGACGTTGGTTGACTCGTTCATGGCGACCAGATCCCCAGGCCCTCAAACCCCTCACCGAGCGTCAGTTGCTCCTGCCTGCCAGAGGCGACGTCGTAGACCCACAGGTCGGCGTAGGGCAAGTCCGATCCCGTGCGCCAAACCGGAGGCCCCATCGTGAACAGCAGTTGGCTGCCGTCCGGCGACCAGTTGGGCCACAACGCCCACCCTTCGTTCTCGATCACGGGCACGATATCGCCCGTCTCCAGCGTGACGATGTACAGCGCGTCGCCATACCCCTGCTGGTATCGTTGGGCGGCGGTGACGGCGATGTGCGCGCCGTCCGGCGACCAGGCGACCTCCACGGGATCCATCTTCAGCTCGGCGATCAGGCGCGGCTCCAGGTCTTGCCCCACGACGAGGACGCTGTTTGACGCTTGGTCGCCAACGACAACCTCCTCGCCATCCGGCGACCAGTTCGCCGTCCGCGCTCCCACAAAGACCTCGACGATCTCCCCTTCCTCGCCGGACAACGTGTACACGCCTCCATCGGTCACGAGAAGCCACTCGTCCCCGGCAGGAGACCAGACAGCGTACTCGATCACCCAGGGAAGGGGAAAACGCTGTTCGACGCCGCCGTCCAACGCGGCGACGTGGATGGTGCTGGTGAGAGGCTCTCCTCCCATTGGCTCTGACAAAGACGCAAACGCCAGCCGCGTTCCATCGGGCGACCACATCGGATCGGTTCCAAGCACGCGCGAGATGGCCTGGCTCACGCGAGTGTGCTCCCCTCCATCGGCTGCCGAAACCCACACCCCGATGTTTGGAAGATCCCCCGTATCGGAATCCAATCTCTCCAGATAAGCCACGTACCGACCGTCAGGGGACCAGTACGGACGGATGCAAAAGTCCCGCTCCGGATCCGACACACGCCGCTGGTTCGATCCGTCGGCGTCTATCACATAGAGCGCGACCTCCCCTGCCTCGTCAGAGATGAAAGCGATGCGCGGCTCGTCGGGAGCAACCGTCGTGACGGTCGTCGTTACGCCGACCGTCGGCGCAACCTCATCCCCCGCCACCGCTCCACCCTGGCGGGCCAGCGTCAAATAGACAGCCAGCCCTCCCGTGACGAGCACCGACGCGCTCAACACGACCAGAATCCCCAGCAACAACCGATCCACCATGTTACGCATCACGCATTACTCATTACGCTCAGTACGTCGGCTCGTGCGCCGCTGTGATCAACGTCAGGTTGACGACCTGGACGGCCTGGCTCAAGTGCTGTGGATCGACGAGATCCGGGGTGTCGCCGTCGAACGCGGGCCGCGGGTTGCCCCAGGTGACGACCAGCGTGCCGAGTCGCCCGTTAAACAACTGCTG
>Ga0180434_10009018_pt1 | contig 10912 bp, 5 predicted proteins | sample SS_ome_7_FD_132453 | JGI IMG/M metagenome (GOLD analysis project Ga0180434, IMG submission 132453) | Hypersaline lake sediment archaeal communities from the Salton Sea, California, USA - SS_1_D_2 metaG | ecosystem: Environmental > Aquatic > Non-marine Saline and Alkaline > Hypersaline > Sediment... | reverse complement strand
TGTGGTCGCGCTGTCCATTGAAGCGGTGCCTGGAATGCCCGACGCCCCCTGGTTCGATCCCGAGACGCCCTGCGCCGGAGACGATGTCACCTTCTCCTGGTATGGTTTTGAAGAGGGCGTTGAGTACAACGTCTATCGCGACGAGCAGCTTCTCATTACGCTGCAAGGTGAAGGGCTCGGCACCGGCAGCCTGACGACGACGGCGGTCGCCGGTGACTACCAGGTGGAAGCCTGCAACGGGTGCGGATGCAGTTCGCGAACGGCCCCACTCGAGCTAATCGTCGCGGATGTGCCCGCCGCGCCGGGGGCGATCGGGTTCTCGCCGTCCGAGCCGTGCGCCGGGGAGTGGATTACGGCGAGTTGGTCCGAGGTCGAGCCGGGAGTCACCTATGAGCTCTACTACGAAGGCGACCTCATCTGGTCCGGCAAGGATGCTCTTAGCACCCAAGTCTACGCGGCATCGGGCAGCTACTGGCTGCGCGCCTGCAACGCGTGCGGCTGCGGCGACGACGGTCAAGCGACGCGGCTGTCCGCGCTCTCACCTCCGGCCGCACCGGCCGCACCCGAGTTTACGCCCGACCCTGTATGCATCGGCGAGGAGCTGACCGTTTCCTGGGCTGAAGTGCCCGACGCGACGAGCTACGAGCTCTTCCGCGACGGCGCTGCCTACGAGGAGATTCTAGGGACTTCCTACTCGTTCGTCGTCGAAGAGGGCGACTTGCCTCCGACGGGATCCTGGAGCTTCTCGCTGACGGCGGGCAATGCCTGCGGCGACAGCCCGGTCGGCGCCGAAGGCGTGATCGACGTCTACACCGTGCCGGAAGCGCCAGGGGCCTTGGGCTTCGCGACCAATCCGGCCTGCGAAGGCTCCGCGCTGCTCGTGACCTGGGAGCCCGTTGCCGATGCGGTCGCCTATCGGATCTACCGCGACGACATCCAGCTTGGTGGGGACTACACGGAACTGACGGCCTACATCGAGGCGATCGCGGGCGACTACACGCTGACCGCTTCGAACGGCCATTGCTGGAGTGAGGCGGGCCCCGGCGCCTACCTGGCGACGATCGATGTGCCTGCGACGCCGGCCGCGCCGCTCTTCTCTCCCGATCCGGCCTGTGCCGGCGAGACGGTGATCGTCTCCTGGGATGCGATCGCGGGCGCGACCGAGTATCGCCTCTACCGCGACGAGGTTCAGATCGCCGACCTCAGTGCGACCGCGATCGAGGTTGCTGCCGTCGCGGGTGCCTATCAAGTCTCGGCCGGAAACGGCGAGTGTTGGAGTGAACTCGGAGCGAGCGCCGAGCTCGAGGTCCTTGCGATCCCGGAGGCGCCGGGTGTGCCGCTGATCTCGCCGAACCCGGCGTGCAGCGGCGCAGTCGTGGCGTTTAGCTGGGAGCCGGTGCCGGGCGCCACCCGCTATCTCCTCCATCGCGACGGCACATCGCTCGCGGTAGAGATGGCTGGCACCGATACCGCGTTCGTAGCCCCAAGCGGCGCCTACGCCCTCAGGGCGGGCAATGCCTGCGGCTGGAGCGACCTCGGCAGCAGCGTGGTGCTAGAGGTGATGTCGGTCCCGGCTGCGCCCGGCGCCCCAGCGGTCACGCCCAATCCGTTCCCGTGCGGCACCGGGAGCTTGACCGCTTCCTGGAGCGCCGTGACCGGCGCCACCCGCTACCAGCTCTTCTTGGATGGCGGCCCGATCGGTGGGGAGGTGACAGCGCTCACAGCCAGCGTCGACGCCGTGGCCGGCACCTACACGCTCAAGGCGGGCAACGACTGCGGCTGGAGTGAGGCGAGCGCTGCAACCGCTGTCACCGGGGAGGCGATTCCGGAGACGCCCCTGGCGCCCGTCTTCGCCGTCAATCCGGTCTGTGCCGGAGAAACCGTCGCCATCAGTTGGACGGCGGTAGCGGGAGCACAGACGTATCAGCTCTACCTCGGGGGGGCGCCGATCGGCCCCGCGGTTGCCGGGCTCTCCACATCCATTGCGGCGCAGGCGGGCGCCTACGCGCTGGCCGCCGGCAATGACTGCGGCTGGAGTGGGCTCGGTGCGACGAGCACGCTCGTAACCGTCGCCACCCCTGCGGCCCCGAATCCCCCGACGGTGGACCCGAATCCGATCCCCTGCGCCGCGACCGAGGTGACGGTCTCCTGGAATGCCGTAGCCGATGCCGCGACGTATCAAGTCTTGCGCGATGGCGTCGCGGTCGGTTCGGCCGTGTCGGGGACGTCGGTGACGCTGACGGCCGTCGCCGGCGACTACTCCGTGCAGGCGGCGAACGCCTGCGGCACGAGCGCGGCCAGTGGGGCGACGGCGGTTGTCGAAGCAGGTGTTCCCGCGGCGCCGCAGGCGCCCCAATTCTCACAGAATCCCGCCTGCGCCGGTTCATCGGTCGACGTTGGCTGGGAGGCGGTCGCCGAGGCGACCAGCTATCGGCTCTACCGCGATCAGGTGTTGATCGGCGACGAGTTGGCCGACGTCACGCTGACACTGGAGGCTGTCGCCGGAGACTACGCGGTGCAGGCCGGGAACGACTGCGGCTGGGGGACGATCGGGACGACCGCTACCCTCGCGACGCTCACGGCACCCGCCGCCCCGAGCGCACCGGCGGTTTCGCCGAACCCCTACATTCCCGACGACACGGAGCTCGTCGTCTCCTGGACGGCGGTGAGCGGGGCGACGCAATACCAGCTCTACATCGACGGCGAACCGGCCGGGGATGTCGTGACGGCGGAAACCCTGACGCTCACGCCCCCCGCCGCGGGTGGCTTCGCGCTCAAGGCGGGGAATGCCTGCGGCTGGAGCGCGCTCGGCGCAGCGACCGCGGTCACCTTGGAGAGCTGGACGCCGACGGCCACCGAGTACGTCGATTTCCTCTTCGGCCGGCGCACGCCGTCGGCGCTTGAGATCCAGCGCATGGATGCGCTCGGCAATCAGAATGGGGCGCTCGACGTGGGGGACTTGCGAATCTTCCTCCTGTCACGGGATCTCTTGCCCCTGGCCGTTCCGGAATCGGATGCGCAGAGTGAATGAGTTGCCCGCGCATAGCACGGGCGATCCCAGAGCATGCGGAGGCATTGATGCAAAGCCGAAATCGCCAACTGGTGCTGCTCGGATGGGGAATCGCGGTTCTGCTGCTGCTGCACCTTGCCTGCAGCAGTTCCACCGAACCTGACCCCGTGGAGGGAAAGGACCCCGGCCCGGTCACGCTGGTCGTGGCCAGGGCCGACGGTGCGACTCTGCAGTCGCCTTCGTTTGGGGGGGCTCTGCTGCGCGTGGGGGGCGTCGCGGCCGACAGCGCCGCGACGATCGCCGCCAACGCGGGCCTGCTGCTTTGTCAAGCTTGCCGTGATACACTTGACGCGGAGTTGCAGCTGCTCCTGATCGACGATGATGCGAGTAGCGCGGATTCGGTGTTGGGTGTCGTCTACCTCGAGGATCGACGCGCTCTGCCCTCCGCTCGCCTCGAGCTCCTCGGTCTCTGCTCGGGCAGCAGTGACAGCCTCAACCGTGCCGACTACGTGCTCGATGTGATCCAGCAGGAGTGAGTAAGGAGGAGACGATGGAAACCCGCACCTTGAATCGCAGCCGCCCTCTTGCTTCTTGTCGCTGCATCCCGTTCACGGCAGCTCTGCTCCACTGGCTGCCCGGATTGCTGGTCTGTTTGGTCTACCTGGTCGGTCTGCCCCTCGGCGCGCCGGCGCTCGCTGCGGGCGCGTACGTAGAGGATTTCACGACGACGCTCTATCGCGATGCCGCGCAGACGACGGCCGACTGGAATACTACCGCCGGCGAGCTGCGGCTCTTCCCCTTCACACCGGCCGCCGTCGGAAGTTGTGCGACGCCTTCCTTCCCATCCGCCATTGCCGTCGCCGGCGACTACGCCTTTGTCGCCGACGGGTCGAGCGGGTTGCAGGTGCTCGATGTGTCCGATCCGGCGCATCCGGTCGTGGTCGGCAGCCATGACACGAGCGACTACGCCCGCGGTGTGGCCGTGGAGGGGAATCTCGCCCTGGTGGCGAGCAACTGGGGCGAGCTTTACGTGTTCGACATCTCAGATCCCACGAATCCCACGCTCTACCCGTGGCACACGTCATACTCCGCCACGGTCGACGTCGCCATCTGCGGTGATCTCGCGGTACTTGCCGAAGACCCGACCGGCTTGGTGCTCGTCGACATCAGCGATCCCAGCAACACGGTACTGCGCGGCTACTGCTACACCGGAGGAGAAGCCAAGGGGGTTGCCTATGCGGGCGATCTCGCCTTCGTCGCAGCCGGAGCCGGGGGGTTGTACGTGGTCGACTTCTCGGATCCGGATGCGCCCTTCGTGGTCGGCAGCTACGACACACCCGACGACGCGTGGGATGTCGCCGTGGCCGGCGATCACGCCTATGTCGCCGATGCCACGACGGGCCTCGTCGTGATCGACGTCAGCGATCCGGCCGCACCCACCTTGTACGGCACGTGCGACACGCCCGGCATCGCCTACTCGGTCACGGTCGATGGGGACTTGGCGCTGGTCGGCGATGGCAACGTCGGCCTGCAGATGATCGACATCGCGGATCCCAGCGCGCCCGAGATCATCGGCTTGCACGAGGGGCTCCACAGCATCTACGGCATCGCGGCGGCAGGGGATGTCGTCTACGTGGCCGACCTCTTTGACGGCGTGCATGCCGTCTCCGTGCGCAGCGCGGTGCCCCCGGTGATCATCGGCAGTTGCAGCGCGCCGCAAAGCGAGGCGATTGCGGTAGCCGGGGATTATGCCTACACCGCGACCCGTTTCGATGGTCTGCGCGTGATCGATATTGGTGACCCGACGAATCCGCAGGTCATTGGGACCTGCACCGACTGCGACGAGGCAAGCGATGTGTGCGTCGCCGGGAATACGGCCTATGTCGCCGATCGGGAGACGGGGCTCTGTGTGATCGATGTCAGCGATCCAACCGATCCAACTCGGATCGCCACCTGGATCACGGCCGGTAGGGCGGATCTGGTCGCGGTGGCTGGGGATTTCGCTTACGTCGTCGATGACAGTATCGGACTCGTTGTGATCGACGTCTCCGATCGATCCAATCCGACCTACGCCGGCCACTGCCTGCTGCCCGAGTTCGGGTGGGGCATCGATGTGGAAGGTGACTATGCCTTCGTTGCGTGCGACACCGGCGACCTGCAGGTGGTCGACGTGTCGGATCCCTCCAATCCGTTTGTGGCCTGTGACTTCGATTCGCCCGGTCTTCCATTCGACATCCAGGTGGAAGGGGATATCGCCGTCTTGGCCGACGGCTTCGATGGCCTCCAGCTGCTTGACGTTTCCGATCCAACGAGTCCGGTCATCGTTGGACACGCCAGTACCGTCGACTGGGGCATTGCCGTTGCAGTTTCGGGAAACCTGGCCGTGATCGGCGAGGGTTTCGGTGGGATCGAGATCTTCGACATCAGTGATCCCACGCTGCCCGTTCTCACCGCCGCCACGGTGCCGCCGACAGCTGTCTACACCGTCGCCGTCGCCGGAGACCTGGCGTTTCTCACGCTCGGATTCAGCGTCATGCAGTTCCAGCAACACGAGGTGGATACGGCTCTCAATGTCGGCCAGTCGCTGGCTGTCGACGGGGGTTTGGGGGCCATTGCGCGCGTGCGCCTCACTCCCGAGCAGACGGGTGCGATTGCATGGCAGCTCAGCTCCGACGGGGGCGTGAGCTGGTCCGCGGAGATCGCTCCCGCTAGCTGGACCCGATTCGCTGACCAGGGTGTCGATCTGCGCTGGCGCTCGACCCACGCCTGGGCGCGTGGGACGCGCTCGGCGGCGACGGCGTTGACGCTCGAATGGTTGGGTGAGTCACCGGTACTGATGTCGGTCGCCGACGTCCCCGCCGATCAGGGCGGCCGCGTTCTGCTTCACTTGGAGCGCTCCGGCTACGACTTCGCCGACGAGACCGAGCAACAGATCACCGAGTATCACGTCTGGCTGCGCATCGACCAAGCCGCGGCGCGCGAAAGGGTCCTCTCGCCGCTGGGGTGGGGGACCGGATCGGGCGAGTTGGATGGCGAGTTTGTTCGCAGGGGATCGCTCTGGTTCGAGCAGGATGGGCGACCCTACGTGTTTGCGCCGGACGGAATGAGTGGACGCGGCGAGATGCCCCCCGGACTGTGGGCGAGTGCGGGCGGATTCCCGGCGATTCAGCAGCCGGAGTACGCCTTCATCGCCGAGACCCTGGCGGACTCCTCGCAGGCGGGCATCCCCTGGTCGATGTTCTGCGTGACGGCCCACACCGCAAACCCGGGTGTCTGGTTTGCCAGCCTGCCCGATAGCGGCTACTCGGTCGACAACCTCCCGCCGGCCGCGCCGGAAGACTTGGCCTTCCTCGCGCCGGGGATCCTGGGGTGGGACGAAGCGGCGGAAGAGGATTTTGCCTATCACACCGTCTACGGATCCGAGAGCGAGGTTCTTGACGAGACGGCCGAGTTGATCGGTTACACGGTCGAGGCGGAATACGATGTCACCGGCGAATCCGCCCACTTCTTCCACGTGACGACCTCGGATGCGGCGGGCAACGAGGGGGAGGCGGCGACGATCGAGAGCCCGGCGAGTTCAGTGCCGGATGATGCGGCCCTGCCCGCCCGCTTTGCGGTCGGGACCGTGCATCCGACGCCGTTCCGGGGGCAGACGGCAATCGCGTTCGACTTGCCCGCTCCGGGGCGGGTCCAGCTCCGCATCTACGATGCCGGCGGACGCTGCGTCGCGACGCTGTCCGACACGGAGTGGCCGGCCGGCCGGCATGCGGTCGGCTGGGACGGGAGGAACGACGCGGGGGCGCGCGTCGGGCCGGGGCTCTACTTCGCGCGCGTGGTCGTGGGGAAGGAGGAGGCGGTCCGGCGGCTCGTGCTGGTGGAGTGAGCGGGCAGCGCCCTCGGAGGATCGCCTATCGAGTGACCATGAATGGATCCTGTCTGCAATCGGCGGGCGGGATGCCAACGCTCTGCACAGACGATCTTGGGAGATATCATGGCCCGGAGAACGTTGGAGGCCGCGCTGCAGCGGCTGTCCGGGGCCTACCCCATCGTCACCCTCACGGGCCTCGGCAATCGGGCAAGACCACGCTGGCTCGGGCGACATTCCCGCAGCAGGAGTACGTCAACCTGGAAGAGCCCCAGCAGCGCGAGTTCGCTGCCAGCGATCCGCGCGGCTTCCTCGGCCAGTTCCCCGGCACGGCGATCATCGATGAAGTGCAACGGTCAACTCCTGAATCTCTCCTCCCTGGGGAATGATTGCGGGGTGACACACGCAACTGCGCGACGCTGGATCTCGGTCCTCGAGACGAGCTTCCTGATAACCCTGCCAGGACCACACTTCCGCAAATTCAACAAGCGGTTGGTCAAGAGCCCGAAGCTCTACTTCCTCGATCCGGGCCTGCTCTGCTATCTCTTGCGGATCCGGTCGCCAGAGGAGCTACGCACGCACTCCGCGCGCGGGAGCATCTTCGAGAGCTTCGTCTTGGCGAAACTGCTCAAGAACTACCACCATCATCGCGAGGAACCCGCGCTCTGTTTCTGGCGAGACTCGCACGGCCCCGAGATTGACATCCTCGTGGATCGTGGCGCGGACGCGGTGGCGATGACGCAAGCTCCCGGATCGCTGGCCGGCGCAGTTCCTGGTAGAGACAGGCCAGGAAAAAGAGGCTCTACCTACGGCGAATCAGGATCGAGCCATCCTGGAACACAAGGCCGTCTTCGCTGATCACTGCCGTTCCCTTCGCCTCATGCCCATCGAACGTCACCCAGTCACGTAGGTGCAGTCTCATGAGCCCGGGGTGGCAGTACCTTCGAGAACCAACCAGCGTCCCGGTCCCGGTGGTGCCCACCAAGCCTGCCGGCGAGAAGGCCCCGAGGGAGATTCCGACCATTCCTTCGTTGGCCGAGCTGGCATATACGCTGGGGATGTCGTCCCAAGCCAAGAGACTGCTGCCGACCCGGACCGAGATCTCCTCCCCAAGGTCCCGTTCCTGAGCCACCTGGGCGCAGGCGAGCAGTCCCTTGGAGAGACGGCGTACGGCAGCATCACCGGGTAGCGCCGAGAGCAGTACGGCCGCGGCCTCGCCCGTGAACTCAGAGGCCGGGTACTCTCGGATAAACCCCACCACATCTTCGAGGGATTCGCTCGCCAGTGCTCGATCCAAAGCCGCACGCTCGATATGCCGGCGAGCCACAACGTGGTATGGGGTCTCGAACGGGACATCCACTACGGCTTGGTAGTCGGCCAACTCGCCCGAGGCCTCAGCCGCTTGGAGCATCGCGGCTACACCACCGGTGATACGCTCCGTGGCGAGTTCCAGGTGGCTACTGGCCGGGAAGTCGGCTGCGAATCCGATGTAGTCCTCCATGAGGTCCGATTGCGTAGCGTCCGCCCACCGTATGCTCTCGATGCGCGCCGCAACCTGGTCAGCGTATTTCGCCCGGAGGCCGAAGATCGATGTGTACGTCTCCAACAAGCCGACGCTATGAGCGGATTCGGCCCAGTACGCGTCTTCCACTAGGGCCCTGATCTCCTCACCGCACCTGTCCAGGGACATCGTGAGGCCATGCCGATAGTGGCCAAGTCTATGCTCGCCGGATGAATGTTTGAACGACTCGACGATGTAGGGGTGTTCCTCAATCTCCGTTTCATCCCAGACAACACCTAGTGAAACCCTGGCTCCATGCTCAAGCAAGAATCTAACCGCAAACAGGTCGTCCTCTTTGATGGCCCGCAGAAGCGGGGTGCTGAAACTGTCGCCGATGTGCACATTGGCTCCGTACTGCACCAAGGTCGCCATGATCTCCTCAAGGCTCTCGATTTCGGCCTCGTCGCGATACTTGGACCCCGCTGCGAGAGAGTGGCTAAATGTCGCCCAGCACATCGGAGAGTCACGAGATTCGCTGCGCGCACTTGGGTCGGCACCGTTTTCGAGGAGCAGGCGGACCATTTCCGCATCCTTGTTTTCGATAGCGCAATGCAGAGGCGTGTCCCCTCGATAGACTCTGTATTTCCAGTTCTTGGTTGCGCGCACATCGACTTCGGCACCACGAGCGATGAGGTCCCGCGCCCCTTCCAGATCGGAGTTCAAGGCGCACTTGTGAAGCCGTGCCAACCCGTCTTTTCCCGTTCTGTCAAGCTCGGGCGTGCTCTGCGCGTGTGCCTCTACAGCGAGCTCGAACAGGGACTTGTGGCCCGAGGCGCACCCCGACCCGTAGAGGATGATGAGGATAGCGGTGAGAAACCACGTGCCAATTCTGAGCTCCGCCCGAATCAATGTCGTACCTCCTTGTTGCATCTCTCCCCCGTCACGATCGCCGTCTACGTCTGGCGCGCGCTGTCGCCGCGCCAGGCCTTGAGCAGGGCGTCAGGCCTGCGGTCGCACGACTACCACCGCCGCCCCCTCGAAGCGCCCTTCCCGCAAGTCTTCCAGCGCCTCGTTCGCCCGCTCGAGCGGATAGGGGTGCACCTGCGTCTTGACCGGCACCTCGGGCGCCAGCGCCAGGAACTGCTCGCCATCCGCGCGCGTCAGGTTGGCCACCGAGCGCACGACGCGCTCCTGCCACAGGATCGAGTAGGGGAAGCTCGGGATGTCGCTCATGTGGATCCCGGCGCAGACGACGACCCCGCCGCGCTCGAGGCTGCGCAGGGAGGCCGGCACGAGCGAGCCGACCGGGGCGAAGAGGATCGCCGCATCGAGAAGCTCGGGCGAGGGCTCCGCGGACGACCCGGCCCAGACGGCACCCAGCTCGCGCGCGAACGCCTGGCCGCGCTCATCGCCCGGGCGCGTGAAGGCATAGACGTCGCGCCCCTCGTGGCGCGCGACCTGGATCAGGATGTGCGCCGCGGCGCCGAAGCCGTAGAGGCCGAGCCGCTTCACCTCGGCCGGCTGGTCGAGCGCCATGCGGTAGGCGCGGTAGCCGATCAAACCGGCGCACAGCAGCGGCGCTGCTTGCAGATCGGGATAGCCCTCCGGGATCGGGAAGGCAAAGCGCTCGCGGGCGACGCACTGCTCGGCGAACCCGCCGTGGCGCTGATACCCGGTGTAGATCGCCTCGCGGCAGAGGTTCTCGCGCCCCGTGCGGCAGAACTTGCACGCGCCGCAGCTTCCGCCGAGCCACGGTACACCGACCCGCTGGCCGATCGCGTAGCGCTCCGCCCCGGGGCCGCGCGCGCGCACGCGCCCCACGATCTGGTGCCCGGGGACGAGCGGGAGGTTTGGCTCGGTCAAGTCGCCGTCGACGACGTGCAAGTCCGTGCGGCAGATCCCGCAGGTCAGTACATCGAGCAGCAGTTCGCCGGGGCCGGGTTGGGGATCGGGCAGGTCGGCGAGTTCGAGCGGCGTCTTGATCTGGCGCAGGACCATCGCTCGCATCGCGCATCACTCCTCGCCGCGGACTGGGCTGCGCGACGTTCCGCGGCTCCGGGCGCCACGCCGCGGCCCGCAGCGGTTGTCGGCTAGGCCTCGCCGCCCCCCGCTTCCGTTGCCGCCGCGGCCGCCGCCTGCTTCTTCGCCGCCGCGCGCTCGGCCTTCTCGCGCGCCTTGCGCTCGACGAGCGCGTGCGGGTCGTCGATGCTCGTGCCAACGTAGACCAAGCAGCTCGTCGGGCACTTCTCGACCGCCGGCTCGTGGTCCTTCGTCTGCTTGTAAGAGCCCGGCTTGTAGTGCACCCGACACAAGTTGCCTGGCACCTCAAAGACATCCTCGTCGACCCGCGCGCACATCTTGCAGGCAATGCAGCCGACGTTGCAGTTGGCGCGCACCTGCTTGCCGGTGTCGCGCGAGCTGCAGGCGATCACGATCAGCGGATCGTCGACCATCTCCTTCAAGCTGATGATCCCGCGCGGGCAGGTCTCGACGCACTTGTTGCAGCCGGTGCAGGCGACGTAGTCGACGACCGGCA
>Ga0180434_10009016_pt1 | contig 10913 bp, 9 predicted proteins | sample SS_ome_7_FD_132453 | JGI IMG/M metagenome (GOLD analysis project Ga0180434, IMG submission 132453) | Hypersaline lake sediment archaeal communities from the Salton Sea, California, USA - SS_1_D_2 metaG | ecosystem: Environmental > Aquatic > Non-marine Saline and Alkaline > Hypersaline > Sediment... | reverse complement strand
GGGCTTTCGGATACAGACTTCGAGCTATCTGCTGCAGACCGGACTATTATAAACGTGTTGCAGCAAGACCTGCCGATCAATGAAAAACCGTTCGATATAATATCGGTAAAACTTTCTATGGATACGGACGAATTCCTTGGGCACTGCCAGGCTCTTTTGCAGCGGGGAATTATGAGACGCTTCAGTGCATCCATCAGCCACAATAAACTCGGATTTTTAGCTAATGCGATGGCTTGCTGGAAAGTGCCATCGGACATGGTGGATGCAGCAGGCAAAAAAATAGCAGCGATTACAGAAATAAGCCACTGCTATGAAAGGCGAACAAACTCTCTCTGGCGCTATAACCTGTTTGCCATGATACATGCCGAAACCGAAGAGACCTGTCGAGCCATAACTGATAAAATATGCGCAGACACCGGACTCGATAGAAAAGAAATGATACTGCTTTTCAGCACCAAAGAGATAAAAAAGACAAGGGTACAATATAAAGTATGAAAAGGCACAAGGAAACATGTTCATACTACCCGATTCTGCTCAATATTCAAGGCAAGAAATGTCTGATAGTGGGCGGTGGCACGGTATCCCTGCGCAAGGTACAGGCACTATTAGAACATGGCGCCAATATTGAGATTGTCAGCCCCGATTTTTGCCCGGAGCTAGAAAAGCTGGCGCAAGAGGGAGCTATCAAAGCCACCCGCAGAGATTACAAGCCAGAAGATTTAAAGGGTGCTTTTATCACCATAGCTGCTACCGATGATAATAAAATCAATGACAGCGTATCTGCTGAGGCAAGACGCGTTGGAATACCGGTAAACGTAGTTGATGATTCGGACAGCTCCGACTTTATCGCCCCTTCCTATTTCAGGCGTGGTGACATCATTGTCGCTGTATCTACATCCGGCAGAAGCCCGGCACTAGCCCGTAAAATCAGGAGCGAGCTGGAAAGGGATTTTCACCCTGAATACGCTCAACTAGCCCTGCTTGCTGATGAAATCCGCTCTGAACTGAAACAACAGGGAGTCACTGTCAGCAGTAACGCCTGGCAAGAAGTCCTAACACTTAACTCGCTTATCGAACTACTGCGAAGGGGCAAAAACCGAGAAGCCAAAGAAATCATGCTTAGCAAACTAAAAATACTGGAACAGAAGGAATCATGAAGAAACCGCTCGGAATGCAAATACAGGTAGTGGGTGTAAATCACAGCACAACGCCAATTGAAACCAGAGAGAGATTGGCAGTAAGCAACGACCATGTCCCAGATGCCCTGAACCTGCTACACAAATATGCATCCCAGGGGCTTATATTATCTACCTGCAACCGCATTGAGGTCTACTCCGTGACAACAAGCGGCAATTCATCTAATCCCGGTATAGATTTCCTAAAAACCTGGGCAAGCATATCGGATGCTGACTTACTGCCATACACCTATTTCCACCAGAATGAAGCAGCAGTAAAGCACCTCTTTCAAGTAGCTTCCGGGCTCGATTCTATGATTATAGGCGAATTTGAGATTTTAGGGCAGGTAAGACAAAGCCTGGAAGAAGCCAAGAAGGCCAATATGGCACACCATCCGCTACGAAACCTTTTCCACCAGGCTCTTAGAGTAGGCAGACACGTAAGAGAGAAGACAGGAGTAAGCAGAAACGCTCTTTCTGTAAGTTCTTTAGCAGTTGAACTGGCAGCCAAAGCGATAGGCGACTTGACCAAATGCAAAGCCCTTGTCATCGGCACCGGTGAAGCCGGCAGATTGGTAGCCAAGGCTCTAAAAGAGAGGGGTATCGCACAAATTACTGCTACCAGTCGCTCCTACCAAAAAGCTTCAGAACTCGCTACAGCACTGGGCGGAAGCTCGGTGGATATAGGCAGCCTCGGCCAAGAGCTAACTACCTGCGACATAGTCATAAGCTGCACCGGCGCACCTCATCTTATACTTGACCTGAGGACATTAGAAAATGCTATGTCAACTCGCTCTAATCGCCCCCTGGTAATTATCGACATAGCCGTGCCCAGAGATGTAGAGCCCGAAGTAGGACACGTCAGCAATGTCTTTCTCTACGACATTGACGACTTCACTCATCTCTCTAAGCTCAATCGCAAACAGAGGGAGACCGAGATACATAAAGCCATGGAAATTGTAGAATCCGAAGTAAAAAGATTTACCTCCCGATGGCAGGCTATGGAATTGAAACCAGTAATCAGTAGCCTGGTGAGAAAAGCAGAGGACATACGCCAAACACAGCTTGATATGACCCTAAAGAAAATCAGGCAGCTATCCCCAGAAGAGCAGGAGAGATTAGAGGCTATGACTAAAGCTATCGTGCAGAAGATACTTCACTACCCCATTCAACATCTCAAGAAGGATGCCCACAGGAGGGATGACTACGTTGCACTGGTTAACGAGCTTTTCCAGCTTGATAAGGATAAGACCGAATGAGAGCAATCAGTATCGGCACCCGTGGCAGCAAACTGGCTGTCATTCAAGCCGAATGGTTGTTGACCAAACTCAAAGAAACATTCCCCACATTACAAGCCAGCCTTATCAAAATAACAACCAGCGGCGACCGTTACAGCGATACCATTCTTGACCACTTTGCCGGACAAGGTATATTCGTCAAAGAACTGGAAAAGGCTTTGCTAGACAAGCAAATAGACCTGGCCGTCCACAGCCTCAAAGATTTGCCGACAGAAGTCCCTGAAAGGCTAGTGCTAGCTGCGACAACCGCCAGGCTTGACCCCAGAGATGCCCTTGTCTCCAAGATTGGCGGTCTTGCCGAACTCGCCCCAGGTTCAAAAATAGGTACCGGGAGCCACAGGCGTGCTATTCAGCTACATGACCTGCGCCCCGACCTCAATATTTGCAATATACGTGGAAACATCGATACCCGACTACGAAAAGTCTCTTCCGGAGAAATGGATGGCATTATAGTAGCCGCTGCTGCCCTGATACGTCTGGGTTGGACAGACAGGATAACAGAATATCTGCCGACGGAGCATTTCACGCCAGCAGTAGGACAAGGAGCGCTGGGAATAGAGATACGCTCCGAAGATAAGGAGATTACACCGCTTGTCTCAGCAATAAATGACAAGTCTACATGGCACTGTATAACCGCCGAGCGAGCGTTTTTAAAAACTCTCGGTGGTGGCTGCCGGTCCCCTATTGCCGCTATCGGTACTTTATCGGATAACACACTGAGGCTCAGCGGTATGGTAGCCAGCGCCGATGGTGTTCACATTCTGCGCGCCGTTGAAGAAAGTGATGCACTTGCCGCCGAGGAATCCGGCAAGTGTCTGGCAGAAAAAATGATGGAAATGGGAGCACTTAAATACATTACTATATCAGAGTAGCAGTGAGCGAGACTATGCACGAATGGCTCCAAAGCTAGCCTGTTTGCTCTTATTCACCCTATGACTGTAAAGCCTCTTCAGGCAGTCCATTAACATCAAAGCCGTCGATATTAACGATATAGTACGAAGAACCTGCCCCCGACAAACCAAGGCTTTTCTTTGCCTCCAAGTCATTTGCGGGGACTGTAAACTGCTCGACGACTATACCACTCTTGCCTACATATTTTTCGAATTTCGGGTCCTCGGCTGATGTAACAGTTACTTTTTGTCCTATTGTGTATTTTGCTTCTCCCATGACCTTAACTCCTTTTACAATGCAATAGGCGATCTAACCCGCCAGGCCAGAGCCAGCTCGGCTGTCCCGCCTGGTGGCAAATCGAGCGGTAATAAAAAAAGCAGACAACTCTCCTGATATATAAGCTCTATTCCACCTTCGGAATTGGAGACACTTTCCACAGGGAAACGCCACAACCTGACCTTTGGTGTCATTTTTAGTTCTAGCTCTATAGCCAGACTTAGATTGCCTGCGACCATTTCCTCAACATCCGTCAGTTCACCCCATGAATCAAGGTGATGGTCATCCAGAGAAATTCCGGCTACCCTGTAATACGCCTGCTCATTATGTCCACCACCTAGCAGGTTCAAATTCCATTCACTGCCAAAAACAGCTTTTATAGATGAGCCACCCCTATTTTTTAATCTATACCTTATATCCATACCATCTCTCCCAGCTACAAGCCTGACCTCCTTTTGTATTTCGAGTGGCAAACCTTCTGATTGAATCTGTAGATTTCCACTTCGCCTCAATAAAGTCCTCACCTCATGGCCTTTCTTATCTACAGAGAATTCGTAAGGTTCACCAGCAAAATCGCCCAATTCACTATAAGATTGCCTGGCGAATTCTTCCAGTTTCGTATCCGGGCTGAAGAAATGGTCAATGAGGCTGGAGCGGAGAAATTTGTCATAGACTAAGCTGCGAAGGGATTCTCTATCCTTTACTTTCACCTGGTCATGTATGCTGGGAATAGCACCTTCATTACCCCCTAGTTCCTCAGGAGACGGCTCAGTGAGAACTTTATGATAAGCCTCCGGTCTTCTGGCCAGCGTACTTAACACGTTATAGTTATATCGGCAAAGGTCCCATTCAAAAATAGAACCACCTTCTCTAGGGCTTAAATAAACAGAAAAGCCGTCACTATCAATGAGTAACTCCTCATCACCATCGTTATCAAAATCTATCTCCTGCCATTCTGCCCAGATTCGGCTTGACCTGAAGACCCTCCCTAACCATGAGCGGGGCTGACGAATCACGTTCTCAGCTTTTTTCTCAGCCGCAACCAAGTGGGCGTAAGTAGACGCTCTAATATCGGCCAGGTAAATCCCACCGAAAACACCGTGCCAGTACGGACAATTACACTGCGCTTCCCACAATTCCTGCAGGCCACAATCGCCTTTACCGATAGCATGGGCTCGATAAACCTTTTGGTGAACGCGTAGCATCTTCTTGTGCATCCGGTTTATCTCCGGATATTTAACTAAAAAATTACGCCACAGGCCGCTGTACATAAACCGAGTTATATTCTGGCGCCCCTCAGCATCCAGCTGGTGTTTGAGATTAGTATATTCCCATGATTTTTCGGCTGGCAGAGACCACTCCAGCATCTCATCATAAGAAGCACAGGGCAAATAGATACTGCCCACAGGTGAAAACCGGCAGGCATATTCGCCAAGCACAATAGTATGTATCCAGTCCTGATTAGCTTCCAATTCAGTGAAAAATCTGTCCACCCAACCTTTCTGCCAGCAATATTCATAAGTTCCCGGCCAAATACCGAATTTCTCACCGTCATCGCCCAGCACAGCAATTTTATCCTCTTCATCCGATGTCTCACTGTTCAAATAGCCAATGACTTCCTCTACATCATGCCAGGGTATAGAATAACGCAGGCGTTTACTGATAGGAAACAATTTCACTGATTTCCCTTGCTCTTCAGAAAGGTAATAGCCAAAGAGGTCTTTGTCTTCCAATCCCAACGACTTAAAGGCATTACCATCAACCAGCGTCCAATCCACACCTGCCTCAGCCAGGGTCTTAGCCAGATACGGCTCCCAAACCCGCTCTGCCAACCACAATCCAGTCGGATTCGCACTAAAACGCTGTTTAACAAAAGCAGCCATTTTGAAAATCTGACCAATCTTATCAGCGTCCGGGATCGCCGGCAGAATAGGTTCATAATAGGCGCCACCTATAATCTCCACCTGATTGCGGTTTACCAGTCCAGCCAGCCGGTTCAAAAATTCGGGGTGATTCTGTTCCAACCAGTCAATAAGGCAACCGCTATAATGTAAAGAAAGACGCACGGCAGGATGCATTTCCAGCGCTTCGACCATAGGCAAATAGGCTTGCTGGTAAGCCTCCTCAAAGACCCAGGGGAAATTACCCAATGGCTGGTGGTTATGTATAGCCAGGCCAAGATAAATATGTTTCAATGACCACCTATTAACTGGATTGTGCTTTCTGTATCTTATCCTTGGCGATTTTCAGTAAAACTTTGTCCCCAATTCGATCGACATCTGCCGGTAGTACCAAAGCCTTCTTGGTTAATCCCGTTTTAACTAAAATGCCAATAATTTTCGCCTTACTTATATCCAACTCTATATCCACAACCTTGCCCACCGATTCAGCATGGACATCAATGACTTCTTTGCCAAATAACTCTTTTGCCTTCATCTTCGGCCTACCTCCTTCTTGAGTTAATATGTTTTCACTTCACTATATTTAATCCATATACAGACTATCTATAATTTGCACAAATATATGCTTTGCCGCTAACGCCCTGTAATAACACTCCTTTTTCATCTCCGGTTCACTACCACCAGTAGATATAGCCTTATAACCATTTAGCAAAGCTTCACGTTGGAGATTTAAGCCACGATAGACCATGTTTTCATCCCACATCGGCTTCTTACTTGCCCACCAGAACTGACAGCTATGGAGTGCTGCATCCAAAGCTGCTCGAGCGATATTGGCAAATTGAACACTGTTGTCATTATCTGCCTGTTCTATGGCCTTGTGAACTAAATCCATAGCAATGGAAAGATGTTCCCACAGCATCTGTTGCAACGGATTATTCTTGTCTTTCCACAAAGGATAGTAATTCTGCATTTTTATATCGTCAGCCGAAGTACTCCAGGATGATGGTTTTGGCTCAACTTCATTTCCTCTGGGGAAAATATCGAGCAATTCACTAATAGCAACTATCTTTATCTGCCTGTCCTCTTTGTCTTTTTCGAACTCGAATAGTCGCCGATGTTGTTCAGCAAGGGATTTTTGCTCATGCATAGTTTTGTCGTCAATAGGCATCGGCTCAAGAGTTTCAAAAATTTGCGCTAAAAACAGTTTGTCCCAATGTTGAATATGATGCCCGAAGGTCTCAGCATCCATAGCAGTAACAACATACATATCACCTTTGCCGCCATACAGCCGCTTCAAATGCTCAATGAAGCCTGGGCCATCGATATCCCGAAAGCTAATCTTATTGCTTAATATATCATCACGGAAGAAAACAGCCAGCTTGTCCTCTCCACTACTGATTTCATGAATCAGATTCATCGGCCAGGCAACTGGACAGGCGATGCCGCTTAGAACAATCCATTCATGACGGGATTCAATAATCGGGTCCACTATATCCCTTGAATAACACATCTCAGGCGGGAAAAAGCCTCGAGGCACATAAGCACCACCTAAAAAATTGCGGTTTGTCTGATAATTAAGCCTGATTTGCCGTTCTACCTCTTCCGTTGGTATCAGAGGCAATACCGGATGGTATTTGCCCGAGCCTGTAAATTCAATTTGTCCCTCTTCAGCTAATTTATGCAATTTAGTCAACACATCAGAATAGCCACATTGTCCCAGCATCTCAGTAAGCACCCCATTTATATTGACTGTGGCGTGGGCATGCGGAAATTCGCTAAAGACATCCAGCAAAGGCCTATACGCTTCATTGCTTACTTTCATCAGCATGCTGGGGGTTTGAGTTGGAGGTTGGTAGAAATGGAAAAGAGGTGCCCAATAAATCATGCCTCTGCTCCTGTTATCGAACATTGAGCGAAAACATAAGCGGCAGCACCGATTATCCCTGCATTGCTGCCACATCGAGCTCGAACAATACGCACTGTATCAGCAGGTAGCTGAAAAGCCCTCTCTTTAAGCACTTTCCGGGCAGGTTTCAGCAACATACCACCCATCTTAGACAAACCACCGCCAATAACAATCAATTCAGGATTAAAGATATTGACCAGATTTGACAGGCCAACACCCAGATGATTAGCCGCTTCAGATACTACAGCACAGGCCAGACGATCACCTTGCCTGGCCGCCGTTGCTATCTTCTCCGCATTAATATCCTCGAGCTTGCCACCAGCAAGCTCTATAATAGAACTCTCTTCCCCCCGATTTATGCGTGTCTTCGCTTCTCTAGCCACAGCCCAACCTGAAGCCAGAGCTTCAAGACAACCGAAATTGCCGCAGTGGCATTGAGGCCCATCAACCTCTATCGTCATATGTCCCAGTTCTCCGGCACAGCCATCAGCCCCGGAATAAAGTTGTCCGTCCACAATTATACCACCACCGATACCCGTGCTCACCGTAAGATAAATCATATTGTCGACTCCTACACCAGCTCCAAAACGATGCTCGCCCAGAGCAGCAGCGCTGGCATCGTTAATTAGATAAGTAATAATACCCAGCTTATCAGCCAGCATATCACGCAGCGGAACATCATACCAATCCGGTAAATTTGGTGAAGTTGTTATAAGCCCTTTCCTCAAGTCTAAAACCCCGGCGGCAGCAACACCGAGGCCCACAAACTCCGAAGTCTCAAGTTTGGCTTTAGAAATGGCTCCTTTCACAGCAGATAGTACTCTATCGATTACCATTTCAGTGCCCTTATCAGCCATGGTCAAGCAATAGTTTCGTGACACTATCTTGCCATCAGGTAAAACCACCGCAGTGATAATCTTGGTACCACCCAGGTCTACAGCTAATACCGGCTTCTGTTTAATTGCCCTCACAAATTACTCAACTCCAGTGCCTTCATGTAAAGAGCCTCATATTTCCTGGCAGATGTCTGCCAAGAGCAATCAAGAGCCATTATCCGTCGTATTACATCCTGCCAGGCTTTTTCCTCATAGCTATTTATCGCCCGCTGGATGGCAAATAGCATGGCTTCAGGGTCATAGTTCTGAAAGACGAAACCGCTGCCCTTACCGAGGTCCTGAGTCAGGTCTTGAACAGTATCAACCAGACCACCGGTATGGCGCACTATAGGGATAGCTCCATACCTCATAGCAATAAGCTGTCCTAAGCCGCATGGTTCGAAACGAGATGGCATCAAAAACACGTCGCAGCCTGCATAAATAAGACGGGCCAAGGCATCATCAAAATCAATAAACACAGCCAATTGCTTGGGATATTTGTTGGCTGCTTGCCTGAGCAAATTATGATACTCCTCCCTACCTCTACCCAGAATAACCACCTGAGCTTCCAACCCTTGAAATAAAGAGTCAAAACTGGCAGTTAGTATATCGAGCCCTTTCTGCTCATCAAGACGTGAAACCATTCCGATAAGCGGTGCTGCAACATCCTCAGAAAAACCTGCTCGTTTTTTGAGAGCCAGCTTATTGCTAATTCTCTTTTCTACAGTGGAAGCATCATATTTAGTCGGTATGCAAACATCAGTCGCCGGGTTAAATTCTTCATAGTCTAATCCATTAACTATACCAACTAGTCTCTCCTTCCGATAACGCAAGAGGTGATCGAGACCTGCTCCATATTCCGGGGTTAAGATTTCTTTAGCGTAGGTTTCACTGACAGTGGTCACCATGTCAGCCCAAAGTATGCCTCGGCTCATGAAATTTAGTGGCAAATCAGGCGCATCCGTAGGACGCAACTGCCCATAGTTCTCCAGCCCAGTACCAATTGAGAATTTGTCATCGAAAAATCCTTGATACGCTAGATTGTGAATCGTAAAAATCGAGGCACAACGATAGTCGCTCTCCTTCAGCCACAAGGGAACCAAAGCAGTATGCCAGTCATGACAATGAACTATTTCAGGTTGCCAGTCCATCTCAGGCAATATATTCACAACAGCCCGGCAAAATAAGAAAAAATGCTTCAGTTCGTCTTCACCATAAATCTCAGTAGAATTGTAGAATTCATCACTTTCCACCAGATAAACTTTTACTCTACCGTCAAGCTCGGCTACTTTTAAGGATACCCGTTCGGTTGCCTTCATCACCTCAATATCCACACCATCAATTACTGATGACGCAGAAAATGCAGCAGTATCGATAATGCCATATCCGGGCATGATTATACGCACGTCATGTCCAATTTCAATAAGTGCTTTGGGTAAAGAGCCGACGACGTCCGCCAGGCCACCCACCTTCACCAATGGAGCAGCCTCTGCGGCAACAAAAAGGATATTCATGGATTGACTTTGCCTTCCCTGTCAGCAAAAGAGCGATAGTCTATATCTGGAAAAACCTTATCCAGCTCCCATATCTGATTACATAACGTCAAAGTCGCTTTATCCACACGTCCTGACTCAGCAACATCAGCCAATTGCTGAAATCGCTTCACATGCTCCAGAAAGCGATTTTCTGCATAGTGACGAGCCTGACCGGTGGTAATTAAAAATGGCCAGTCGCTCGACTGCATCAACACCAATTCTCTGGCCGCCTGATTCAGGATTTTTTTCACTGCACCATTGGCTTCAGGATATCTGGTCACCAACTCTTCCATCCTCAATGAAGCCGTGTGGATAATCGGCCAAACCCAATCGGTGTCGGCGTTTTGCCAGGTGAAATGTCCACCACCCAACCCCCAGGAACTCTCAGGCAAGGCTAATACATCCTCCGGCGGATGTTGCCTGATGAACTCGTTTGCCGTAGTTAGCTCCACCAACTCGCTCTCGCTTAAACTACGAAGAACCTGTTTTAACCAGTCAACACCTTCAAACCACCAGTGACCAAAAAGCTCGGTATCATAAGCCGCAGATACTATGCCGAATTTGCCGGTTTCCTGATAAAAGTTGGCAATCAACTCCTCGACCAAATGGGCATAATGAGAGCTATGTTCAACGACACGCTGACCTGCCCAATAAGGGTCATAATATTCCTTGTAAGCCAGATCCACTTTAGCCCCGGTAACTTTCCAGTATTGAAACCCGGAGATGCCATCTTTCTTATGAAACTCACGATAATTGAAATCTCCGGGGTAACCCCGTTCAGCAGACCATACCTGCATACTGGTCCGATTGTCCCTGCCTATGACAGCAACCTCCGGACTTTGCACCCAATAGGGCAAATAGGTAGTTCTCAGCGTTGGTTCTGGATATTGAGTTAACGGCACAACATAGCGACGCGATATACCGGCATAGGGACCAATAACCTCTTCCTTGGCCTTGCCTACAGGCTCACCACCTTCTATGGTATGAGTTTCAACGAAAAAACAGCCCAAGCCGAGCTGAGCGAGAAAAGACTCCAGACCAGGTTTAACATAGCTC
>Ga0180434_10009014_pt1 | contig 10914 bp, 9 predicted proteins | sample SS_ome_7_FD_132453 | JGI IMG/M metagenome (GOLD analysis project Ga0180434, IMG submission 132453) | Hypersaline lake sediment archaeal communities from the Salton Sea, California, USA - SS_1_D_2 metaG | ecosystem: Environmental > Aquatic > Non-marine Saline and Alkaline > Hypersaline > Sediment... | reverse complement strand
CGTGTGCATACTGATCAGTTCCAGGATGAGCGGCACACTGACATCCGCGGAGCAGGCTGCAAAGGATTTTCCGATACCGGTACATATCCACGATAGCCGCAATAACTCGATGGGGTTGGGATTTCAGGTGCTGGCAGCGGCACGGGTGCGCGAAGCCGGGGGCGGTGTGAAAGAGATGCTGACGGCGGCGGAAACGGTGCGCGATAGGATGATCTACCATATCCTGCTGGATACGATCACTTACCTGAAGCGGGGCGGCCGCATCGGCGACGCGGTCGCACTGCTGGATTCGGTGTTGTCCGTCAAACCGGTTGTGACTGTCAAGGCAGACACGGGCACGGTTGGGATGGGTATGCCGGCGCGTTCGCATAGAATTGGTAAAAAACATCTGGTTAAGAATTTTTTCAAGAAATTGGACACGACGAAACCGATGCATATCACCGTGCTGCACAATAATATTCCGGAAGAAGCCAGGGAAATGGCGGAGAAGATCAGAGAAATGTATGACCCTGCAGAACTGTTCGTGCAGATCGTCAGTCCCATTCTTGGCGTCCATACGGGGCCCAACGCGATTGCGCTATGCGGGTATTCTGAATAATCCTCATAAGCAACGATTGCAGGGGTGAGCACAGGTATAATTACGCGCCTGACCAATCAAAGAAAAAAAGGAAAAGAATGACGGAAATGAATAACTTGCAATATGACAGCGTGCCTGAAATGAATTTGGATAAGGAAAAGCGTTACAGGGCAGTGGTGAAAATGGCGAACGAAAAATCATTCACCATTCAGCTGCATGCTGATAAGGCCCCTGTTACGGTGAACAGCTTTGTGTTCCTGGCACGGGAAGGATATTTTGACGGTGTCACCTTCCATCGCGTGCTGGAAGATTTCATGGCTCAGGGCGGTGACCCGAGCGGCACCGGCGCGGGCGGCCCGGGCTATCAATTTGACAATGAGGATTCTGACCTGGTGTTTGATAAAGCCGGAGTTGTTGCCATGGCTAACGCCGGGCGTGACACCAACGGCAGCCAGTTTTTCATCACTTTTGGTCCGACACCGCACCTGAACGGCGGATACACGATCTTCGGACAGGTGGTGGAGGGTATGGAGACGGTCAGAGCGATCAAACGGCGTGATCCTTCCCGGCATCCGGATTTTCCCGGCGACGCGATGGAATCGGTGACGATCATCGAGGAGTAAAAAGAATGGGAAATGTGCGATGGATATAACGATCAAAGAGATCCACACCCGAAAAGAATTGAAACAGTTTGTTGATTTCCCGCATCGTTTGTATGCGGGAAATGCTTTTTGGGTACCGAGTATGCGTAATAGCGAATTGGATACGCTGGACTGGGAAAAGAACCCTGCCTTTGCGTATTGTTCAGCACGATATTGGGTGGCGGAGCGCCAGGGTGAAGTGATTGGCCGAATCGCGGGAATTATCAATCGCCGCCACCATGAAGTATGGAAACAACCTTATATGCGATTTGGCTGGTTGGATGTTACCGATGACCCGAACATGACGCGAGGTCTTTTAGATAAGGTGGAGGATTGGGCCAGAGAAGAAGGCCTAACGGCCGTGCATGGACCGCTGGGTTTCACCAATCTGGACCATAATGGCGTACTTGTGGAGGGGTTTGAAGAACTGGCGACAATGGCTGCTGGCTACAACTATCCTTATTATGTGGACCACATGACCACCGCCGGGTATCGCAAAGATGTGGATTACGTTGAATACTTGATGCCGATGGTTGAAGCTATGCCCGAGAGAATTGTCAAATTGGCGAAAATTGTGGCAAAGCGTTATGACCTGCATTTTCTACAGGTGAAGAATAAAAAAGAACTGATCCCCTATGCGCGCGAATTATTCGGACTGATCGGTGCCGAATATAAACATCTTTATGGGGTGGTGCCGTTAACGGAAGCGCATGTGGATGCATATATCCAGCAGTATTTTGGTTTCATCTCTCCTAAATTTGTACCGATCATCCTGAATAAAAAAGGAAAAATGGTCGCATTTGGTGTGGTTCTGCCTTCGTTATCACGGGCGATGCAAAAAGCGAAAGGACGATTATTTCCATTCGGATTCCTGCATATCATGCGTGCGCTGCGAGTGAATGACCGTATGGACCTGATGCTGATCGCGGTCAGCAAGGATTATCAGGGTAAAGGCGTGAACGCGATGCTGATGGATCGTATGTTCAATGTGTTTCGCGAGATGGACATCCAATACGTGGAAGCAAATCCAGAGCTTGAAAGCAACATCGCTGTACAGGCGCAGTGGAAGTATTTTGTCCGCCGGCAGCACCGGCGCCGGCGCATTTATATCAAACATCTTTGAGCCCTTCTTACACATATTAATAAATTAAATATGTTAGGATCTTTATTCCCGCGATATATTATGAATATGGTTAAAAATATGGAGGAACACAGATGGAATACAGGCATTTAGGAAAAACTGGTGTCCGGGTGAGCGCATTATCACTGGGATCATGGGTGACTTTTCACAAACAAGTTGACGTTGATCACGCCGTTAAGATGATGACTGCCGCGCGGGACGTCGGGGTTAACTTCTTTGACAACGCGGAAGCTTACGCGAAAGGCAAGTCAGAAGAGGTGATGGGGGCGGCGCTGAAAAAGCTGGGCTGGCGGCGTGGAAGCTACATGGTATCATCGAAATTTTACTGGGGGCTTCACGAAGGGATCAATGAGAAAAACACATTGAACCGCAAGTACTTAATGGAAGCGATCGATGGATCGCTGAAGCGCTTCGGCCTGGATCATCTCGACCTGATCTTCTGCCATCGTCCCGATCCGCACACCCCGATCGAGGAAACTGTTTGGGCGATGCACAATATCATTGAATCCGGCAAGGCGATCTATTGGGGCACGTCGGAATGGTCGGCGCAGGAGATCGTGGCCGCGATTGAGATTGCAGACCGGCATCACCTGTACAAACCTGTGATGGAACAGCCGGAATATAACATGTTCCACCGGCACGTGTTCGAAGTGGAATACGCACGATTATTCCGCGATTATGGATATGGCACAACGACCTGGAGTCCGTTGGCTTCCGGGCTGCTGACCGGAAAGTATAATGACGGCATTCCGGAAGGATCTCGTGGCTCTTTAGACGGATATGAGTGGCTGCGTGACAAACTAACGGATAAGACGCTATTGAAAAAAGTTAAAAAATTAGGGGCAGTCGCCAGCGATCTGGGTGCAAGCACGGCGCAATTAGCAATCGCATGGCTGCTGAAGAACCCGAACGTGAGCACAGTAATTACCGGTGCCAGCCGTGTTGAACAGGTCAAAGAAAACATGAAAGCGATGGACGTTGTTCCGAAATTAACAGATGATGTAATGGAAACGATCGAAGAAATCCTGGACTGAAAAACGCATCATTTATTAGCACGCGCATCCTCTGGGTACGCGTGTTTTTATTTAACCAATTGGCGAAAAACAGATAGAATATTCTTGACAATATCATGTTTTTTAAACGGATGAACTGATGGAGGAAAAAATGAGATTCCCTGCGATATTCGGCATTGTTGTTGGAATTGGTATGATCGGACAGTGGTTAATGTCCTATTTCAGTAAGCAGATACCTGAGTTGAAAACCGAACCGATCCGGATCGGATTCCACCTGGCTGCAGAAGCTTCGACCGCTGTGATGCTGATCGTAAGCGGAATCTTGATGTTAACAGGGGCTGGTATGGGGCAATCGCTTTTCCTGATCGCGGCGGGAATGATGTTCTACACATGTATTGTCAGCCCGGGGTATTTTGCCCAGCAGGGAAAATGGGCCTGGCTGGTGATGTTCAGTGCATTGATCATTGCCGGTATTTTTGCCGCGCTGACGATTATCATGTAATTTTGCCGTTATACTGATATCTAATGAAAATCACATCGATATGTGTATATTGCGGATCCAGTCCGGGTTTAACGCCTGCATATATACAGGCCGCTGAGGCACTCGGGAACGAGATTGCAAAGCGCGGTATGCGGCTGGTCTATGGCGGTGCGAGTGTGGGACTGATGGGCGCTGTTGCCCGAGCAGCACTTTCTGGCGGCGGAGCGGTAACCGGTGTGATCCCGCAGGCGCTGTCTGACCAGGAGGTCGCATTCAGGGAACTGCAAGACCTGATCATCGTGGATACCATGCATACCCGCAAGGCCAAAATGGAAGAGCTGGCGGATGGATTTATCGCACTGCCGGGTGGCTACGGGACCTTTGATGAGTTCTTCGAGATCCTGACCTGGGCGCAATTAGGGCTGCATGGCAAGCCGTGCGGAATGTTGAATATCCATCATTACTATGACCATCTGCTGGCATTTCTGGACCATTCAGTGCATGAGATGTTCGTGCACCAGCCGCACCGGGACATGATCCTCGCATCTGATGATGCCGGCGACCTGATCACGCAGATGGAAGCATTTGACAAACCGCCGGTGAAAAAGACCGCGTGGATCCATGCAATGAAAAATGAGCTGGACTAGTTTATCCAATTGCCATTTCAAAAATGCGGTACTTTCTCAGCGGTTTGGCGCCTAATTTGAGGATGGCGTTGTTCATCGGACCGTTATCTTCGAGCACATAATTAATCTCCATGCGTAAATCGGGCGAAAAAACCGATTCATACAGGGCGCGGTATATGAGACTATCGATCGCTTTTCCATGATATTCCGGAATGACACCCAGAGCAAACATGCGGTAATGGGTCAGCTTCGGCAGGCCAGTCAGCAGCTTTAGCCAGCCGAACGGCAGCAAACGCCCATTGATGCGTTTGAGTATCTGATTGATATCCGGCAGGGCAACACCGAACCCGATGGCGTGGCCGTTGGCGTCCTCCGCAAAAATGACAGCTTTTTCGTGCAGGATTGTTTTTAGGTCCTGTGCCATTGCCGCTGCCTCCGCAGGCGTTACCGGCGCGTATCCCCAGTTGGTTGAGAGACTGATGTTGGATAACTCCAGGAAAATCTCCACATCACGGTCAAAATGTTTCATGTCGAGAGGACGCGTGTGGATGCCAAGTCTTTCTGCCACAATATCGGTCAGTTTCAGGATGCGCTTAGGAATTTGATATCCGTCGTGTGCGTCAATGACGTATACCAGCAGGTCTTTAGCCTTTTGCATGCCGTATGTATTGTAGTGATCCACGTGGTAGGGCGGATTGAAAGGAGCCATGATGACCGGCTGCGGTTCAAAGCCTTCCACGACCGCACCCCATTCCTGGGATACAAAACTCCATGGGCCGCGCATCGTTTTCATCCCTTTCCGCTGTAACCACTGGCGGGCACTGTCCAACAGCAGATTGGCGGCTGCGGGATCGGGCGGACACTCAAAATAACCAAATAAACCAACCGGTTCTTTCCAGTAATCATTGGCTACAAAATCGATGAAGGCAGCAATCCGACCGATGGCTTTTCCGTTATCTTGAAGTAAAAAGAGCTGGTAATCACAATGGTCCAGGAACGGGTTTTTTTTCGGGTTGAACTGCGCGCGCAGTTCAGCGCGCAGGGGCGCCACCCAGTTGGGATCATCCTGATGCAGATGGTAAGAGAGATCAAGAAATGCTTTCAATTCTCTTTTTGTTTGGACTGGTTGAATACGCATAAGGGTTTTTCCTAATCTGCAAAATTATATCCCAAAGGATATGCGCTGATATACTAAAGTGTTGATATGGGCAATCATCCGGCGACTTAAATGTCTTATACCATCGGCGCATACGCAATCGCGCAATTTTCGACGGCTATTATTTCTCTTGTGCTTGTTGTGTTATTGTGGAATAGGCGGCATATCAGAGGGGGTGGAGCGCTTCTGCTCATGTTCCTTGCCATTTCCTGGTGGTCAATCAGTGCTGGTTTCGAGGCGGCGGCTATCGAGCAGTCATTGAAGATCAATTGGTCAAAGGCGGCTTATGTTGGCGCGTACATTTCCCCACCATTGTTTCTATTGTTTGCCTCATTTTACACAAACCGTAAATTCGTTTTTACCCCCCTTCGATTATTGGCGTTGCTAATCATCCCCATCATGATTATTTCGATGGCGTTATCGAATGAAATGCACGGTTTGATATGGAGTGACTTTGCGCCCGGCCCACCGGGGACTAACAGCCTTATTTATCAACATGGATTGTTTTTTTGGATTGGGATCGCCTATATATTTACAATCATCTTCATCAGTTCGCTAACATTGTTTGTATTTTCGGTAAAATCACAGAAGCTGTATAAACACCAAAATCGATTGGTCATTTTGGCTTCAATCGCGCCGATTGCGGGGTCGATACTATATGTTTCCGGTTTGAATCCATTTCCGGGTTTTGACCTGACACCTTCCAGCTTTTTAATCACTGGCATTGCACTGCTGGTGGCGATTTCTCGCCAAAAATTTTTGGATATCATTCCTATCTCTCATGAATTGCTGATCAACCAATTTGATGATGCTGTGATCGTGATGGATAAAAACCTGCGTATTATTGACCTGAATGTCGCTGCAGAATCCATGTTTCTTATTGAACGTGACGCGGTGATTGGAAAATCAGCAAAAGAAGTGCTGGTAGTGTGGCGAAAAATTAATAAATCTCTTGCAAGGGAGGATCGATCAAAATTTGAAATTCCATTTAATAGTGAAGGGGTGGAATTTCTTCAGGTGACAGTTTCGCCACTTCGGAATTCTCCTTCAAAGTTTCTGGGATGGATATTTGTTTTTGAGGATATCACCCGCAGGAAGAATGCGGAAATTAACCTGCAGCGGGTGAACACAAAATTAGAAAACCAATTAGAACAGAACCGGGCACTTCAAAGGAAATTAAAGGAGCAGGCGATCCGGGACTCCCTCACTGGTACGTATAACCGGAGTTATTTAGGTACCACATTGAAACGAGAAATTGCACGGGCTGTTCGAAAATCACATCCTTTGAGTGTGTTCATGATCGATCTCGACCATTTTAAGGATATCAATGACACTTTCGGCCATGCCGCAGGAGACCTCGTGATCAAATCCCTGGGAAAGATATTGATGGAAGCGTCGCGGGAATGCGATTATGTCTGCCGCTTTGGGGGCGACGAGTTTTTCGTGGTCATGCCAGAAATGAATACGGAAAACGCACTGGTGCGGGCAGAGAAATGGCGCGGGATGATCAAGGCCAAACATGTCATCTTCCGCCAGAAAAAAATCGCACCGACAATATCAATTGGAATAGCCACTTATCCACATGGTACGTTTTCTGCGGAGGATATTGTAGAAGCTGCTGATCAAGCATTGTATATGGCAAAAGAAGATGGGAGGAATTGTGTCCGTGTATATGATGGGTAACGGCACTTTCTCCGAAATGTTAAAGTAAAATTGAAATAGATAAACTAAAGGCTTATGGTTTTTCAATTTCCGGATTTTGCCGTTATTTATTTAATATCTGCGATACTGTGTTTCATGTCCGCAGCCATACTTTGGCGGCGGCGTGTAAATCCCGGCAGTACGCCATTCGCCCTTTCCCTGTTATCTTTGGCGGTTTGGTCATTCGCATCGATTTTTGAAGCCGGCGCAGTAACACCTGAAGGGAAGATCTTCTGGTCAAAGTGGCAGTATCTGGGTATTACAACGGTTTCACCGCTGTGGCTGCTCTTCAGCGCCCAATACACTAATCGTTTTAGGAAATTTCCAAAAATTCTGCAATGGATGATCTGGATCATACCCGTTCTCACACTCGTTCTGGCTTTTACGAATGAAATGCATCAGCTGATCTGGACGAATGTGACCGTGCTGGAAGACAATTTTTTCATTGGTTACTACCAACATGGCGTTGCGTTCTTTGTCCACACAGCATTCAGTTATGTTTGCTTACTGATCGGGACGATCTGGTTAGTTGTTGATGTTTTTAATGGTGAGAAAAAAGAAAGCTTCCAGTCTGTTGTGTTTGTCATTTCCGTGATCCTGGGATGGACTGCCAATCTGATCTATATATTGCAGTTATTCCCAATTCCCGGGCTGGATATCACCCCGATCACTATCAGTTTTATCGCGCTGATCATGGTATGGACCATTTCCCGATTTCATGTTTTCGATCTATTGCCGATTGCGAGAGAATCTCTATTGGCAAGCATGCAGGATGGTGTGATCGTGATTGATCCCAATGGCATTGTGCTGGAGATCAATCCTGCTGCACTGACGATTTCTGGTTATGCAGGGCCGCATCCAGTTGGTTTGTCTATTTGGGAGGTTTTCGATGATTTTAAAGAAGAAATTGAAATATTGCGGGATCAGGTTGATGTTACTGTGGAGCTGGATCTATCCGATAAAAATGGCAAGATCATTGAAGTTCAAGTTTCCTCAATTGAAAAAAAAGGAGATATGCTCAGTGGTTTACTCATTATCCTTCGGGATATTACATCCCGAAAATGGATAGAGAAAAAAGAACAGGAACAGAAAGCGTTCGTGAAAGCGTTGGCGGATACTGCGGCCACTATCAATCAGACATTGGAATTAGATGAAGTGCTGGAACGTATTTTGGACAATGTCGGCAAAGTCGTGCCGCATGATTCTGCCAATATTGCGCTCATGAATGAAAGTGGGCAGGCCAGATTTGTAAAAGTAAATCATCCAGAGCAATATGGACGGGATGACTATTTGACCGGTTTGGATATGGACATTCTAACGATTGAAAACTTTCGAATCATGGCTGATACGGGAAATCCCGTGATCGTTTTTGACACCCACGCGCCAGGACAGTGGACAGATAACCTCCAACAAAGTAAATGGATCCGATCGTTCCTGGGTGCTCCCATCAGCTATCACAATGAATTGCTTGGTTTCATCAATTTGGATTCTGGAAAAGTCCATTCATTTAATGAGGCGGACGCTGATCGGCTGGAGATTTTTGCTGAATATGCGGCTACGGCGATATCCAACGCCCGAAACTTTGCTGAAATCAAATTTTACGCGGAGGAAATGACGATTCTGTATGAGATCAGCCTGGCTATCGCGGCAGGTGTGGGGCTAGAAAAAACAACACAAGCTGTGTTCAGGCAGTTGAAACGCGTCATTCCCGTGGATATTTTTTATTTGGCGCTTTATGAGCCGGACACACACATGGTTTCTTATTTCATGTTCCGTGGGAATGACAAACGAGTACAGATAGAACCATTCAATCTGCTGCAGAGACCATCGATGACGCGATTTGTGATCGAAAAAAGAGAGAAAGTCTATATTCCTGATTTCAAAGCGCCAGACGCGATACTCAAAGAACACCAGATTATTCCAATTCCTGAGTTTGAAGGGCGTACGGCATTGGCTATCCCGCTGATATTGCGCGGTAGGGTGATCGGCGCTCTTGCTGTAGAAAGTGAAAAAGTGAATGCCTATTCCAGCCGGCAGATCAAACTGGTGGAAACAATCGCGCAGCAAGCAACCATCGCAATGGATAATGCTAAACTGTTTGAACGTTTGCAGCAATTAGCGATCACGGATGGCTTGACCGACTTGTATAATCGCCGTTATTTCTATATGATGCTAGAAAACGAGATAGACCGATCACGCCGGTATGAGACACCACTTTCGTTGATTATGATGGATATTGACCACTTTAAGAAAGTGAACGACCAATATGGACACCTAGCGGGAGATAATGTGCTTAAAAAAGTGTCGGAATTGAGTAAGGGGCTGCTGCGTCAGGCGGATGAGATGTTCCGTTATGGAGGCGAGGAATTTACCATTCTATTGCCAGAAACAAATAATGATATGGCCGAGATCGTTGCTGAACGTATTAGAAATATGATCGAAGAGACGACATTCAAAACAAAAAAAGGGGACGTACATATCACCGTCAGTCTGGGGGTCACCGAATTTGATGATTCGTTTAAAAATGTCGGTGCATTCATCGAAACAGTTGACGCGGCGCTATATGATGCAAAAAAAGCGGGCCGCAATTGCACCAAAACATATCACCACTCACTGAATTGATCCGGGAATATTGTCGATAGAAACCCTTTTTCCTGCACTAATAAATAGAATTTAAATATCGTGTCATGGATATTATCTATATGCAGGGTTAACTCGATTAGAATTGTGTCAATGAAAACAACAAGGAATTTTATCCCGGTTATTCTGGTTTTTTTGATGGCAGCTTGTGGTCGGACTTTTCCTGCAAGCGTGGATTTATCTGAAGAATCGGAATCTACTTCTGCAGCCCAACCAGATCCGCAGTATACTGATGCAGCACAAAAAAATGCTGAAGAAGCTGTTTTTATCAACGACATTCAGATCCTGAATAGCGAGTCAGCGGAAACCGTAGAAGTTGAGATTAATGGATCTTACCCGGATGGCTGTACGCGCCTGGACGAGATCGTTCACGAAAAGCAGGAAACCGAAATTTCCATTCGCCTAACCACAAAACGTCCAGAAGATGCAGCCTGCACCATGGCGCTGGAGCCATTCACGATCAATATTCCGCTGAAAGAGTATGATCTGGATGAAGGGGAGATTTACCGCGTTGTAGTTTACGAACACGCAGTGGATTTTATAATCGGGGAAATGGCATCATCCACTACAGAGGGAGGTTGAGGAATTGGTTATTAATGCGCAAGGATTGCGTGTCAAAAAATTATTGAACATGATACTATCAATATTTATTATTGGTTTGATGTCCGGATGCTCTCAAATTGATTTTATCGGATCCCTGTTAGGGAGCGGCCAGCAAACCGAAAGCCATGCTCGTATCGATGATGATTTTTCAGACAAGGACAGCGGATGGGGGCAGTTCATCTACCCGGAAGGTTCGGCCGTATATAAAAACGACGCATTCATTATTTCTGTGCACGTTCCAAATTCTGATATTTTCATCACCTATCCGCGCATTTACATCAACACGATTGTGCAGTCGGATGTTAATAAAGAAACAGGGCCGGATGATAATAATT